>Ga0307509_10000857_pt1 | contig 52420 bp, 49 predicted proteins | sample 10_EM_MG_FD_202245 | JGI IMG/M metagenome (GOLD analysis project Ga0307509, IMG submission 202245) | Populus trichocarpa ectomycorrhiza microbial communities from riparian zone in the Pacific Northwest, United States - 10_EM | ecosystem: Host-associated > Plants > Roots > Unclassified | place... | reverse complement strand
GGAGAGGGGATAGGGAAGAACGGAGGAGGAATAGAGGGGAGAGGAGGGGGGGTAGAGGGGGGAGGAGGGGGGGTAGAGGGGAGAGGGGGGAGAGGAGAGAGGGGAGAGAGAGGAGGAGAGAGAGGAGGAGAGAGAGGAGGAGAGAGAGGAGAGAGAGGAGGAGGAGGAATAGGTCGTTGAGGTGTATGAGCTGGGGGAGGACCTGTCGCTGGAGTAGCGGTCGGGGGTCACCACTGGCTTGCGGGAGCGGGCGGGGGTCATCTTTTTAAAGAGGTTACTGCAAAAACGGCTAGCTCTAACCAGTTTAGGGATATAAGACCTTTAACGAAGGCAATTGTCAATAAGCCATTAGCTCCGAAGGTAACACCACTCCGAGAAGGCACAAACAAACTGAAGAAGGCTAAACAAACCTGTCATTAGTAGGCATCTTGTAGATACGCGCTTGCAAAACCTAATGGGATTTGTTCCCGTGGTATACAATCTAGGCGGAGGGTGGGATAGCCCACTTCACGGTAGAAGTATGAGGATAAGGCTGTTTTTGCGATTGACTTTGCTGCTTAGACTGCAAGGCGAGTTACCGGTATAGAGTGAATGATAGCAGGCGCACACAGAGGTGAACTGAACTGAACCCCTCCAGTGAGAGGATGACTTTAACCTGATACAGCACACCGAGTAGAACGCAAGCAGAGCGTCAAGTATTAGGCACGAGATGTGCTCTCGGAGAGTGTGAAAGTAAAGGAAAAAATCGTCTAGAACTAGGTGATGAGACGGAGGGATAATACCGCAAAAACTCGAAAAAGTCGGTATGCAGGTGCAAGGATTATCGCACTCCGATTGGCCAACACACTGATCCTAGCCACAAGTCTACCCTACGATTGGCCACAATCCTTACACTTGCATACCGACTTTTTCGAGTTTTTGCGGTAGTACACAGGGGAAAAGAACATGGTACGCACATGCGTGATCAACGCATATACTGGACTAGTACTGCATGATACGAGGCTGAGAAGTGGGGGCCGCCGGGGGTTTCCACAGGAAAGTCATATTCACAACCCTCCAACCAGTACTTGTGCTCTAGTAAAGCAATCCAAATCAAATTTTCTACAGATAGATGCGAAACAATTCCCTGAATTTTACTTTCCAACACCCCAGAACTCTGTATCTAAACCGAGAAATTATCAAGAGAGCTATGGCTGGTATTGGTCTTGGCGCACTTTTGGACAGTTTTGTGTGGATAATGAAAAGGTTTGGGACTATTTTCAACTTCAAATTCACCTTATTGTGTGCTAAAGTAGCCAGCGATTCTTTAATGATCTGTGGGCGCTTGAGGAAATATTTTAAGGAACTTTGTACTATACTATCAATTTTTTAATTTTTTTTGAGCTTCAGAATATATTATCAAATGGAGAGCGCGAATTGGCGAGTTTAGGTGGCGCATGCTACTCTACCGGTGATTTTTATTGTCAGCCTCGTCCATAGTCTACAGGGGTACCGGTATGATACTTGTACTCGCGTAAGAGGGGAGAGAGGTCTAGAAACAGCAGGGCTTGGCGAAAAGACTCAGAAAACAAATTCAAAAAAATCGCGACTCAATTAGAGTAGGCTTGGATAGGACAAATATGTGATTTACACCAATCGATGCCCTAGAGTAATGGCGCCCGACACGGAAGGGAAGGAAGTGGGGAGCTGAATATCTGAGACGGGGCAGAACTCCAACACACAAGAAGTTTGTGTTTCCGTCCTCTGGTGTACTCAGCCCGCCGGAATTAGTCATAGGTCACGTGGACTGTGAAGAAGTACCAGTACATTACCTGGAGGATAAGAGCGGGTTCTTGACATTGGGAATCTCATGATGCCGAAGTATATAGTATCTAGTTAAGATACAAAGAAATCAAATAATATAAATACAATCAAATACTACCTGTCAAAGTTGTCTTGCCCTTCATTTTCACGTACAAGCACCAGTTTCGTTTTGAAATCAGCACACCGGGCTTTAATAGAATCCATAGAAAGCTTCGCCCATTCTTGTTCCATAGTATCCTTGACTTTTTTGATAGTAGCCTTACTGGCTCCAATAGAGGGACCTTTGCTCGCAATGGAATCTTTAAAGATATCCCAAATCAACTCAATCTCATTTAAGTCTGAAGAGTTTACTGGCCTTTGACAGGGATGAATACCACTACTGTAACCGCTTCCTGTGGGTGGTGGTCTTCCAAAGGGATATCGGGATTGATTCTAACCAAACCGGTGGTATAAACGGGATCAAGTACCGGAGACGCCAACAAGTAATCGAGTAGTCTCTATTACTTTATCAAAACTACTAAGAGAAGGCCAAGTGCCTTAGGCCTGTATGAAACTCAAAGACTCTCGAATCAAACTGAATAGAAGATAACTGCTCAACCAAGTATATTGAAAACTCTGTCTGTCGAAGTCTGATCTCTCTAAGTCTGGAGAGATATAGGTCTTTAAATACACTTGCGATAATCCATCTCGCATCAATCATATCCAAATTCTAAGGTATCAAACGATACCTAACCCAGAAACAATCAAACAATAAATAAGGCTTACAAACTTCCGGAGTTCGTATCCTGAAACAATACAAATAACAAATAACAATGCTTATGAACTTCCGGAGTTCGTATCCTGAAACAATACAAGTAACAAATAACAAGGCTTACAAGTCTCCTGAACTGGTATCCTGAAACAAAACATAACACAAACTAACAAGGCATACAAGTTCCCTGAACTCGTATCCTGAAACAATACATAAAAGAAATCCATACCTAACTGGTAACCTGTACCGGTTACAACTACTCTCTATTTCCTTTGGCCACCACAGATCATTGGTAATTACTCCTTTATGCCCTGGGGCATTATTTTTCAACCAGCTAAACCTTCTTTGTAGGATTCTCGTTTTTAATTTGTTGTAGAAATGGATGGAGGAGAGGATATAGAATATGTTCCCAATAGCGTACTCAGTCAATTCCACCACCTGTTCGATGCCTTTCGATCTTCCGATATTTCCAGACACATTCAGGTAAGGGGCGGGGATATTGTCGGCCTGCAGCCCTTTCAGGACCATTAACGATATTTTTGTGAATTTCTTGAAGCTGTTTATACTCCTCAGTTCCCAGTATCAAGGCCCTGAGACATTTCTCATCCACAATGCTCTGATCTGCAGCCCTTTCTGCAGCCACAATTTGATATGTCTTTTCCTCCCCTCTTCCATCTCCTTCTCCCAAATATTGCCCTGGGACTTATACCCATCTGCAATAGCACCCCAAAACATTATCGTAATGGTAGGTTTCGTTTTGGGCCAAACATAGTCATATGGGTTGGCACCTCGTGGTCGTGATTGGTGATGTTGCTAATGTTTTCTCCCAATCTCTACACATGTTTTATCGGAAAATACCAAAATTGCCCCACTAAATTGCAAGCTTCAGCTTTGAAATACAAGAGAAGAATTATATATACTTACCTACTAATCTTCTCTAAAGCCCATAGTGAAAACTCAACTCTGTTGGTCTTATCATCTCCGTTAAGCCTTGGCTTTGTTCTAGCTTCATATTGATGGATATTGGGAACTTTGTGAACAAAGTTTTCTAATGTTGACCGGGCAATATCCAGCCCCATCTCCCTTGCAAGATTGATCCAACTCATATCTCGATGCTCTTCATCCTGTAAAATTTGAAATCACAACTCATCTGCTTGCTGAGAGCCAGCCACCAATCTCGGTGGGTGCCCTGGATGTTGGATATCATCACAGTTTGGCTGGGGTGGCTGTAGCTGCTGAAATAGGTTGTAGATTGGATCGCGAGAGAGAGACAAGGTATTTTCTGGTTTTTGCCAATCCGGAGGTAGACTATCAGCCTTTTCAAAAGCCTAATAGCAGAAACCGGTCACAACATCGGGATGAAGCTTCAGAATTTGACTGATTTCCATCCACCTTTTGCCTGCAAATCATTGCAAAGCCAAAGCAGCTCCTCTGACTAAAATTGGAGTATCCATTGTGAAAATGAACAGATCTGAAGTGCTTGAAACCGAGGCTCTTGAATTCCACTCCGATGTTGATGATCGTTGCATTGCACCTAATACCTAACCGAGCTTCATGTACTCGAGTACTCACGCGGCCGAATTTATATCAGAAGGCCCTATTCTGGACTAGTGGATTTCAAGTGAAAACTAACTACATGTGGTAGAAACTGTCCAAAATAACCATGTAGCCAAGACCAACATGCATGCAGTAGCGCAAGTGCTGTGGGATTTCGACCGAGTTTAGCGAGTTTATACCCACATGCAGTTAGTTCTCGCTTGATATCCACTAGTCCAAAACAGGCCCTTCTGGTTTCAATCCGGCCGCGTGAGTACAGTGACTTGTCCACAGCTCACGTGACCTATGACTAATTCCGGCGAGCTGAGTATAGTACTAGCTGTGTGCCAAGCTCGCTGCCGAACAAAGTTTTAGTGCATACTGAATATGCAACCAGTCCCGCTGCAACTATCCTACAATCGTGTTCTAGGACTCATTGTGCCGGGTTGTGAGAGGGGGATGCGTTACAGCACTCGCCGGGATGTTTGGTTAATATTTTGTCGGAGCACAATAACCAGCTATCACATGGGTATCGAATAAAAGGTGTATAATAATGGAAGTTTTAATTTTTATTTTATTTTGATAATATACAACTGTTGGACTATTTATTTAAGATATAGAAGAAAAAATAAATCTTGCGCCAGCTTAAGGGGACAGAAAAAAACTTCCAACAACAGTCTGGTTGGCCAAAAGAAACTATATATATATAAAAAAACACCCTTGACATAACACCTTGGAGTAAAAAAAAGAAAAATAGTATAAGAGGATGGTGAATATAATAAACCCGGTAGCCGTTACAGGCAACAAAGCAATCCCAAACCCGAGAGTGAGAAAGCGAAGTTATGTACGATATGAAGGGATCGAAAAAAATAAAAAACAAGAACACCCTTTATATCATAGTAAGAATCAAACCCAGACGGGTAAAAGCCAATTATGGAATATAGATAGAGGAAATCTCAGGAAGGCCGGTGTTAACCTGCGGGAGAACCTAAGATCCCCATTTCGGTGATTGGGCGTTCCGAGGGAACTTGCTTTCAGCTCGTTCGTATATGGACTTCTCCTCAAGCCGGCCAAGGGGGAAATGGAGCGTAGAAAAAAGGTGGAAACCCTATCCCCTACGTCCAGCCTCCCCTCAAGACTTCCTAATAGCAGCTAAGAGTACGGAACTGCTACTGGCTGCCCGATTGGCGACCATATCACGGAACGAATGCATATTAGGCGCTCGGTGGTTGATCTTAGACAACCTTGCGTAGAGATCCTCTCTAATAGAGTACTCAGATCCAGGAGTTTCGTTCGTGATCCAGGGATTCTCCTGACAATCCTCGGCACTCGGTCGGTGCTCTGGAATTGGTTGCAGAACTTCCCAGAGGAAGAAGACACAGGAGGTACTGAACTCTGTATTGTCAAGCGGCAGGAGTCGGGAGGGTGCGGTCAGGGCGTACTTCAATACCTCCAAGGGGTCATTGAATAAGAGATTGCCGATGAGCATCCTGTACATGACACACCCGAGAGACCAGATATCTACCTTGTTGGTCTTGGGTTCCGATGTGTCATGCACTTCGGGCGCCATGTAACCCTGTGTGCCAGTAGTGGTTTTTAGGTATGTGGAAGCATTTGAGTGTGGGACACGCTTTGAGGTACCAAAGTCACCGATTTTAACACGGAGGACATGGGTCTGATCCTCGGGAAAGTAGAGGAATATGTTCTAGGGAAATTAGGTGTTAGCAACGGCGGCTCGGGAGAGGGAGTGCACAGACCTCGGGCTTCAGATCGCGATGTGTGACCCCAGCTTTATGCATTACTGCTAATCCGTGGAGTAGCTGCTTGATTACAACCTTCGTATCACTTTCGCTCCACCAGTAGTCATCTGCGAAGCTCGCCGACATATCCCCCATGGGGATATACTCCATAGCGATGTACATGTAGTGAGTGTCCTCATAGGTAGAGTTGAATTTGACGAACCATTCGTGCTGCCGGCATGTGAGAAAAGACCTGACGTAAATTGAACGAGAGCAATGTCATTCATGAAGTGGGGTGGGTCCGGGGGGGCTTACTCTTGCTAATGCCTCTAAATTCCTGATCTCAACCTGATACCGCTTGAAAGTGAAGTTTGGAAACGCTCGTGGTATCCTCTTAACGGCCCATAACTCAGGGGACTTCATGTTACATGTTTGGACATTCTCTAGGAATACAGTTCCATAGGCGCCACTACCGATTTTATAATTCAACCTCCAGGCTGGTGGTTCTCTGACAGGGCCATTAGAGACTCCCCAGTAATAAAAAGCGACGAGCATTTGGCGTATTCGCCCGAGTAGCACGGTTCTGTTATGGCCGTACTTAAGCCCCGTACTTAAGGGTGGAGCTAGCGCTACCGAGCTTATTATCCCGCTTGGCATATTGGTTTTGGAGTTGCGGAGCCTGCTCAGTGATACTAGGGAAAGTAGTAAGACAAGCAGTACGATGCCCATTACGACCGGCTGAGTGATAGCGTAATTGTTGCGGCGCTGAGCGATGCTGTGGTTGTTGCGGTGCTGAGTGATACTGTGGCTGTTGCGGTACCCGAATTTCAAGCTATATAGGTGTCGGGAAAGCAGGAAGGCAAGCCCTAATATTCCAAATTCGATCACCAAAACGGCATTGAAGATCTTCGAGTATTTGGCGCTTGACATATTGGGTTTGTAGTTGCGGAGCCATCTAAGGAGTACTGGGGGTAGTAGCATGGTAAGGGATCCGATGCCAAATGCGATCAGCTCAACGGAGCCGAAGAAAAAGCTATGCGCTGCTAGGGAAAGAAGTAATAGAAGCGCTACCTTGAGTACCTTCGGGGTATTGAGGCTGTCGCGATAGCCGACGCTCAAGCTATGCACTGCTGGGCTCATTTTGTCTAGCGTATCGATTTTCTGGTTGAAATTTGTCGCGACAATACTTCGTTTAAATGTGCGAAGCAGAAGTAGGCGCTAAGGCAATAAACAAGGGAATACCGAGCGATAAGGTTTGGGGAGATGCGGGTATCTACCACGTTGAGGTTACACCAAAGGATGTCTTGCCAAGGTGACTTGGTGCAGCTCAAATGGGTTGCAACCCAAAATCCTCCAACTGGAAAAATGAACTCCGACGCCGGTACAACTGGATGCCACTGTGCTGGCGATGCTCCGAATGTGCCGTCTCCCCCAGCATTGGGAGATACAGTGTCAAGTACTGTACTCGTACAGGAGGCACCATAAAGGCTTCAAGATCAATCAGGCTGTAAAGGTGTACCAACCCCAGAACAGATGGGTTGAATAGAAATATTAAGAGGACTGCTAAACTTCAGCGGCGATAGCGATACACGACGAGTGACGAGCGGTGAAACGAAACGCCAAGCAACTTACAACGAAAAACGATCGCACACTCAAGTGCGGGGAAAATCTTTTCACTAACAACCACAGCCTGGATTGGAATGCTTCCCTACTTTTAATTAAATTTATTATATTGAAACCACAGACTCACTCTCAACAACTCTACGGTGCTCTCTGCTCAGTGCTCTATCTAACTAACTGGCGAAGACAGGAGTATATATCAACAATGACAGCCTATTCTCCCATAAGCCAGCAGGCTACTCCATGTGAGTCGCTCCTTCCTCCGTGAGCATACCCTGGCTAACTAAAGGAAAACAAACACTTTCCGCCTCCGGGTTTCCAGCTCTTTCCGGTTAACCTTACGGTACTTCTGCTTTTCTCCCGGCTTTCCCGAAAGCTGCACGATCCCAATACTATCGCGCATTCCTGCATTCGCAATACTTTCCCGAATGTCTAACAAAACGCTCGAAGCCGAACCGTACACCCGAAGCCGAAGCGAGTCTGCGGAGACAAATCCATGCCCAGATTCTCAACCCATAGCCGAAGCCACAAACAAGTGCACTCCCGGAAGCTATTCACACAACAAAGGAAGTATCAAGGGAATATGGCGAGCAGCACGGTTTTCAACTGAAGGGGGAGACAGATGCGCGGAGGCTATAGAGGTGAAGAAGTTTTCGTTGTAATGTTTGTTCTGTTCTTTGTTAGCATAATAGTTTAATAGAAGGGGAAGGGGAATATAAGTGAAAGAGGGGACATGAGTGGAAGAAAATGTAAGCGGTTGTCGGAAAAGGTGGAGTTCACATTAGCCGTTCGGCAACCGTAACCACCGAGCAACTTTTGCTTTCTAGGAGAAAATGACCGCGCCTATCTATGAAACTTATTACAAACATGTTTACATACTGTCCGGAGTGGTTAACTCTTGTCTTCAGCTATTATCAGAGAAGGACATTTTGTTGGCGAGGAGGGGTGGGTCGGGAAAGCTGGGGTGTTGCTAATCTTCGCTGTTCCCCAAGCCATAAGTGTGAACTCAGCGTTTTCCCACCGCTGGAGCTGTGTCGCGATCGATGGAAGGATGAAAGAATAGGAGGACTGCTTTGTTGTTGCTTTGTTTATACCTATTTTATGCGCACTGACACTATACGAGTGTGCTACAATGCATTGGGTTAAGATCCTTAATTCACTGCGACGAACCCTAGAAAGGTCACTAAGCTTACCGATGTTCATCATTCTAAGAGGTCATATTCGCGCTGAGATTGAAAAGCGTCTCGCTAAGCTAGGGATAAGTGTATCCGTAGCTCACAAAAGATGGTTTTAGATATTGTCGATCGCTTGCTGGAGGACAATCGCTTAGTCATGGAAATGCAAGGTGGTCATTGGTAGCAGTTCTCGCTTGTCTTTTCAAATCCTGTTTGTCGCTTGCTCTCCACCAAGTGCTCCTTTTGAGGGGGGTGATGGGGGTTGAGTATGTTGGGGGAATAAAGGCCTGCGGAAGGCTTTTTTTTTCTTTTTCTTTCTTTCTGTGAACCTCTAATGCATATTCTCTAATATCATTATTTGATTTCTGCCAGTGATGCACTCTTTCCTACCTGATATAGTTCTTCCCCGCCCCTGGATGGTGGTGGCAGAATAGTGTGGAATGATTAGCTTTATCCTCCAAACTACCTTCATGCTAGAGTTTTGGAATTCCTGGGTTTCCAGCAGCCAGGACCCGCTGGGGTCCGATGTTTTGATGCCGTACCGCTGGCTCTAATTGAGATAGCCATGCTAATATATTAGACTTATTATCGGGAGTGGTGTAGTTAAAAGTATGGTTTAAAGAGTGATGCTTATGGCTGAGGGCGTGTGAGATTTTTCAATTTTCACTGGTGGGGACGTGATTGGGGGCAAGGTGTTGATTAACCTGGTGTTTCCGGAAGAGATTCCTCGAGGTGGAGGAAAATGGGGGCTGTTGGTGGTAAGCCTTCGTAGGTTGTTGACAACATTTCTACTGCTGGGATTGCACGTGATACAATGCGAGTATTTGAAGTGAGTAAAGTCAGAGTTTTGCCAGCCAACGCGCTCAAAGTACGTGGTGTAAGGTGAATCATAGTGTAGATTGTACAAGTAGATAGGCTGGGATATAATAGAAACTCGTGCGCGCGGTCCAATAGTGCCAATAGTACTTGTAGAAGAGGTTTTCCGGGATATTCTTGGCACTCAAAACTAGCTGGCCTGCGACGCTGTTTTAACCGACCTCCGCTTTTCTTTCACCAAACCATACCCGCTTTTCTTCTACCCTGAGGAATATCATCAACCGGCCATCCTATACTCCTCCATTTTGACAGAGCGATCAATAAACGGTTGAAAATGTCTCAATATACCATCGGGGACAGCAACAATAACTGCCATATTACTACGAACTCTCATAATACTACGACAAATAATGTGTGGAACAACTGTACTGTCGCCGATGATCTGTCTCCGCTCCTAACCTGGCTGTCGCCACTTGACCCCGGCTTGCGACATAGCGACATTCAAGAGCGCCGAGTAAATGATGTTGGGGAATGGCTCATGGGAACTGAGGAATTTAGAAGATGGAGCGGATTGAGTGGGGAAGGTGAGGGTAATGAGGCAGTCCTATTCTGCTATGGAAATCCGGGTGTCGGAAAGACATTTATTAGGTAACCCGGATTATTCTTGAGAGTGAGGAGTGAAATAGTGCTAATATTGTGCGATGACAGTTCGCTGGTAGTGGACTGGCTAAGCGATCGGACCAAAGGACGAAACACTGCCGTTGTATGTTTTTACTTCGATTTTGCGGCGCGAAATGAGCAGACAGCCATCAGTATGCTGGGTTCCCTGCTGAAGCAGGTGATCAGTGGAATGGAAAGGCTCCCGGGGGATATATCGCACGCCTTGCAAGAGCAGAGGAAGGCCGTTCGTGGACGAAAACCGCAACTTGGTGATATCGTGAAGATGCTTCAACTCATAACATCCTCACAGCCCACATTTATGGTCATTGACGCTCTCGACGAGTGTACTACGGTTCAGCGATTTCGGCTTTTTGATTCGTTAAAAGAAATCGTCGGCAATTCTCCGGATGCCCGAATATTCGTTACCGGAAGGCCCCATATATGCGCCGAGATTGAAAGGTCCCTCGCTGGACGAGTGATATGCGTCTCAGTTGGTCCAACCAGGGATGATATAGTCAGATTCCTTCGAGTGAGACTGAGCGAGGACGAAATACCAGATGCTATGGATGAGTCTCTAGAGGCAGACATTCTGGAGAAGATTCCCAGGAGTATACCGGAAATGTTCGTAGTGGCCATGGTGCTGAGAATCCAATCCTATTTTACTGGCTAATATATATATTTAGGTTTCTACTCGTTTCCTTAAATATCGAAGCAATCTTGCAAGAGGCAACAACATATCGGAGGCGAGAAAAGCTGAGTAAAATGACTCCTGGGTTGGGGCTGGGTGATGCCTACGATGTAACGATCGAACGGATAAAGGCGCAGGGTGGAGATAAGTCAAGACTGGGGATAGGAGCTTTGATGTGGATCAGTCATGCGGTGCGGCCATTTACGGCAGATCAGCTCTGCCATGCCCTTGCAATCGAGCTTGGCTCTACAGATTTTAATTCCGGAAACATACCTTCAATGACAACACTATTGAGCTGCTGTCAAGGGCTCATTACTGTGGATAAGTGGGCATCGAACGTGCGACTGATCCATTTTACTCTCAAAGAGTATCTTTCTGCTCACCCCGATATTTTCACCAGACCTCACTCGGCAATGGCAGAGGCCTGCTTGACATATCTGAATTCCCAACAGGTCAAGGCCCTTCCAGTCGATGCCCCTAAAGAGTATGCCGACTTCAATCCCTTTTTAGAGTATTGTTCTCTATATTGGGGAGTCCATGCGAAACAGGATCTCTCGAACTGTGCCAGATTACTTGCCGTGCAGCTGCTTCAGCAATATAATGGCCACGTATCCACATTCTTCCTTGTACGCCACATACGTTCTCTTGATCTTCCTATGTGGAGTGTCTCCTATAGGCTTAGTGGAGTGCACTGCGCATCGTTCTTCGGAATTGTTGAGATGGTAGCTGCTTTGATAGAGATACAGGGTTATGGTACCAACAAAGGGTGGTATTTGGGGGATTCCCCGCTTGCATTGGCTGCTCTGAATGGACACGAGGAAGTGGTGAAGATGCTGGTAGGGTGGGAAGGGGTCGACCCTGACCAGCCGAATGATCACGGTCAGACACCGCTCTCGTATGCAGCTGGGTACGGGCAAGAGGGAGTGGTGGAGATACTGCTCAGGCAGGCAGAGGTCAACCCCGACAGGGACGATAATCTCGGCCGAACGCCACTGTCATATGCCGTTGGTCGTGGGCATGAAGGGGTGGTCATGATGCTACTCAGGCGGGCTGGGGTCAGTCCTGATATGACGGACGACAGGGGCCGAACGCCACTCTCGCATGCTGCGGAGCACGGACAGGAGATGATGGTAAAGATACTACTCGGGTTAGAAAACGTCGATGCGGACAAGCCAGATAACCAGGGCAGAACACCTCTCTCGCATGCCGCTTTTGGGGGACATGAGGGAGTTGTGAAAATGCTACTCGGGCGGGAGGAAGTCGATCCCGACAAGCAAGATAATAGTGGCTCGACACCGCTCTCGTGGGCAGCTTGGGTTTGGTCTCGCATTAACCCCAGTGAGAAAGTGTTGAAGTTACTGCTCGGGCGGGAAGAGGTCAACCCCGATAAGGCAGATTATAGGGGGCAAACACCGCTGTCGAATGCCACAAGGGCACGAAATTGGGGAATGGTGGAAATACTACTCGCGCGGGAAGAGGTCGACCCCGACAAGCAAGATAATGATGGCCGAACGCCACTTTCGTATGCTGTGGAGTGTGGGTCTAGCGCTCTCGTTGAGGGGGGAGTGTTGAAATTACTGCTCGGGCGGGAAGAGGTCAACCCCGATAAGCCAGATAATGATGGCAGAACACCGCTCTCGCATGCTGCTGAAAATGGAAATGAGGATGGGGTGAAAATACTACTCGGGCGGGAAGAGGTCAACTTCGATCAGGCGGATAATAACGGTAGGACACCTCTCTCGCATGCGGCTGGGGCGGGACGTGAGGAAGTGGTAGAAATACTACTCAGGCGCGAGGAGGTCGACCCCGACAAGCAAGATAATAATGGCCGATCACCGCTCTCGCATGCCGCTCAGAGTCAGTGGGTTTCTGTCAAGAGAGTGGGAGTGGTGAAATTGCTTCTCGGGCGGGAAGAGGTAAACCCTGATAAACCAGATAACCGTGGCAGAACACCGCTCTCGTATGCCTCTAGGGGTAAGCATTCGGAAGATAAGGAGGAATATATGAGAGTGATAAAAATGCTATTAGAGCGGGGGGATGTCATCCCCGACCAGCCAGACAATGACGGCAGAACTCCTCTCTCGTATGCTGCGGAGCACGGATTTGAGGGAGCTGTGGGAATACTGCTTGGGCGGGAAGAGGTCAGCCCTAACAAGCAGGATAATCTCGGCCGAACGCCGCTCATGTTAGCATCTAGCGGTGCCCATGAGGAGGTGGTAACGCTGCTACGGTCACGCGAAGCAGTGGCTCCACTCGCCAAATGCGAAAGTATCCGGAAAAGGAGCCGTTTGTCCACGGACTCGCATTCCCATGGCAAGAATGCAAGACCCAAAATCGATTGAGAAATCAAGGGCTAGGGCTGGCGCCTTTTCCGGATACTTTTGCATTTGGTGAGTAGCACGACCCAAAACTGAACAGTCACCACCTCATCGAATCCACCATCTTTTCTTCTCATTCGCATGCTACTCACGGAAGCCGTCCCATGATATCATCCCCTCCCATAAGATGGGTGTGCCCCTATGCGGTATCAGAGCCATCTGAAACTCAATACCCGACTCACTTAAGTCAGGATTCGCGGATTTCTCTTTCCGGTGTGTGGGATGAAATAGTTCTATTGTAAGAAGGTCGAGTGTACCGCCCGCAGTTTCTCTTTCTCCTATTCTATTTTATTTTCCTATCTGTAGTAAATTCTTGCTTGCGCTGTTTTTCTCCTCCTACAGTTCATTTCCCTCTCTTCATTTCCTGCCCCCTCCCCCTTCCCACCTCCACCTTACTTGATAGATCGAGCATAGATAGCGTGCTTCTCTTTTTTTGTCTTTTTTTTGATAGATGAAAAATGATGTATAATAGCATAATAATTCTCGCAGCCCTTGCCAACAAGCAATCTCCTCTTGCCTATTCTGAACTGTTATCCGGGGATTGTATAAGATGCGACCAGGATGAAATCGGTACCGGGAATCGGTATGTGGGAGGACTATTGAGAACCGCCAGACCCGTAGAATTGGCTGGACTAGGATTATTTTTCACAATACAAGATAAGGATATGGGGGTGGCAGGATTCCGAATAGTCCGACCAGTCAAGTCTTGGAGACAGGACCAGACTTCTCGGTCCAGGTTGATGTCGATGACTGGACCTGACTAACTCTGGTGGTCCGGTCCAGCCTGGACCGATCCCAGACCAGTCTTTATAAAAGATTGCTTAGTCACGTAATATCACTCACTTTGCGGTCTGAAAAATGTTTGATACTCTGGAATCTATTTTTGCTGCTCCAAATCTAAGCGAAGCACTATTATCACTCCGACTCTGCTGAGATTCCAGGGTATAATTGATTGAAAGAATGAGTTTATTTAAGAAATGTTTTATTTGAAAGTAATATATTGTGATAAAAGTAGCAAAATGCAAAAAGGAATGCTAATTCTGTCCAAGGGCCATGCATATCCTATGGCTTGGCGGGCCTGGTCGGACCAGTCCTGGCCAAGTCTGGTCTGCTAATCCTGACCATCCCGTCAGTTTAATTTCCACCATTAGACTAGACTTGACCCTTGAACAGACTAGCTGGTCCAGTCCAGTCTTGCTCGGACCATTCGGAACCTTGCTGTATGGTGAAGGGAGGAAGAGTGGGAGGTTGAAATGATTTTAGTATCTGGATAGGGGGAGTTCATCTGAAATATCTGCTTCGACTCGCCAATTCATAAACTATCTGGATATAAAGAAAGTGTTTGGCGCCAAAGAGCTAGCTCTATGCAGTATAGTCTACTTGTAGGTTATTGCTACATAATATGTCACTCGTCTCTTCATGATTGCTGGAAGAGCAATATTGTAAAAAAAAAATGTAATAGCAAGGGTATATACCAGACTTCCGGAGAGCAAAGATACTAGAGCACTGGATTCTATTGTGCCTGCTGGACAGACATATTAAACTTTGTTAGAAATGATCCGTGGCATGCAGATTACTCTATGCGGCAGACGGAATGAATTGTTTACAAGCCGCTTGATGGGAACAAACAGTGCGGATGGAAATTTATGGAATGTGGGAACGAGAGAGAAACTAAAGGTCAAATGACGGTAGAGTCAAGAACGGTTTCATTAGCTTGATTCACTCTGTAGAAAGAAGTTGTTGAGCGGGAAGAAGAAACAGAAGCGAAACAGGAAGCAGTGCAAGAAGACAAGCGGCCCCGTAACTAATGACTATACTTCAGCGAATACCAATGATATCCAATAAACTTCAACGGCGGAGATACGATTGGACGACGAGTGACGAGCGGTGAAATGAAATGAATGCCAAGCAACTCACAACCGAAACGATCGCACATTCAAGTACGGGGAAAATCATTTCACTGACAACAACAAGCTCACGCTCAACAACTCCACGGTACTCTCTCTTAACTACTCAACTAACCAAGGACGATCATAGGAGTATATATCAACAATAAAGACATCATATCCATGAGCCACCGTGCTACTCCACATGAGTCTCCCTTCCTCCATCATGACTCCCGGGTTGACAAAAGAAAACAAACACTCCGCTGCTGCCTCCGGGTTTCCAGCTCTTTCACTCTGACCTTACAGTGCTTCCGCTGTCCTCCCGGCTTTCCCGAAAGCTGCACGATCTCGAAACTATTGCACATTCCTGCATTCGCTATGCTTTCCCGAACGTCCCAACAAACGCCCTAAGCCGAACCGCATACTCGAAGCCAAAGCGCGTCTCCGAAGGCAAGCCCATGTCCGAAGCCGGAGCTATATGCCTGAATCCTCAGCGCACCTCCGAAGCCAAACAAGCGCACTCCCGGAAGCTATCCGAACAAAGGAGGTATCATGAGAGTACGGCGAGCAGCGTTATTTCCAACATGTACCGGGTCCGGAAAGAAATCTGGAGTATAGTTGATAATTGATAATACGGTATCGGGACGATCGGTTTGGGAGGTAGAATTAGGGATAAATGTCTAATATGTCCTCACTTAAGTTTTTTAAGAAAATTCCCTTCGCTCAGACGTCACTGCCCATCTAAAGTACAATATGATGGAAGCTTGGTTAATAATAATTATAAAATGTACTGTGTCAGAGAGATGGCTTAGGGTTGGTAAAAGATACATAGAGGGCGGGAGGAAGTATAATAGCCCAGCATAAGTTCTAAATTCAAGACGAATGCAGTAGTCCACTGTATAGCGAGTCCACGGCATAGCGAGAATGCCGATACAAATAATCCCTGTCCTATGAAAGTGCCACTTGTATGTGCGTTCTCGCCTTAACTAGGACTGGTGACTGTAAGGCGGTAAGCCAAAAAAGTAGTTTTTGATATAATAATAGTTAGCTATCGTATGGGTATAAGAGGGTATGTTAATAACCATTTTTTATTTTTTATTTTTTATACAACTGTTTAGTAAATTATTTATTTAAGGTATAGCGGGCTTACCCAGCGCCAGTCTAAGGGGACAATATCTCCCAAAAACAGTCTGCCTGACCAAGAGAAACTGAAGAAAAAAAGCAAAAGCAAAAACACCTTTGTCATGACTACTTCGGTGAGAAAAAGGAAATCCCATGAAGGCAGGTCTTTACCACGAGAGAACCTGAGCTCCCCGTTTCGGAGATTGGGGTTCCGAAGGAATATGCTCTCAAATTGTTCATGCATAATTGGATTCTCCGTGAGATGGCGAAGGGAAAGATGGCACGTGGAAAGGTTTGGCGGGAAGCTTATCCCCTACGTCCAGCCTCCCCTCTGGACATCCTAAGAGCCACCAAGGGCTCTCATTGTACAGAACCATCGTCCGCTGCCCGATTGGCCACCATATCGGGCAATGAATGCAGATTCGGCGCTTGGTGGTTTATCCTAGACAACCTTGCATAGAGATCCTGTCCAATAGTGAACTCTAGCCCTGGAGCTTCGTTAATGATCCAGGATTTCTTTAAACAATCCTCGGCGCTCGGCCGATCCTCTGGAATTGGCTGCAGAATGTCGCGGAGGAAGGCGACACAGGGGATACTGAGGCCAATGTTGTCAAGCGGGAGGGGTGAGGAGGATGCGGTTAGGGCGTACCTCATGACCTTGAAGGGATCATTGAACAAAAGATTACCGGCAAACATCCTGTACAAGACACACCCAAGGGACCAGATATCTACCCTGTTGGTCTTTGGTGTTGATGTGTCATGCACTTCGGGCGCCATGTAACCTTGTGTGCCAGTGGTGGTTTTCAGGTATGTGGAGGCGTTAGAGAGTGGGATGTGCTTTGAGGTACCAAAGTCACCGATTTTGACACGGAGAACATGAGTCTGATTCTCTGGTAGGCAGAGGAATATGTTCTAGTGACTATTAGGTTTTGACAGAAGTGGTTTAAAAGTGAGGGGCATGGACCTCGGGCTTCAGATCGCGATGTGTGATCCCTTCATTATGCATGACTGCTAACCCGTAGAGCAGCTGTTTGATTACAACCTTTGTATCACTTTCGCTCCACCGGTAGCCATCCGTGAAGCTCTGTGACATATCCCCCATCGGGATATACTCCATAGCGATGTACATGAAGTGAGTGTCCTGATAGGTAGAGTTGAATTTGACGAACCATTCATGCTAACGACACATTAGATCGAACCAGATGCCGGTTATGGAAGAATACAAGTCTGGGCAAAACTTACTTTTGCTAATGCTTGTAAATTCTTGATCTCAGCTTGATACCGCTTGAAATTGAAGTTTGGTAGGGTCTGTGGTATTCTCTTCACAGCCCATAACTCGGGGGACTTCATTCCAGGTAGGTGAACATTCTCCAGGAATACAGTTCCGTAAGCGCCAGTGCCAATTATGTAATCAAACCTCCAAGCCTGTATCTCTCTAACAGGGGGGGAATAGCCTCTCGCTCCTGGAGGCTTGGGTGGTGGGGAGCCGGGCGGGGGCGGGCTGAGGTGGTCTGGATGAGATATTAAGCTCTTGTTATCATGCTGGAGTGCGGGCACCTACTGGTGGCTGGCTGATGGCGGGAACCGGCCGTTTGGGGGGGGGTAGACAGAAGGTAGTCGGGTGGGGAGTGTTGCGGGGGAAGGGTGTGGCCAGGGTGGCGGAGGCGCAGGGGAGTGGAGAAGTTAAGTGGCTCGGGGAGGGGCGGAGATGAGGCAAAAGGACGGATGTAGGTGAGGGGTTGAGGTGGGGGCCTGGAGGGAGAGGAGAGGAGATGGGATGGCGGGGTGCGGGGGTCTAGGGGGAGGGGATTATAGTTGGGTCGGATGGACCCAAAGATGCTAAAAGCGGCAGGAGCAGCAGCCGGAGATGTCGTTCCACTGATATTATTTGCGCCAAATGTGGAGGACGATTTGTTGTTATTATTGACACCTCCACCAGTCCTGACTCCTGCTCCAGCACCGCCACGACGTCGTTTCAGGGGCGCTATCCTAAACCACACATATACTCATCAACATCGCCGTTCAGCGATACAAAAAGAAAGGGTAAAATAGTGGACCAGGGAGAGGGAAAGGAATGAAGTAGAAAGAGGAAAAATGCAGAGGTAGAGAGAATATATGGGAGACTTGGGGGGAAAAGAGAAAGAGAAAGAAGGAAAAAAAACTTACTTTCGCTGAGAAAAAGGAATAGCTCCATGTGCCACGACGGAAGGATCAGTAACATCATCCGGACCACCTCCGGTTCCATTTCCCACGCGATTCGCTGAGAAGTCGAAACCATTCGAGTTCATCTTGTCGAATTCGTCTTTAGTCAGTTGGCTCTCTGATCGGCGTTTAGAGATTTTATTATCAAAGATATTGATAAAGGATATATGCCCTCCTTTCTTTTCAAGAGGGGGGGTAGAAGAAAGAAAGAAAAGGGCAAAAGGAAAAAGAATATCGTCTCTCTTGCTCTCTCTCGCACCGCCTTATGCCAAGTTGTATGCGGTTTGCGGTCAGGCCGGGGGAGGAGGAGCGGAGTGGTGGGAGAGGAGGGACACGCTCTTTTTCGCAGACACACACCACACACCCCTGGAGTTTTTCACTCTCAAGGAAAAAGAAATACAGCACCAAAGGCGAAAACCCTCCAAATCTTCCTCGCTTGCTATATTCCGACACATGCTCGATACAAACGAGACGACGGCGGGTCGAGCAGACATCGAGTGCAAAAGAAAAATATCCTAAGCGAGCAGGAGCCAAAACCGTGGAGACTGATTACGTAAGCAGCCCATAGCGGGCACTGGAATTCGCATTCCCCCCCAAGATTTGCACCAAACTACAACCACATGATCCTTATCTAGATAGCCATTGAATATTCTATCACTCCTGTTTATTATTCCTATCCACTATTCGTAGTTTTCTGACATTTGTAAACACGACTGCTATTGCTAAGGGCAAAAAATTGCCTGGAGCTGCAATATTTTGGTGGCATGCAATAGCAGTCTTGTTTACAAACGTCGGAAAACCACAAGTAGGTTCTTAGTAGGTATCATATGGCAGGTTAGCTAGTGCAAGAGAAAGAAAACTTAAGGGAGAGGCAAATCAAAATAAGTATTTGATTACATAAGCTACCTAGCAAGAGGCCCGGTCCGCACTCCCACTACCCGAGAACCCTCGGTGGTATGGAGTACCATACTAAAATTCATCGAACTGTTCTCTAGCCTTTAATAATATTCTAACTTATTCTTAATATTTCTACTGAATTTAATTAGTTTCTATTTATTGGACTTGAAATCAAGAATTAACCTATTACGGTATAGCAGAGGCTAAGAAGTATGAGATTGTTATGATTGGTTTAGGCTGAGCCCTGAAAGCAGGGTAACTGCCTTAATTGACAGCCGTGAACACGGCTTAAAGAATCACCAGAACAATTGCAGCGAGAGAATCATAGTAGCCAGAATTAATGTGAAGGAGTGACAGAATATTAAAAGATTATAGATAAGGATCATGTGGTTGTAGTTTGGTGTAAATCTTGGGGGGAATGCGGATTCTAGTGCCCGCTATGGGCTGCTTACATAATCAGTCTCCACGGCCTTAGCTCCTTCTCGCTTAGTATATTTTTTTTTGCACTCGATGTCTGCTTGACCCGCCGTACGAGACGAGAAGGAGATGAAGCAAGATGCAGGAAATAGAATGTTGAGATGGCGAGATAGAGGAATGAGAGTGTGGGTGAATGGAGCAGGATGTTGTCGAGGGAGAAGGAAGAATGAAGGAAAATCTGGAAATGGCGTCCTACAGTAGAGCTGCGCTGTCGCACTCCTGTTACTAGGTACAGCAACAACGTAGGTTAGGGTTACTGGAGTGGCGTGCTCTGCACGCACTGGGTAAACAAAAGCTATGATTGGAGAATTGTAGCTTGAATATTGTAACCGGAGCCCCACTTGAAAGCCACGAAGAATCAAAGACCATCTGCTTGCCTATACCGCATATTCTCAGGAAAGTTAGAATGAGGCCAAAGTGAATTGATGTGAAACTAAGGAAGCCGAACCAACCTGAACCCATGAAGGATGCCAAGTCGCCACATTTTAAACATAGAGAGCGGAGATTGGGCAAGTTCAAGAAAATCAGGACTAGCGCCATTCGGACTTTCATGAGATTCTACGGTACTGTATGATACCTTACTTGGTCGCTATTATATCCTAGCAGGGTATGGGATAATCAAGAAATCCAAGTTAATTCAAGTGCTCCAGACACACCTACAGAACTTCAATACAGTTACTCTAGGTCCAAGACTCAGTGGTGGCATGATCCCATCTTCACAGCGCTCCAAAAAGCTATCGCACTGATAAATGCGGATGAAATGTTGGGGATGTTGCATACTATCCCTTGGGCGGTCTCAAACACTAAAATTCGTTGCCAGCACGCGAAGGCCAGATTGGGCAGCTGCGAGCTCTATGAAACCGCTCTAAAACAGCATTAGCGCTCTGGCAACGAATTTTAGTGTCAGACCGTCCAAGGGATAGTGCTCGAGTAAATTATTAAACTAGGATCGACGGCGACAACGGTATGGCGACAACGGAACCAGACGAAACGGCGAACGGCGAAACGCCAAGGAACTCACACCTAAAACGATCGCACACAGGAGAGGGAAGAAACTCTTCACTATCTTCTCAACAACAACAGTCTCACGCTCAACGACACTAACATCAACCTCGGTGCTCTAACTAACTAAAGGCGATCACAGGAGTATATATCATCCACAGAGACCTCATATCCATCCATGACGCACCATGTGAGTCTCTCTTTCCCCCTTGAGCACACCCGGCTAACAAAAGGAAAACAAACATCGCTATTCACGACATCCTTATACCTTCCGGCTTCCCTTACAGCCTTTCCGTCTCCTGTCCGATCGCGACATTCCTACATAGGAAATGCTTTCCCGACCGTACAAAGAAATGCTCGAAGCCGTGTCCATATGCCTGACTCCTCAGCGCATGTCCGAACCTATGCCCGAAGCCACACCACGTCCCCGGGAGTATCTAAAACAACAAAGGAAGTATCCTGAGAGTATGGCAAGCAGCATGGTTTCCAACATAAATTACCATGCATGAGTGACCCGGTTGAGCCCGGCATGAAGAGCACTAGCTCCCACCCCCGTCAGCTGACGAAGCTGTCCATATAGCCTATTCAATACTCATATGTCCGCTGTAAGAATAGGCACCCATTTTGGAATAGCGACAAGAACCCCTACAAAGTACTGTACTGCACTAGTACAGTTTTCAATCATGTGAAAGGATGTAGCTAAAGGTCACTTTGAGCAGTGAAAACTCTACATGTAGAACGCTGTCCCCTCGGAGGTGGGGAAATTGAGTCTATTTTGTAAACGTTGAAAAACTAGTCTATTTAAGGAAATAGGCGAAGATCTACACTTCTGTCAAGTTTTTCCTATTGCGCTTACTAAAATAAGTTAGTTTTCGACATTTACAGTAAAACAGGATAGAATCTCTCAGGTGCTGGGGTTTACTTGTCCACACTTCAGTGTTCCTCCATCTCATGTGTGCTTCCTGTCACTTGGGCTATACTCTCCTCCCTCCTCCTAATACAATAGCTACACTCTGAGGCAGCTATGGTATACATAGGCACTAGTCAAAGGATGCGCAAGCTATGAAAATATATTCACCTCCCTTGTTTGTCCTTCCTTCCTGCTCCTCTCACCTTACTTTCGGTAAATAAGTTTCCCCAAGCCTCCCCTTTCACCGACTTGTTACAATAAATTAATCACCTTGACCCCCACTCCACTGGTTCCACAATACTATGTAAAACCCGCACTATAAACCATTTACCCCGCAGCAACTATTTTCAACACCAACCTTTATTCAATCAAGACTTCCTTCCTTTCTGAGTGAAAAACTTTTCATCTCAAACGCAATAGAGTTGGTTGCCGGGGAGTGAAGGGCATCACTATGGAGCATTGGTAGCGGCCATTGTTGCTGGGATTGGTGGGACCCTGTTGGGATCCTCCTCAGCCGCCTGATTCTCATGGCCAAAGTCTGCATAATCAGTCCTGCTTGCACTATTGTTCGATAAGTAGGCATGGAGGAGGTGAGAAAGAATTAGTTCGTTCTCAGGTACACATGGCGGCTGACTATATAGGACTAACATGTATGAGCAACCATTAGTTTACGCTCAATGCTGTCCTGCACTCCCCACAACCCAACTAGGGTGGTTTCCCGTAACCTACTACAAATGGGACCCTCATGCACCGAACCTGGAGCTTATTTCCTAACCTTGTCAGTCCCGGCATCTTCTGCCCCACGATCACCTTCCTCGACCTTATCTTTCCGAATGAGACTTGACCCTCATATGTTGGAAATCGAACATTTGAGGCTGCTCACCACATACATATTTTCCCATTCCCGCAGGACGAGAAACAGAACTACAACTACTCGAAACACACTGTTGCCTTACGGGTATTCCACCACTGTTAGCTTGTTACCATCTAGCACCTAACCCTGGGTGTCTAATGTGACAGTATCCAAATACCGATTCGCTTACAATGAAACACCAATACGCAGAGTGATTGCCGAAAAATCAACCTTGTCTACAGCGATATTCTCTACCCATACCCGAGGCAGGTGACCTATCTCTACCATTGGCCATGAAGCCTCTACCTTGGAAGTACTCTAGAGAAACCCGCAGAAAGATGATCTGTGATGGAAAGGAGGAGAGAGTTTTGGCATGAGCTGGTAGTATGCCTAGAATGAAGATTCATAGTTAAGAAGGATATAAGATGGCCTGTTCTTCCCCTTGTTCGTTAGTTAGTCTATCATCACAATCACTTCCTGTTCTACGGTTATCTATTACTTTGTCAAAGTCATTCGTTCTCGCACACGATTTCCTTCTTCTTATTCTTTTATTCTTCTTTGATGTCTTTTATCTATCCACATTGTTTGTACCAATAAAAGTTTTGTGTCGTACGGTAACTAAGGATTGAATTCGCTGTGCCCCGCTACCCACTGTTGTTTAATAGCTATCACCACTCGACCCCGGCTTGCGGCGTAGCGACATTCAAGAGCTCCGAGTGAACGATGTCGGGGAATGGCTCATGGCAACCGAGGAATTTAGAAGATGGAGCGGATTGAGTGGGAAAGGTAAGGACGATAAGGCAGTTCTGTTCTGCTATGGAAATCCGGGTGACGGAAAGACATTTATTAGGTAACCTGGATTATTTTCCGGAGAGAGAAGGAAAATAGCGCTAACATAGCATGATGACAGTTCGCTGGTAGTGGACTGGCTAAGCGATCGGACCAGAGGACAAAACACTGCTTTTATGTGTTTTTACTTTAATTTTGCGGTGCGAAACGAACAGACAGCGACCAGTATGCTGGGTTCCCTGCCGAAGCAGGTGATCAGTGGAATGGAAAGAGTCCCGGAGGACTTATGGCGGGCCTTGCAAGAGCAAAAGAGGGCTGTTAGTGGACGCAAACCGCAACTTGGTGATATCGTGAAGATGCTTCAACTCATAACGTCCTCTCAGCCCACATTTATGGTCATTGATGCGCTGGATGAGTGTGCTGCTGTTCAGCGATTTCGGCTTTCTGATTCGTTGAAAGAAATTGTCGACAATTCACCTGATGCCCGAGTGTTCGTGACGGGAAGGCCTCATGTTCGCCCTGAGATTGAAAGGCGCCCCGCCGAGCGAGTGACAAGCGTCTTAGTTGCTCCGACTAGAGACGGCATTATCAGATTCCTTCTTGTCAGGTTGAGCGAGGACGAAACACCGGATGCTATGGATGATTCTCTAGAGGCAGACATTCTGGAGGAGATTCCCGAAAGCATACCGGAAATGTGCGTAGCAGCTATAGTGCTGAGTATCCAATCCTATATATTACCGGCTAATATATATATTTAGGTTTCTACTCGTTTCTTTAAATATCGAAGCAATTTTGCAAGCGGCGACAATATATCGGAGGCGAGAAATGCTGAGTGAAATGACTCCTGGGTTGGGGTTGGGCGATGCCTACGCTGCCACGATCGAACGGATAAAGGCACAGAGTGGCGACAGGTTAAGACTCGGGATGGGGGCTTTGATGTGGATCAGTCATGCAAGGCGTCCATTGATGGCTGATGAACTCTGCAATGCCCTTGCAATCGAGCTGGGCTCTACAGATTTAAATGTCAGCAACATACCTTCGATAATTACATTGGTCGCATACTGTCAAGGGCTTATTACTGTTGATAGGGGGGCATCAACGGTTCGACTGATCTATTTTACCCTCAAGGAATATTTTTCCTCCCACCTTCATATTTTCAGCAGACCGCACTCGGCAATGGCTGAGATCTGCTTGACATATCTGAATTCCCAACAGGTCAAGGCCATTCCAGTCGACTACTATCGCCCTTTGGGTTCTCCCTCCCCCAAGGATCGCCATCCCTTTTTAGAGTATTGCTCTCGATGCTGGGGCGCCCATGTGAAAAAGGATCTCTGATGGCGCCAGATCACTCGCCCTACAGCTGCTTGAGGAATACGATGGCCACGTATCCACATACTTTCTTCTAAAAAATATAGGTTCTCTTGATCTTCGTGAGTGGAAAACTAGCGACAGGCTTAGTGGAGTGCACTGCGCATCGTTCTTCGGAATTGTTGAGATTGTAGCTCCTTTGCTACAGATACAACGTTATGATACCAGCAACTGGTGCGAGTTAGGGAATTCTCCACTTGCATGGGCTGCTCGTAACGGTCACAAGGAAGTGGTGGAAATGCTGGTGGGGTGGGAAGGGGTCGACCCTGACGAGCTGAATAATTACGGCCAGACACCGCTTTCCTATGCAGCTGGGTACGGGCGTGAGGCAGTGGTGGATATACTTCTTGGGCGGCCGGAGGTCAACCTCGATAGGATGGATAACCTCGGCCGGACGCAGCTGTCCTATGCCATTGGGTATGGGCACGAGGGGGTGGTCATGAAACTACTCGGGCGGGAAGGTGTCAGTCCTGATAGGATCGACAACCTCGGTCGAACGCTGTTCTCGCATGCTTCTCGTCATGGGCAGGAGATGATGGTTAAGATACTACTTGGGTGGGAGGGGGTCGACCCAGACTAGCGAGATAACGGAGGTAGAACACCACTATCGTATGCCGCTGGGGGGGGGACATGAGGGAATGGCGAAAATGCTGCTCGAGCGGGAAGAGGTCGACCCCTGAAAAGCTAGACAATGATGGCCGAACACCTCTCTCGCATGCAGCTGGGAGTAAGGATACCTATATCCCTTCGGGTAGAATTGAACGCGTGGTGAAAATGCTACTTGGGCGGGAAGAGGTTAACCCTGATAAGCCAGATAATGACGGCTGAACGCCGCTCTCGTATGCCGCTGCGCAAGGCGATGAGGGGCAGGTGAAAATACTACTTGGGAGGGAGGAGGCCAACCCTGACAAGCCAGATAATGACGGCACAACGCCTCTCTCGTATGCTGCTCAGCACGGATTTGAGGGAACTGTGAGAATGATACTTGGGCGTGAAGAGGTTAACCCTGATAAGCCAGATAATGAAGGCCGAACGCCGCTCTCGTATGCCGCTGAGGAAGGAGATGAAGGGCTTGTGGGAATACTACTCGCGAGGGAAGAGGTCCATCCTGACAAGCCAGATAATGACGGCAGAACACCCCTCTCGCATGCCGCTGAGGAGGCATATCATGGATTGGTGGAAATACTACTCGGGCGGGAAGAGGTCAACCCCGACAAACCAGGTAACGTGGCAGAACACCGCTCTCGTATGCCTCTAGGGGTGAGCATTCGGAAGATAGGGAGAAATATATGAGAGTGATAAAAATGCTATTAGGGCGGGTGGATGTCATCCCCGACCAGCCAGACAATGACGGCAGAACGCCTCTCTCGTATGCTGCCGAGCACGGATTTGAGGGAGCTGTGGGAATACTGCTTGGGCGGGAAGAGGTCAGCCCTAACAAGCAGGATAATCTCGGCCGAACGCCGCTCATGTTAGCATCTAGCGGTGCCCATGAGGAGGTGGTAACGCTGCTACAGTCACGCGAAGCAGTGGCTCTACTTGCTAAATGCGAAAGTATCCGGAAAAGGGGCCGTTTGTCCACGGACTCGCATTCCCATGGCAAGAATGCAAGACCCAAAATAGATTGAGAAATCAAGGGCTAGGGCTGTTGCCTTTTCCGGATACCTTCGCATTTGGTGAGTAGCACGACCCAAAACTGAACAGTCACCACCTCATCGAATCCACCATCTTTTCTTCTCATTCGCATGCTATTCACGCAAGCTGTCCCAAGATATCATCCCCTCCCCTGAGATGGGTGTGCCCCTATACGGTATCAGAGCCATCTGAAACTCACTACCCGACTCACTTAAGTCAAGATTTGTGGATTTCTCTTTCCGGTGTGTGGTTGTTGGGGGCCTAGTTTGTGGGATGAAATAGTTCTATTGTAAGAAAGTGGGTAACTATGCTAATAGCCATTATTTCTTTTATTTTTTTCACATGATATCATTCAACTCTTTAATTAATTATCAATTTAGGGTATAGAAAGCTCACCCGGCGCTAGTCTAAGGGGACAATAAAACTCAAGAAAAACAGTCTGCCTGACGAAAAGAAACTAGAAAAAAAAACAGCCTTATCATCACGCCTTTAGAGAGAAAAAGGAAATCTGACAAAAGTGGGTGTTCACTCGCGGGAGAGCCTGAGATCCCTATTTTGGCGATTGGGAGCTCCGAGGGAATGTGCTCTCAAATTGTTCATGCATGATTGACCTCTCGGTGAGCTTGCAAAGGGAAAGGTAGCACGTGGAAAAAACTAGGTGAGAAACTTATCGCCTATGTCCAGCCTCCCCTCTAGACTTCCTAATAGTAACCAAGGGTTTTGGTAGTGCGGAACCGCCGTCTGCTGCCCGATTGGCGACCATATTGGGGAATGAATGCGCATTAGGCGCTCGATGGTTGATCTTAGACAACCTCGCATAGAGGTCCTCTCCAATAGAGTATTCAGGTCCTAGAACTTTGCCCGTGATCCAAGTTTTCTTCAGACAATCCTCTGCGCTCGGTCGATCCTCTGGAATTGGCTATAGAATGTCGCGGAGGAAGGAAACACAGGGGATACTGAGGCCAATGTTGCCAAGCGGGAGGGGTGAGGAGGATGATTTCAGGGTGTACCTCAGTACCTCGAAAGGGCCATTGAACAAGAGATTACCGGCGAACATCCTGTACAAGACACACCCGAGGGACCAGATATCTACCTTGTTGGTCTTTGGTGTCGATGTGTCATGTACTTCGGGCGCCATGTAACCCTGTGTACCGGTGGTGGTTTTCAGATATGTGGAAGTATTAGAGTGTGGGATGTGCTTTGAGGTACCAAAATCACCGATTTTAACACGGAGAACATGGGTCTGATTTTCTGGAAGGCAGAGGAATATGTTCTAGGACTGTTAGGTTTTGACAGAAGCAGTTTAAGAGTAAGGGGCACAGACCTCGGGCTTCAGATCGCGATGTGTGATCCCCTCTTTATGCATCACTGCTAATCCGTGCAGCAGCTGCTTGATTACAACCTTGGTATCACTTTCGCTCCACCGGTAGCCATCTGCAAAGCTCGCCGACATATCACCCATGGGGATATACTCCATAGCGATGTACATGTAGTGAGTGTCCTCATAGGTAGAGTTGAATTTGACGAACCATTCATGCTACCCACATGTTAGACAAGACTTAGCATAAATTGAACAAGACCGATGCCGGCTATGAGAGGAGGAATGTCCGGGTAAATCATACTCTTCCTAATGCCTGTAAATTCTTGATCTCAGCTTGATACCGCTTGAAGGTGAAGTTTGGCAAGCCTTGTGGTATCCTCTTCACAGCCCATAACTCAGGGGACTTCATTCAGGGTATCCGGACGTTTTCCAGGAATACAGTTCCGTAAGCGCCTGTGCCAATTATGTAATCAAACCTCCAAGAGGCAAGGTGGCTGGATGAGGGGTATGGGGGGGGTATGGGGAGTGAGGATTGGAGGGTATCCCGCGGAAGGGGGCGCGGGGCCGGGGGAGAGGGCTGAAGTTGGAGTAACGGGAGGGGGTAAGCGGATGAGGAGCCAAAGCGACCAGCTCTGCTGGCCGATCAGTGATCGCCGACAGCTTGGCGGAGCTGCCGGGTATCATCCTTTCAAAGAGGTTACTGCTGCTGGGGCTCGTTCTAACTAGTTTAGAGATGTAGGAGCTTTGACTAAGGTAATTGTTAATAAGCCATTATCTCTGAAGGTAATACCATTCTGAGAGGGCACGAAGAGACTGAGGAAGGCCAAACAAACCTGTCATTCGTAGGTATCTTGTTCTCGATACGCAGCTGACAAAACCTGAATGGGATTTATTTTCGTGTGTTAAATCCAAGCGGAGAGTAGGATAGCACAGCTCACGATAGAAGTATGGGTATGGAGTTCTTTTTGGGATGGACCTTGCTGCTTAAACTGCAAGGCGAGTTACTGGTGTATGGTGAATGATATCAGGCGCACACAGGGGTAAACTCGACCCAATCCGTCGAGTGAGAGAACTCTAACCTGATACAGCACACCAAGTGGAAAGCAGGGCAGAGCGTCAAGTATTAGGCATGAGATGTGTTCTGATTAACAGGGAGTGTGAAAAAAAATCGCCCGGAGCGGGGTTATGAGACGGAAGGATGGTACACAAGGGAAAAGAACATGGTGTGCAAATGGGAATCTTAGGCATGAACGAGGCTGTCGGCGGGGGTCGTGGGTGGTGTGGGGTTTTCCGCTGGGAAGTCATATTCACGACCTTCCGACCAATACCCCAGTAAAGCAATCCAAATCAAACCTTCATCTAAATGCTTAAAAAGGTTCTGGATTTTGCTTTCCAGCCCTTTAGAACCCTGTATCGTAAAAACCGAAATAATCGGGCATGGAGGATGTCCAGAATTTCCCGGTTAGATTAGGGGGGGGAAACACAGCGAGAAGATTCTCTTTCAATCCTCCCTTGAGACGGCAGACCTTTCTAGAAGAGGCAACTCCAATTCCCAAGTGTGATGCCCAATTATTTGGGTTTTTAGGCCATTCAAACTGAGAATTATGAATAAGGCTATGGCTGGTAGAGTACATTGGTCTTGGCGAAATTTTGGACTGTTTAGGACAATTTTCAACTTCAACTTCACCTTATTGTGTGCAAAAGTAGTCAGCAATTTTTTAATGATCTGTGGGTGCTTGAGGAAATATTTGAAGGAATTTTGTACCATACTATCAATTTTTTAATTTTTTTGACCTTCAGAATATATTATGGAGAGTGCGAATTTGACTGGTTTAGGTGGCACATGCCATTCCACCGGCGATTTTTATCGTCATCCTCATCCATAAAGGGGTATGATACTCGAGTAAGAGGGGAGAGAGGTCTAGAAATAGCTGGGCTTGGCGAAAAGACTTAGAAAAAAATTCAAAAAAATCGTGACTCAATTAGAGTAAGTTTGGATAGGACAAATATGCGATTTACACCAATCGATGGGCAAGAGTATTGGCGCCCGACACAGGAGGGAATGGCGGAAGTGGGAAGCGGAATATCTGAGAGGGAACAAAACTCTTACACACAATAAGCTTGCCTTTATGTCCTCGGGTGGACTACCTACTCGAAGAATGCCGTTCATGTCGAAAGCTGGGCGCCAAGCTCTCTGCCGAACAAAGTTTTAGTGCATCTTGAATGTGCAACCCGCCCTGCTAAAACCACTCCACAACCATGTCCTACTGCTCACCAGAAAAAGCAGACGGTGTTTACCTATAGTAACGTGAGGTCTAATCTTTGGTAGAATTTGCTCACTCACCTGTGAGGCAACTTCACGTTTTGATAATCTGGCAACAGGAATTTAGCACGCTAGTAAATTGGGTCAAGACTTTTGCCCGTCTGTTGTAAGACAATACCGGTTGAACTGTTTAGTTTTATCCGGTAAATTCAAGAACTGGGCGGTTAGGTGAAGTAGGCCCTTAGTTGAGTGGTAATGATTTTTTGAGAGGGTTTGTTGTGCTGGGTTGTGAGGGAGGGATGCGTTACAGCATTCACCGGGATGTTCGGTTAATTATGTCAGAGCACAATAACTAGCTATCATACTCCGGCGCAAAATAAGTTATGGTGCACTCCCTCGTCGGGCGTCGCAACCAGCACTCCCACTAAAACCACCCGAGCGACGAACCTCAAACCGATTCTACAAAAAAAATCTTGACAATAGTGACACGAGGGGGGGGAGACGATAGGGCAACCAAAGTTGGAGTTTGGGAAGCATGGAGCTATTGTGTGGATGGTGATATCTAGTCTTGTGTGAAGAAGGGAGGATGTTTGGGCGGGGGTCTGTGTTGCACCATAACTTATTTTGTCTGGGAGTATGGGTATCAAATAAAAAGTGTATAATAATGGAATTTTTAATTTTAATTTTAATTTTAATTTTATAATATACAAATGTTTGGCTATTTATTTAAGATAGGAAAAAGAATCTTGCGCTAGCTTAAGGGGACAGAAAAAAACTTCCAACAACGGTCTGTCTCTCCAAAACAAACCATATATATAAAAAAACACCTTTGCCATAACACCCCGGAGTAAAAAAAAAACTAGTACAATATGAAGGGGTCGAAAGAAAAAAGAAAAAAAGCACGCTTTATAGTAAAAATCAAGCCCAAACGGATAAAAGCGAAATATGGAATATAGATTGGGGAAATCTCATGAAGGCCGGTGTTAACCTGCGGGAGAACTTAAGATCCCCATTCCGGCGATTGGGCGTTCCGAGGAAACATGCTTTCAGCTTGTTCGTGTATGGTGGACTTCTCCTCAAGCCGGCCAAGGGAAAGAGCGTGGAAAAAAGAAGACGGGAAACATATCCTCTACGTCCAGCCTCCCCTCAAGACTTCCTAATAGCAGCAAGTACGGAACTGCTGCTGGCTTCCGGATTGGCGATCATATCGCGGAACGAATGCATATTAGGTGCTCGGTGGTTGATGTCAGACAACCTTACGTAGAGGTCGTTTCCAATAGAGTACTCAGATCCAGGAGTTTCGTTCGTGATCCAGGGTTTCTTCCAACATTCCTCGGCACTCGGTCGAGCCTCTGGAATTGGTTGCAGAATGTCACGGAGGAAGGAGACACAGGAGATACTGAACCCTAGGTTGTCAAGCGGGAGGGGTGAGGAAGATGCGGTCAGGGCGTACTTCAATACCTCCTAGAGATCATTGAACAAGAGATTGCCCGCGAGCATCCTGTACAAAACGCACCCGAGAGACCAGATATCTACCTTGCTGGTCTTTGGTGTCGATGTGTTATGCACTTCGGGTGCCATGTAACCCCGTGTGCCAGTGGTGGTTTTCAGGTATGTGGAGGGGTTAGAGAGTGGGTGCGCTTTGAGGTACCAAAGTCACCGATTTTAACACGGAGGACAGAGGTCTGATCGTCGGCAAGGTAGGGGAAGATGTTCTAGAGACCTTAGGAGTCTGCAACAGCGATTTAAGAAAGGAAGTGCACGGACCTCGGGTTCAGGTCACGATGTGTGATCCCAGCTTTATGTATTACTGCTAATCTATTGAGTAGCTGCTTGATTACAACCTTCGTATCACTTTCGCTCCACCGGTAGCCATCCGTGAAGCTCTGTGAAATATCCCCCATGGGGATATATTCCATAACGGTGTAACTTACATGTAGTTAGTGTCCTCATAGGTAGAGTTGAATTTGACGAACCATTCGTGCTGTGGGGGGGTGTGACAAGACCTGACGTAAATCGAACAAGAACAAAGTCGTTTATGAAATTGTGAGTCCAGGGAAAACTTACGCTTGCTAATGCCTCTAAATCTTTGATCTCACCTTGATACCGTTTGAAAGTGAAGTTTGGAAAGGCTCGTGGTATCCTCTTTACAGCCCATAACTGAGGCGACTTCATTCCACGCAGGTGACGTTCTCCAGGAACACAGCTCCACAGGCGCGAGTGCCTATTACGTAATCCAACCTCCTCCAGGCTGGTGGTTCTCTAACAGGACTGATTGTCGAACTATCACTTGGCGAGGTTATTACTGGGCTTGACATATTGGTTTTGTAGTTGAGGGGCCTGCTGGACAATACTAGGGAAGGTAGTAACATAAATAGTACAGTGCCCAATAACTTTACAGTCAGCTGAGCGATACTGAAGCTGTTGCGGTGCCGCACCTTCAAGATATGCGCTCCTAGGGCAAGCAGTAAGGTAAGACCTGATATGGCCAATGCGGTCAGCGAAGCTGTACCGACGATGATTATGAAATGCATTACAGGGCTTATTTCGCTCGACATATTGGTTTTGTGGTTGCTGAGCCAGCTCATCAGTACTGGGGCGATGTATATGGAAATAAGCGCTCCTGTGCCAAATGCGATCAGGTGAACGTCACTCAGGTTGTCAGGGAGGGAGATATTCATTGCTAGGGCAAGAAGGAAGGTAAGCGCCGTCATGCCTAATCCGAGTAACATACGAGTATTAAAGCTGCCACCGTAGCCGACGCTCAAGCTATGCACCTCTGGGCTCATTTTGTCTAGCGTATCGGTTTTGTTATTGAAATTTGTTGCCGAAATATCTCGCTTAAATGTGTGGATGAAGCTAAGAACAAGTGGGCGCTGAGGCGATGAACAAGGGAATGGTCTATCGAGGGATAAGATTTGGGGAGGTGCGGGTATCAGCCACGTTGAGGTTAGGATGTCTTGCCAAGGTGGCTTGGTGCGGCTCAAATGGGTTGCAACCCAAAATCCTCCAACTGGAAAAATGAACTCCGACGCCGGTACAACTGGATGCCACTGTGCTGGCAATGCCCCGAATGTGCCGTCTCCCTCAGTATTGGGGGATACAGTGTCAAGTACTGTACCGTACTCCTACAGGAGGCACTATAAAGGCTTCAAGATCAGTCAGGCTGTAAAGGTGTACCAACCACAGAACAGATGGGTTGAGTAAAAATATTGAGAAAACTGTTAAACATCAACCGAGATAGAGATACACAACGAGTGACGAGGGGTGAAACGAAACGCCAAGCAACTCACAATGAAAAACGACCGCACACTCAAGTGCGAGGAAAATCTTTTCACTGGCAACAACAAGCTCACGCTCAACTCCACGATACTCTCTCTTAACTGCTCAACTAACTAAGGGCGATCACAGGAGTATATATCAACAACAAACATATCATATCCCTGAGCCACCGTGCTACTCTACGAGAATCTCCCTTCCTTCATCATGACTCCCGGGCTCACAAAAGAAAACAAACGCTCTGCTGCCTCCGGGTTTCCAGCTCTTTTACTCTGACCTTACAGTGCTTCTGCTGTCTTCCCGGCTTTCTCGAAAGCTGCACGATCTCAAAACTATTGCACATTCCTGCATTCGCTATGCTTTCCCGAACGTCCAAACAAACGCCCGAAGCCGAACCGCATACTCGAAGCCAAAGCGAGTCTCCGAAGACAAGCTCATGTCCGAAGCCGGAGCTATATGCCTGAATCCTCAGCGCATTTCTGAAGCCAAACACGCGCACTCTCGGAAACTATCCGAACAAAGGAAGTACGATATCATGAGAGTATGGCGAGCAGCGTCATTTCTAACATGTACCGGGACCGGAAAGGAATCTAGGAGTTGATATGGTATCGGTTTGGGAGGCAGAATTAGGGATAAATGTCTAATATGTCTCCACTAAATTTTTAAGATGTATCCCTTCACTCGGATGCCACCCCACATCTACTACCGGTATGTAAGCTTGATTTGTAACAATTGTAAAATTTACTGTGTTAGAGAGATGGTGTAGTGTTGGGGAAAGATAGAGGGTGGTAGGAAGTAGCCCAAGTGCGGAATTCAAAACGAGTACAGTATTCCACTGCATAGCGAGAATACTTATGCAAATAATCCCTGTCCTGTGAAAGTGTTATGGGTGTTCTGGCCTCAATTAGAACTCGCTTCGTGGTGGGTCACTGTAAGGTGGTAAGCTAAAAAAGTAGTGCATTATGTAATAATAGCTAGCTGTCGTATCGTGTGGGTATCGGGTAAAAGGGTATGTTAATAGCTATTTTTTTTTATTTTTTTTATTTTTTTATACAACTCTTTAATTATTTAAAGTATAGAAAACTTACAGAGCGCCAGTCTAAGGGGACAATAAAACTCCCAAAAACGGTCTGCCTAACCAAAAGAAACTAAAAAAACAAACACACTTGTCATCGCGCCTGGGAAAAAAGAAATCTCACGAAGGCTGGCGTTCACTTGTGGGAGGGCCTAGGACCCCCATTTTGGCAATTGGGGGTTCCGAGGGAATATGCTCTCAAATTGTTCGTGCATGATTGACTTTAGGTGAGCTGGCGAAGGGAAAGATGGCACGTGGAAAAAATTAGGCGGGAAACGTATCCTCGACGTCCAGCCTCGCCTCTAGGTTTCCTCGGAGCAACCAAGGGTTCTCATAGTACGGAGCCGCCGCCTACTGCCCGATTGGCGACCATATCGGAGAACGAATGCACATTAGGCGCTTGGTGGTTGATCTTAGACAACCTCGCGTAGAGGTCCTCCCCAACAGAATATTCAGGTCCTAAAACTTCCTCTGTGATCCAGGGATTCTTCTGACAGTCCTCAGCGCTCGGCCGATCCTCTGGAATTGGTTGCAGAATACCGCGGAGAAAGGAGACACAGGGTATACTGAGGCCAATGTTGTCAAGAGGGAGGGGGGAGGAGGATGCGGTCAGGGCGTACCTCAATACCTCGAAAGGGTCTTTGAATAAGAGATTGCCGGTGAACATCCTGTACAAGACACACCCGAGGGACCATATATCTACCTTGTTGGTCTTTGGTGTTGATGTGTCATGCACTTCGGGCGCCATGTAACCTTGTGTGCCAGTAGTGGTTTTCAAGTACGTGGAAGCGTCAGAGAGTGGGATGCGCTTTGAGGCACCAAAGTCACCGATTTTAACATGGAGGATATGGGTATCATTGTTTGGAAGACGGAGGAATATGTTCTAGTGACTGTTAGATTTTGACATAGCTGGATTAGGAGAGGGGGGCACATACCTCAGGCTTCAGATCGCGATGTGTGATCCCCTCCTTATGCATAACCGCTAACCCGTAGAGCAGCTGCTTGATTACAACCTTCGTATCACTTTCGCTCCACCGGCAGCCACCCTCAAAGCTCGCCGACATATCCCCCATGGGGATATACTCCATAGCGATGTACATGTAGTGAGCATCCTCATAGGTAGAGTTGAATTTGACGAACCATTCATGCTGCCCACGTGTTAGCAAGCCCTGGCATAAATTGAACGAGACCGATGCCGGCTATGAGAGGACGAATGTCCGGGTGAATAATACTCTTCCTAATGCCTGTAAATTCTTGATCTCAGCTTGATACCGCTTGAAGGTGAAGTTTGGCAATGCTCGTGGTATCCTCTTTACAGCCCATAACTCAGGGGACTCCATTCCGGCTAGATGGACGTTTTCCAGGAATACAGTTCCGCAAGCGCCAGTGCCAATTATGTAATCAAACCTCCAAGACTCTATCTCTCTAACAGGGGCAGAATTGCCTTTCACTCCTTCAGGCTGGGGTGCTGCGGAGTTAGGTGGGGGCGGACCGGAGTGGGCTCGATGAGATGTTAGGCTCTGGTTATCATGCTGGAGAATGAGCACCTTGGTGGCTGGCGGGTGGCGATAGCGGGGGGGTGGGGGTGGAGAGGAGGGGAAGATGGCGGAGGAGAAGTGCGCCTGGCGGCGCGAGGGGGTCTTGATGGTGATGGGTTGGACCCGAGTGTGGGCGGGGGGAGACAGCTGATGAGGAGCAGAAGCGGCCAGGTCTGTTGGCCCATCAGTCACAACCACCGGCTCGGCGGAGCCGGCGGGGGTCATCGCAAAGAGGTTATCGCTATTGCGGCTCGCTCTAACTATTTTACTGATGTAAGAACTTTGACTAAGGTAATGGTCAATAAGCTATTAGCTCTGTAGGTAATCACTTTGTGAGGGCACAAACAAACTGAAGAAGGCCAAACGAACCTGTCATTCGTAAGCATCTTGTTCTAGGTACGCGCGAGTAAAATCTAGATGGGATTTATTTTCGTGATATGAAATCCAGGCGGAGGGTAGGATAGCCCAACTCGCGGTAGGAGTGTGAGGATAGGGCTTTCCTTGCGGTGGACCTTGCTTTGACCGCAAGGCGAGTTACCGGTGTATAGTGAATGAAAGCGGGCGCACACAGGGGTACAGTACGGTACACTTAACCCAATCCCGAGTGAAAGAACTCTAACTTGATACGGCACTCCAAGTACTGTAGAATGCAGAGCAGAGGGTCAAAGATTAGGCACGAGATCTGTTCTTGGAGAGTGTGAAAGTAAAGGAGAAAAAAAAGGTCTAGAACTAGGTTATGAGACGGAGGGATAATAGGAGACGGGAAAGGAAGGTGGTGCGCACATGCGTGATCAACGCATCTACCGTACTCGAGTACCGGTACTGTACAGTCGTGTAACAAAAGTCTTGGCACCCCCGACTGAGTGATGGGTCAAGAACGCCTCTAAACGTACCACCCCGTATACCCTCCCTCAGTCTGAAATAATGATGAATAGAAATTATGAGGCTCTGTTTCTTGTGATCGCATTTCTGCTTTGGGTACAGGGTATGTGGAGTGGTTGAGGTGAAGCAAGCTGAATGATAAAATTTTACCAGGGTGCCAGAACTTTTGTCACACGACTGTACGTGTACGGTACAGTATGTTACGAGGCTGAGAAGTGGGGGCCGTCGCGGGTTTCCACAAGAAAGTCATATTCACAACCTTCCAATCAGTACTGGTGCTCTAGTAAAGCAACCCAATTCAAACTTTCTATAGATAGATGCGAAAACAATTCCTTGAGTTTTACTTTTCAGCCCTTTAGAACTCTGTATCTAAACCGAGAAATTATCAAGAGGGCTACAGCCTCTTATAGGCTCGCGAGATTCTCGAGTTGCGAGAGTGGCGGCCCCATTCGCCTCTCAGCATGTATTCTCCCGAATCCACAGTATGGTGAACAATCCTTTTATTGTCCGTGGACAAAATTAACCGCGCATCAACGGACGTGAAAAACTCCGGCCATGACAACAGTGCGCGGCTAATTCTGTCCCCGCACCATAAATTCTACCATACTTTTCTTGTTTGTTCTTGGTATTGAGGTTTCTCCTTTGGGCTAAGCCTTGTCTAAAGCGCAGGCATGTATCCGTTTTTAAGCCACAACTCTCGAAACTGGAGAATCTCGCGACCCTGTTGGAGGCTGTATGGCTGGTATATTGGCTTTGGTGCACTTTTGGACAATTTTGTGTGGATAATGAAAAGGCTTGGAACTATTTTTAACTTCAACTTTATATTATTGTGTGCCAAAGTAGCCAGCAACTCCTTAATGACCTGCGGGCGCTTGAGGAACTATTTGAAGGAATTTTGGGCTTCAGAATATATTATCAAATGGGGAGTGCGAATTGACTGGTTTACGGTGGGTGGCACATGCCATTCTACCGGTGATTTTTATCGTTAGCTGATGGAGGTTGTTGCACGATTCGTTGGGAATGTGTTGAACGGAGGAGATGTTGGAGTTGTATTGAGTTGCGTTGTCTATGGAGGTTGCTAGCTACGGTTCCCTCTAGTAGGGAAAACTCTGCTCTTAAAAGTCGGGTGACAAAAAACTCGGGCCGTTAGCTATTTTACACCAAAAATAGTCATTTTCAGAAACTCATACCACAACACTCCCAAATCAAGAAATTGTAAGAAATTACAAGAAGAATGGGGGCAACAATTTATTTCTGTAGTAAAAATATCAAGTCTGTAAATTAATCACCCATGATCTTTTGTGCAATGGTGTGCAAAGATCGGAAAGTGACTTAGGAATTTGTATGAGGGTCCCATATGAAAGATACATGGCAACTACCTTCATTATAGGATATCTCCGGTTCCTCAATTCCATAAGCCTTCTACTTATTTTTTTCCTTCTTAAATAATACTCTCTACCTATTTCCCAGTTTGATTTGGCCTAAAGTGGAACTTACAGATTCATCAGGGGTGATTAAATGGTTGGTAAAGAGGGCTTGGTTTTGGTGTAAACTGGCCATCAGCCCGAGTTTTTTGTCCACTGGCTTTTACATGTGATAGCCATATGTCTCCGCATAGACCCTAATCATCCGTGCTTGCCCTAGAACGTTCACCCGTCCACACTTCTGTGTTCCTCCATACATGCCCGCGCTGCCTATCAGCCTGCGGTATCTCTGCTCCTATTGCAGTGCTCCACTACTGGGATAATAGTACCATCATCAGCCTCATCCATACACGAGTATGATACTCGAGTAAGAGGGAGAGAGGTGAAGAAACAGCAGGGCTCGGCGAAAAGACTTAGGAAAAAATAAAATAAAAAATTGTGACTCGGTTAGAGTAGGTTTGGATAGGACAATTATGCGATTTACACCAATCGATGCGCTGGAGTGATGGCGCCCGACACTGAAGGGAATGGCAGAAGTGAGAAGCGGAATATCGGAGAGTGAGCAAAACTCCAATGCACAAGAAGTTTGTGTTTCTGACCTCGGGTGGACTACCAATGATACCCAAAAAATGTCCTCCATGCAGAAAGCCGGGCGCCAAGCTCTCTACCAAAATTTTACTTGTTAGTGCATATCATACTAAATATGCAACCCGTCCTGCTGCAACTATCCTACGATAGTGTTCTAGGGTGCGCCGGAAAGTAGGTGTTTACATAGAATAGCGTTCGATTTAGTCATTGGTAGAATTTGCTAACTCGCCTCTGAGGCAACTTCACGTTTTGATAATCTAGTAGCAAGATTTCAGGAGGGTAGAAAATTAAGTCAATACTTTTGCGCCGTCCATGGCAAGACAATCCTTGTTGAACCGTTTAGTTTATCCCATAAATTTTAGAACTGGGCGGTTAGGTAAACGGATCCTCAGTCGAGTGGTAATGATCTCTTGGGAGGGTTTATTGTGCCGGGCTGTGAGGGGGGATGTTTTGCGGGACTCGCCGGGGTGTTCGCTTAATTTTGTCGGCGCAGAAAAGCTAGCTATCATATGGGTATCAAGTCAAAAGGGTACTAATGGCAGTTTTTTTATATAATTTATAATTCTTTTGTAATATACAACTCTTTGATTATTTATTTGTGGTAGAGAAAGCTTTCCTTGCGCCACCCTAAGGAGATAGAAAAAAACTTCCATCAACATGTTGTCTGACCAAAAGAAACTAAAAAATAAACACCTTTGCCGTAACGCTAGACACCTTGGGGTAAAAAAATTAGCATTATACAACGAGAAGGGAATGGATATAATAAACCAGGGAACCGCTACAGGTAAAAAGGGAATCCCAAATCCGAGAGTGAGAGAAAACTAAGTTATGCTTAATCTGTTGGTGTTGAAAGAAAAATAAGAAGGAAAAAAACGCTTGTAGCAAAGATTAAGCCCATATAAGTAATTGTGAAATATGGGATACAGAAAGAGGAACTCTCATGAACCCCTGCATCAACTCGCACGAGAATATGAGAATATGAGATCCCTATTTCGATGACCGGGGGGTCCAAGGGAACATGTTTTCATTTGTTTGTGCATGATAGACTTCTCCTCGAGCTGGCTAAGGGAAAGATGACATGTAGGAAAAACTAGGGAAGAAACCCCTGCCGTAGATCTAGCCAGCTCTCTAGACTACTTCATAGCAACCAAGGTCTCTCATACGGAAGTGCGATCTACTGCCCGACTGGCGACTCTATCGGGGAATGAATGCACATTAGGCGCTCGGTGGTTGATCTTAGACAACCTTGCGTAGAGGTCGTTTCCAATAGAGTACTCAGATCCAGGAGTTTCCTTCGCGATCCAGGATTTCTTCCAACATTCCTCAGCACTCGGTCGGGCCTCTGGAATTGGTTGTAGAATGTCACGGAGGAAGGAGACACAGGGAATGCTGAACCCTATGTTGTCAAGTGGCAGGAATGAGGAAGATGCGGTTAGGCTGTACCTCAATACCTCCAAAGGGTTATTGAACATGAGGTCGCCGGTGAGCATCCTGTACAAAACACACCCGAGAGACCAGATATCTATCTACCTTGTTGGTCTTGGGTTCCGATGTGTCATGTACTTCGGGTGCCATGTAACCCTGCATGCCAGTAGTGGTTTTCAGGTATGTCGAGGCATTCGAGGGTGGGACACGTTCGGAGGTGCCAAAGTCACCGATTTTATCACGGAGGACACGGGCCTGATCCTCGGGAAGGTAGAGGAATATGTTCTAGGGAACTTAGGTGTTAGCAGCGGCGATTTAGGAGAGGGAGTGCACAGACCTCGGGTTTCAGATCGCGATGTGTGATCCCAGCTTTATGCATTACTGCTAATCCGTGGAGCAGCTGCCTGATTACAACCTTGGTATCACTTTCGCTCCACCGGTAATCATCTGCGAAGCTCTGTGACATATCCCCCATGGGGATATATTCCATAGCGATGTACATGTAGTGAGTGTCCTCATAGGTAGAGTTGAATTTGACGAACCATTCGTACTATTGGCATGTGAGAAAAGAACTGACGTAGGCTGAACGAGAGCAATGTCATTCATGAAATGGTATGAGTCCAGGAACAACTCACTCTTGCTAATGCCTCTAAATTCTTGATCTCAGCTTGATACCTCTTGAAAGTGAAGTTTGGAAAGGCTCGCGGTATCCTCTTCACGGCCCATAACTCAGGGGACTTCATGTTACGTGTTTGGACATTCTCTAGGAATACAGTTCCATAGGCGCCACTACCGATTTCATAATTCAATCTCCAAGCCGGTGGTTCTTCAACAGGGCCATTAGAGACTCCCCAGTAATAAAAAGCGATGAGCGTTTGGCGTATTCGCCCTCGCAGCACGGTTCTGTTATCGCCGTACTTAAGGGTCGACCTATGCACTTCCGAGGTTATTATCGCGCTTGGCGTATTGGCTTTGGAGTTGCGGAACCTGCTCAGTGATACTAGGGAAAGTAGTAAGATAAGCACTACGATGCCCATTACGATCGGCTGAGTGATACCGTGGCTGTTGCGGTGCTGAGTGATGTTGCGGCTGTTGCGGTACTCTGATTCCGAGCTATATGGGTATGGGGGAAGCGGGAGGGCAAGCTGGAGGGCAAGCCCGAATATGCCAAGTTCGATCACCAAAGCGGCATTGGAGATCATCGAGTATTCTGCTCTTGACATATTGGGATTGTACTTGCGGAGCAAGCTCAAGATTACTGGGGGTGTTAGCATGGTAAGGAGTTCGATGCCATATGTGAGCAGCTTAATACGGCTGAGGGTGTCGGGGAGAAAGCAATACGTTGCTAGGAGAAAGGGTAATAAATGCGCTGCATTGACTAGCTAAGGGGTATTAAAATTGTCACCATAGCTGACGCTCAAGCTATGCACTGCTGGGCTCATTTTCTCTAGTGTCTCGGTTTTTGTTGTGGGAATTTGTTGCGGAAAACGTTCGTTTGAATGTGCTCCCGAAGTCAAGCAAATGTGGGCCCTGAGGTAGCGATAAGGGAATATCGCTGGATAATGTTTGGGGAGATGCGGCTCTCTGCCACGTTGAGGTTACACAACAGGATGTTCAACCAAGGTGGCTAAGTGTGGCTTAAACCGAACTCTAGGCTAAAATCCTCGAGCTGGATGCCAGTGTGCTGGCAACACCTCGAATGTATCATACTGTCTCCCCCAGAATTGGGAGATACAGTGCCAAGTACTGTACTCACTAGGAGGCACCATAGAGGTTTTAAGATTAACCAGGCTGTAAAAGTGTGCCAACCCCAGAACGGACAGGTTGAGTAAAAATATTGAGAGAACTGTTAAACTTCAACGGGGATAGCAATACAAGACGAGTGACGAGCTGTGAAACAAAACACCAGAAACTCCCAACGAAAAACGACCGCACACTCAAGTGCGGGGAAAATCATCTGACTGACAAGAAGCTCACGCTCAACAACTCCGCGGTACTCTCTCTTAACTACTCAACTAACCAAGGATGATCTCAGGAGTATATATCAACAACAAAGATATCTTATCCATGAGCCACCGTACTACTCTACCTGAGTCTCCCTTCCTTCATGACTCCGGGGCTGACAAAAGGAAACAAATGCTCCACTGATACCTCCGGGTTTCCAGCTCTTTCACTCTGACCTTATAGTGCTTCCGCTGTCCTCCCGGCTTTCCCGAAAGCTGCGCGATCTCGAAACTATTGCATATTCCTGCATTCGCTATGTTCTCCCGAACGTCCAAACAAACGCCCGGAGCCGAACCGCATACTCGAAGCCAAAGCGAGTCTCCGAGGACAAGCCAATGTCCGAAGCCGTAGTCAAATGTCCGAATCCTCAGCGCATTTCCGAAGCCACAAAAAACAAGCGCACTCCCGGAGGCTATCCGAACAAAGGAAGTATCATGAGAGTACGGTGTGCAGCGTCATTTCCAACATGTACCGGGTCCGGAAAGAAATCTAGAGTATAGTTGATAATACGGTATCTGGACGACCGGTTTGGGAGGTAGAATTAGGGATAAATGTCTAATATGTCCTCACTTAAATTTAAGAAAATCCCCTTCGCTCAGATGTCACTGCCCATCTAAAGTATAATACGATGGAAGCTTGGTTAATAATAATTATAAAATCTACTGTATCAGAGAGATGGCTTAGGGTTGGGAAAAGATAAATGGAGGGCGGGAGGAAGTATAATAGCCCAACTTAAGTTGTAAATTCAAGACGAATACAGTATCCCCCTGCATAGCGAGTCAACGACATAGCGAGTCAACAGCATAGCAAGAATGTCGATACAAATAACCCCTGTCCTATGAAAGTGCTACTTGTATGGGTGTTCTCGCCTCAACTAGAACCCGCTTCCCGGTAGGTCACTGTAAGGTGGTAAGCTAAAAAAAAAAGTAGTGTCTTATATAATAATAGCTATTGAACAATAACTAAAGCCAGTGGACAGAAAACTCGAGCCGACGGCCATTTTACACCAAACCTGCACCCCTTACCAACCATTTAATCACCCCCGATGAATCCGGAGGTTCCACTTTAGGCCAAATCAAACTGGAAAACAAGTAGAGTAGTTTTTAAGAAGAAGAAAATAGGTAGAATATTTATGGAATTAAGAAACCAGATATAGCCTATCAAAGGTGGTTGTCATGTATCTTTTGTATGGCACCCTCATACAAATTCCTAAGTCACTTTCCCATCTTTGCACACCATTGCAAAAGGATCATGGGTAATTAATTTAAAGGCTTGATATTTTCAATACACGAATAAATAGTTGATATGATTGTTCTTGCAATTCCTCGAAATTTCTTGCTTGGGGAGTGTTGAGATATGAAGTTCTGAAAATGACTGTTTTTGGTGTAAAATAGCTAACGGCCCGAGTTTTTTGTCACCCGATTTTACCGTATCGTATGTGTATCGGGTAAAAGGGTAACAAATAACTTAGCCATTTGTATTTTTTATACAACTCTTTAATTAATTATTTATTTAAGGTATAGCAAACTTACCCAGCGCCAGTATAAGGGGACAATAAAACTCCCAAAAACAGTCTGCCTGACCAAAAAAAACTAAAAATATAAAACAGTTTGTCATCACCCCTTCGGAGAGAAAAAGGAAATCTCACGAAGGCTGGCGTTCACCCGTGGGAGAACCTGAGATCCCCATTTCGGTGATTGGGGGTTCCGAGGGAATGTTCTGTCAAATTGTTCATGCATGATTGACTTCTCGGTGAGCTGGCGAAGGGAAAGAGAGCGCGTGGAAAAAACTAGGTTGGAAACATACCCTATATATCCGGCCTCCCCTGTCAGCTGCCTAATAACAGCCTGGGGTCCTCATAGTATGGAACTGCTGTCCGCAGCCTGACTGGCGACTGTAACTGGGAATGAATGCAAATTAGGCGCCTGATATTTAATCTTAGACAACCTCGTGTAGAGGTCCTTTCCAATAGAGTACTCTAATCCTGGAACGTTTCTCATGATCCAGGGTTTCTTCAGACAATCCTCGGCACTCGGCCGATCCGCTGGAATTGGCTGTAGAATGTCGTGGAGGAAGGAGACACCAGGGATACTGAGGTCAATGTTGCTGAGAAGGAGGGGTGAGGAGGATGCGGTTAGGGCGTACCTCAAGACCTCGAAGGGATCATTGAATAAGAGATTACCGGCAAACATCCTGTACAAGACACACCCAAGGGACCAGATATCTACCTTGTTGGTCTTTGGTGTCGATGTGTCATGCACTTCGGGCGCCATGTAGCCTTGTGTGCCAGTGGTGGTTTTCAGGTACGTAGAAACGTTAGAGAGTGGGATGTGCTTTGAGGTACCGAAGTCACCTATTTTAACACGGAGAACATGGGTCTGATTCTCTGGAAGGCAGAGAAATATGTTCTAGTGACTGTTAGGTTTTGACAAAGCTGGTCTAGGAGAGGGGGGGCGTAGACCTCAGGCTTCAGATCGCGATGTGTGATCCCCTCTTTATGCATCACCGCTAATCCGTGCAGCAGCTGCTTGATTACAACCTTTGTATCACTTTCATTCCACTGGTAGCCATCCGCAAAGCTCTGTGACATATCCCCCATGGGGATATACTCCATAGCGATGTACATGTGATGGGTGTCCTCATAGGTAGAGTTGAATTTGACGAACCACTCATGCTGTTCACAAGTTAGACAAGACCTGGCATAAATTGAACAAGACCGATGTCGGCTATGAGGGGACGAATGTCCAGGCGAATCATACTCTTCCTAATGCCTGTAAATTCTTGATCTCAGCTTGATACCGCTTGAAGGTGAAGTTTGGCAAGCCTTGTGGTATCCTCTTCACAGCCCATAACTCAGGGGACTTCATTCCGGGTAGCTGGACGTTTTCCAGGAATACAGTTCCGTAAGCGCCTGTGCCAATTATGTAATCAAACCTCCAAGCCTGTAGCTCTCTAACAGGCGCAGAATTGCCTGTTACTCCTGAAGGCTCGGGTGCTGGGGAGTTAAGCGGGGGCGGTTTAGGGTGGTCTAGGTGAGAAGTTAGGCTCTGGTTATCATGCTGGAGCGTGGGCACCTACTGGTGGCTGATGGGTGGTGAGAGCCGGCAGTTTGGGAGGGCACAAGCAGGAGATAGTCGGGTAGGGAGTGTTGGGGGAAGGTAAGGGTGGATATAGGATGGCGGAGGTGCGGGGGCGGAGTGGGAGGAAGGGCGATGAGAGAGGAGGAGGGAGAGGAGGGATAGGGGTTGAAGGGGGCGGGTGAGGAGGGGAGGGGGAGGGTGGATATAGGATGGCGGAGGCGCGGGGGCGGAGTGGGAGGAAGGGCGATGAGAGAGGAGGAGGGAGAGGAGGAGGGAGAGGAGGGATAGGGTCTCAATGTTGTGAGATAAAAGGCGTAGGGGCTGAAGGGGGGTGAGTGGAGGGAAGGCCTGGGGCTGGAGTAGCGGGGGAGGGTCAGCTGATGAGGAGCCGAAGCGGCCGGGTCTACTGGCCTATCCATGATGACCACCGGCTTGGCGGAGCGGGCTGGGATCATCCTTTTAAAGAGGTTACCGCTACCGCGGCTCGCTCTAACTAGTTTAGTGATGAAAGAGCTTTGACCAAGGTAATTGTTAATAAGCCATTAGCTCTGTAGGTAATACCACTCTGAGAAGGCAAACAAACCTGTCATTCGAAGGCATCTTGTTCTAGATACGCGCTGGAAAAGCGTGAATGGGAGTTATTGTCGTGGTATGAAATCCAGGCTGAGGATAGGATGGCCCAGCTCACGATAGAAGTATTGTATGAGGATAGGGCTTTATTTTGCGATGGACCTTGCTGCTTGACTTGGACTGCAAGGCGAGTTTTCCGGTAAATAGTGAATGATAGCAGGTGCACACAGGGGTAAACTCAACCCCTCGAGTGAGCGGAAAACTCTAAACTCATACAGCACACTAAGTAGAACGCAGAGCAGAGCGTCAAGTATCAGGCACGAGATGTGTTCTCGGGAAGTGTGGAAGTAAAGCAAGGAAGATCTCCCAGAACCGGGTTATGAGACGGGAAGATGGTAAAGAGGGGAAAAGAACATGGCGCGCAAATCGGTATCTACACATGTACGAGTAAAGTGCGAGGCTCTGGGCGGGGGTCGCCGGTTGTGTGGCGTTTCCCACAGGGAAGTCGTATTGTCCCGTTGAAAAAGTATGATAAGCGAACATTCGAGGCTACAGCGTTCCACCAGATAGTATCGCAACCCCGCTCCCTCACTCATAAACACACCACGCCTGTACCACAAGAGAAAACTATCCAGAAAAGTAGATGGACAACAACACGCAAGGTGTCAATTAGGATTATATATTTATTTTAAATACTTTTTCGTTCAGGTTTTAGAAGTCATCTGTTGGGTTGGGTATTGACAAAGTGCGAGGCGTTGCATCAGAATGTTTCTGTTACTTTTGCTAAGGACGAATAGGATACCGGTATACGAAGAACACCCTCCATGCAGAAAGCTGGGCGCCAAGCTCTCTGCTAAACAAAGTTTTAGTGCGTCTTGAATGTAACCCGCCTTGCTAAAACCACTATACAATCATGTCCTAGGGCTCAGCGGAAAAAGTAGATGGTGCTTACCTACAATAGCGTTCGATCTAGTCTTTGGTAGAATTTGCTCTGAGGCAACTTCACCTTTTGATAATCTAGCAACAAGAATTTAGGACGGTAGGAAATTAGGTCAACACTTTTGCACCGTCCTTCACAAGACAATCCCGGTTGAACAGTTTAGTTTAATCTCGTAAATTTAAGAACTGAGGGGTTAGGTAAGGGGATCCTCAGTCGAGTGGTAATGATTTTTTTTGGAGGATTTGCTGTGCCGGGTTGCGAGGGAGGGATGCCTTACAGCACTCACCGGGATGTTCGGTTAATTTTGTCAGTGCAATAGCAGTTTTCTCTCTTCTTTTAGTTTTTTTATAATATACGGCTCTCCGATTGTTTATTTGAGGCACAGAAAGCTTATTTTGCGCCAGCCTAAGGAGACAGAAAAAAAAACTTCCAACAACAGTCTGCCTGGCCGGGAGAAACTAAATAAAAAGCATCCTTGTCATAACCCCAGGCACCTTGGGGCAAAAAAAACTAGCACAACGAGAAGGGGATGAATATAATGAACCACGGGACCTCTACAAGCAACTAGGGAATCCCGAGTCTGAGAGTGAGCAAACTAGGTTATGCACAATATGAGGACAGTGAAGAAGAAAAAAAGAATGAAGAAAGCACTCTTGTAGTAAAAATCAAGCTCAGATAAGTAAAAGTGAAATATGGAATATAGAAAGAGGAAATCTCAGGAAAGCCTGTATCATCCTGCAGGAGAATATAAGATGCGTATTTTGGCGGCGGGGGGTTCCGAGGGAACATGCTTTCATATGTTCGTGCATGATGGACTTCGCTTCGAGCTGGCCAAGGGAGAGATGGCAAGCAGAAAAACTAGACAGGTAACCAATTCCCTATACCTAAACTCCTCTCCAGACTACCTGATGGTAACCAAGGTTTCTCATAGTACAGCAGTGCAATCCGGTGTTCGATTGGCCACTATATCGGGGAATGAATGCACATTAGGCGCTCGGTAGTTGATCGTAGACAACCTTGCGTAAAGGTCCTCTCCAATGGAGTACTCAGATCCAGGAGTTTCATTCGTGATCCAGGGTTTCTTCCAACATTCCTCGGCACTCGGTCGAGCCTCTGGAATTGGTTGCAGAATTTCCCAGAGGAAGAAGACACAGGAGGTACTGAACCCTGTGTTGTCAAGCGGCAGGGGTGAGGAAGATGCGGTCAGGGCGTACTTCAATACCTCCAAGGGGTCATTGAACAAGAGATCGCCGGTGAGCATCCTGTACAAAACACACCCGAGAGACTAGATATCTACTTTGTTGGTCTTGGGTTCCGATGTGTCATGCACTTCGGGCGCCATGTAGCCCTGTGTGCCAGTGGTGGTTTTCAGGTAAGTAGAGGCATTTGAGTGTGGGACGCGCTTTGAGGTACCAAAGTCACCGATTTTAACACGGAGGACATGGGTCTGATACTCCGGAAGGTAGAGGAAGATGTTCTAGTGACTGTTAGGTTTTAACCCAGCTGCTTTAGGAGGGGGTGCACAGACCTCGGGCTTCAGATCGCGATGTGTGATCCCAGCTTTATGCATTACTGCTAATCCGTGGAGTAGCTGCCTGGTTACAACCTTCGTATCACTTTCGCTCCACCGGTAGTCATCTGCGAAGCTCACTGACATATCCCCGATAGGGATATATTCCATAGCAATGTACATGTAGTGAGCGTCCTCATAGGTAGAGTTGAATTTGACGAACCATTTGTGCTGTCGGCATGTGAGATAAGACCTGGTATAAATTGAACGAGAGAAATGTCATTTATGAAATGGTGTGAGTTCAGGAAAAACTTACTCTTGCTAATGCCTCTAAATTCTCGATCTCAGCTTGATACCGTTTGAAAGTGAAGTTTGGAAAGGCTCGTGGTATCCTCTTAATGGCCCATAACTCAGGGGACTTCATGTCAGGTGTTTGGACATTCTCAAGGAATACAGTTCCATAGGCACCACTGCCGATTTTGTAATTCAACCTCCAAGTTGGTTCTCTAACCGGGGCGCGAGAGACTCCCGAGTAATAAAAGAGGCTGAGCGTTTTGTGTATTCGCCTCCACACCACAGTTTTGTTGTCGCCGTACATAATGCTCGAGCTAAGCATTTCCGAGCTTATGCTAGCGCTTGGTATATCGGTCTCGGAGTTGCGGAGCCTCCTTAGTGATACCAGTACTAGGGAAAATAGCAAGATAAGCACCACGATGCCCGTTACGATCCGCCGAGTAAAGTTGGGGTGGTTGCGGTACTCGAAAAACAAGTCATATATTTTTCGGGAAAGTATGAAGCCACTCCCTAATATGGCGAATGCCATTATCAAAGTATTGAAGATATTCCAGACATGTGCTATTGGGTTTGACATATTGGTTTTGTAGTTAGGGAGCCGGTTAAGGAGTACTGGGGGTAGTAGCATGGTAAGGAATCCGATGCCAGCTGCGATCAGCTCAACGGCGCTGAGGGTGTCGAAGAGAAAGCTATATATTGCTAGGGAAAGAAGTAATAAAAGCGCTACCTCATCCAATCCGAGTGGCTCAGCGGTATAAAAACTGTCACTGTAGCCGACGCTCAAGCTATGCACTGCTAGCCTCATTTTGTTTAGCATATCGGTTTTGTTGTTGAAATTTGTTCGGGAAACTTTTCGTTTGAATGCGCTATGGAAGTCAAACGAAAGCGGGCACTGAGGCAGTGATAAGGGAATATCGGGGGATAAGGTTTGGGGAGATGAGGCTCTCTGCCACGTTGAGGTTACACCAGAGTACGTCTAACCAAGGCGGTTCGGTGCGGATCAAACGGGATTCTAGGCCAAAATACATCAATTGGATGCTGGCAATGCCCTGAATGTACCGTCTCCCCCAGCATTTGGAGATACAGTGTCACGTACTGTACTCGCTAGGAGGCACCATGAAAGTTTCAAGATCAATCAGGCTGTAAAAGTGTGCCAAACCCCAGAACGGACAGGTTGAGTAAAGGTATTAAGAGAACTGTTAAACTTCAACGGCGGTAGCGATACAAGACGAGTGACGAGCTGTGAAACAAAACGCCAAGAAACTCTCAACGAAAAACGACCGCACACACACACTCAAGTGCGGGGAAAATCATCTCACTGACAAGAAGCTCAGGCTCAACAACTCCGTGGTACTCTCTTAACTACTCAACTAACCAAGGATGATCTCAGGAGTATATATCAACAACAAAGATATCTTATCCATGAGCCACCGTACTACTCTACCTGAGTCTCCCTTCCTTCATGACTCCGGGGCTGACAAAAGGAAACAAATGCTCCACTGCTTGCTACCTCCGGGTTTCCAGCTCTTTCACTCTGACCTTACAGTGCTTCTACTGTCCTCCCGGCTTTCCCGAAAGCTGCGCGATCCCGAAACTATTGCACATTCCTGCATTCGCTATCCTTTCGCAAACTTCCAAACAAACGTCCGAAGCCGAACCGCATACTCGAAGCCAAAGCGAGTCTCGGAAGATAAACCCATGTCCGAAGTCGGAGCCATATGTCCGAATCCTCTGCCCATTTTCGAAGCCAAACATGAGCACTCCCGGAAGCTATCTGAAGAACAAAGGAAGTATCATGAGAGTTTGACGAGCAGCGTCATTTCCAACATGTACCGGGTCCGGAAAGAAATCTAGAGTATAGCTGATAATACGGTATCGGGAGGACCGGTTTGGGAGGTAGAATTAGGGATAAATGTCTAATATGTCCTTACTTATATTTAAGGAAATTCCCTTCGCTCAGACGTCACTGCCCATCTAAAGTATAATGCGATGGAAGCTTGGTTAATAATAATTATAAAATCTACTGTATCAGAGAGATGGCTTAGGGTTGGTGAAAGATACATAGAGGGCGGGAGGAAGTATAATAGCCCAGCATAAGTTCTAAATTCAAGACGAATGTAGTAGTCCACTGCATAGCGAGTCCGCGGCATAGCGAGAATGCCAATACAAATAATCCCTGTCCTATGAAAGCGCCACTTGTATGGGCGTTCTCGCCTTAACTAGAACTCGCTTCGCGGTGGGTTACTGTAAGGTGGTAAGCTAAAAAAGTAGTGTCTTATGTAATAATAGCTATTGAAAAAAAGCTATCGTGTGGGTAACTTTATCGGGTAAAAAGGTAACAATGCTAATAGCCATTTTTATTTTTTTATTCTTTATACAACTCTTAAATTAATTATTTATTGGGGTATTGAAAACTTACCCAGCGCCAGCCTAAGGGGACAACAAAACTCCCAAAAACAGTCTGCCTGACCAAAAGAAACTGAAAAAGAAGAAAGAAATAACACCTTTGTCAGGACTGCTTCGGAAAGAAAAAGGAAATCTCATGAAGGCAGGTGTTTACCGTGGGAGAGCATGAGATCCCCGTTTCGGAGATTGGAGTTCCGAAGGAATGTGCTCTCAATTGTTCATGCATAATTGGCTTCTCCGTGAGATGGCGAAGGGAAAGATGGCACGTGGAAAAGACTCGGCGGGAAGCTTATCCCCTACGTCCAGCCTCCCCTCTGGACTTCCCAAGAGCAACCAAGGCTCTCATAGTACAGAACCACCGTCTGCTGCCCGATTGGCGACCGTACCGGGGAATGAATGCAGATTGGGAGCTTGGTGGTTTATCCTAGACAACTTTGCGTAGAGATCCTGTCCAATAGTGTGCTCTAGTCCTGGAGCTTCGTTAATGATCCAGGATTTCTGCAAGCAATCCTCGGCACTCGGTCGATCCTCTGGAATTGGCTGCAGAATGTGGCGGAGGAAGGTGACACAGGGAATACTGAGGCCAATGTTGTCAAGCGGGAGGGGTGAGGAGGATGCGGTCAGGGCGTACCTCATGACCTTGAAGGGATCATTGAATAAGAGATTACCGACACACATCCTGTACAAGACACACCCAAGGGACCAGATATCTACCTTGTTGGTCTTTGGTGTCGATGTGTCATGCACTTCGGGCGCCATGTAGCCTTGTGTGCCAGTGGTGGTTTTCAGGTACGTAGAAACGTTAGAGAGTGGGATGTGCTTTGAGGTACCGAAGTCGCCGATTTTAACATGGAGGACATGGGTCTGATTCTCCGGAAGGCAAAGGAATATGTTCTAGTGACTGTTAGGTTTTGACATAGCTGGATTAGGTGAGGAGGGCACAGACCTCAGGCTTCAGATCGCGATGTGTGATTCCTTGTCTATGCATCACTGCTAATCCGTACAGCAGCTGCTTGATTACAACCTTGGTGTCACTTTCGTTCCACCGGTAGCCATCTGCAAAGCTCACCGACATATCCCCCATGGGGATATATTCCATAGCGATGTACATGTAGCTAGCGTCCTCATAGGTAGAGTTGAATTTGACGAACCATTCATGCTACCCACATGTTAGACAAGACCTGGCATAAATTGAACAAGACCGATGCCGGCTATGGAAGGACGAATGTCCGGGCGGATCATACTCTTCCTAATGCCTGTAAAATCTTGATTTCAGCTTGATACCGCTTGAAGGTGAAGTTTGGCAAGCCTTGTGGTATCCTCTTCACAGCCCATAATTCTGGGGACTTCATTCCGCGTAGCTGGACCTTTTCCAGGAATACAGTTCCGTAAGCACCCGTGCCAATTATGTAATCAAACCTCCAAGACTGTATCTCTCTAAGGGGGGCAGAATGGCCTCTCACTCCTGAAGGCTGGGGTGGTGGGGAGTCGGGCGGGGGGGGGGAGTGGAGATG
>Ga0307509_10000856_pt1 | contig 52423 bp, 50 predicted proteins | sample 10_EM_MG_FD_202245 | JGI IMG/M metagenome (GOLD analysis project Ga0307509, IMG submission 202245) | Populus trichocarpa ectomycorrhiza microbial communities from riparian zone in the Pacific Northwest, United States - 10_EM | ecosystem: Host-associated > Plants > Roots > Unclassified | place... | reverse complement strand
CGCCCCCCGCGCTCCAGTCTTGCTCCGCCGGGCCCCCGCCGGCCGGGCGGCGGCCCTTTTTTTGGTAACTTGTAGGTTGTTTGGATTTAGCTGGGAGTTAGTTGCTGCCGGTGGTTCAGCTTGATAACTTACGGTGCTAGCAGGGCGGTCGTTGTTGTGGTTGTTCTTGTTGTCAATGATCGTCTGTGGGAGGAATTCTTTTTTTTCTTTCCATTTGATTGAGAAGGGTTGTTTATGGTGATGATGATGATGATGATTAAGCCCCATGTTTAATCCGTGCTTGTGAAGAAGAAGCAGAAGAAGCAGAAGAAGCAGAAGAAGAAGCACAGTCTAGTTATGGCATGTTTCCACCCGGGGGGGTATTAATCCTCGCTTGGGGCGGATAGTACGGTAACAGTGCAAGTATCATAGTGGCACTGTACCTGCCTACCTACGGCAATTAGGGCGATAGCTTGAACCCAGCGGTACTTTTTCTGTTACAGCATTGCGCTGAGTAGGTAGGAAATCGGCTTGACAAAAACTTTGCCGGTCAATCGATCACTCAATCACTCAATCAGTTAATCAATCAATCAATCAATCAATCGGTTGATTAATTGGTTGATTGATTAATTGTGGGTCCGGGAATGGGATTACTTGAGCGATTGAGTGGATCTTGCTGCTGTTGGGAGGAGGAGGATAGTAGCCCCAAGGGTGCGGTTCCTATTTCTATTTACCCCCCCCCCCCCCTTCCCCTATTACATAACCTACGGCACAGTTATATTATACGCCTTTGTAATATTATAGTCTGCCCATTTTACCACGGATTGTCATCGTACCGAAGTTGGACAGCCAAAGTTAAGGTGGCAATTTCAATATAGAGCAGTCGTTCGACTCTGACTCGGCTGCGCTGGTACGGTGCGGAACTACCGTACTGTGGCCAATAACTGCTTACATATCTCGGGGTTTACCATCGGCAAGGCACAGTACGAAAAACCGAAAAAACTACCATTTCCTTTCCCCGGAGGGTTGTTTTACCGTATAATAATATTATATATTATATATCATTACTTATTACCTGTCCTTCTCACTCAATTGGAGTCAATTCAACCCAAACGCCGGCACCGTACCGGAAATAACAGCTCTCTTCAGTAGTGTATCGAGAGGGTGAAAAGAAGGAATAAGAAAATAAGATAAAAAATCTCGGGTAAGCACGGTGATAAGGATCATGTCGCAGGGATAACTCGCTCATTGGCAACACATCAAGTGGCGGATTGTCTGTCTGTGCATCGGTCAAGATGGGAGGAGGAGAAGGTGGAGGAGGAGGGGGGGGGGTTGTTTTGAGGTGAGCGAGTGAGGGAAAATGGGGGGGGAGGGGGTTTCTCTCACTTCTTTCTATCCGCCGGAGGTTTAGCGTGCACGGATAGGTATCATACGTGGGTACCGCTCAGGGCAAGTAAGGGTCAGGTAGGTAGGTACATGTACGTGTATGGGATATTGTTTTTTGTTGGGCTTTTTGCGTGCTTTGCTTCGCTGTAAGCGCCGTAGAGGGGGGGGGGGTACAGTACGGTGGTGTAAGTGAAAGTCGGATGGTGGTGGCGATGGTGGTGATGATGATAGTGTGTGATGGCGGGGAAGGGGGTACATTGTGTTTTCTCTCTTTTCTTTTTTCTTCTTCTTTCTCTTTTCTTTTTCCCTGTTGGATGGAGGTCGAGGGAAATGTAAGGGGGGGCAAGGAGGAGGAGAAGGAGGAGGGGCTGGTGAGATGGTGATTATGATAATGATGATGGCGGGGTGTAAAAATTTAATATCGTACGTCTGGCGGGGCAGTGGGTAGTTCGGCCGGTTTTGGGCAGTTCTTGCCCATTCGTTACGGGTAGGATGCGTTGTGTTGGGTAATATATTTTTTGTTTCTATCTATTTTCTAGTGTAGCGAGTGGTGGTTGATATGATAGAATGAAGGTGGTGAGTGGGATGGTGTTTTGTGATATTAGATCTGCATTCTCCCGTGATTCACATCTTCACAACCACGCGGCGACCGGTACCATATGAAATGGCTTTTATTCCCTCGGCCAGGTCGGTTGGAAATCGTACCGGGGGAGCAAGGGTACCTGCGCGGGTATCTTTCGAGGAATATTTCTTTTGGAGGGGTTGTTGCTGACCCTTGGAATTATGGTGATTCAAATTGAGGAGAAGGAAAAGGAACAAGTCACTTTTATATTTTATTTTATATTTTTTTTTTTGCTTTTCACCTTCTGAAGTGCAGTAACTTATCGGCACCATAGAGCGACCGAGATCTCGTTTCTACATACCTTGCTGCCTTACTCGTGTACCATTGAAACAAAAAATCAATTGGTAATCAACGTCAATATCGTAATCAACCTTTTTCCGCGATCATAGGCAGCACCCTCCCACCTTTCTTCCCGCGTCAGAGGCCTCCTTTGCTTTCTCCCTCAGACGCTCCTCTCGACGGAGGATAACGGTGTCAGTCGGCTCCCTACACGTCTTCGCTCTCTGCCAATTTTTCGGTTCGTTGGTTTTAGATTGAGACAGTCTGCTTTTCAATAGTTTATTTCAGGTAACTTGCCACACCCAAGCATCTAAGGACAAATAGGAAGGAGAGAAGGGGAGAGGAAAAGGAGTGGCAATATTCTCAAAAAGTCTGGACCTTTCCTTTCCACCACCCCTTCCCTTCCCGCAACAACCGTTGGAGGACAAAGGAAGGCTTATCTGCGAATCGATAAGCAACCTTTCGTCACTGCCTTAAGGATGAAAAGATGTGGGAGAAATTTAATCCCTGACCCCAACTGTTGTGTTTCAAATCCATCTTCCTCATCTTTCATCAATTATCCCCCCCCCCCGCATAACTTCTCCGGTCTCTGGGGTTCCTTTTTTGTGTTTTTCGTTAACTTAGAGTTAGAGCCATTGCACCTTCCCCACCGGTGCCCACTCTAGCCTAGCCTGAGACGAGAAAAAGAAAAGAAAAGAAAAACAAAAGAGGAAAAGACGTTAATAGTGTTCTTTCCTGTTTGTTCTCTCCGTCTGTTTCGAAGGTAGTCTAAATAAACATACGTGCCAATAGACGTAAGCAATGGGTCTCTTGTGAGTATTTTATTTTAGGGCAAACATGGAAATTGCCAACTCCCTCTTGGGCTTACTACATTTCCGTTTTGGCAAAGATATTGTATAACTTATTTGCTGACGGGCCGATTGCCGGGGTTTGCAGAGCACTTGGGACGCCATTCCCATGGGATGAGGCGAAGAAACATGCGGACCAGGTCCGGGACCTGGGAATCAAGGTATTAAACTGAGTCTATGTGCACAGCCGGGTTGTATATTCTGACGGGCGTATTACAGCAACTCCTCCAGATATGGAACAAGTATAGGAAGAACGAGAGGGATGTTCTCCTATGGGGTGATGAGGTTTGTTGTGCATTGCATTCACCCCACTATATTAGCCCGCCTAACGATATCAGATCGAATATCTGGTTGTTGCCTATGACGAGGAAACCAGGAATGCCTGCCTTTCGCTCAGACAGGCCGAGATTCTCGCTGAACTGGCGAAAGACGAGAACCTACGGAAGGCGGGAGGAGGTGTGCCTCGTGTTCAGGAACCGGCACAGTGGGTCTAGACCTTACAAATTGCTCGGGTGATGATGTTAATTTTATAGTATCTCCGAACCGCTCCCGACTTTCCACCCCGAATTCGGGCGATTCATGTTGGAAGCCACGCCAGGGGCTCCATTCGGGTTAACATGGGAGGACCTGCTGGCTGTTGAGGGGAATATGAAGCTCAGGTGCGTGTTTCCCGTCCCTGGTTAAGAGAAGAAGTTATTGATGAGCTGTTTCTGCTCTATAGGAGAACTATAGCTAAGGAGCACATGGCCGAAAACGAGGCTCCCATAACACTGCCCTCTTTCCCCATGCTGGGAACCAAAGGGGTCTTCACACAGCCGTACTACCCACCCACCGGCTCTCAGTCTAGGAGCCAATTTATCCCTGATGAGGCAATTAATCCTCATATTCGCTTCCCGACGCTTGCGGCGAATATTAGGTCTAGGCGTGGGATGAAAGTAGCCATTAATATGCCTGTTTTCTATGATGAAAATACTCCCCGTCCGTTCAATGATCCGACTATAGACTACGATAGACATCTCTACCCCGAGGACGATGACGTCAGAAACGGGGCTGCGAAGGAGGGGCACATATACATGGACGCTATGGGTTTCGGGATGGGATGCTGTTGTTTACAGATCACGTTCCAGGCCAAGAATATTACCGAGGCTAGGCAGTTGTATGACCAATTGTGCCCTTTGGGGCCGATAATGTTGGCTTTAACTGCTGCGTCTCCGGTATTCAAGGGGTTTCTGGCCGATGTCGACGTACGTTGGAATGTGATCTCCGGGGCAGTTGACGATCGTACGGAGGAAGAGAAAGGTTTGAAGGTCAGTCCACCTACGACTCCACCCAGTGGGAGGTTGAGGGGGAATTTCATTCGCAGCTAACCCGATAACAGCCCCAGAAGGATAATCGCTATGTGATACCAAAATCACGGTACGATTCTGTGTCGACTTATATATCACAGGACCCTGCTCTACGTTCGGAATACAACGATCTAGATCTGGTGATTGATAAAGATATCAAGCAGAGGCTTGTCGATAATGGTTCGGGGACCCTGCATGTGGGGCGATGTTATGTCGGGTCTAGCGAAAGTTAACATTACCAATATATAGGCATGGATGAGCGTCTGGCAACCCACTTTGCTCATTTGTTCATTCGGGATCCCCTAGTTATCTTTCAAGAAACATTGAATGAGTCCCCGGACGACAAAGCAGATCATTTCGAGGTTAGTATGCGTGTACCCTTTGCGCTCACGGGTTGCATTCGTTAGCTAATAGTTGCCCTGCAAGAACATCCAATCCACAAACTGGCAGCATATGCGTTTCAAGCCTCCCCCACCCGGTGGGAACATCGGCTGGCGGGTGGAATTTCGGAGCATGGAGATTCAAGTGACTGACCACGAGAATGCTGCCTTTGCGATTTTCATTGTGCTGCTCACTCGTGCGATTCTGTCCTATGGATTGAATTTCTACATTCCGATATCGAAAGTAGAGCCCTCATACCTGGCGAGAGGCGGTGGAAAGCCGCATAATTCGATTGCTAATCTCGGGTGCCGGTTCCGCTGTAGGTTGATGAGAACATGGCGACAGCGCATCACCGAGATGCAGTCTTAACGAAGAAGTTCTGGTTTCGCAAGAACCTATTCCCACCACGCAAGCTAGCTAGTAATGGCTCTCAGACGCCTGTCCCATCATGCCCTGGGACGCCGCCACCTGTGGAGGACGAGTATACACTAATGACCATCGACGAGGTCATGAATGGACGACAAGACGAGTTTGTTGGTCTGATCCCATTGATAGAGAGCTACTTGAACACGGTCAACGTCGATGTCGTTACCCGATGCGAGTTGGCCGGATATCTGAGCTTGGTCTCGAAACGGGCAAGTGGAGAGCTGCAGACCGGCGCAACTTGGATAAGGGAATTCGTGCGCAACCATCCGGATTACAAAAAGGACAGTGCCATGAGCCAGAGCATCAACTATGATTTGATAAAAGCTGTGGAAGCTTTGGGGAACGGGCAGGGGCGTGAAGCAGGATTAGGCGATAAGTTGTTGGGCAAATCCAATTAACTTGCGCGATTGTGAACTGTGGAGCCTATTTGTTCAGGTCCTTGCAGCTTTCGGGAGACCTCGAGAGCTGCACTTTGCTTTTCGCACGAATTTTGGTTTCTTTGATGCGGAATGGGTTCCCAGGAACACCATCATCCTGGGAGTTTTCTTTCTTTTCCATTATTCTTTCCTTGCCCATGCTATTACAAAACTTGTAGAGAGTTCCGTAGTTTCCCAGGAGGACGGTGCGAACGCTTGCTATATCCTAATTCATTCATACAAGTACCGTTCTGCATAATACCCCGATCAAAAAAGCAGACAAAAGTAAAAGCGAAATAGATGCGGTACCATCCCGACTTCCGATACTATATCTAGACTACCGGTAGCAAAACCTCAAACAAACTTAAAAATATCACACTCAGGGACTAGCTGTATCGTACCATAACAGCTTGCAGAAATTTTACCGTAAGGCAAGGAGAAGAAGGAAGGAAAACAAAAAAACTCCCGTACGATACCGTACCATACCATCAATCACCTTCTCCCCTCCTTCCCCCCTTCCTTCCCTCCTTCATATTCTCTCCACCTCCACCGTAGACGCCGTAGGCCAATAACAATACTCACAGGCGGATACACACACAGCATAGGTTATCCCCCTCCTGTATTCCATAGCCATTCTATCAAGGCTCCCTCCCCACCCTAAACTTGACCGTCAGGCAGGCAGGCAGGCAAGCAAGCAGTCAGGCAGGCAAATTCCCCTCCATTCCCCTCCCCTCCCCTCCCCTCCCCTCCCCTCCCTTCCATACCCGATCCTTCATCGTATCTACCCATCTGCCTATCTATCTATCTACCTACCTACCTATCTGTCCATCATGCAGCACCTAGAAAGTACCGTGACGGAAGGTACCGTTTGGGTTGGGGGTTTGGGTAAGGTACTATTGTGCAGGAAGATTTATTGATGGATGGCTAGATGGGGTGGATTGCATATGTAGTGAGTGGACTGCCTTCCAGCCTTCCAGAGCGATGGATGGATGGGTGGTGTGATGTAATCAGTCTGCTATACTTGGACGATACAAATATCGCATCCAAATTTTATGTTTTTATTAATTGTTTTTTTTGTCTTTTTTTCCTTCCTTCTTTTTGCGAGAGAGAGAGAGAGAGAGAGTAAGAGAATTATCTATTAACATAATTCAGATAGGCTACTACGCTCTGGGGAGTGGGGTGGAGGAGTATAATGCGGTGTACGTGTGAATAAGATAAATGAATAGAATAAAAGGAAATGAGACGTAACACAAGCAATACAAGTACAGTGCAAGCGGAAGGAGGGGGAGAAATGGGGGGAAAATGGAAAAAAGAGTTTAGGAAAAGCGCTAAAACCAACTACCGAGTGCTACTACACGCACATGAAAACAAAAAAACGCAACACATAGCAATACATAGCACAGTTTCAGCTTCGCATTACTTGTTACCTGCCTGCCAGTCAGTAGCCGCTCGCGGCTACCGCCCCTCTTTTGGTTCGATTTGATTGCGTGGGGTATGATGGGCAAAAGAGGGCTCCCTTCCTTCTGTCTTGGGAAAGGGGGGGAACAGCGCTGCTTGGGGAAGTAGAATAGGTGGAAGGGGGGGGGGTGGGGACATGAAAAAGGAAAGAATGAAAGAAATGGGATAATACGGTAAGAGAAGAAGGGAATTGTTTTGAAATAAGGGTTAAAAAGGGCTACAAGAGAGAAAGAAGGAAAGAAAGGGGAGCAGGAAGAAGTAGATTATGGAATAAGGAAAGTGAAAGTGGAAAAAAGGGGAAAAAATGAAAGGAAAAAAAACAAAGAAACCCCTGTCACATGTGCCATTCATCCTCTAACAACGTTCCACCCGAACCACCGCCACGCGTGCCCATCAGCGGTCCAAGAAAGTCACCCAGGTTGTCACTATCGGGGTAGCCACTGCCAACGTCCAGGTCTCCTGCGCCGGCCCGCACGTCGTCGCCGCCAGTAAGACTCTCTTCCGACAACGTGGAAAACGACGATATGGACGGCGGGGCGCCGTGGAAGGACGCGGCTGTGGGAGTTTCGCTCAGACTCCAGTGCTGATCTACCGGCCGGGTACCTGTTTCGGCAGATAGGGAATCAGAGGGATGGATCAAAGTGCCGCCGCCTACATCCTCGCCTCCATAGATGTGCGCTGCGTGTGTCTGTTCCATTGCGGCCAGCACCCTCTCCCAAGCGTACGCCGATATCGGGGGCGGGTTCTGCGAACTCGAGTGCAGGTCATTGGACCCCATGTCCCAGAGGCCATCGATATATGGTGAATCTAGAGCCAGGCTTTGGCGGCTATGAAGAAATTTGGCTGCCGCATCGCCGGCTACAGGATACCGGGCTCGAGGGGTAGGCGATAGGTCCGTGAGTGACGCAGAGGTTAGGCGAACACTGCCATGGTCACCCATACTAGAAACGTCCTGGCTACTTGCGCGACGGATATCCCCGTTCTTGCCTCTGCGTAAACTAAACTCTGCCGAGAGCGAAGAAAGTTTCTTCCTCAATGGTCCTTGCCCTGTCGGGCTGATCAAAGGTGGCGTTAAGGGTGACTGTGTGCGCTCCTTTGGTTTTTCGTGCTGGTTTCTATCAGTTGGGACCATCCGCGGCTCGATATTTATAACTGTACTGGCGATGGGCCTAAGTTCCTGAGCCATAAAGGGGTGACAGCTCTCGAGTTCCTCCAAAACACCGGTAATTAACCTCTGGTTCTCCTTCGCTAACGATGTGTGTTGCGGGCAATCTACTGTGCTGTACAAAAGAGTAAAAGCGGACATAAGGAGCAATTGCGTTTTATTAAGGCAGAAGGAGAACCCCAGTTTACGTTCGGTGAGCAATTGCACAATCTGGATGATGCACTTGCTGGATTCTCGGATCGTGTGCAAAGACGCAGATACTTTGCTATCTAAGGTTGAGCCAATGATCGGTCTGTGAATCAATGACCGAATATAATGATAGGCCAACACCTAGAGAATGACGACGATTAGCTTAGGTCAATTAATAAGGGCGCTTGATCATGTGCAGGTATTCATGGGGCGTGCGGGGTAAAAATACCAATAGTGGTGATCGACTGTGAACGACATTGGTAGCTGGTGTGCCATTCACAAACTCAAGTCTGAGGTGTGGCGCTAGCCCGGCCTTCCACGCCACAAGCTCATCCTCAAGTTCCTTGAGCTTAGTATAGCTCACCTCATGAGAGCTCGACGTAGGGTAAACCGCATCGAGAACTTTAGAGAGAACCCTTGATGATCTGAACAGGGCTAATGCGCTTGAAATTTTTGTGGAATCTCCCGGTAGGGTTGGTAAAAAGCCCTTTTCGGAAACATACTCATCGTCAATATCGGATGGATACTCTGTATCAATGTCCTCATCTTTGAAGAGTTTGGGTAACCCGAGCATTGCTGCAGAGAAGCTATGTTCGCAAGCAGGTTAATATAAGGAAAATGGAGTAGGATGTGCGAAGAGCAATATTCCGGGAATACCAACCTGTCCAAGCAATAAACACACCAAAACGTTCTCTTTCTCATTTCACCGTCAAGGGCTCCCAAGGTGAACCTCCTCTGACTCTGATTTAAACCTAATCTCAATGCGATTCCAACAGCAAGACTCTTGTATTGTAAAAGCTTGGAAAAATCGCCCTTAGAAAAGCAGTATAACTGAGCAAGAACAAGACACTGAAGTGTCTCAATAGTGCTATCCACAATAATGGCATTAAGAGACCTCTGCCATTGAGCATCAAATTGCTGATCAGGCCCATTTCGTGACTAAGGTTGATGTTAGAACGTCTCTTTTCTTTCATTTTTTTTTAGTAAAGCAAGACTTGTTCTCGGCCCTACCTCACTTTGCTGTGCAATAGCAAATACCAAGAATAACTGGGCTACCAAGTGGTGGGGTAACATGTTCACTTGAGAGCTATCTCCAGATACTAGTTTGTCGTAGGAAGCGAGAAACGTTGGTCTATGGAGAACCGGAAACAAGGGATGGTACTCTTGAAAATATGATACCAGAAGGTGATCCGACAAAAGCCGTGCGGGCGTTTCTATCGTGTCCTCGTGCGAATTACTTTGTTCCGATGATTCTACCGACGGCCGACTCTCAAAAAGGATATCTGGATTGAAGTCTGCCCCACTTTTTTTCTTGAAGAGCTCTTCAAATCATGAATAAGCATTTGTATGAGAAAAAAAATCGCCAAGCGATCATTCACGAAGATCTCACAGTGGGTGTGGGGCATGAGGCATATTGGACCCTATGAGGGCAAGCTTCTCGTAAGGCGAAGGCGAATTTCATGAGATGCACTCGAAGTAAAGCAAAATTTTTCTCGAGACCCAGAGGTAAAAACATACCTAAAAATGGCTTTCCACTGGAAGAGCCGACGTAAAAGACACTATTACCATCCGCTCCGCTACCTCCCACTAAAGAGGAGGTTTCATGAACGACAAACGTATCGTACAGTCCCAAATCTGCTGAACCGCTCCTCACGCTTTCCGGAGTTCTATGTGTTCTATGCGAACCACCAGAGACAGCACTCGCAGGTGGCGAGTATGGTGAGAAGGAGTGTAACCGAGAGAGCATATCCAGTTGCTCATCCTTTGAGTCCAGTAAATCCTTCATTTCGCGAACCTCCTGCTCTAAGCATCGTACCCGTTCCTCCAATGACTCTGTATACCCCCTGGGGAACGCCCTCCGAGACAACTTATCGGACGTCTTGCACTCAAAGCCTACGTTTGCGCATTGTGAGCAGCATGGTCGTATCCCATCACATCGTATCTTCTTTGAGCGGCAGCGGTCGCAAGCCTGGGCAATGCGTGTTTGGCTGCTGCCGCATTTGATAAGTTTCATTGGTAATATTCCAGGCATTTTGGCCGAGGTCGACGACTAGTCGTCTTCTTCTTGACGGTCTAGGTTTGGTGATAGGGTTGTAGCAGTCGAGTGAGCGTGTGGGTGTGAATGGTGTATGTGTGGGTGGGTGTGGGTGTGCGAGATCTCTTCAGCCTGCTTCCCTAGTCTTTATCGCTCCCTGGCCTTCTTGTGTATCCAAGGGCAAACCCGGGCGGAGTATGGTATATGATGACTTGGAAGAAGTCGGAGGGTCGTTCTCCTCTTGAAACTAGTGAATCGGAATGAGCTCTTCCTTGAAAGCCTGGGGAAATGCAGAGAAAGAGAAGAGCGATGCGTGTGATCCGGGGGAATCCGGGGGTGGTTGGGGTGAAGGAACTAAAGAGAAGAAGAAAGGGAGCTCGAGAATAGCTAATGAGGGAGGAGATTTGGTTGGATGTGCATCAACCAGGGTGTGGAGGCGTCACAGTGCCGGTATCCCAACTTCTACCCTAAAGAAAGCAATAGCCTCTATTAGTGCAAGTAATAGTGACCCCCAAGAGCAAAGTATAAACCTTTGGGCTCGTGTAATAACAGCACGTTTTCCACTTTGGTCTACCTGGGAATACCCAAACAGAGATCAATATGGGCCCTTATTCAATCATGCGATGTGCAGCCACCAATGTTGAGCACAGGATGGGTCTCATGCTGCTCCTAGCAGTTCTGCTGGGCTGGCTCTTGTTGCTAGTCAGCATGAACATGCCATCCCCTGGGAGCTGGACAGTCTAAACAAACAGGGATGCCCCAGTCAATAGCGAAGAGAGACGAAAAAAATAGAAGCCCCACTCCAAGGCGTCTAACTACCGTAAAAACTCATATATTCCACTTTCTGTCAGCCTCGAATCTCCACACCCAGAGGTAACACACCCCAAGGGGGATATGGAGTTTACTTGAGGCGGTATGGCTTTGAGCAAGTTGGACTTTCTGAACCTCACTGACTCGTGTTCGCAATTTTTTTAATTTGCTCAGCCGGGCCTATTGCAGTCTGGCTCTATTTCTTAGCTGATGGTGGATTGTACTTGTACTGCACTCGTGCATGTACGAGTGGATACCGGCACGGTGCGGTAGTTGGTTTTAAAAAGGCGGGGAAAATTGGTTGATTGTACACTAGTACTTGTCGCAACCTTGTAGACTCCGGTACCTAGACAAATTCCTGTTTCGGGAGAGCCCAACATTCACCCTTTCAGGTCCTCTCCATTCTTCTTTCTACCGTACCGTAAAAACCCTTCCGGTTCGCTATCTCTGGATCCAGAGACAAAGGTTCTTGAGGAGAGGGTTAGCGCTTTCCCAGCAGGGCACAGCCTGGGCCCTTGGGATGGGCCCTTGGGATGTGTTGGATCTCATTAACTAGTTTTCGCAATTCCGTTGACTCGCCAAACCCCTCATGGGCCGAGGCGGCGATTTCCACTGATAATCCGCTAGCGAATCGCAAGGGTTTTTGGGTATTCATGGCTTAAGGCAACTTTATGAACGGAGTGGAGTTTTCTTCTTGATGCTCGACAGCGACGGGAGCCAGCCTGTCAAAAAGAAAAAAAGAAAGGAGAAAAAGAAAGGAAAAAAAGAAAGGGAAAAAAAAAGGAGGCAAGAAGGAAAAGCGGCTTCAGGCAGTGCCGGACAGTGGCTGCCAGCAAGCAAGCAAGGACGGGACAAACTTGGCGAAGTGGATCCGGCAGGCCAGATAAGAGAAGAAGGTCAGAGGGGGGAATATGTAAAAAAGAGACCCGAGAAGTAGAAGAAGAAAAAGTAAGCTCAAAACGCGTGGCTCACGAGATGTGACATAATCCTTCGCCTTTAGAAGCATAAAGGAATCAAGGGGATCAAGGGGGAAGGAAGAAATAAGCCTAAAATAGTTTACGAAGACAAGGTAAAGTACTAGCACGAGTGCCGGTACCGGGGGAGATGTCTTCGTACTGGAGTACAATACAGGGATTATTTTGCTGCATTAACCGTCTACTAGCTTTTCTTTTCTTTTCTATGAAGCTTTTTCCATTTCGGGCTTTCTATACTATCAATGTCTACCCCACTACTCCCTAACTTCTTAGCAGGCGCATGTATAAGCATCGAGTGAGAATCCCTTAGAGTCCGTTATCTCCGCCAGCCTTTTACTCTGTGAATTCAGGGGTAAAAGCTCCTAAGAGAGATCGGCGTTTGCCTGGCACAATAAGATAGGCCCACTAGATGTGCTAGATCCCATTAACTGGTTCTCGCAGTTCTCATAGCCTCTTAGACTAAACCTCTCGTGGGCTGACGAGATGATTTCCGCTGGTATCGCGATCTTAGAGCGGACTTGAAAAGTTTGTATGGTACTCCAATGGGGGCCCTGTCTGTCTCGATAGGCCTTCTTATTGTGTATTCAAGGATCGCTGGCAATGAAAATGACGATTTGTCTGTACAATGAGCTGAATAGGAAATGCGGGGCGTTCAAAGATATTCTCTGTGAAGGATCGACGAAGGCGGCATCCGTCTAGCTTCGAGTGATAGTTTGTCCAGTGCTCCAGTCGCCCCTTAGCGTGCCTCCGCGAAGTTGTTCTTTCCCGCCGTTTCTTGGGGACAGTGACGGGATCGCCAACCCCAGAAGGAGGGGGACTAGTTTGGATCATAGTAGGATTGGAGCGCTCCTCCCAAAGCCATGGAGTTCACCAACCTCAGATGAACATAATTTTTGGGCTCTGGTCCAAATCCCTGCCTCATCCAAAAACACTATTTACGTCACTGTTAACATACGGCCCTTGTGAGCGATGATATCTTGCCTCCCTTGGGGCGCATGTGCATTTGCGAGCATATTAACCATAGTGCTAGAATGCCCACCCCGTGGTTCTTACAGTAGTTAACAGAAAAGTTTCACACATCCACCGGTATGTGATCGCGGTGCCTCCCATCTTGCCCTATGGTAACTCCTCATGAAAGGTCATCTTCCTCGTCGGGGACTTTAGGATCATAGGGAATTCCAGAGTCCCTCTGGGCCTGCATCAGATAATTCTGTACCACCTCTGAACCCAGCAATTTTTCTTTCTGCTCCACTCGTCAGCGCATCAGCGGCTCCTTTAAGTATGTAGGGAAGATGGTTGTAGCGGAAAAATGGGTAAATAGGCATTGGAGGTGGAAATACCTGAGTCTCAAGTACCTCGATAGTCTTCTCCAACAACGCCCTTTCTAACGTTCGAAGTTTAGTTGCGACATGAAGCTCTTGGGATCCGATATTGAACGATTCTTGATCAGTAATCCAAGCTATCTCTTCCTCAGATTCCGTTAGTTGGGCCAACTGAGCTTCTACACGATCTTGAACGAGCGCTGTAGCTCGTAGCTGGTATACCGGCCATGAACTGCTTCCTTCTAGAAGATCCACAAGCTTGGCGATATCTTCAACCTCTTTCGAGTCCCAAAGTACCTGAAGATGGCGCTCTCCAGTTGTTTCTTGCAAGACCCTGAACGACAACCCGTCCTCCTCGTTAACGCACATTAGCCTGTTTAGGAGTTAGACATTGTACAGTAGTCAACCAGCAAGTTAACATTGATATATCCTATAGATAACAAACCATATGAAATGACTTGTCCATTCGACGGTATGCCCTAAGTCATATATCCCCAACGTCGGGGCTGATTTGAAAACTGCTTGCTTAGCAAACCCGAGCGGGTCGTCCGGGAGGCCTTGGAGGTCCAATACAAGCCATAAAGCCATATCCCTGGTTGCATCCAAAAACCCGTAGGAAAACACCATTTCTGCGGCACTCTTTTCTTGGCCGTAGCTGAAGAAAAGAACCCCCCACGTCTGCGGTTAGTAATCCGCCTTGAGAAATCAAAGTTAATGATCACTCTTGTTCGACTCACTTGATCGTGATTTCCCCCCCGTCTTTCAGGGTACCAGCCTTGGCTTCTCGCGGAAGCAGTACCACACCGGAGTTCTCATCGAAACTATAGTAGGTGTTTGCTTCAAAGCTGTGGTTTGCAAAGTCCAAAATAGGTGCCATCCCAATTCCTAATACTGGGAATTGCAAAACTCTAGATCTGAACCACGAATCTGCTACCTGCCAGTCTCTTAGGGTCAACTTTGACTCATCCCACCAGGCCTTCTGGCACCACTTGATCTCCTTCGTGGCTTCTCGGAAGTCTTCGAATTCTTGTTCAAGGGCTTGAAGCTTTGCTGTCACCGCCTTCGGATTTTAGTGGCAATCAATTCCAAATATTAGTTCATAATCCCAATTCCATATATATAAAAAAGGTACTCTTCCAAGTTCAATGCATAGCGCGGATCCATACCACTTCTAGTGACGTCCCGCGTAGGAGTTTCCGCTCAGTTTCAGTCCAAGTTGTGGGTATCGACACGGCCGGAAGAAACCTGATATATCTAATCTCTTATTTGTCAATGCTATCCTATCTGGGTGGGCGAGTAAAAGGTGACATACCCGCTCCAAGCTCCACTTTGACCAATTCCCAATCCAGCAGCGGTACTCATACTCACAACCAAAAATACCATTAAAGCACCTCTGGGGGCCGAAGCAAACTCCCCAGCAGCGGCCAACGCCTCGGCTAGGTGGACGTCCGCTTTGGCATACCCCTCGACAGTCTTAGCACAGATAACAAGCTCTGCGTCGATTTTCAGGAATGGGCGTGAAGGATCATAAGTTGCGGGAGTATGCTTAATCCCAACTCCAGCATCAATTGGCTTGCCCCCGATACGAGTAATCTCGACACCGTTCAGGGAGACATTATTGAGTCGAATAAAGGGTGCCAGGGATGAAGTCGGAAGAGTCTCATATTGCATTTTAATTGTTGATTGATTCTCCCCCTCTTTTGTCAACCACGTTATCGAGTGTCGATAGAACTGGCCGCGCTGCCGGACTAACGAAATAAGAGATACAGTACAGTACAAGTATTACAAAGTGCCGGTATCGGGTTTGAGGTCAAGGGTGGAAACACAAACTGAAAGGGAGGAGGGAGAGGAAAAAGAAAAAAGCCTAAAACTGTAGTCGAGTGTTGATAGTCCGGGAGAGTGATTGAATACGGTGCCCATCCCTCCCGACCCGGCCCGCTTAAATTCCGCATTCTGACCCATAGTAATGTTCGCAACCAACCGTTTGAGCCTCAAGTTGGGTGAAGGGCGTAACGAGTGATCAGCCCTGGCACATCTTCCTTTAGTTGATTAGTTAGCGGCTGTGCTCAAAATAAGAACCCTTTCAACGCAATTGCTAGGTGTTAAAGACCCACTGGTAGCTTAGAGGCATCACGGGAGAACCACAAAGTCGCCGCTCCTCTTTTCTCTGTGCCTGAGCTTAAATTAACTGCCTAGCACGCATTCCCATATCCGAGTACTTGTGGTGTTCGTGATGTTGAGATGCGTGTGAAAAGGATTGTTATTGCATATGGTATCGGGTACTTGAAGTCAACACTCAAGGGTAATCTACTTTGCTTAAATGATATAATATTACACATACAAGATAGTGACACTTGGCTAAAACAACCTTGAAAAGGACCATACGTGGTTAATTTTAAAATCCACTATCCCCATGAATATTGTTCTTATTGAAAGCATCCGCCTGGAGAGGAGTGTACTCGAGTATTCCGACCACTTCTATGAAGTCATACATCTCCCTCAAGATGTGGTTGTGGTTGGAGACATTCGGTTTCCGGCTGATTTCAAGTACCCGGCGCCGTACCACCAGTATTCCGAGGCTCATACACTCGTACTATACTAGATTGAATGGGGCCTGGTCTAATCTTTAGCGGTATGTAGAAGCAGCCCATCTTACATGCATCACGGCATTCCGTGGAGACATACCCCACGATGAAGCACAACGTTTCCCCAGGTTTCATGAGAGATTCAGGCTTTAGAAGATACTCGACTGGTGCGCCATATTCTACCGTACTCAAGCTGTAACCTCTAGGTGTATCATCAGGTCGACCATCTCCGAGTGCTCGAATACCATAAAGAAGGCCGGGCTTTATTGGAGAAGAGCCCGCATATTGAACAACACAACACTCTCACAGCACACCAATATCGAAAGTGCGGAAACAGCAGGACAAACACGCCTTCTCCCGGCAAACCGGGGCGTAGGCCGAATACTGGCATTTGATAATAATAATTATGAACGAATTGATTCAGATATTGTCACCACCACCACCGCAAACAAATCTGCGTAATGCATAACTTCTTATCACATAACCACTGGCCATACAAACGCTGTTACTAACACCCTTTACAACCACTCACTGCACGTCAATAGCGTGGATCGCCAATTCGCTAGTCTTAACTCAAGAGGATAGATTTATTACATTAAGGTAACTCAGCCCATCAAAGCCTCGCCGGCTTCGATGCCTAACCTCGTCTTACCATGACAAATTTCCGAAATTCCTAAAGAGGATGTTAAAAGAACCCCCCCCCCCACGGTCACTCCACCTGTGTGGTACAAGTACATCTAAATTCGCAGCAGCAGTAGCGTAACCAATTCCCGGATAGCAAGGGGAGAAGAGCATAAATCTTATCTGGCATAAAGTATCTGAAAATGAAGCAGGGGTTGGGTCTTTTTGTTTTCGCTGGTTAGGCGGCTGTGTAACAATATCAGTGCTTTGAGATGCATATTGCCAGATACAAGTACTCGTACCCGAACCACTCTTTTGAACCTGGCCACTATTGCATGACGCGAGAGTCAAGGTAAAGGGGCTGGATTTTGGCGATATGCAATAGCAGCTGCATTCACAAAGGTCGTTCAATTACATTTACGAGTAATATAAGTAATGAAACCCGACCCTTCCGACTGGCTCAGAAGCAACGGAATAGAGAGGACTTCATCCGGTTGTTTAGCCTTTGCGGCTAAGTGAGTCCACATCTGCTGCTGTGGAAGCCCGGTTTTGAAGGTCACGAGGCGGAACGGGGGGGGCGAATTTCGAATCACAGAATTCAATAAATAAGGCGCTCATTATTCAACACTTTTGATAAGTTGTAGGGAAACTGAGGCCTAGGGCCCCGTGTTAGACCAATGGCATCTGTGGTACATGTCATCTGCCAGCGCCAGAATAGTGATGAGAATAAAAAGGATGAAATGCCAGTGAAGAATCATAAAACATAGTGATGGACATACAAGTATTGATTAGAGTGTTAAAAAAACACTACAATGTCCTGTTCAAGCCAATTATTCCTAAATAGAAAACTACCAAACTCGCTGTCAAGGTATTGATTCATATCCTATTTCATTCTATTTGAAACAAAGCCTGGTAAAAGCACTAAATTTCATATATAAATCTTCTCTTATAATAACAATTCTTTACAGAAATTGAATATTATAACTTATACTAGTACTATCTTTTAGTCAGATGTTAAGGAGATTTTGTTTTTCCTCTAGTAAAGCACTCTAGTCTCACTTATTCTTTGCTTAAAACTATCTCTTAAGTTTAACTTATTACAATTCTAATAGCTAATATCCTTCAGTTATTATAATAGAAAATTATCTTGTTATATTTCTGGTATAGCAACTTTTAAGTTTATAAAATATGAAAACTAGAAAAATCTCTTTAATTTACTATATTATTATTTAAACTTCTAGTATCATTGTTATAAATACTAGTTAGTTGTATTAAAGTGAGTAATAAAAACTCTTGGTGATTGAGCTTTTTTATATCAAAATTGTTATTCTAAATTGTTTTCCATTCAAGTTCTTCTAGAAAACCTGGATGGAAAACTTCCAAAAACTACTGAAATAGTTATACATATATATTTTAAGATTATCCTCTAATTATTTTTAGAAACTTCAGATATGGATTCAAGAAGGGAAGACTGTCAACCATGTGGCACAGCAAAATGCAACAGTGGCTGTGCAAAATAATTGCCAAGACTGTGAGTGTTGACAATGAACAAGTGTAAACCATAATAAGAAATAAGAATCTAATAATATTAATTAATTGAATACAACAGTTTGAGAGTCTAAGACTCTATAATGGCTTCTGTGTATTTTTGTAATCTTCTCTTTAAAGTCTAGAGTACTATAACCAATACCTTTATGGTATGCTCTTATCATTCTCTCAGTATGTGCCAACAACTTTCAAATCAATGTTGATTTTACTGAATTCAAGCACGCACATACCATTTCATGCAATGCTTGAATATTGAATCTACATATTATTCAACAAGTATAGCACTTTGAACCCCTTCAAAAATTCCCAATAAAATTGAGTTTACTATACTAAATATAGAAAAAACAGACTGGGTATTCTGAGTCTTTTAATTCAATCTTTGCTTCAAGTAACTTCTTTGAACATTAAAGGTCTCACTATAGAGGCATACTTTGGTTTTTTTTTTCCATCTTACCTCTAAATTATATGATTATCATACACAGCAATTTTATATTGCATTTTTATGCCAAGACCTGAAATTCACACCAAATACTGAAGTTTTGAAACCCGCATGCCACTTCCTCCACTTGCCTCTACTAAATTAAAAAACTGTACTTTTATTCTATTTCACTTGATCTACATTTGTACAGTTTATTTATATTATTTGAACCACTATAGTGTGGGTTATGTTTGATTGCAAACTCCTCTAAACGAGGTTGACACTTATACGTTCTTGCACTATAGTTCCATTTTATAGTACATCTTATCCAAGCTGGGAACATTGTTGGTAAGTAGTTGCCCATGATAGTGCAATTATCTTATTAAATTAGTAAAAATAATAACTTTCAAGTAATAGAAGAGCTTTGCAAGCTAGTAGATTCTTCAGTTAGTGATAAGTATACTTGAAATTCATCTTGAGATATTTTACAGATAAAGTGACCTCAGATCAGAAGTTTGGAAAACAGGAATCTAGGTTATGGTAAGATATCAATAATTAAAAAGTGAAGCTTTTATGTATTTTTGATGTAAAACAGGAGAATCATCAAGACTTTTGATTAGTCACTTTAAGTATGGTTTTATATCTGAATATTGAAATACTATAACAATATTATAGTATAACAAAACTCTTATTATAGTTTTTTTTTTAAAAATAATTACATAATTTGGAATAATTATTGGAAAAATGTTGTTTCTTAATATTAAAAGGTATATTCAAGACTATTACAACTTTAAGTTACAAGAGTTATTTGCTAGTATAAACAGAAATATTGTTCTACAGAAATATTGTTCTAGTATTTACTAATATACTTTCTTTTTATTAGACTAAATTTCTCTATATTATTATTATCTGTTTGTTTCTAATTGTTTACTACATCTTTCAATATTTGTATTTTTCTTACCTGTATGCTAGGTAATATATTTTATTTATTTATAGCCCTATCCTTCCTATTCATAAAGTCTAGACCTCAACAGAAATCCAACCCATGAAATTATAATCAAAAACCCTCAACCTTAAGAATTAAATCCACCTAACAAACCTCTGAGCTGTTAACAACATTCCAAGACCAAACAGCACCCCAAAACCTGGCATCCAACAACAAATGCCTATTATACAAACAACTCGGTGCCCAAACAAACCCCACAAAATCAACTTGCACAAACCAAATTTTTAAGACCGGAATCTCTATCGGAATTAACCACGCATTCAAACCCATCATAAGAAATCATGATTCGTCGAAAAAGGCAAAAAACAATAAGACAATAAAAACAATAAAAAAGCGCGAATTCTCTGGAATCCTCCGGTAACTGCACGGAGCGCAGGAACGGTAAAGTACGAGCGGGTTGGTCCTGCAGAGTGGATGTGATGTGCGCTGCTGTGCGGCAGCCTGCCGGGGGCGCCATCCTGCCTGCCTGCCTGCTCCCACCCATCCACCCAGCCAGCAGCAGCCCACCCAGCGACAGTAACAGCAAGGAGAGATAGGAAAAAGAGGCAAAGGTTCCCAAGTCGGCAGGGACCGACGTCACGAGGTCATAATATCATTTTTTTCCTTTCCCCGTTCGTCTAGACATTCCACTGTCTACTCATACTGTACCCTACAGTACTTATGATATGATACAGTCAGTTTAACCCATTCCCTTGGGCGACGTGTGGTGGTGGTGCCATACAAGAGGAAGGAAAAAAAAAAAAAGAGGATTCATAATATTATGGGGCGTGACCGTGACAGTCATAGCTAACTTGATCCGACCAAGCCACGAAAATTTTCTGTATAAATACTAATTATTTCACTTGCTAATAACCTTGCCCTCGATTTTACCCCCCCCCCCATCATCGTCCTCCTCCTCCTCATCGTCGTCGTCGTCTTCATCATTACCTCACACGAACAAGACAAAGACCAAATTTTACTCGAGAAACAAACAAACAAAGAAAGAAAATCATGCTTCGAAGACCACTCGCGAATTCCCTCCGCTCCTCTCCAGCTGTCATCTACAGCAGGGCGACTGCCCAGCAGACCCGTCTTCATGACGAACGCCCCACGCCACCGGCAACGGAGCAGAAGCACGGACTCAACGTCCAATCCGAGCAATCGCAACGCGACATAATGGAGAAAGCGGAGAGCTCCATGTTCACGGAAACCCGCGGTCAGAAGACGGAGCCTGAGGAAGAGTTCAAGAATACTCCAGTCATTGGGATGCAAGATGAGCGGGGCGGGAGTATGCCATTCGTTTACCCTCCCGTGTGGAATAGCTTTGGCGCATTTGTGGGAGCGTAGGCTGGCTCTTTGTGTCTTTGTGTCTTTTTTCTTTTTCGGCTTGCTCTTTTTTGCGGAGGGTCGATGGGTTAGGGAGTTATAGAGAAAAGTGTGAAACGTTGTACAGGTTTGCTCTTTTTTTCATTTCAATGTAACCTTTGTTTTGCTGTACTTGGGATGGGCTTTTATCATTATTAGGTGCCGCTTTCTCTTTATCAAACCTTGTGAATCAATTACTTTTATATTTGTCCCTTCGTGATATGAAGCTTTTATTCTCGATACTCGAAATCAGCGGAGATACCCATGTCTGCCTGGCCCGAAACTCAAACCAAAGACCCACATACGAGGCCCTCTCTAACATTACAATAGCTTCTCCATACAAGGTCGGGAATTCTTCCTTCCCCACTAGACTTGGGCCGTACCGGTATTAGGCCTTCCCGACTTTGAATGTCAAAATCTGCCATCTAACGTGTCAGTAACAACTCTTGGGAGCACCGGCAGGGTGAAAATTAAATTGAAACGAACATCGTTTTTCCCAACCTCCACAATGTCAGTCTCAGCAACTCTTGTGCCTCCAACACCTTCTATGTAAGCAATCGTAACATCTCCCATAACCTTCCTTGCAACGTCTTTCACAGTTGAGTTCCTGTTCTGGGTATTAGATATGCTCTGTTATACGAAAGAAGGGGTATGTACTTGCTGATCAAAACACAATCCCGAAAAACACCTGTCGAGTTGGCCCCAGATGAGAAAGTGTTCACATTTCTCACGGGAAACACAGGAACTAGTCCCAGTAATTGAGCAGCTCTAGAAAGGACCTGCACAACTCCAGTGCTTCCAAATCTATAAAGGACCATGTCTTTCAAGTTCTCCACACGGCTACATGCGCCAAGTTATCAGCGCCCACCCATAAAGCTACGGGGATAAGGATAGCAGACGCCTTGAGCTTATCGTCCAACTCTTTCAATCCTCCACCATCTGGATCACCATCTGCGATCAGGTCTTCCCTGGTATCCACGAAGTCACTGCCCTCAACATACTTGACATAGCCCTGCTTCGCTAACTTTCTCAGAAGGACCTCAGAGATGGCACTAGTAAGCACAATGGCATTTGGGTCTTGCTGTTTAGCAATTTTGGCGATGTTTTTATCCGCATCCGGATGGTCGATCTTGTTTAGGGCGCAAACTGTCGGGAATTTCTCGTCCGTGAACGCATTGACTACTTTTTCAATTGTTCCCTGATCCCAGCTCTCCAGAGGTGTCTTCAGTTGAAGTTTGTCTAAAGTTCGGGCGACCATAGCCTGATTGGAGCCATATCCGGAGAACTGGCCCTGAAGAGTATCAACTGGTGAAGCTTCTGTTCATTGAGAACCAAAGTTAAGCAAGGCCCTCTCAAGAATGGACGTAAATGAGGGGGGAACACACTCAGAGCTACATGCCGCCTCTTTATTGATCCCCTATCGCCATACACCATATCAGAGATGGGAGCAAGGGCCTCAAACTGCCACAGGGGGCCCACCATTTCTCCATCAAGTTTCCCTGAATCCACTGCACAATCTCACCCCTCAGCCAGACGATATCCTGGGATGGATCGTATCCTCTGGTATTCTTCCCCTCAGCATCCGTAGTCCCACTAACGTCGACAACGTGAACCAGCGCATCCGCATGCCTAAGGTCGTCCAGGAACTTATTTCCCAACCCTCTCCCTTCATGAGCACCAGGCACAAGACCTGCGACGTCGAGGAGCTCAATGGGCACGGATCGTTTGCCATTATTGCAAGAGCCATAGTTCGGTTTGCATTGGTCTGATTTACCAAATCGAATGCATGCGCAGTCCTGGATTCAAACGGTATGACACGGTGATTTTTCTATCTTAGGCCCTGATCTTTCTTTATTTAGGGCTTTGGATTGAGAGGTGAAGCAGAAAGACTTACGACTTGAAGGTATCCAATTGCTCTCTGGGGATCTATGGTTGTGAATCTGGGGGAGGTGAGCATAAATACGTACAGCAGGTATGACTAGACGAGCGGTTTCGGAGTAACTCACGGAAAGTTCCCTAGGCGCCGAGTTAGCAAGATTTAGCTGGATTCATATTTCGCGGGGGCTGCTTAGGACCCAGCATACTTACCAACTTTTGAACTGGCGTCGGTTAGCGAGTTTAGCATTGTAGATTTACCGCTGGACGGCTTCCCAACAAGGCCGATAAGTGGATCGCGAGGCATCTTCCTAGGGAAATTGTGGAAAATCGATTGACGTTGGTGTTGATGGAGATGGTTAAAATGATAGCCGCAAGGCGGGGTATGATAAGAAGTAGTTTAGTGGGGGAGGTTTCCCTTCATCTGATTGAGGCTCTTCTCCCTCGGATCGCCAAACGTCATCGCCACTAGCTGCTACCCCTACCGGTATTATGATACCGGTATGATACCTCCATGTCTCGTTGCGTCTAGATCTGCGATTTACAAGTGTACCCCTTGAGAACCTTCTGCTTCTGGTGCGTACGCTGTCCAGGGCAGAAGGAAATATTATTATTGATTCCCACTCCACTTTTGGAGAGGTTCTATAACTAGTCTTCTCGGACCCATGTGTGTTTTTTGTCTTTTAAGCCGGGATAGAATTTCTCTGCTTGTAATCATGGAATGTCGACCGGTAGTTGGAGGCATATGCAACAGAATTTCTGAGGTGGAATTATAGGTTTGTTCCTTGCTATCGGTACAAGTATTAGTGTTGCTTTTGTACTTTTCAATAGAGGATTCGAATGCCAGGGTCAGTGCGTGAACATTCCCAATGTATCGTCCCGTACATAGTTACAAATATAGTCAATTATTCAATGGATGGTTGTTTCCGATATGAAGCTGAGCCGCCTCTGATTGTGAAAGGGAAGAAGTTGCATGAACGCTCTGATAGGAGGGGTATTTGATATAGTTTGACCGATACGACGGTGTTCACGGATTAACCCCCCCACCCTAGTGCACCCTTACTCTACTTTTATTATGTTCACGGTAAATATCGGAACTCTTTTGGGGATCGCCTTAGGTTGAGAAATCTTTCGAATTACTGTTGTGCTTGGGAATGTCGGTAGAAATCGGAAAAAACAATTCCTGTTTCCGTAGGAATTTGCATGATATCAAAGAGTTCCCGAGGTTCATTAACTCTCCCAAGTGCCGTATCGGTCACCCGAATTTAGAATGCAATGTCCTTCATGAATTACCACGATCTCATTTGTCCACCTATTCGCGTGAGCTAGGAGAAATCAATGAATAATGGGGGATCAATGGTTGAATTCAAATTGGCTAATTTTACAACAAAACACAATAGCTGAGGTATCGAATGAATGAATGGAAAAAAGCAGTGAACCTCTAATCCCAAGAGACAAAGGGGCGAAGAGCCCGCAGGCGCCGTTGCATATGCCACTCTTCTGGGCTATCATTAACAGTTGATGTCGCGATTATTTTTGCACCTCTGCCTCGACGCCGCGCTGGGAAGTCTTTCCCTTATCATGTTGGTCCCCAAAGTCAGCTGTCTCCGGGTTAGCAAGATCTAGAACAGAAGGGTGCGGAGGATATTGGAAACTAGCCTTGTGCCTGGGTATTGCCAGTCAGACCAGAAACAGCGGCCCCAACGGTGCCGGTAACTCTGTTGGCTTCACCGATAATTAGCACATTCCGTGCAAGGTAATACCCCACGGTGGTGAAGTATAGTATATTTATATGGCTTACCAACTCCCGAGGTAAAATCTTTAAGCTGTCCGGCAGCCTCACGCCCTTGACCCTCGGTATTTTGATCTCTGCCTTCACGTCTGAGACTATCGGATCCAATGGCATTGCCGACAAATTCCTTGCCGCTTCCAATGATCTGATCAGCTTTTCCGTCGCGGCGGTCCTTGTTGTCGACAGTAACTGCACCGGAAGAGGAAAGATTGAGGGGTCCAGCTTTGGCGGCTACATGGGAGGCATTTTGTTCTAGTTCCGCATGAGTCTTCTTGTCCTCGGCCTGGCTTTGGTCAACAGGGTTGCCTAGGCTTCATGTTAGAGACGGTAATCGATATTCAGGAGCCATGATAATATCTACCAGTCAAACTGCCGACGACACTCTGAACAGCCGCGACGCCGCTGTCCGCGTAGGACTTAAGAGTGGAGGGCTGGTTATTTTCAGCTCCAGACATTTTGAGGAGTTTCTTTATTTGTTTGTTTGAAGAGAGTATTGAGTGTGTAAAGTAGAGTTTGTTTGAAGTAGTCAAGTATCAACAGAAGGCATCTCGATCGCTGATGAGGGGGACTTCAAACTGGGATCCTTCTGACGCTTTATAGAAACAAAAAAACCCCGGGGGCCTCACGAAGCTTAGGGTTATCTAACGGATAAGCCTGGTGATCCTCCCACGAAGTGGTATTCGTTCGTGAATCGTGATAGAACTTGGAACAAGGGAAGACGCGTTCTGTGATGACACCATTTCAGTATACGTCAGCCAAGCCTGGGGCTCTTCCCCCCAGTGTGATCCTATTCTCGGATCCAGCCTTGCAAGTATTTCCCATACCCAAACACGTGCTTTGTGTTGGCTGAGCCTCCAGCTTGCTACTGCTGCTTGTATCCGTGAGGTAGAACTAGATTGAAAAACAGGCTTTGAATCCTCGGGGATGATATGACGCTCTTCATTCGTGCAAGCCATGACTCCTGATATCATCGAGGCATTCCCACTCTACTCGTACTTTCCCCCAGCAAAGAAGATCCCTGATCTAAATCATTACTGCAAGTAGAGAATCCCCTCTAAAAACTTCTCGCCAAGCGACACTCCCCACATGAGGGTCATTGGAAAAACAAGTCCCGTATTGGGCAATTCACCTATTATCAATGGGTTCTAGTTAATCACCCTGATGAAATAGAAAGGGTGAGACCTGCATCATAACTCCCTCCTTCTTTGCTATCAGTAGTACTCGCATACGAGAATGTGAGACAGGAATTAGTGTCTGGTACAGTTCGTGAAGTTGGATCAGCTGGCTGTGCAGTTCTGACCCTGTTTGAAAATGATAGTGTCCTAGGCCTCTGGGTGACGTTTTCAGAGGGTCTCTAAGATCATGTGCATGGTTTTTGGCCCCTAAAGACATATTCGAGTAGAGTGCGCGGCAGGCTATAACCAAAGGGGATCTATACTATAGAAATGGTAGGGACGGCGGCGCTCTTGCGGGGCAAATAGCCCAGTCTGTGGGCTCCTTCACCCGGAATGTTTTGCAGGATGCTCTATTAAGAGGGGTTTTGCAACCTCAATCTAGGCTCTGTTGTAGGCTCTCTGCAGAAGATCTTGGGCACGACCCGAGATGGAACACGGAATGAAAGATGGACCGCCGGGGAGTGTAAGAAAGAAAAGGGGAGCTGCTGTGCTCGAGTACTGTACAGCTACATAAGACCCCCCCCCCCCCGGCCATCCATCTGCCGCTACCAACTGCCGAAATATCGTGCCGACTATGGTATGATAGGGTGTTTGATTGTTGCACACCCGACATTTGAGAAGAAATTGTCGTGGCTAAGTTTGAAAAGTTTGCGCTATCTTGCAGGAGCCATTTGCCACGGTACAATGGCCCCCTTCTGCACGGAAAGGTGCATTTGGCCATCATTGGCCCACCCTTCACGGGTGAACATAGAGGTCACGGCTTCTCACTCTAAATATCAAAGATTTCAAATGGGAACTCTAGAGTATAATACAAGTTCCGCTTCCCTCTGCAGAACGAAAATCGGATCTTACCATTTCAACTACAATGAACCACGCCTCAGGGTGGTTGGCAATGGGCTTAATTGGCTCTATAAAATTCCCTCACACCACAAAATATCTCCAACAAACCGTGTCGCAGAATGTCATATCACGAGTCTGCTCTTCATGTGAGATATAATACAAGGACCTTGATGCTATGGCCAAAAATACCCCCTCTATACTAAGACCCGCTTAGTCCCAGCGTACTGTACTACTCAAATTTCCACTATATATATTGCTAGATTCTATGACTCACAGCCAACATAAATTATTCACTCAAAAACCCGCCTTCAACAGACCTCATCAATAGATACCACCATTCGCCAACACTCACCAAAATCTGCCAATCCAGCCCTAACAAACCTCAATGAACGGTATCAGACATCAGACCTAGGAATAAAAACGGATAAAAAAAACATGTCACAACCAATTCGCCCTATTAAAAGAATTCCCACAGCAGATGCCTATAACCAGTGGGCAGAGGTGAGTGCTTCGCCTGTAGGAAGTATCATATGATATAAATGACGCCAACATATGAAACAGATCTACGATCATGATGGAAACATTCTCCAACTTCAAGACGACGAAGCTTTCGACGCAACAGTCCCAGGACTCCTAAGAACCCGCCCACCCTCCAGAATCCTAGACCTAGGGTGCGGTACGGGCCGCAACGCCGCCAAACTCTACCGCTCACTTCCCCAAGCGGCGGAGATCGTCGCGATGGATGTGAGCGAGAGAATGATGTCCAAGGCAAAGGCACGAATCGCTGCTGAGCCCCAGCGGGATGTAAATATCACCTGGGTACTCCACGACATTGACGCAGATTCCCAAATCCCCCAGGAAGCGAGGGGGGTTGACGCTGTTGTCTGCACGTTGGTTTTGGAACATCTTCAATTAGATCTGTTCTTTGAAGCCGTGAAGGGGGCTCTGAACAAGGGTGGGTGGATGTACCTGACGAACATGCATCCCGAGCAAGGGCTATCCTCTAGAGCTGGGTTCGTAGCAAAGGAAGGGGATCAGGAGGTTAAGATCCAGGGGGTATCTTATAATCATTCGATTGAAAGTATTTTGGAGGCTGCTGGGGAAGTCGGTTTACGGTTGCTGGGGGAAGTGGAGGAGAGGGGCGTTGATGATGCTGAACATGCACAGAAGCTGGGGAAGAGGGCAGACAAGTGGATTGGAATCAAGATGCATGCTGCGATGACATTTTGCTTGGACTTAGGTTGAGATATGGCACCTGTTGTTTATAATAAACCATGTTAGAATATGGTAGGTACAATTTAATCTATCTATGACATACTATTAATACAGTTATAAGGAGCGTCCTACTACAGCTCTGCTGTATTTCCCCCCGATCTACTCCAGAAAAAGGCTAAAATCTAGGTTTTCTCGGGTGACTTCCCCCTTTTACCCAAGGAGAAGGATACTAGATATCTTGGTGCAGGGCTCAGTTATCCCAGCTCCTATAGTAAGTATACAGCTTCTTCCGTGCCTTCGGCCAATTTTTCTTTTCTTTTCTAGCCTTCCGGCCTAATGGTCTAGGTCCGAGTTTTAGCGAAAGAACACGTCCCTGATTCTCTTTTCATGGGCCAGCAAATTATTATGCCCCATAGCAGCCCTCCATAGTGCATTCTCCTTACTATGCCATTTCAGCGTCAAAATTAGATGCGTGTAGGCAAACACCGAAGCGTCAAACAACCCCGGATCTCTAGCGCCAAAAAACCACATATTTTCTCCTCCTAGCATCGTAGAGATAGCTTCAAGGGCAGCGCCAGCGCGGGCATATATCTCGTGCGGGTCGAGGACTCCTCCGGGATGGGCTTGCAGCAGTTGTTGTCGTGCAGCAGCCCTCGCCTGTCGCAGGAGAAAGGAGGAAACGGCAGAAACTGAACTCCCACAGTACAATACTCCGGCCAGATCTTGCGAGTTATTCGGTTCGAGGTAGAGGGCGTATAACTAACATCGCACAGACACACACACATGCACAGTTAGCTTAGTAAATTTAACAATGGCACCAAGAGGCCGAGAGAACGAGAGAGAGCTAGGGGAATTTGAAAAGCTACCCAAGCATCCCTCAACTGAGTATTGATCAACGCCAGAAAAGCCTTCGCCTGAGCACTATCCATGTCTGCTTTCTCCAACGAATACCCATTCTTCTCGATCCAGGCGGTGAGCTTATGCGATGGGATGACTGCCACCTCCGTGGACTCGGACATGGATTTCTGCTGCGAGATCATGAACGGCAGCGCGCCCGTCGGCGAAGCATGATTATTCGATGAGACCGTTTTAAATTCAATTCTATTGAACTTCAGATACGCCTAAACCCACCAACAAACCAAACCAAACCACCCCCGCTAAAGATTAGCCGTCGGATTCCTTTTTTCCCTCTTTATTATGATATTCTCTTTTTTTTTCGAAAAATAGAACAAAACCATAAATGCTGGTAAGGTGAAAAAGCAAAGTCCAATAATAGCACGACGGATTTCTTGATATATACCTGCCATTTCAAACAGCTCGGGTTGAAGCTCGGGTTGCCGGAGGCTGCGTCTTCGGGCGTGGTGAAGACGTACAATGACGGGGCGGCGCCAAATTTCGGGCATCGGGAGGGAAGTGGGTTGGCGGGGTAGGTTAGAAGGGGGAAAGAATCGAAGAGGGTTTTCAAGAATTTTGGTATTGGTAGTGAGACCATTGGAGGAGGTGTGACTGATCAGTTGGGCCCTTGCTTTGGCTCTTTCTTTCTTTCTTTTTCCTGTTTGTTTCAGCAAGCTCGGTTGTTGTTTGCCTGTGATTTGTGGGACTGAAAAAGTCTCTAAGAGTGAGGGAATGACTAAGCAGCCACAGGGGATCACTCGGTGCAGTCAGGATTGTCCGTGTTGCAAAAAACGCTTGATTCGCGGTGAAAAAGGGAAGCAGTACCCACACTTCCTTTTTACCATCTCATGCAGGAAAGAACTACTAATATACAGAATGGGCTTAGAAAGAAGTCACACCGGACACTTGTGTCCTATACCATATCGACCATTCTCCTAGCATGACGCGCTAGTGACACTTCCATCTCCACATTCATCTACTAGTGGCATCTCATGCGGTCAACCACAAGTAATTCGATCCTGAGAAGCCACATTTTCCAACAGTCCGAAGGCACACAGAGGCTCCTGATACCGTAACAGATTCCACCTTCCAATTGAGCGATCCCTATGCATTTCGTGGCGGCGTTCATAGGCAGTCTCCGCATAGTATATAAGTTAGAAAGCTTTCGACAGGGTCTGATATGCTAGATTAGAAAGGATTTCCATAGGTATTAGACTAGTATTATAATACTTAGCCAGATATAACATTAAGCTATAAACCTATATCATACTATTAGGTGAACAAGAGGTAAACTTTACGATTTGAAAACACCTGTGATTTGCATGGCCTGAGCAGGAGCCTTAGTAAACGTTGGTGTGCGCAGTTCGGTGCTGCGGTAGGCTTGTTGCTGATTCTCGTACTTGCAAAATCTGAAGATATAATATTTACTCACTTCCTAGGGGACAAGCCGGTTGGTTATGCACTAGAAAGACATTTTCAGGAAAAACTGATTTTCGCTCGCCACCACCACCACATTCTCTTATTTTCCTATTATCCCCTTTTATCTACTTCTTAGAATCCTTGATAATTCCCCCCTTCTAGTCTGACCATTCCCGTAGGATACTAGAGTGGGCAGTTTGCTGTTTGAAGCCCAACAGCCCAATGGCTAGATACTAGCCAACGAGGAGGGCTAATGTGGATGATTATAGCACAAAGGTATCGGGAAAGGGCGCAAAAACAGCCCCCAAAGGCCGACCCAACCCGCCCACCATCCGCTCACCCGGGAATCCAAACGCCCAATAAGGGGAATGAAGAGTGGGGAAGATGGATTTATGTGAGGCGGAATTAAGAGTAGGGAGTGGGGGAGTTTGCGTAGACTTGAATGGCTAGCGTTATGGATGAGCCCAATATCTAGTGATTGAGTGATTCTGGACCTAAGCCATATACTGAGTTCCCCCTACGTTCCCTACGTTAACGGACCCTGCCAGGATTAAACACGCACAAGTGCCGTAGATATGGCGCTAGAAGCCATCGCGGGGAAGTGTGTAACCCCCTACTTCAACCCTTCTAATTGGCAGAAGGTAATCAACTAGACTCTTTTGAAGTCTAGGGCTACGATGGACTGAATATTTGCACACAAGCCACTCTGTGGCCACGGGGGCTATGCTCGAGTAAGCTGCCCCCCTATTGTTTCTAGAACCATACACACTCCTAGCACGTGGCAGTCGAGCGGAGGGCCTATGGTGGTGACAAGCTGACGGAAGAAGTCATTCTCTCCTGTTGCCAACCTTCAATTACGTAGTTCCAGGAAGCATATAGGAAGGTATTTCCACCACTTAGCCAGCTAAACAAACCAGCAAACATGAAATCTTCTGCGCCTCTTATCAACGGAAGCCCCCCCCTCAGTCATCACACAAGTGCCCCATCTTCACTAGCCCCACGGTGTCTCCCGCATACTTCTGGAAGCCGTCAGCACACCGATGAGGAGCAAGGGGGCTTGGTAGCGCCACCACGTTGTCGCACCCAAGTGCCACATTCGCGGGGAGGTTCCCCTAGTGCACCATCGGGGAAGTTGGGGATGTGTGACAAAAAAGCCCAGAAATACGAACTTGACACGCACGTCCGTACTTCCACATTATCCCCCTGGCTGAGAGGAAGAGAGCTAGAGCGGAGGGCACACAAGCCACTTTCATGAGTTCCCATCAAGAGTTCGTAAGTGTTTCGATATTTCCGCTCCTTACCGCGAAGTGCATTGCCCACAGGGGCGCTAGGCTCTTTGGCCCTGGGCCCGGGCCCCTATCGGCAAGTGTCCGCCAAAGCTACAGTGCTTGAAGTGATCATCTATGCTAATGATTGACCCAGCCTAGGGCAAACCCCTAGGTTAAGATGTTCCCTTAGTTTGCGCCTGCCTAAGCTGTCATATGATATGATAGGCGGCCCGGTGTGGTACCTTGGGCCCCGATAGACGTCAAAGACAATTCCAACCTCTGCCTAGCTACCGGTGGTCAAGTGGGAGAGAATCCTAGAATTCGAAATCGATCGCTCGAGTCGGTGATTTGAAGGAGATCGACCCAGACAATTGGAGAAGATCCGGAATCAGGAGAAATTCGAGTAGAGATGAACTTTGGTGAGTGTCCGATTAATTTCTCGGAGAGACTAACCAAACCAGGCCTCCCATCCTGCGCAACGGGAATTAAAGTAGCCATCCAGAGGCAATTCCGCGGCTCCTGTGGTGGGTTATCCCCGTCCAAGAGCTGCCCAGGTCGATAATATCTAGCGAGTGACGCCGGGTGATTCCCCGCAGATCCCTTAGTTTTTCTAATGGTATCGAGGGGCACCGGCATTAAACCCAATTAAACGATACAGATAGAGAAACTTCGAAAGAAGCGCAAAGAGCAGCTCGCCCAAGCCATGGATATTCGCCACTTGTCGGCTTTGGTGGGAATCCACAAGTGATGTTAGGAACCTGGAAAAGAGGGTTCAGCATCCTGATACCTTCCTCTAGCTCTGGAAAACTGCATCTGCCTAGTCACTCCGCCATTGGCATCGGGCTCCCATCTCACCCGGAGAGCCTGCCAACATTTTCGAGTAGCTATGCCAGTCCCTTGCTTAATGGGCTCAACTGAGAAGCTCGGTCTTAATTTTCGGGCTGTTCAAACCCGCTTTCATTTGCCAAACTCCGTTTTTTCGCACTTAACAGGATGCACCACAGCACAATAGGAAGAAACCCTCACAGATCTTTCTGCCCTAAGCCAAAGAAACCGTAAGTTACCCATCACCTGCCCAAGGACCCCTCCGCATAAAAACCATTGCACCATAACCCTCCCTCCCACCCTAAACTCACCCGCACCCGCAGCATATTCCTGACATTGCCCGTGATTGAGCGACGTTGTGGATACGGCGGCTACTATTGCATACCGCGAAAATTCCGCCCCCCTGCCTAGATCTTAGTGTCATGCAAGAGTGGCGTGAACGTTCATTCACTTGGGGTGAGATCGAATGCCCGTAAACAACAGCCGATAAAAGGGAACTCAAACAGCGTGACAGAGGTCTCCGGGGGGGTATTTGAAGACGCCTGGATAAAATCATTAGACATATCCCACAGTTTTTCTATCTACACTCCCGTTTGAAAAGTTCTCGTAACCACACTGGTACATTCATGTAGTTGTGGCTAGCAATATTAGGTTGGCCCCAGCCAAGCATCAGCCACAAATACATAAATGTACCAGTGTGGTTACGAGGACTTTTCAAACGTGAGTGTATGTAGAGCCTATTGTTGTCGATGCGCATTTGATCGTAGCTTATAGACACCTAATCTCACTCCAAGTATGATAACTTTATCTCTATAAGTAGGACCCTTTTGCTGCGCGCAGCTTATAACCTCAAGCCCCCCGCCATAAATACACCACTCTGTTCATCCTCCTCCTCCTCCTCCTCAGGGGTGCTATCATATTAAAAATGGGAAAACAGCCCTCGCCTCTCCAGGGAAACCCTATAGACCAGCAGTTCTCCGATTTTTACTCACCCCCAGAGTGCCCTTCATTCCTCCTCCTCCACTCAGTATGCAATGGGGTAATAGCCCTCAATCAACTTGCCTGGTCGGGATCATGACGCGGACTCCGCTTTCCTTTTGCTGCCCCCCGGGGAATGCCGGGGAGCTCGGGTGTGCAGGAGCGCCCGCTGTCAAATACTGCATGTATGGTACTCCGAATATCAACCGGCCAGCCAGTGGTCGGGGCACGCGGGCGCAAGTGCAAGGGCTGCTCTCGCGCGGGGAACGAGGAGAAAGCTAGGGAAAAATGAAAAACGGATACGAAGAGCCCAACTCGGTAAACGGTAAGAGGGCACAATATTGAGACCTTTGTTCCTAAACTAGAAGTGAAAAACGAATGGGAAGAAGCAGAAGCCCCAGCTTCTGTACGAGTATGAAATGAAATGGAGATCAAATATAACAACTCCGAACCGAAACTCAGTCTTAACATCATCAATTGGTACAGTGCGATCAAAAATGGATATCGCAAGTAACCTAAGCCAAATTGAAATAAAATGGTATAGTATGAACAAGCAAAATCAGTGAATACGATAGCAAAGCTAAACTGTGACTTGAAAAAAAGAAAGGGGGGAAAAAACCCCATGTAAAAAAAGACAACGTCAGGAAAGGAGAGGATATTCCCAGGCCACCAGAAAAGAAAAGTACCAAAAACAAAACCGACAGGAACTATAAAGGAGGAAAGGAAAAGAAACAAAACCAACCAATTAATTTGGCCCCATCTCGACATGACTAGTTATGCATTGTCCCCTTTTGAAAAGAAAAAACAAAACGATATTCCCCCAAAATGTAACCGACCAATAAATTTAGTGTACACACACAAAAGGGACATTTTCCAAACGATGGCTCGAGGAAAAAGGGACGGAGAGACAGGGAGATGAAAAATGAAAAATTCCTCAAGCAGCAACGACCCCAGCATCCTTCCTCCCAGCGTCCAACCCCCCACTAGCATACCCGTCGTCTAAATCATCCGACAGGCCGGCCAGCTTCTTCTGCAGAGAATTACAATAGTCAATGACCCTCTTGCAGTCATCCTTGTGCACACCGGCCCGCTTGGAAACGTTCTTCCCGCCGATCCAAACCCTGAGCATACCCGCGGCCTTATCAACGCTCTCACCGGCATCTACAGCCCAGCGATCGTTACTAGCAATGAACCGATTGAGCGTCCTCCAGATAGCTACAAAGCCAAGGAGACCAAGCCTGTTCTTAACGTCGCCGGATTCCTGGCTCTGCCAGTCGAGTTCGCTGAAGAGGCGGATGGCACCGGCACGGGAGCTATTGCGGAGGAGGTTTAAGGCCATGGCGCAACGAACGGCAATCTTGATGTCTGTTGTTACGGCTGCGGGGGCATGGGGTCGGGATACCATGATTCGGGGAACACCGTTAGGGGTTAGTTCGTGGGGTTGGATGTCTTCCTCGAAGGCTTTGAGTGCTGCGCGAAGAGTTGTGCCGTCATCTTTGTCTTCTAGCATTGCCTTTGTGACTAGTGTTCGGAGTTGGGCTTTGCTGTTTGGTGGAGCAACGCTCAGTGCAGCTTCGAGGTCTTCGGCGATCCCTCTTCGGGTGTGTTCGGTGTTCCGGGTTTTAAGGTTTGCGGCAAGAACTCCCTGGAGGACTAAACTAGAACACCAGGCGGCGACAGCGTCCAATGGTGAACGGATTGACTCATCCTCAACAACGGTGTCCATGCCTTCGTCGTAACCTTCGCAATTTTCACCAGTTCCCTTGTCGTAAGCAAGATTGTAGGCCTTCTGAATGATCTTGCTGTGAAGGACTTCTTTGGGGTCGAGTTCAAGGAGGCGGGCAAGGTGTTCTGGAAGGCTCTCAACCGAGGAATCGGTGTCACTCGAACTCTTTTGTTGGACATTCCTTGCCTCGAGCCAATAGTAGTTAGCAAGCCAGTGGGCAAAAGCCTCGAAGCTGCTCCCGAGATCCCAAAAGAGTACCCTAATATGGAGGGCATTAAGCATCAAACGGCTCGGAGTTGCCGGTAAAGTTAAAGAGGCCAAAAGGGTAAGGATAAGCCGAGAGTGAGTGATAGTAGCATCACCGCCAGCAAGTTGAGCATCTAAAGCAATAGACCACGCCTTGACCCGAGCGGTTTCATGCTCCTCGGTCATGCCAGTAAGCAGAGCATATCTGTTCCATCCGATGAGCTTACGGAGACTGAGCTTCAAAGTTTTACAGGCTAATGCAGCGATTTCGAGTGCAAAAGAATGACGGGGCACCCAAACCGATTGGATAGCAGTAAGCCATGCGGTACGGCGAACCTCCAAGGATGAAGCCAGAGATGGGACAGGTGACAGAGCAGCGTTGTTGAATGTGTTGGACTTGGACTTCTCCTTGGAGTTGAAAAGGCTCGGGACGATGATATATACGACTGCCGAAACGAGAAGTGCCATCCTGAAGGCCAGCCAAAATAGGTGACTCCCAGTTATAACTGAGGACTCGGGGATACCAAACACTTGCATTATCGCGGTGGGGAAAGCAGTGAGTTGACGGGTTCCATTTTCTTGTTCCTGCAACCCGTTCGCAACCATCAAACCCGCCAAACTTCCCACCATCAACCTACTCATCAAGCCACCACCCGGCCCACCACCACCCCTGGATCCACTACCCGATTGACCGCCTCCCATTGAGCCGCCCATGGTAGCCAACTTTTCAAATGCTGCCAACCGGTTCTTCAATTGATCGTTCTCGTCTTGCAGTCTCTTCGTTCGTTTCTCGAGGTGCCTGATATATTCGGTGGCCTTCGCCAAGACAGTAGCTTTGTTCAGCTTGTGTGCAGGTGTCAACCCCTCGAGATCTTCTTCGTCGTCGTCTTCGCCTAATTTTGAAGTACCAGCCATAACCCGCAATGAAGGAACTGAATCTCTCAGAGCTGCAATCTTATCATTAAGATTAGTCCGATATCGCTTCTCAATCATATTGTGAGCCGTTTTCTTTGGTTGTTGTTTCCGGCCGGTGGTTGGCGCTGGGGCCGGGGCCGATGCCTCACCACTCGGCTCTGCATCATCGGCGCTCGTCTTTCGTTTCTTTGGGCGAGGGATTGCACCGTTGTCATCGCTATGCGAATCGTGGGCACGGTAATCTGGGCTGCTCGAAGTGCGATGTGATGATGAGGGCGATAAGCTGTTTACTAACGGCGCCGGTTCTTGTGACTGGGGTGTTTGCTGTTGTCGTTGTTGTCGTTGCTGGGAAACTTGCTGAGCTTGGGGAGGAGATTGCCATCCGATAGGTGTAAAATCCTCCCGTTGCTGAGCTTGATTTCGCCATGTCAGTGGAGAATATGGCTCAGGGTTATTCCCCTGGGTCTGCCCCACCGACCCAGAGCCCCCATAGTTATTGAAGTCGAACAACGAATCGCTCTCCTTCCTAAATGAATATGCCCCCTCCAGCGCGGTCTGTGTCGCAGGGTCAATTAGAGATTGTGTAGGAGAAATGGTTGCTTGTTGAGAGTTTCCAAAATAAGGGCCTGGAGAGTTGCCGTTCTCAACTTTGATATAGTCACCGAGTGGTGTCACCACCCGGCCCTGTTGCTGATTCGACGGTTGCCCCTGGGATGACATGAGGTCCCAAGCTTGATTTGACAGAATCCCCTCGTCAACCGGCGAAAAGAAAGCAGCGTCGTTCGGATTCCAGGTAAGGTCGTAGTCGAAGCGAAGTGATTCTGGCGAGTGGGAAGTAACAGAGCCGGATGACAGGCCCGGAGGGGAGGCAGAATTTCTGTAATCGACGGGAGAAAGTGATAAAGAGGTATCAAGCACGCCAGTAGGAGCTTCTCCTAGGCTATTAGGGTTCGAGTTTTTAACGTTGTTTGGGGTTGTATTGACGTCGGTGTTGAGATTTTCCGGATCAGCCTCTAGCCTCGCAAGAAACTGAGCGCAAGAATCGTAATCGAGATCCATCCTGGCGGGAGTGGTAAGAGGGGAGTCTTTTGGGCAGGGCAGGTAGTGGGTCTGGAGTGAGATGACAACAAGATGAAAATATGGGCCAAGTCAGTGAGTGAAAAGTGTGCTGTTTTAGACGAGGATTGTAGTGGACTGATGCTAAGGGTGAGGAAGGCGGGGGGGGCAGAGTGTTGACTGGGGCAGAAAGCAACGCCCAGGCCCGAGGAGTGGGCTGACAGTAGCCTGATGTTCAGAGAAATCCGCGTGGTGTTCCGATGCTCTTCCAACAACCGCCTTTCAAAAAGTCGCCTGCTCCCGACAGCTGGCTTGACAGTTGCCTACACTCCCCCTGTGCCTGTACTCGGAGGCGTACCCAACGGTCAACATCTCTCCACTTTCTCCCGTACCTAGTGGCTATGGTATCGATCCATTTCCCCCCTCGATTGAGTGAGTTCATTCAGTGGTGCAGCGAACACAGCCGTCCTCATTTCCTATTCTTGCTTCATATATATATCTCACCCCGACGTGATTCTCAAGATCCATCCCTGGGTCATGTCGCTGCCTACCGCGTACCACTAACTGCTTTTCCCTTAACTGACTAGAGGCTCAAACAAAACTAGCTTGCCTATATATACGGTACTCGAGCACACAGTGCGATACCCATGCCGGAAAAGCCCTTGAAATAACTTTGTCCGTCAGCCCTGTAATCCTCGGATTCGCAGATAAAGGCTCCTCGAGAAGGATCACGGTTTTCCTAACACGGAATAAGGTTGGCCCACTGGATGTTTTGGATCTCATTAACTGGTACTCGCAATTGGCTTAACCTATAAAAACAACCTATTGTGGGATGATGATGGGCTGATTTCTGCCGATACCGTAATCCGACAGCGGACCCCAAGGGTTTTTATGGGCTCGCGAAAGCAAAAGTACCTATGAGAAAGTTAGTGAGCAGTTAATCCGGGTTAACCTGCAAATAATCCCTGTCCCCGTACGAAAACAACCTCTCGGGCGCTTGTATCATACTATACCTGTCCGGCGCTCTGGTCGTAGGATGAAACCTGGGGGGAAAAATGCGACTTGGAAAACCACGCGATAAAAGGGCCAATCCCACGACAAAAATGAGGGCGGGATTTGCACAAGCACCTGTCATGAAGGTTTTTTTTTCTTTTAGATTCTTGGTTGCTTTTTGATATTTCCTTGGCATGGATATTTATTTATTTATTCTTGCTGGGGACATCTCGAGATTCAAAGTCTGGACTCTTCTTTCTTTCTTTTTTTTCTTCTCTTTTTTTTTCGCCAGGGCTCCTCAACAGGTAGTGTTTAATTGACGCTCCAGCCGCCCCAGGGTCGGGCCAAATCCTTTGCCCAACCAAAATTCATGAGCTACGACGATCTGCAGAATAAGAGTTGGCTCACACTTCCAGGGGCTTTTTTTTATAAACGATCGTACGATTTTCTTTTGTTTTGCCCAGTTTTGTAGGACCCCGGAAACGCATTTTTCGCAAGGATCTTTTTGGGGAACTAGCAGGGCAAGGACGGACTTCTCCTAGCGCTTACCAAATGAAGGTCTTTTAGTGATCAAAAGCGGTGAGCTTCCCAAAAAGGGGACATTTGCGACATTTCACGCCTCTAAGCTGAATTGCCTCCCTTTTTTAAGAAAAAAAGTGGGAAAGAACAATGCAATTGTGTTTTGTTGTTTTGCCATCGGTTGTAGATGGCTGTTTTGGGATACTACCGCTTCGGGGTATTTGAGCAGAGGAAGTGAGAATGACGTCGAGGACCCCATAAAGTTGCAGATTAGCGGGGTCCTTCTTGTCTCATATATTATGATCTCGGAGGTCGTCCCTGCGTGATGACGGCCAACTGATGGGGCGGAAGAACTCAAAAGTAAGAGCAATCACAACCCATGGGCGGTGGTGCCGTAAGTGTGAAGGTAATGAAAGTGAGAGCAGGAAAGTGGAGTAAGTTAATGTCATCCCACCTTGCCAATATCTGACATTTATATACCATACGAGCCAGGGAGCAATTCTAACAAATAAAAAGTATGTATGGTATTATGTAGACTGGGAAATAGAGTATAATAGAGCAGAGCAGGGTAGGGCAAAAAAAGGACCGCGCACGAACACGACACCGGCAGCAGGAAGATGTGGTTATTTTGCCAGTGCAATTGGTGCATCACAATCAAGCAATGAACCAAAGCCCCAAAGCGGCAAAAGTCTGGGGATGGAACCTTTCTCCGCATGGAATCTCACGATGATATCAGTTCGCTAAGGGCCGCTATGCACGAAGAATTAATAAAGACAAGATAAACAAGCAAAGAAAGTCTTTTAAGCGGTGGCATGGAGAAATGCAGAGTCGGAGAAGGGGAAAAAGAAAAAAAGAAAAAAAAAAGAGGGAGAGATGAACCAACGAACAAATTACCGGCATTCAATTACCGGCAAGGAGATGTAGCGTTAAAAAGACATTCCTTCGGGCTCAATATGCTAGCCAACGGGTCACGCGCAGAGACACTTTTGAATTTTTCCTTTGATTCACCCCAATGATTGCCCTACTGCTTACAGCCGATTCGTACTCTTCCTGTTCTTCCTGTTTTCTGCTGTACATACGGATTGATATTCAAGCATTACAGTGATTGTCAATGTTGTGTAGAACAGCTGGACTTTTCTCCCGATTCCTCATTCTCTCGGCTACTGTACCGTAGGGCTCTAATATGCTAGCACAGCTCTGGGTGGTACATACTGCGGCCGGCAGCGTCGCGATAGTACCAGTATCTCCTTTCCACTTCTCTCAGTGGCTCAAACTCTCACTCGTTGAATGAAGACCCCCCCAACTTATGATACCTACAATGTCTAATAAGTTATGCACATCTATATTTCCTAGCTATGTGTATAAGTGAGAAAGGATAACTGTGTAATTATGTATCACATTTTAGATTATACCCGCAAGACCGTTCAAAGTCTAGTGCAGTTCCATCCCAGAGTTTGCATCCCGCCGTCGGCGCTCCAGGCTCAACCATACATAACATCCACACAAAGGCTCATTCCGGACACCATTATTTTATTGTGCACCTTTCTGCCGGAACCATAGCTAAAGATACCCACCAAAAAATCGCCAACCTGCAAGTACTCGAGTACAATACGGAAGTGGGCTCTTTACTCCATTTTTCACTGCTATATACTCCTGCGCATAGTACCGGTGCATGCATAGGGAAGAAGACCACTCCCAGCCCTCCCCAAGCCCCAGCAAAACCGACCCCAGTAACTCAGCAGCAAATCATTGAAACTACTCTTGTCACTTCCTCACTTTTCCCTCTTTCGAACATACACGCCGCCACCGCGACAGAGCTCATCCAAGAGGAAGAACGGAAAGGACCACAGACACAGACCAGAGAGAGTGTGCAGACCCGAGACAAGCTTCAAGCCGAGCTCCATCATAAATTTCTAAAGTAATAAATAAGAATAAGAGAGATTCCGCACACACCTTCGCAAAAGGGAAAAAGAAAAGAGTTGCATTGCGTTGCGAGATTTGCGAGACCCACCCTCAGGAAAAAAGGTCACGATGTCTGGTTTACGCCCGACCGCCTCTGCTTCCTCTTTGGCCTCTATTGCCAGCCCTTCCCCCGGCTCCTTCGCTCTTCCCTCAAATACTCACTCATCCCCCCTCACATATCCACCACAACAACCATCATCCCCAACATCTTCATCCGCTTCCTTCTCCAAACATTCACATTATCGCCGACAAGGTGCCCGCGACAGCTCTCGTCGTTCTGAGTCGAAAACACCCTCACCGCCAAGCTCCGTGGTGGAAATACCCTCAATTCAGACTCAATCCCCACCGAGCCCGCATAATCATCGCCCTAACCGAACATCAAACTCCCCAATAACCAACCAATTTCTTATGCTCAGTGGTGAACGGCCCCCATCACCGTTAACACTAACCTCCGCCCTCGCACCCCCATCTGTAATACCGATGACCGCCGCTGGCATTTCGGCAAGTGGATCAGTAGCAAAGTCCACCTCCTCACGGAGATCACCAGCTGCAAGCTTAAAGCTCTCAATGCTCCCCTCGGCATCGGCCTCAATGGTACAACCGCCCACGAGCGCTGCTGCTGCCACAGCGACAGCTTCACAAATGTCCGCTACTTCAACCTACATTCATCACCACCAGGCGTCGTACTCACACTCGCTATCTGCGCAGCACAAGCTACAATTGCATCAGAAGGAGATTATATCCCAGGCCACCAGGGCCGCCGGCATCCCCCCGCACCTACTCAGCACTGGACCAATGTCACCGCGGCTAATACCCCTCGGGTCGCCGGGCCCGGTCACCCCTCTTACGCTTGAGGACAACCCAGGTGGATTCTTTCCGTCGCATGCGGGAGCGCTCGAGCATCCGCAATTGAGTCAGCAGTTGGCAATAGTTTCTTCTGGAGGTGTTATGCAGTCATGACATCAACCGAGCCCAGGGAGTGGCAATAGGAAGAGGAAAAGGGAAGAAGGGAATATCATGTCTGTTGAATTAATTTCTTGATGAGACTTTTCTTCTGTTAGCTCGCTTCTCTTTTTCCACTTCCTTTCCTTTCTTTTTCTTGTTCATCATTTCCTCATTTATCTTATCACTTTCCGTTGATTTCATTCTTGCATAACCAGCATTCATGGGTTAGGTTGAAGGAGGGAAAAGGGCAGGATTATTTATGCAAAAGGGCATTGGCGTACGTTTTTTGTTTTTTATATTGCTTTTTTTTATCCTTGTTCAAAATTTATTCCTCTCATCTTTCCGAAAGAAACATCTCTACCGGCGCAAAAAAAACAAAAAAACATGAACACAAACATAAAGAACGAAATGGGGCTGATTGGAGGAGAATATCTCTCCCAGGAAAAGGAACCAATTCTTTTGCTAAAAAAAAGCTATATATTCGATATATATTGTTACAATGTTTGCTCGCTTTCCGCTCCTAAAATAGCGATTTTGTACTGTATATACTCGAGCACAGTTCCCTCTTCACACCCCCTCTACCCCACCATCCCCCCCTGCATCCCTCCTCTCTCTTCGCTTTCTTCCAGGGTTCGTTTCTCATCTTAGTTCATTTTCCTCTTCGGCTTAAGCTACCACGGTTCATGCTTGTTACAAGTAGCTGCTGTATCGTACTTAGTCTATCATAGTCCCTTCAGAGGACCCAATCCAGTCCAATTCAGTCAGTCGTCATTTATCTGGACAGCCACATTTGCCGCACTGTATCGCACCACACCGTGTTCACCGCATTTAATTCAATTCAGTTGCTACATATTTCATTCATGAGGGGTATAAGCACAGGTTAGGTCATCAGTGGGGCAAGATACCTACTGGTACCATACTCGATCAATGAATCAACAGCATTATCATCATACCTACCTCGCTCTCACTTACATACACACCTTTACATGCCTTACCCTCACAAGCCCTATGCTTTATCATACAGAACTGAGGGAGCCCCCCCAGTCGTCAGCATCATCAGCATCATCATCAACCCCTTCATATCACACATGCCGTTGCTCCCAGGGCCGAGATCTGCGCATTGAGGCAAATAAAACAAAAATGCAGGGATTGTTTCGAGCAGTTTTGACGATCATTGCAGCTGGTAACTGTACCGCGACTTATGCTCATATCCAGGCCGGCCAACTTTTCACTGCCACTGATTGAATGCCTGGACTGGTATGATATCTACTCGAGCACAGCACTCCTCTGATGATGATGATGATGGCGATAGTGGCGACGATGAGCATGGAACCCTCGGCCCCGGCACGCCAGAAGGTAAACGTGGAAGGGTGATAGAAAACGTCATTGTGCCTTTTACCGCCTAGGCTCCTATACTTACTTTGCAGTGGTGAATGGTTTGGTTTGGTTTGGCCCGGCTGAGCAGTAACCTAATTCATGACAGCCACTACGTTTCTTCATCTCCCCCCCTCCCTCCCTCCCTCCCTCCCCACAATAAACAAGTGTGTGTTAAGGATGCGTGGGGAGATCCGCGCAACGCGGGAGCGGCGGGAACGGCGGTGTTCTCGTTGGATTTGTTTGGGTGTTTAGACAGACCAGAATTAGGCGGAGGGTGTTTGGAATGCTATTACTCGAGTACATTATTCCAAATGTGGCTTTCTTTTCTTTTCTTTTCTCTTCTCTTCTTTTCTTTTTCTTTTGCTCGTGAGGCTACTAGCTAGCCGACGAGATGGCCGCATGCAAAGCGTCTTAAGGGAGGGAGAGAAGGAGGAAGCTCAATTGTTTGATTGGCTAACTAAATAGCGAGGAGGATGTGTGGGTTGTTCGTACTGTAGATGGATGAATGTACATATGTGTATATGTATGCAAGTATGTACTCGAGTGTGGATGTAAATTTGTGGGTGCATGTATGGGTAACCACCGACAGCACTGGTTTTTTAGGATGGGCAAGCGGCGCCCAGTCCTGATGGTAGCGCCTCCGCTAAGACATTACAGCAAATCTGGTCCGACGAGGAGAGAGAAGTAGATTCCTGGGAGTGAAATCATTACTAGCTGACTGAGAACAGTGTAGCAGCATACAGTACCGTAACTGTCCTCACAAGCCGAGGGAGAACCTTTTTCCTTCCCTCTTCACTTCCTACAGCAGCTCAGCTTGCCTCGCCTCGCCTCGCCTCGTCCCCCCACAGCCACATGCAATTGAAGGAAAAAAATGCCCACCACAATATGGCGTCCAATCCTGCCATACATAGCAGCACGCACAAAATTTGATCCACGACCGACACCAATATGTTTTGACCCCGTTTGTGGGACCGGGATATGTAAGACCACCATACGGTACCGTACCAGTCTAAAAAGCGCTCTAGCAACTGTCAACTAGTCTATTGATTGATCTCTCTCCCCCACTCAACCCTTCGACCAGTCCGAAGCGGTAAAAAAATATACAACCGGAGGAGCGCGCCAAAAACAAAAAGTTATCAGAACTAACTTAACCAAATAGCTCTCTCTCTCTCTCTCTCTCTCTCTCGCCCGTAGCGGAATTGGAACTTTTCGGACTAAACTGTATTTACTCTACTGCGCCGTAGAGTAAATTTACTCAGCGCCTTGAGCGGACGAATTCTCCACGAATCAAAATCCACATCTTTGCCCAGCAGTTTGAATTTTACCGTTTCACTCACTCACCCCCCACTTTTATTACCGGTACTACCGTTTACCGTACAATTACAGGATGCAGTTGCTCTATGGATAATAATCGCCCGGGCATTTCTTGAATCAATTTGAACTATGGATGGGATTTCTTATTTTAATTTTTTTGCCTCAGTTTTTGTTTTTGGTGGGGAGGGAGGGAGGGAGGGGGGGGGGAGAGGTCCCACGGTTTCGGCTTTGGCTTGGGGGGATGGAGAAGGTGATTGGTGCGGACTTTTTTTTCCTTCCTTTTTTTTTTCCTTCATTTTCTTCTTCCTGCGATGGGGTGGGGGGGTTGTTGCGCTCGGACCGTTAGGTATTAGCGAGAGGCAAATGGCTGGTGCGGTGGCGGTGGAATAAGTGCGGCTAGGTATCGTGCGTGCGGTGGCTTCCTCTGTTCGGGGTTCAGCGCGACAGATAATTACCGTATCATACATACTCGAGTACAATACCATACTCGTAATTTTCTGACGTTTGTAAACACAACTGCTATTGCATACCACCAAAATCATGAGGCTCTGACCGATTTTTTGCCCATATGCAATAGCAGTCGTGTTTACAAACGTCAGAAAATTACGAGTACAGCACGGTGCTGTATTGAGGTTACAGTAAACATCAGCCCCCATTCTTAAGCGAACACCTCAGGCACGGTATGTGCAGTAGGAAAACCACCACCACCACCACCACTGGTCATGAATACCGTAATTAATGGAGAGATCCTGTTGCTTGCTGTGGGACCAGTTCTTTGAGTGCCTGGGAGCAATTTAGACCGGATGAGCTTTCAGCGAGGCTCGGCATAGCTAGACACCAAATTTCAGTACGCATCAAACCAAACTGCTAACAAATCTTTGCCAAACAACGCTGAGGGCGCTGAGCGCTCACCCGGTCCACCGGACTCTATCCCCGATCGCTTTTATACCATACCGGTATCAAGGCACAAGTTAGATTCACACAGCCCCCAACTTTCCAAGAACGGTTAATATGCTTCGTCGGGAAAAACCTCTGCTGGGAAGATTTTCAAAAAAAAAAGATAACGGTCATTCAGCTCGTTCTCATCTGGAATCACGTTTTGATGCTTGACCCGGATAGGTACTAAAGTTATAATATGATTACAGTTGCTGTGGTTCCCTCACTTCATTTTTAGTTCCTTTCGTCATTCTACCATTCCACGCGACTACATTGCCGCCGGCACGGTGCGATACCTCCTCCCTTCCAGCTGGAGTAAGACAAGACAAGGCAAGACAAAGCGGACAAGGAAAAGAAAATGTCGTATGCCAAGAGCGCCCTAGACATGATTAAATTGTCCAATTCCAACATCGTGTACCGTTTTTTTCCACAGGTGCGTTACTGTACTGGTCTAGGGGATTAATTGGCCCGACGCATCTCCCGCACGATCTTCGATCTCATATGGGACGACGAATGAATCGTGGTAAGTTAATTGAGTCTTTTCCCCCTTTCCAATTGTATTGGCATAACTTTTCTTTTCTTTCCTTTTCTTTTCTTTTCAGGAGTGTGTGATATTCAAGTTTTTGCCATCAACAGAGTCATACCGACTAGTTAGTTGTTTCTGGTATGTGATTTGGGAGCGGGCAGGAGCTTTTACCGGCCTTCCATTCGTAAGTAGTGTGTGGGGGGGGGGGGGGGTGCGGCCTGTGTCCATTGCGCTATCACAGCTCACCTCTCTCTCCAAAAGAGTACAATTTCCGTCCCTTTGATTGTTCCAAAATGCGAAAAGTATTTCACCGATCATATCACGAGTGATTCGTCAAGAGCTATGGGTGTTTTCCTACCGGGTTTGAGTTGCGAATGAGAGCGTATATACAAATTTCTTGGACTACGGTATTTTGCTAGAGTTTGCAGCTCCTCTGTTCCAGGGCTCCTTGTACTTAATAAGCCACCTGCTTAACTGACTAATTACAATTCAGAGCTTGAATGTGTTATGTATCATTGCCTGGATTCACAGCTGTTTTGGATATATCTTCAAGTACCGGTGTCATACCACATTTATTCTAAGCTCGCTTTCTTTCTACTCCTACTACTCGTACACTCGTGTCCGCAAAGTTCTCGTAACGTCTGATGTATCGCAAAGTCTTGACAGCCTTACTTAAACTGGGGGATTGCAGAAGCTATTTAAGGGGGGGGGGAACCTGAACACGCTCTATGGAACCTGCCGTTACTGGATTAAAGAAGATCTCTCAAAAAAGACTTGTCTCTTTCTTGTTATGATATCTGGATCCGTGTTGATAGGAGCACCGAAGGTATTACGAGAACTTTGCGGATGCGAGTGTACATTGTAGGGAAATTGCATCAATCACTTGAAGGTGTGCGGCGAGGAGAGATGCCAATCCCATCAACAATATCTTCACCTGAGGACGTCCTCCCATTGCACGTCCAGTCCAACCCTACCAGGCTCCAACCCTAGCCCCGTAGGATAGGAACCCTCCCATCCAGGAAACTCAAAAGTGGGGTCGGAGAATCGATAAGAGTTTTGTCCTCCCTCCTCCCTCTCTATCAGTACTTACGGTAGCCACCGTATCATACCAAAATCGGGATCGTCACCATCACGTTGCGCTTTCAAACACAACCAACTACAACTAATAAACCAATCACTGATTTCAATCAATCGAGGAAAAAACAACAACAACAACAAAGATACACCACCACCGTTCTGTACTCCATCGGCATCGGAAATGGGAAAGTGAAATTGGCTGTTGTTGCGTTACTTTTTCTTCTTCTCTCTTGCAGCCTTGGTTTGTTGAGGATCGGTAAAAAAAAAATTGGAGGTTGATCTGGTTGGCTGGTTGGTTGGGATTGGAGATTATCATAGGTTAGGTTTGATCATCTGGGGTCTTTGGATGCGTGGATCGCAAGGGTCTATGCATAGATTGGTGGACTTTCTTTTCTTTCTTTCTTTACTTGCGGCTTCCCTGATTGGTTGTTTGGTTGATCTGGGCAGGGGTTGTGGTTCATTGCCGTTGTCACAGTAGGCATTGGAAATTATTTCTGATAACCTTGATGTCATTGATTTGGTGGGCCTTTGTGCTTAATTCTACCGGTCTGAACACGTACCGCCTGTATGTGGGACACGTTCAGCCTTTACTTTTGCTTCTTTCTTTCTCACTCGGCCCTCCCTTCCAATCATCGTATCATACTGTATGCTCCGTGCGGAGTGCAGATGATAGTAGACGCCTATCTACTTGCTGGTGAACAGAAGCACTTATCAAGCTGGAGTCGAGTTGAACCAAGGTGCTCCGATCCCTAGGCTTCCTCCAAAAACCCAAGGTATTTCTTTCCTTCCTTTTTCCACAATCGTAGCCCAACTTAAACATCGTGATGTTTTTCGTTTTGGCCGGCCTCATAATCACCATCATCGCACTCCTACTCTTCCTTTCCCCTCCTCCTCCTTGCATCGGACCATTCTTTCATTTTTCCCAGCCATCTCAGCCCCACAGGTACATGTACCACCATCACCGCCATGCAATACCCGCCCAGCTCGCCCCGAAACACTGAGGAAGGCAAGAACATCGTGGCAGAGGTGGAAAAAAGGAATAATCCATTTTTATTTTTTTCGGCGTAAAAAAACAAACGAAAAAGCTGCACCTTCTTGTTTTCCCCCCACATCACGCGACAATCTCGCGATGGATTTCACTCCGGCCGGTGAGTGGTGAGTTCCTCGCTAGCAAGCTATCGTACGCAGTTCTAGATTACACGCACACTCGGATGAACGTACAGTAGACAGTTCCTCTTACTCCAATCATACCCTAGTCGCTTTGAACCCATTGCACTGAACTCGGGCGTTTCCTCTTTTCTGCCCTAGACGTGGGTTCTTATGCTGTACCCGGGGCCACAGCAGGGGGGAGCGAGAGAGAAAGCGGAGAGACAGAGGGATGGAGTGAGAAATGGAGCAAGTGAAACAATCTCCCTCGCTCCGTGGAGAGATCTTCCTCCCTTCCTTTGTCCTGGTTCGTTCGTTTGTTTGAAGCGGGGTAGATTGCAAAAAGGGGGGGCACAGACATGAACAAAGGAGGAAAAAAAGGAAACAAAGGCAGGCAGACAGATGCAGGCAGAAAAATTGATACTGTGATTGCACTAGCGGTGAAAACGGTGAGCGGGTAGCATCGTGGTCATTTATGATACCGTATCGCTCTAAAACATAAACTAATTGGGTTTACTCACCAAGCCCTCGCAATCGCTCGTTGAACTTCCCCTGCCCAGTCGTTGGCGGTGAGAGGAGCATGGGACGAGAAAGGAGGCAGAGACAGGGAAATGATAGGAGGGGGAGTGTCAGGTTGTAAAAGCAACGCGCCGGGAAATATTTTACCGCCCGGCATGAAGCCTCCTCTGGCCTGCTAAGAGCGGGAAGTTCACGATAATCTTAGCGAAAGAGAATTTGTTGTTTAGGGGCTGTTTGCCGAACAACTACGTCAGTATCGTTGATGAATGAGGGGGGGGTTGAAATCGGCGTGGCACGGGCGTTGGTGTATCAGACGGTACAGGAGAGACAGAGCCTCAGGAACCCAGATCTCGATGTCCCTCGTGATGCTAATAAGTTACAGACCTCCTGATAACCCAGGTAACTCCCGTAACCCATTCATCAACATTTAAAGTGACAGTAAGATAATAAGTTGCGCCGGACGGGGCGTCACTCTACAATTACCATACCATACCTTATCTGAACCATCCGTATCCTGGCTCAAGGATAATTGGGAAACAGCGGGGGCCGAATTACTCTCCCTTTCTCACTCTCCCTCCCTTCCCATCTCTCCAACAAAGTATGATGGTGGTTGCCGTGCGATGGGTCGATTGGTCAACCAATGGTGACTGCTGCTGCTGCTTTTCGGCTATGCAGGTCTTTTCGGGATACCATGTCATTCTCACACTGGAAACCTCCAACCAACCCGCTCGCCGCCCCAAACACACAGGAGACGCGAGATTCTGGCGAATTTCCACGATTTCAGGGTCCTCTGACGCCTGGACCAGGTCGATGGGAGGTGGTTACGTGTGATGAAGAGAAAAGAAAAGAAAGGAGCATAATAGGAATACCGGTAAGCTACAAGAAGAAAGAAAAAAATAGTTCAAAAAAAGCAACAGCGGGAACGGCCGTCTCTTCAAGGGTTGAGGATGTCCAAGTATTGGGTGACGATCCTTCCTACCTACCTACTGCCTGATTGCCTTACCGTACCCCTACCACTTCCCATTTCCATTTTCATACTATTCCTTCCATTCCTATTGCTCTTCTATTTTAATTGCTTTCCCCCATTGGGCATCTAACGGTTGTTCCATTTTGGATGTCATTTGGGAAAACCCCACCCCCATTGTGGGAGTCTCGGCACCAAGTACCACAGTCGGCCGAACGTCAATGCCGTACGGCCCGATTGGGTGACATGTTTGGCCATTGATGTTCAGTCGCCATTCTGATTGAGGCCCGGGTTGTGACCGGGTAACCCCTACTACGCCGCAACAGCAGATCGATAACCTCTATCCGCGACCATCTCACTGCAACTCCATTGTCAAAATTTCGCGTCTGCCTCCCCAACCAACCCTATTCACTTTCAATACTAAGATTCACAACCTGAACCATGGTAAAATTAAAGCTCAACACCACGCTATCGAACCTAGCGGCGGCGGCCGCAGCCGACAAGAAGAGCAACAACAAGGTTTCATCCCCGAAAGTAGCGACGCCAAAGATCAAGCTCAAGACGAAACCCACCAGCGGACCAACGCTCAAGCTCCGAACACCGTCGATTTCACAACCGTCCCCCGGAACAGCCCCTAGCGCACTCGACTACCCAGCACCGATCAAGACCCCCGTGGTAAAATTCAAGACGAAAGCGACACACAACACCCACAAACCACGACGGCGCGAACCTGGAAATGGGTATGATTCTGAGGCGTCGGATAGGGAAGAAGACCCCGCTATTGAAGAGCAATTCATCCTGCGCATGCAACCTGGCGAAGACTGCGAGTACCTCCGTGAGGTGATTGAGAAGAAGGAATTGAACGTAACGACAGATGTGTGGATGAAATTCAAGGACTCGCGCAGGGCAGTGGTGAGTGTTCGTGGGAATTTATACAGCGCTTTACTGGTAGACCTACCGTGCATTATCGAATCGAACAAGACCCTAGATAAGAAGGCGGTTTTCAAATCAGCGGACATATCACAGATGCTCGTCGTCGCCGACCGGATCGACAGAGAGGAAGAAGTCCTCACCATCCCGGCCCGTCCCCAAGACCTGACGTATCCCCATGGACTTACCCCACCAATGCACTATGTTCGTAAGCGCCGCTTCCGAAAGCGCATATCAAACCGCACCATCGAAGCCGTGGAAGCCGAAGTTGAGCGTCTCCTAGCCGAGGACGCCAAGGCCGAAAGCTCAAAGTTCAGCCTGGTGGATGCAATGGAGCTCGAGCGCGAAGAAATCAGCCTAATGTCGGACGTAGAGCCAAACGAAGGCTCGTACGGCCTCCTGGGTGATCAAGAATACGACTATGATCAGGATGCTGAAGGTGAGATAGACGAGGACTACCCCGGAGCTGCAGGGGTGGCAGGAGCAGGAGACGACGTAGACGTGGATGGTGACACCCTAGCCAACGACCTCGAATCCGCTCTCATGGACGAAGGCCCTGAAGCCGACGATAGCACCGGCGGCAACGCCCACCTCTCTGGCCAAAATGGCACCGTCGCCGCCACCCCCGCGGAGGAGGAATCTGAAGACGACGATGACGATGACGAAGAGGAGGAAACAGGCGAACTGGATGAGGACGCGGCCGAAGCGGCCCAAGAGAGGGAGAGACTTAAGGAGGAAATCCACGACCTCCAATCTGCTATTCGTGCCAAACAGAGGGAACTGTCAAAAATCACCAACAATCTCCTACGCGGCCGGGTGGAGCTTGTCATCTCGAGTTTACAGGGCGAGTTAGAGATGAAGATGTCACAGGCTATGGGCGCGCAGCAGCAGTAATCAACAAATAAGGTCTCACCTCCGGTGAGAAGGAGGGATGCGTTATTCGCTTGCGTTAATTCATTACTGTACTTGTACTTGGGGTCTATCCTTTTATTATCCCTCCCCTTCTCCCTCCTCTTCTTCGAATTGCTCCGGGTGCTTCTTGCTCCTTCTACTGTTACTTACCGCCCTGTCAGTTTGTCTCAATTATGTATGATAGCACGATCTTGCCTCCCCCTTTCCCCCTCCTCCTTTCCTTTTTGGTTCCCACTACCCTTGACAATCGTACCGTATTCAACAACCTTATCTCTTTCTTTCTTTCTTTCTTTCTTTTCTTCCGTCTTCACTACGGGTGGACGGGCGAGCGGACGGGTTTCCATCATCATTCATTCTTGGGTTTTAACTTACATACATGGTGGCGTTTTCCTTTTATATATCACGATAGGGGAATAATATAAATCAAATCAAATCAGCCTTTCTTTCGTGCTGGGGATTTAACCGAAGTGTTCCGATACACGAACGCATGAAGGATGACCGTAGGTGGGTAGGCGTAGTACGTAGCTGAGGGTGGCCGGGAGCGAGTAGAGGTGAGTATGATAGGTGTGCAAGTACGATACAAGCAAGGGAAATCACCGTCTCCGTCCGTGGATTTAACAAAAAAATAGTACAAAAACTCCGTCTCCCGTGGACCTCCCACCACCACCACCACCACATACCAAAGGTTTCGTTCTATGTAGTCTTAGCGCAATTTGTCACCGCCAAAGCCTATATAATACCGTATGGAAACCCCCCCCCGTGAAATCCACCATCAGATTATCACCGGAAATCAGCCCGTCAGCCCGGATAGGCTTATGATAGTTCAACATGTCAACAAAACCGCGAACACAAGAGACCCAACCGGTCCAGTGGGCCGGGGTTACGTCCTGCTGGGGGGGGGGGGGGGGCTAGAAATCTAAA
>Ga0307509_10000855_pt1 | contig 52431 bp, 42 predicted proteins | sample 10_EM_MG_FD_202245 | JGI IMG/M metagenome (GOLD analysis project Ga0307509, IMG submission 202245) | Populus trichocarpa ectomycorrhiza microbial communities from riparian zone in the Pacific Northwest, United States - 10_EM | ecosystem: Host-associated > Plants > Roots > Unclassified | place... | reverse complement strand
AACCAATGGACTGATGTGTGGGAGCACCGTCAGGAAATTTCATGGTGTTGCGATTCGGAAGTCGAAGTGAGATAACAGAATTGTCAGGGTCAAATGGTGTTCGCACTTTTAGAACAAAGCAGGAGTTTGTTAGCAGGTACTTAGTTAGTATAAGAACTAGATGTAGCCCGCGACCACCCAGACGCGGCATATAAATATCGAGGCGCCTCCCGAGCTATTTGAACATTATCAAGCAACGGAGAAGAGATCTTATCAATATAAGTTTTTACGCTAGAAAAATCTTTATCGCTTTACCTACCTCTACTTTGAGTCATTGAGCCTTCCTAGACAATCTCCGTCTACGATTAAGATTATCGGCCTGAGTTATCTCGCAAGACTTTGAGATAGGCTCCCGCCTAACACATCTGCGCCGGGAAGCCCCACACCTGAGTAAGGGTAGCCTGAACATGCTATTGAACTTGGGCGGGTTTTGCTAACGCCCCCCTCTCGCCCCCGCATTGGGACGGCGCATCATAGGCAGACAGCTGCATAGTTGCTCGTTTGCTAGTAAAAAGAGGTCATTGGAGCGGCTGCCGTAACACCGTATACGTCGTCGCCTTCTGTCTGACTGAATGTCATTCACAGGATATATAAAGGGAGTTTGGATAACCGCCAAAATGGGGGTCGCCCATATATGGTCTCTCCGGCATCTAAGAGACTATCTTCGCCTACGGGTAGTAGGGTAGTCTTCCTAGTGGTACTTAGATAGTCCAAGGGGGCCAGAGCGCTTTCGGAACAAATACCTCAGTAACCAGCTGGGACCTTCTGCCCTTGATTTGTAGCATTACTATGAGTTGTCAATGGACTTTAGAGGCAGTAGTCTTATAACAGTAGAGTAAGTCCCGAGAGGCTGGCTATGGGTAGCGCCCATTTAGCCAACCCTTGGCTACATTTCACCGGGGGAGCTTGCATGTTAATTTATCACATGAGATAGTTGTGTGGATTAAATCATGGACTGCATAGCTTGTATAGACGAAACTACCACTGGGCCAGTGAGTCCACCACCTAGGTATTGATTCCGGTTGTTGTTATAATAGTTAGCCACTGGTATGACTTTGATAGGAAGAGTTTTTCCACCTGCGGTTGTATTGGAGATGAATTGCAGAAACTCATATCCTATTGACGGAGTTAAGTGTACCCGAGTTGGTCCGATACTTCCAGCAGGATAATTCCTGATAGAGGGTAGACCTCAGACAAGCCCTGAGCAGGACAGGGTACTCGCACAAGGTTGGAGTAGAGGTGAATGTCAAAGGCTGAAATCTGATATCTACTTAAGTTTAAGCCTTTGGCATTCTACTTTGATAAACAACTTTTCCTCGAAAGAACTAATTGAGTAAAGCTTCAAGCTTAACGATATTAAGTTTTACCATTTGATTCTTTTGAATTTTTACCTCATCTTTATCTTCTACTTTGAGTGTTTGGTGCCATCGCAACCTTAGAGTTCACCTCTCTATACGGTGCCCCGTTACACTAATATACAAGCAATTCTCCCTGATTCAGGATCCCTTGTTGAAGAATATGCTAATTTAGGTTTACTAACATGGGATATTGATGACATGGAGACAACATACCTTGATGCAGAAGGAGATCCTGAGGCCAAACTTGATATACCTCTACTCTAGCTCCTATAATATACTGAAGCGATTCAGTCCCTTCATAATATCTCCCACTACCTGCAGTCTTTACCAGTCAGTTCCCTTCCAACTGCCACGGGCTGAAGATCACACTCTCTACCATGGTCGAACAGTCTACCTTTTTAGCCTTCGCTATTCACTGGTATGTTTTGATTTATTTCTAGTTAAGGAGGAATACCTTTCAGATCCTGTTTTCTACACTGAATTTCTCTTCTTGTAATCACCTATGAAAGAAATCTATAGTTTTACTAATTATGTTTACCCTATTAGCTATCAAGAATCCCAAAAGAAACAGACAACAATTGACAGTTTCTTCACTTGAGTGCCTTCCCAGCCGAAGTCTCTGCAGACAACTTACCCTCTTGTTGATAAACCTCGTTCTATGAGTTTAAGAAGTGACCGGCAGGGTGAAAAAGAAAAAGAAAAAGAAAGAGATGTTTCCCACAGAAGTGAGTGGCCAGAGGAGGGGGGCACAATGGTACAGGGTGGTATTCCAGGCTTGGCGGTGGGAGAAATGGAAGATGATAGTGTAACTAAAGATGAGGAAGAGTTGGGAGAAGCCAGGGGCAGCGGTTCTGGTCAGCATGATGGGGGTCAAACTCATTGCAACAAGTGCCCCCATCTATATGACTTGCAGGACCTAAATCTCTATCCCTCTCAGTATGATCATGGCTTTAGCCAAACATATGCAAATCTGCTTTATTAGTTACTCATTGTCCATTATAGCAGATTAAATTTGTATGAGAACAGGGGTACAAAATTTGAAAAATCTATTCGTATTTGCTACCTGATAATATTTATTATAGCAGGGATATTTGTATGAGGAATTCAAACTCCCCCACAATTCGTTCGTAATAGCGGTTTTTTCACTATAAAGGGGTCCATTATAGCGGGGTGCGACTGTACTCATAAAGGAAAACCAGTCCAGTAAGGAGTCTTTTAACCGTAATACTGACTCCTGTTCCATTTTATAGTGTAGGTCACGGATAACTGGGTTATTTTCATGAGAAGTATCCCCATTACCGAAGGGCTACTGCTCTAGCAAAATACAAGCCTTTCCCGAGAGCAAAACTATACTATTTCTTACACTCTATCGGTAGTCCCTCAAACTTAGGAAATCAGGGCTAGTTGTCGAGTTGTAAGGGCCCGAAGTTGGGGAATTTTATGTCGGGGAAGGCTCAATGTTCCACACCCGGACTACGCTGCCAATCCGAGAAATCTTCTCCATAATATCTTATTAATAAGCATCGGAACTACCGAAAAGGGTAAAGTCCTGCTTGGAAAAAACGGAGAAAAAAGCGATCTCTCCGTTTTGTCACCGTTTCACCTCGGAAAGCGGCCATCTCCAATTTCCCACCATTCACCCCCATGAAACCTGTTTGGATCGATAGTCGACTGTTGCCACATAAAAACTCGTGCGGTATTTTCATGAGGCAACAGTTCCGTTTTGAAAAAGGCCTCTAGAAGTTATTTCCATGGACAGTTGGTAGGTTCCAAGTCTGCCAAACGGTAGTTCTGCTCAGAATTGTTGAACAGAAGAGAAAAGGACGTTTGTATAGGGCAACCGAACGGAACGGTCGTATCCAAACAGGCCCCAATTAAGTCGAGTACGGTGCTCGGGTGAGGGGGAAAATATTGGGACAAGCAGGGGGCAGTGGAATTACTCGAATTAGCAGTCATCTTACTTTTGGTTCTTTGATACTCCTTCCGATCTGCTCAGGCCTCTGCTCCTGCTTGTCCCAATACTTCACCCATACCCCCTAGTACAAGCACTTACTCGGGGGTGAAGCTAGTGATGAGATAGACAGGGGTTCGAAATGTCAAAGCTATTTACCCTTCTTAGCAGTATACCTACCAAATTAAATCATTTTTTCCCTCCAAGGATCATGAGCACGGGGATCTCAAACCCCTGTCTATCCCACCACTAACCTCCATCACCGAGTACCGGTACTAGGGGTAGGGGAAGTACAAGTATTGGGACAAGCAGGGGTACCGGTAGCACAGACCTGTGCATATACCTTGGAAAGAGTATCAAAGAACCAAAAAGGTAAGATAACTGCTAATTAGAGTAATTCTACAACCCCCCCTGCCTGTCCCAATATTTCCCCCCTCACCCGAGTATGTGATCATCCCGAATTGGGCACCTTGGCATGCTTCTCCCGCACTCATGCCAATGTTACAGTACTCCGGTCATCATTGACCACCATAACAGTCCACTAGACTTTCGCAACCTAATGCGCTAGCCATCATGACTATGCACTTCATCAGTGTTCTACTATGCCATAGAATTTATATTACAACTTACCGCCCACAATGGATGTTAAACCTGATCGTCGGAGAAAACGCCTGGATCATACTGGTCCTAGCAATAGGGGGCATAACTGTTTCACCTTGCGTACTCCAGATCAGGCTTCGGGATAATGTGGTAGGCCAAATCCTAGAGACATGACCAGCCAGCCAGCCCATTTTTCGAGATGTGATAAATGGGGCTAGGCTTTAACGAACCTGTCAGGGGATCTTGTTGTGCTGATGGATAGCTTGTCATAGATCTGCTAGGTAATTCAGGCCGAGGCACCAAGGTCGATGCAATGCTAGTATACCGGTAGCGAAGGGAGAGCGGAATGTGTAGCAGAGTCATGTGCTGACCCAGCGGGCAAAAGTCCTAGTGATTAGGGACATTTACCAAAACTTGACATTCCGGAAGGCCTTTGACTAGGCTCCTACACTGAGCATAGACAGAAAACTTTTCCAAAACTATCCAGCTAGGCATGTATGCATGTAGGGATTGTTCCCCCGTCCGTTTACAGAACCCTCTAGCCCTCTCTCACCATGCTACAACTAGTCCAAGCTTGGGTGATCGTAGTGAGGATGCCAGGGCAATTAGCTCGGTGGATTTGTAACAATGATGACTTTTAATAGATGACAGAACTCTACGACCTTGTAGGACCTTGTACTGCTAACGGGTACGCCCCAAATCAATTGAGATATTATACACATAAAATAACTCTGAATCAGGAATCTAGGAAAGAGATCCAGTTTCTGATAGGCCACCAACCACTGAAAAGCAAGGTTTTGGCCCATCTCCGGTGCAGAACTGCCCACCCGCCAAGACCTTTGCCTACCGGCTTTAGAAAACTAGATGATCAGTTGACAGATGAATTATGGATAATCGAGTGAGAGATTGTGAAATGCAAGGTCAGTTAAAGCGGCTGGTGGCGTGTTTAGGGAGGTTTTCACGCGTTTTCCGGCTCCTCCATGCTGTTTTTACTCATAGAAAACATAAGTTTGTTTCCAGCTGACTCGTATACCGTACTCGAGTAGTTGCCTAGACAATCATTTATCTCCATCAGGCCCCTCTAACCCCCAAGATCAAAAATAAAACATGTCAAGATGGAATACTAGCGGTGTTTGCCCGACACAGTATAGTCTGAGTGAGCTAAACTTGCTAGATCCCCTCGACTACTCGAGTAGTGCTCATGCTCCCGTCAACTTGCCCAGTTAAACCTGTCACAGTTTAGCTCTGTTGCTTATCTAATAGTGGACAGCCCGAGCAAATACCGAATTGAGGTTGATACCCCATTGGGTTCTAGCTATGTCGAAGAAGCTCCCTTCTGGCCTAACCCGACTCGCCTAAGTTGGCAGGGCTCCGAACCGCCCATTGACCACAGACCAGGACACCCTTCGGGTGGTGCTAGTAATGACAGAAATCTAGAACGAGGCCCAGGGGTGGTAAATGAGGAGCGAAGGTTTTTAGGATGAAGGGGAAATGCTGCCTGGAGCTGGTTGTTTAGTTGGCGAGGAATCACAGTACGGAGGCCTATAACGACCAAATCGCCACCAAACCAAAAATACAAGAAACATTACATTGAAAACACAAAAATCAATTTGGATTAATAATGAAATTTCAGTAACGACAAGAATAAAGTTCAATTCCAGAGAACTAACGCTATATTAAATAAAGGACTTATGAAAAAGTAAACATAGGAAAAGACAAGTATAAAAAATGTAAAGGAAAAAAAAGGATAAAAAAACAAGAACCATAACTTAGTCTGAACCAGGCAAAAAGGGTAAGCATGATGGGCATAGCTGCTGGGCAAAGTTCTATATAGGGCAAATTATCTTGAAGGTAGAGATCCTTGTCTATAAACACCTGGCCTGATATGCGATTCCTTTGTCAATATCAGTGAACCCCACGGTCCAGTCAATCTGTCTTTTGCTTGGGACTGGATGGGTTCCGAGTACTTGGACTCCACACAGGACGGACCCCTACATGTAGTCAGTCCGAACCTCTGCACCGGATAGACAGCAGAGCCCTATAGGCATCACACTGTGAAATAACAACTATATAGGTGATAGTGAGGCCCTACCAATGACAGAAAGACCATACGAATAACAGCTGTATTTGGCTTCAAGAGAGGCCAAATAATTGCACAACAAGTAACGAGAGGTGAAACGAAATGCTAAGCGACTCACGATATGTGCCTCCCTTTCTATGATAAGCACTCCTAAGCTAACAAAAGAAACAAACACTCTGCTACTGCCTCCGGGCTTCCATCCCTTTCATGCTAACCTTACAGTACTTCCACTTTTCTCTCAGTTACCCTGAAAGCTGCACGATCCCAAAACTATAGCCCATTCCTCCATTCGCCATATTTTCCCGAACGCCAAAACAAACTATTGTGAACCACCGGCACTCACTCCGTGGTCACCAGACATGATACCAGGCTAGAAGATCCTAGAAGGATGTCGAAGGGTTCACGAGAGAGCCTTCAGCTAGTCGGCGAAGATGCTAGAGGTGGGGGCGAACTCTTTTCACTTACTGGGAAAAGCGGTCAGGAGGGCAGTAAGGAAGTCTGTGAGGGAAGGTGGTAAAGGAAAGCTCAAGAAGTAAAAGTGATGGCGCGAGAAGAGGTGGAAATAGTATGATCATATTACGGAGACTCCCCAAAAAGCCTCAATTGTTTTTTATATCTAAGGGCTCTGTTTGCCGATAGCTTAAGGCCGTGTAGGTCACTGAAATATAAGTTTGTTTTTGATATTTTTTTGCACTGACTTGTCGTCAGCCCACACATTTCTCATCCCAATCTCGTTACAAATGGCTGAAGCCGGACTGTATACCCGAAGCCAAAGTGAATCTCCTAACCCAAAACCAGTTTCCCACCACAAACCCATACCCGAATCCTCAGCGCAAATCCAATGACAAACCTACGCCCGGAGCAGGAGCCATATGCCCAGATCCTCAGCGCATTTCCAAAGTCAAACAATGGTACTCTCGAAAGCTAAACAAGCGACAAAGGAAGTATCAAGAGAGCATGATGAGCAGCACCATTTTCAACAACAGAGTGGAAAACACAGACTACTACCAGTGGTTTATCTGACCCTACTTCCACAATGGGGGACTGGCTTGTTCAGAAAATTGCACCAGGGCTCGCTTTGTTGTGGAATACCATATAAATAATTTCTCTTTTTTAGTAAAATCTTTCTTTTCCTTCATCGTTCATTCTGGTTTTGTTGTAATTTGTTGCTATTCTTCTAATGTAAAATAACTTTGCGGTTTTGGTTGCAATGTTTTTTGTTTTGTCGGTTTGGTGGCGATTTGGTCGCTATAGGCCTCCATAATCACAGGCTAATTGGGTGTGAAGTTGTTAGATATGCCAACTTGGGGTTTATTTCAGAGCTGTAAATTAGACTATCGAAAGATTCAGCCTGAATAATATCGGGATATTGCTGTATTTCAGAGCTTACTTAAATCCCGGGCAAACCATCCTAATCTACACATACTCTCTCCTTCCAGTAAATATAGCCTATAACCCCTTAGGCTCGAACTGTTGTTCTCAGGGAGATAGTGATTATGCCTTGGGAAAGAGCGATCGGGCTTGGAAGATTTGTCAGGCTAATTGGGGAATCTAGGCTTAACCCCCCTGGCCCAACCAAAAACAAGAGCCCTAGCCAGCCCAACAAAACCCCGACCCATCGGAAGGCAGCACTTACTTGCGCAACCTCCTAAGTTAAAGATGATACTACCCCCAGCCCGCCTACCCTGCAGTCCAGCTTCACAACCTCGTCCCTACCCCACACCACCAGAACATACACCTACACAATCCCAGTCCCACCCATATCACCTAGGCAATAGTACCCCTACAGGCCTAAACAACCCGAACCTGCCACCATGTACACGCCCAAGACTAGCCCCAAATCCCACAACTCTCACCTAAGTTAAACCGTCCCTATGCAACATAGTTCCCGAGGACCTCCTTACCCTTCCTCCCACTCTGCCCCAAACTCAATTCGGTAGTCCCCACACATACAACCACTATCTAGAGCCATTGCCGGACTTGATCCCAATCAACCTCACATAACTTGTCCTGGCATACTTAACCGCCCTACACCGCTCAATCACCAACAGCGGACCTGCCAAGCCTACACCCACAGGCAACGTTATCGTAAATACAGGACCGAGATGGAATGCTCTAGTAATCCCAGCAGAAGCAAGGAGTGAGCAATTGCACCTGTCTGTAGCCATGTGGTGTCTTGGCAGGTGGTATAATGTAGGTGGTCGAGAACAGTTACTAAATACTGTCAACAACAGTCTTGGGCCCTAGCGTTCCCTTCGGAAGCCAGTAGGAAAACAGCGGACGGGGCCACAATCTACAGTCCACTTAGTTCCGTGTTCCCTAAGGACGGAGGGCGGATCTTTTCGACAAGGGCGGCGGCCAAACAGGGTGAGGCACACCCAGACGCCATGTTTGCCTCACTACAGGTGACCTGTCTCTACCGAAGACAATGGGGAGGTCAGCCGGGAACTCTAGGGGACCAGCAAAAATAACGATCTAGTGGAAATAAGCTACGAGCCACAGTATCTATATATTCCCCATCCAGAGCAAGGGGTAGACTATAATACTGTACTATGTCCCACCCGGAGGATGTTTTTGTTTTCTTTCAGCCCCGCTTTACACCGCTCCTTTCCTATTTAGGCTGAATCGGCTCAAGATGGGTGGGAACACATGTCCTGTGTCGTCTCACACAATCAGAGGGATCCCAAAGGACATACTTTTATCACTTCTTCATCATAATAGGTCACTCGCTTCTCCAACATCACATGCTTGCAATTGTCAATGCATAATACGAGGCACCAGCCAGTTTGGCATATCCACCCGTTGGTAGCAAGCCCAGTAGGCTTCCCCGTCAAAAGGCATTCTCAACCCCCGCAACACTACTATCCGCCATCAGCCCCTTCGGCTAGCACGCATCTATCGTCATATTTCCAGAATCCCAAACGTTCTTGATCAAAACCGAGTGATAATCGGGCTAAAGCCTGATGGCTGTGTTCCTGCTGGACTAAGAAGCACCATTTACCCTCTCGTAGATACTAACTACTGACTGAAAGACTAAGGGCTGTTTGGCGTGACATGTTTGGGATCCAAACCATTGTCTGTACTGTTCAGTACAGTACAGCACCCTGACAGAAGTCATTGTTGGTGGCTCTTTTAACACCAAAAACGACGATCTCTCAGAGCACCAGAACGCCATCACCTAGGGTGCCGGTTGATCAATTCTTTGTGAAGCAGTAATTCTGCCTATTCTAAATTGGCCCTTTTAGTATTGGAGTGAATAGCGTAAGATTAGGTGAACTGTGGCGATGATGCGAAATTGGCAATTTTAAAAGCATGTATCTTTTTCTAAAGTCGTCCATACAAATTCTTGGCACTTAGCTCCTGCATTTGAATGATTTGCCCTGGCTGACTGGCACCGGTCGCAGAAGAGATTCTTTATAAAAATACCAATTCGATTATCACTAGGTACCTCACTAGCCATTGATACATTTTCATTTTAATTAATTGAGAGCAGTGTTCGCAGCGGGGCAGTCCGTCCGTCCTGAGGGTAGGACGAGGACGGACTACGAATCGTAGTCCGTCCAGTCCTGGAGAGAATTTTGCCCGGGGCTAATGGCCGTAGGACGGGGAAGATGGTAGGCCCCACAACCAGTTTTCAGAATGTCTCAGAATGTGAGGCCAGACAGATCCCCACAGATCCCCACAGATCCCCACAGATCCCCGCCGATCCCCACCAATCCCCACCGTCCTTGTCAGGGGATCTGCAGTCCACCACCGTCCCCTATCGTCCTTGTAATAGGATGGCATAATAGTGTCTCACCTTGTCGGGCCCGTGGTCCTCGCTCAAACCTGCAGTCCTAAAATGTCCCAGGACGGGACGGAGTGAAAATTGTCGTCCGGTCCGGTCCAGTCTTCTTGGCAGTTTCCCCGTGGGGCCGCCAGGGCCCCCAGACCGTTGCGAACACTGATTGAGAGGTGGAGGCACAAGTAGAGATTTTCCATATCCCGAATGTGATCGATTTTGGTGTGTTTTCGGCGGTACTATACTTGGGCCCACCAACAAAGACTTTTGTCTTGTTGCTATAATGATATTCGAGTAGGATTGTTGGGTACTGCACTCGAGTAGGTATGAATTACAAACAATGGTTTACAACCAGCAGCAATTCTTTGACCGTTTGTGAAATAGGATATAGGGTTCTTTCAACCATGGTTCGTAGCTAACAAAATTTCATAACATATCACACCAGATAGCCCTTGGGTGATAGATAGAGTGTGACAGGATTTTGCCCTTTCCCGGCGATGCCAGCCCGGGTCTAGTTATTGTTTGATATTTGGGGACTCAGTCGTGGGGGTAAGCGAAGCAAAGGCGGTAGCACGCATCGTTAGGCAGTCGGCGGGTTTCAATATGCCGTCAATGGTCAAGCCAGCTTGGTATTCGTACTTTATAAACTCACACGTGCAGTAGCTACGGAATGCATCCCCCTCACATACTGAAAACAATCCCTTTTCTCACTAGGATCGGACGTTCCGAGCCCACCACTCTCCCCACTCCAACACCTGCCTATTAACCCTCGCCTCCTCAGCCCAGAACACCGCAACATGACTCCTCAAAACTTCCTCAATTGTAACACCTACAATCTCCTCCTGTGCCTTGCCCACTGCCCACTCTTCACTCTTCACCTTATCAATCGCATCCACAAACGCTCTCGCGAGCCCGCTGTCACCACCACCGTGACCACTTAGCATATCCATGCTAGGCACCCAAGTCTTTTTCATACCAGTCTCGAAATCGTATATTTTGATTTGATTGCTATCGGCTTCAAGTTCACCTTTAGTTCCATAGATCCTAGTGAAGCGCTCGCAGATCTTCTCCGAGAATGCTACCATAGTTAGGGTAGCGGTTTTCGCCCCGCGACCTTCTACTAGGGCACCGCATGGTGAGGTGGAGGTATCGTCGTCGTCCCAGGATATGGTTACAACTTGGTTGTCCACGACATTGTTACCAGCTTCATATACGCATCTCCCGTAGTAGCTCTTCTGCTCGCCATCGACCATGGTGCCTTCGCTTCCATAGTCTTCGCCCAACTTTTGTGTTAACATGGCTTCGGCGGCATCCATGTTGTTCGCTTCCTCGATATCCGGCACCACGATCTTCACAGGCCATCCCACGTTCATCTTCTTGAGGTTCTTCTCCACATATATCTTTTTCGCTGAGAATATGCAGTCTGGTTCAGCCGGGCAAGTGAGGCAGTTAGTTGAATTACCAGCCTTCACAGGTTTCCGGGTGCGCCGGAAATGCACCAGCGAACCTGAGGACGATACGGTGGATGGTAGATGAGGGGTAGCAGTAGCTGTAGGAGAGCACAAAAGCCAGAGGAGTAGATCGATATCGTGGCAACATTTCGTTAGTAGTGAGGGAGCAGAAGTTTCCTTTTTACGCCAGTTACCTCTAAAGAGGTCAGCTTAATCTAAGCGAAGAAGTGAGGGGTAATACCTAACATAGCTATGAGCAAAATGGTACCACCCTACCGGCTCAGTATGATTAATATTAACTATCTCCCCAAGAAGCTTATCTTCACAAACAAGCTTCTTCATAAGTATGTTATGCGGTGAATACCGTAGCACATGTCCGACCGAAAGCAAAATGGGCGGTAGGTCCGGATCGGAGATAGTGTTGACCATACGAACACACGACTCGAGGGTAGTGCTGAGCGGCTTCTCGCACATGATATGCAAGTTCAGTGGCCGAATCGCGAGCACAATCTGCACCAGTCATCCATTATATCAGGTTTCCGCTCCTCAAGCGAGAGAGGGAGGGAAAGGGCAGGGGGCAAACCTCCTCATGAGTCTCGTCAAGTGTGCAAACACAAACACCGTCCACTCGACTCATAACCAGTCCCTTGTGCTCTCCAACCAGCTCCATCCACGAAGTAAACACCAGTTCATCAGGAATGTTACACTCCTGAACGAACCTCCTCCGCTTATACTCATCCGGCTCTGCAACTCCAACTATTGTTCCATTTGTGGCCGTAACGATAGACCTCGCATAAGCCCGTCCCCGCGATCCAGCCCCAATAATCAAGATTCGTGGGCTATTCTCCGGTTTCGGGGGAGCAGCTCTCGGCATTACTGTAAAGGAACTAGCCTCGTGAGGAGCAGATAAGTCCTTTCCAGGGAACAGCTTTTTGATCAGGGTTGCCATTATTCTTGTTGTGAATGCTAGAAAGAGGGAATGGGGGATTTACGAAGGGTAGGGTACTCGAGTATTTGAGGGGCGTTAGAGTGGGGGAAAAGGGTATTATGGTAAGCACTAGTTGTTCTGCTATTTTGCGGCTCAAGGTCCCCGCCAAGGAAGAGCCGCGAGTGGGGATGCGGCAACCGCTCCTATCCGGCAAGCTTAACCCCACTAATATTTAGCACTTTTGCATCAAACATCCCTAAGAACCACTCACCTTCTGAAGTGTTGGGGGTAATAGGAAGTGCGATGGTGTAATTCTCTCAACGAAGGCGTCGTGTAACGGTTGGATGGGCTCACGGGTGCTATGTTATACTATGTAAAGGGAGAGGAGAAAGCCCCTATAGGTACAGTGCAGTACACCAGCCAATTACTGGCCTTCCTATAAGCCGGTATAGTAGCAACGTTTTTTTACGCCAGAAAAATGCAGCATTTCACCTGCGATAGAGTAAACAATGTTTTCAACCTCTATCAGAAAACGCAACCTTAAAGAGTTTTAAAATGCTAAATATTTCTTTAAAAATAGACAGTATTCAGGTGTATTTATTGGTATTTTTCATGAAGGCTTCAGAGAAATATCGGGCGAGAAAATGATTTCTGTAGTGCCAAACAAGGCAACCAACATGGTTTCAAGAGAGCTTGCTAGGATATCATACCTGTACTGTACCTACCAGGGCCTTTCTGCAAAAGGAGATTTATTGACAACCCTCAACCAACACATCCTACTTACTCGAGTACTAACTAGTACTGGCACATCACTGTTCCGCAAGTTTGGTCTAATTTCTCACCTAACTTTCCTTTTTCCTTTTATGATAGTAATTCTTATTGCATCCCATGAGGCGCAACATGAAGGCTGGAACCGTGATGCCGGGACCAGCTGGCGGTGCCGGTATGTCTTCTCTGAAGCTAGGGCTAGGTTAGCGAAGGCAATATACTATCACGGAGCAGAACTTCATAATATCGTCGTCGCAGCAGGCAAGAAGCCCCCGACAACGGGGATTCACAAAATATATGGCAAAAAAATCGGTGCGTATGGAACACTATTGCATCCAACTATCCATCTAGAGAGCTAGTTATCGCAGTATCTGAACGCCAATACAAATTCACGACCCCCTAGCATCGGATACTGGTACTTGCCCACGAACACAGTCTCCACTCGAAGGGCACGACCAAACAAGGCGGGTGACTAACAGGGGATATGCGATGAGGACAAACCCTAACCCTACAGTAGCTATCTCTTCCCCTTCAAAATGGTGCTTATTCGTATGATATAGGAAATATCAACGACTGTGAAAACGAGGCAGACACCTTTGGGGTTCTCCGAATCTCTTTCCACTTTGACTTCTACCCTCTCTTTAGTTCTTCTTACCCCGACTCAACTTTATAGAGATTTCTCCCCGCTTCACATTATTTCTCACCACGTTTTACTCGTGTTTGGTGCGGATCTAAAGGGGCATATTCTATTATACTTGTTTTACTATTGCTGTGTGCTCTCACATGGGAATCTCTGGATATGAACTCTCAGCCAAGGCCAATTGTGAAGAGGGCTTACCGGTACTCGATACCGGTATTTGAACTTACGGAGGTACAGCGCCTAAGTATTGTATGTTCCACAAGCGAGGTTCGCTGCTCTTACACCCTGTGGAACATACAAAACTTAGGAGCTGTACTTGTACCTCCGTAGTTCAGCTGTACCACCCCCTTGTTCGTGCAACGATACAGAGACTGGTGGGTGGCATGGTTGAGTGGGCGGCTCGCCTGTGTGCCTAAAAGAAAGTACGACGCCAAATTAATCTAATGAGGCTTGACCTATGAGAGCTCGCTGGTACCAAGAAGGGCAAAGAGGACACATCCGATATCTCTACCGGGGGGTTTATCGTAGCCCCCCCATACGGTATAAATGGCTCTATAACGGAGTATCATACCGATATCCGCCCTATGATACCGACTTGGAACTGCATCACCAAATCTAAAGGATAATGGTGAGTGGTTCTATAGGGATTCCTACAAGGGAGGGGGATCAAATCCCATAGTGCTGTGCTTTGGTCCTGTCGAGACATCTAAATATTCACCAAAAATAGTCCAGGGGGAGCTCACATGAGTAGATATTTCGTTTAAAGTACCACCGGTGGAGTAAGGCAACTCTCCTGCGTTACCTTACGGATAAGATAACACGCCTAAAAACCAGGATCGTGATCTATTCCTAACCTAGATCCCTAGAGATAGCGTCTAATCTACTCGAGTACTGGTAACATATAGCGAAATGCACTCGAACCCACTATTCCACATTCTTCTGATTAAGAAATAATCTATCCAGTACCAACCGTACACCTTCGCTATTGCTCCTATGGCTACGCTCCCACAACTTCTTACCCACCTGCGAAACCGCTGCCTCAACTCTGGGACCCCCAGTTTCTCCTCATCTATCTTTTGTCCAAAAACTCATCTTTTTACTCCTATCTCGTAATGTAGAGGACTTTTATGGAATGGGCTCCTTGACAATGGGAACCGCCATATTCAGTGGCAGTCCCGCGAAGAGCAGGATGGAGTACGGCAGTAGTGAGGTATCTTTCGGTGACTAGGCGGGCGTGCTAGGTTGTATAAGTGAGCAGGCCAAAATTGAGCGAACAAACTATCATAGGCGACAATCAGCTCTTGCTTCGACACATCTGGCTGTAATGGCTTCGAAGAGGTCACCAAAATTTACAACGATCGATCCAAAGATAGTGGGGGCATGAACCCAATAACCACTATTGCCCAGAATCTTCAGCTCTTTATCTCTTCTTCCGGGGGTTGACTGGCTTGCAGGAGACAAGTTGGCTAGCTATGATCTTTGTGCACTCCCCTGCCCTGTCCTCGACCATCCATTTGTGAAGGTGAGTATTTGACCATCTAGAGCCTGTGCTCCGGGGAGTTCGTAAACCGCACACCGAACGTTCCTGATGACAGCGGTTTCAGTCGCTAAACTGAAGGCGGCGCGAGAGGCTAACGGGATTACACGCTCATGAAAGGATCGCGAAATTCTCGAGTTGCGAGAGTGGCGGCCTTCTTGGCCTTCTTGGCATGTATTTTCCCGAATCTCCAGTTGGTCAACCATGCTTTTAAATTTTCTGCGATACTTCTCTTGTTTGCTCTCGGCATTCCTGTCTTGGATGCTGGCATGAACCCGCTTTTAAGCCACGACTCTCGCAACTCGAGGATCTCGCGACCCTTTGGGAGACTGTAGGTGCTATTTCACCTATGGGAGTACCGAGAGCCCCCCCGGTGAGATGTATAGTCTTGCAGCTTAATTGTCTCACCCTCTCCATCTACTCTTCCGGTGTATCCTCGAACCCGATTGTTCAGTACTATTCTCACCGTCCTTGGGAGGCTTGGCCCTCCAATCTCCAGTACAGTTTCCCTCCATCATCCCCAGGGAGATAGCCGCAAGCTCAGTAACGGGATCGAACCGCTCATACAGGCTATTGTTCCCGAGGGAGCCCCCCAGGGAGGTTATAGTATCACAGGACGGACGGGGAGTTTTCTTTAAACCCAGAAGCTTTTATATAATCTAGGAGGGAGAATATATTCCGGGAGTGATGTCAGGCGGAGAGTTGGTTAAAGAATTCCATGATTGATAATGTACGGAAAACCAGAGAGGGCAGATTCCAGCACCGAAAGTAACTGATCTCAAGCCAAGCTTTGAGTGAGCTAAATTCCTAATAGGTACTAGGGGCTTCTTAGGAATCAATTTCAATCATTAGTTTTCAGGCCTCCTCACTTTGGCTACCCGGATGATGCCGGGTCTGAGTAATATTTCTCTCTCCTGCTGTGATGATGTGTGAGCAAAATTCTGGACTTTAGCCGCTGCACGAAAAGAAAATTTTTTTACTTCTATGGACCCCCCTGGTAGGTGCGAGTACCGCACCGGCTCGATATTACTGTACGGGACATCAGAAACCCAACACGTCTCACAAGCAAAGAAAAAAAATGGTGGGACAACACTCCTACCGGAAAATGTTCAGCATTCAAAAATTTGGGAATCTAGAGTGTGGTTCTGATACAGTTGCCGTTCTTGAACCACAAATTTTCGTGATTTCTTCCTTCTTTTTTTCCTTTTCCTAGCGTTTATCATACTTGCTTGAACACTCCAACCGGTGTTCGGGGTGTTGTCTACCCCCAACTCCCAAAGACCGGAAGTCGGGCTTAGTGTTGTATGGGGTGAGCGGGTTGGTGGAAAATAGTTGGGGATGTCAAAGTCGAGGGGTACGGTAGCCAAACCCCGAGCTCCTCCTATCATGCCGTAGTTTTTAGGCCAGCAGAGGTGAGAGTGGAGTAGGGCGAAGCGGAATATCGGGGCTATAATAAAACTAGTATATGGGATCATTTTCACCCCAATGCCAAACTCCTGGTTGATACCAATATCTGAGGACTCCCTATCTTGGTGCTCAGTCGGTTTTTCCTTGTCCCACTCATCTGCGGTCTACGAATACCGGTGGGAAAAGTGGTCAAGAATCCGGTTACCAATGGGAGAGTGCTGCGGCATCTGGCTGCTTTGCCAAAGACAACACTGTGCGAAGTGAGTGCGAAGTTACAAATGGCCCATCAGAGCCGCATTCCTAAATAACACTAACCCGTTCTAGGTAATAGTTACCACCCGTGCTGAAATATCCCTCCCTCCACAGATTAAACTATCACGGTGGTTCGTACCAAACCGGAAATCGTAGTCCCCATCATTGGGGGAGCTCTGTGATGGAGCTCCGGCCTGGTAACTCAATGACAGGAATTCGGCGGTGGATAACGGAATAGAATGCCGCCAAGGGGTTAAATGCCCTGAGCAGAGCATTCTTGACTTTGTCTGGCCAACGCAGTGGACTTCCTTGGGTAGTCTCTAGCGCTCAGCCTTCTCACTATCACTTACTGCGCAGATCGAGGCTACCTTGCCAGCTCTTGAAGCTAAATAAAGAGAGTTATAGGAAAGCTTGACCACTTCTACTGTTTGTTTAGGTGAGTGAATATGCCTTGCTAATGCTATGACCCTTTGGGCTCACTCTAGCAGGGCACAAAGGATATACAACCTCAGCCTTATGGTACTGACCTCATCCCATATAGCTCCAACTTCCCTTTCTTAAAGCCGCGATACTCCCAAGAGGGATAAGCCACTTATGCCTTTGGGCTGGGCCCCGGCCCCAGGAGCCTTCAGTGGATTACAATACCTTCATCCACTAACAAGAAAGGCTGCGTGCTGAACTGCACTGCAGTGCTTGAGTAGAGGTGCGGGCTTCGCCAGCTCATCCAAGTTTGGTAGATCGGGCTGCACTACTGCGGGACGGACTAGAAATTCTCTTCCAATAGATCGTAACCATTTTGCCATCCTGACGATTTATAGGGAGAGGACCTAAAGGGGGATAGCAAGGGCAGCGCCATGATATAATGAAGCCAGAAGCTGAATGACTGCCTTGACCCCTCCTTCATGCTGCCCGACTGATATCCGCGTCCTCGCGATTATCGCTACATCGCTGGGAATGGTGGCTAGGGACCAGTGTCTAAAGATTCCGTTGCAGGCTCACCTAGCTTCAACAAGTAACCGGTTCATATAGTCCACTACCTCTATCACTCGACCCGAGGAACCTCCATGTTCTAGTCCATCATCCAAGTATAGCACTGATCGAACGGAGGATATAGTCCTAATCACAACCAGTCACGAACTCCCGGCGTCAATGATCAGAGAGGTCTAACCTCCTTACCCCGCATATACATCTCGAATTGTCACACCAAACGTCTTTCACATAACTTAATCTCCGAAGCGCAACGCCAAAGAAAACCATATTCTCTTGCTCAAATTGAAATCCACAAAGCGAGTGAAGGGAAAAAGCACAAATAGGTGGAAGAAACCAAGGTGAAGAATCCAACACAACTATGTGTAAAAGTGAGGGGTATAATCACGAACTCCAACTGGAAGGAGATCGCTTGCAGTGCCATGGCCGCAAATTTTAGGGAAAAAACTGAACAAAAAGGGCGGAGAAAAAGGGAAAAGACAAAAACCCAGACTACCAGCGAACATAACGCAGCGCCCGACTAGAATATTCACACAAGAAAAATGTATACACACTACCACCCCATCTTCCTCCTCCTAGTCTTTTTCTTGGCTCTAGCCGCCTCGGAAGCCTCGACAGCCAGGTTACTAGTCGCAGCAGGGGCTAGAGTATCAGACCACAGTTTAAGCCCTTCAACGAGGGAGTCGCCCATCGGGATCCCGAAGATCGGTCTACAGCCTGCGAAAGCCGGAGCATCTCGCGAATCACTGAAAGGCCCCGTCGCTGAGGAAGATTTAGCTGGGGGGGTCGAATCGTCATCTCCAAGAACTGATTCAGTGCTTTGCGGTGAGCGGTGGGCCATCTGATTCATCATTGCAGCCTGTTCACTAGTACGCTTCTGAAGCTCCTTTATCTCCACATTTATGATGCTCCCCTCCCTCACAAGTTGCATCTCCTGTTGCTTCATTTTTTCGTGGAAGGAACGCTGATCTGTGTGGATGCTCCATAGGGCCTCCCAGTTTGGTGATACTTTCTGCCTCTCATTCTCGTTCTGAACGCTGTCGGCCTCTAGGCCGGAGTCTAGATCGGGATCCATTTCGTCATCAATAGGGACTTTCGCATCTTCAATCATCTTTTCAAATTCAATATCTTTCTCTTTGACTTTCTTCGCGACATCGCTAAGCTCTCGCCAGATCGAATGTTCGCGAGCACGAAGATGGCTTATTCTCTGAAGAACTGGGTTCTTGGACTGCCTTGAGCCACTGGAGAGAACCCTTGATCGAGCTTCCACCACAGACTGACTCTCGCCAGCGAACTCCGGCGGCGAAGGACGTGTGAGCTTCTTACGCCCTATTCTCGTAGAATGTACGACGAGTTGAGAAGTTGGGGGGGTTGCTGAGGCCGCCAAACTTGGTTGACCCCCTATGCAACTATCTCGAAGCTCTAAATGGGATACCTGTTTAACAGGATCCTTAGGAGTTTCCTGAGGCGATGAGGAAGCTGGCTGGGAGTCCTCTGCTGAAGTGTGTGTCAGATTTTCGGATGACAAGTGTCTAGAGGGATCTGCGGGTGAAAGAGGCACTGGATCTACGGCAGACTGGGGTGGGGCTTCGGCTTGCTGGCTTAGATCCGCCCTCTGCATGGCAGTCTCGTCTGGGCTTGGTTCGTTTGTTGGGTTCCCCCCCAACGTGTCCTCTTCCCCGACCCGCGAGGGTGCTTCGACCTCGACACCTGGGTCTCCCTGAGGGCTCTTTTCTTTAGGACACCCGGGGGATCCTTCTTCAGGCCGCTTTTCAGCAGTTCTCGCCGGGGGGGTTAGCCCCCAAACCTCAAGATGGTGCGCGAGAGCAAATCGGTGGTTGTTTGGTCCGAAGGAGTCTAGAAGACCCTCCTTCCATTCGAGAACCCGCCTATCACTCGTATACATTCTTAAGTTCTCCCACAAAAAGTCTAACCTCTCCTGCCCTTGCACGCCATCTTTATTGTTAAGAAAATCATCGAACCGCTGTCGTGAGTAATGGACTCCTAGCTCACGGTGTTCTTGATAAAATTTGTCCGCATCAGGCAGAATCTCTTTGAGCGCCTGTTCGAGCCCCTCAGCGATCGCACGTTTTGTAGGAGCTATGGAGAATGATGTCAGAGACTTAAGTAAAATTTAACACCAAGTGGTATCGGTGATAACTACCTCCTGCAGCCCCCTCCTGTATGTCGAGTTTATTATCTGTGCCTTTCGCTCCTGCAACGGGAGACGCAATTGTTAGCGTAATTCCTTCAATACCAATAATGAGCGGTTCCGCAAAACATGGCCTGCTCAGAGACAAATTGTTTAGCGGCTCTATGACAGCCCCCGCCCAGCCCAGCATCCCCCACACTACGTTCAAAGGGACAGAACCACAAAAATACTTCGGGCACTATGTTTGGCCAATCTGAAGGATACACGCGCCGAATAGCACGAGGCTGAAGCACTCGTTTTCAATGATGCAGACAGAGCAGTGATCTGGAGCCTAGTCCGAACTCTCCTGGTCTCTTAAACCGGACGTCTCTACCACTAGGCCCAAATCGCCCCAATCACTGAAAACGGGAAGCCTGATTAAGTGTAAAATATCTCACCTTCATCTGATCCAGAGGATGGCGAGCGGCTAGTAGACTCAGAGCCACGTATAGAACACTCGGCGGAGCTTCTAGTATCGCTTGCTGTCGCACTAGTCCCATGACTGCTCCCAGGACTTAAAATAATGATGTTTCTCTCTCCAGATGTATTTGCGGCATGATTAGTCGAAGTCGCGGGTGACATCGGAGAAGATGACGATATACTAATGGCATCAACAGGCCTTTTAGGGGGGGTCACTGGTGACCGTGATGTTTGACCCATATAAGTACCTCTAGGCTGGGGTTGGTGAACCCCCCTAAGGATTAGTGGGGCTGAAGAGGAAGCATTTCTCTCAGCCGGTTGCCCAGAAACAGGAGTAGTTATGGCACTAGGGCGATATGATTTTGAGCGAGCATTAGAATTGCCCCGCGGATTTGACAGTACAAATCTACCCGTTCCTTCTATTGTCTTTCGTTTCCGCTTCGCCTTTCTCTCCTCAGGTTTGTCGGTTTGATGTTTCCGAGGATTCTTCCTTGTAGTGCCGTCCACATTCATTCTTGGCTCTTGAGCAATTGCAGCGGCTTTAGGGGTGGCTGTCTTCCGCCGACCAGCTTTAGAAGTACTCTCCAAACTACCCTCACGAATGAGTATTGGGGGGGTCCTTGATGGTGAGTAGACACGCTGAGAGTGCATGCCCTGCCGGCCCGATTGTGACACATTCTGATGCAATTGTTTCGAGGGTGAACATTGATTGGGTTGTGTGGTTGGGATCTATCAAATAAAATGAGTGAGCTTGGGGTTCTCGGTTGCAATGTGCACAAGAAAACTCACAATAACCCTAGCAATCGAAGCCGAACTTCGCGCCAAGAGTCCCGACTCACTTGTCGAGCCAGCAGAATTATTTTCGCCGGGAGAAGCTGAACCATTCCCATCCATCAAAGATTTTGGACCCTGGTGGATAGAGGTTCTTCTACTCACATTGCCTGAAGCTGTGTGTCCATCCCCTCGGTTAGCAGATATGTGCGCAGACTTTCGTGCTGTCTTGGCTTGAGAATTGTTCATTCCAGTTGGAGATTGGGTTGGCGGGGAGCACGGTGAGGATGGCTGAGGCAAGGGTACACTCTGCGAGGGCGTAGGAGACAATTTACAATGTATAGGAAGTAATTTTGAGGGTGTAAGTTTGTCAATGTCCTCCGCTGGGAATCGAGAACCGTGAGGCGGAACAGAAGGACGAAAGCCATCTTGGGCAGGGATGGGGGGAAGAGGGGAAAGGGTTAAGGGTTTTTCAGAGGAATGAGTGGTTGCCAGCCCGTCGTCCCTCCCCTTTGCTGACGCGACATCAGGAACTACTGCGTACGTGGCTGAACAATTTCCTTTTTCGTTCATCTGAGGGCAAAAAGCAAAACAGTCTAAACGAGCTCGAGACAAAGTGCTTGCAGGTAGTGGCTGATTAGGCGATTGTTGTACTAGTACTTGTATGATACAGTGAGCCATAAAAAATCGATTTTCTGTCCGGGGAAAAGGGGGAAAACGAGCAGAGAGCTTGCTTACATGAAGAACCAAAAACGATTCTGGATATTATCACAACAGAATTTGTGTTTGGATTTGAAAAGGCTAAAGTACCGTAGACTATCGGTATCCCCTTCCTGTCGCAGAACAAACTACCGGTACGGTAATCTTGGACGGTTTTCTTCGCCTCCTGCTTTAGGGTAGCAAGAACTCGAGGTATAAACGAATGCCAAACGATGCCCAAACAATCAAAACCGAGCAGAAGTGAAAAAAGGAAACGACGCGATAAAGGCTGGATGAGAGGTTTCCCGCCGGCAGTGGCAAGAAAGGATACCGGTACCGCAGCGGTTCTTTATGGATTGTGTTTGTGTTTGTGAGAGATGCACTATAAAACCGCTTGCCGAACTGGTATTCGAGTTGGAGTCAAAAGTAAAGCGAGGAGAGGTTTATATAGAACACAAGAGGAGATACTGATGAGGCCTGTATTTAATCCTTCAAATGGTGGGAGAATAGCTCGCATTTTATCGCATCCAGTAGCGTAGTTTGTGCTCGTAGTCTTTGCGTATACCTCAAGAGGGAGCTCTGACGGAAGGAACCTACCGGTATGTTATGAGATCCCTTAACACTCCACTAACCAATTATCATGTCGGCACCATTTCGTTTTGCAATCGAATCTTGAGCCTTGGAGTGACTCCCCGACCCCTGTCTCCGCTTCCTCACCACTCCAACCCTGTGACTGTCGCTGGGTGGGGTTTCATCTTGAAGGTGGTTTTTGCCACATCTGCTTTGAAAACTGGTGAAAACCCTCAAACCTGATCCGGTACTGTACTATCCCACAACACAACACAATTACATGCCCCGATACGGATACCGGTGCGGTACAGTACATATTTTTATGAACACACGCGTGCAGATCTCCCACCCTATCATCAAGACTACGGCCCTTATCCCCCACCAGCACACAAGATATAACTTTTCATCAACTCACCGCACCCCCTCCGCCGGGCATCACCCATTTCATTATGCCTCGACCTAATGTGCGCAACCTTCTAGTCACTTTCGATGCCTTTGGTACGCTTTTCAAACCGCGCTTGCCAGTCCCTCTGCAATATATCGCGGTGGCCGAGGAGCATGGTATAACGGGTCTGACGGAAAATCAAGTCAACTCGTCCTTCAAAGAAGGTAGGTCTGTGCGAATTCCCTGCGATCCTATAGCCTACCGCCCTTGCTGGCTCCTTCATGGTGTCTGGGAGGCTTGTTTGCATATTCCAATCCCACCTGTCCCAGGCGAATATGGCTATTGCTCCAACATCAAGGCTATTACAATCTAGCTTTTGATAACATGGTGATGTCAGTGGCCTGGGCTCACCTCTATGAGAGCTCAAGCAATGGATGATGTAAATTTCCGGAGACTCACGGATGACTCCGGAAGCCGGAAAATCCTGCCTTGGGCATTGGTTGCCCCAGTATTAAATGAAATCCGCACAAGATCTATTGAATTTCTACTGACTGGTCCCAACCCAGCTTTCGCAGAGGGGAGCAAACTATTTCCCAATTACGGGAAATCCGCCGGTATGCACCCCCCAGAGTGGTGGGGAAGAGTAAGTATATCTCCATCGCATTCACCGTTACTACATCCCCCTCTCACTTTGCGGCGCTTTCTCATTCCCATTCAATGCTATTATTCCTCGCTATTCTTCATATATAAATTATATATGACATTATTCATACCCAAACCACTCAAGAATAGAGTGGATTTATTCTACTTAGCCTTCCGCCTATCGTGCCCCAGCAGCCAGGACCCCGAGAAGACTCCTACCCCTGTTCTGTAGGTTTTTTTGCTATCACACAAAACCAATTTGGGGGGGCATAAAATGCACTAGTCTTTCGACAAACGATGGATATTTACATCACACATGCTCAGCGCTAGGCTGACAAATAGTCATTGGCGTCAGATAATCAGGAATACCCTGGAACCATTGTCACCCGATGGCCTTACAACTGGTATCATCTCAGATTTGATTCGGCGATTCAGCACTTCCGCCGGCTACGAACTCTACAGTGACGTGATACCTTGCCTTGAGTTCCTTCAGCATTTTCGGTCTCGGCAAGCCTCTTTCTGGCCTTTCGGTACAGTCACAGTTGGGGTAATAACCAATTCCGACAGCCGTGTTGTGCCGATTCTAAATTCTCTATCAATTGGAGTCAGGTCACCCACACCAAAAACTGGTTGGGAGGAAGCACTCTGGATTGACCCCAAAGAAATCCCACCTCCCAAGAGGAAGCCCGGGAGGCCCCGTAAAAAGCCCCTTGTTGAACCAAAACTGGATATAGACTTTATCGCGCTTTCATATGACGTGGGAGTCGAAAAGCCTCATCTTAAAATCTTCCGCGAGGCTGAAAGGATGGCCAAAGAATACAGGAATCTCGAGGGTCCATGGGCTCGTATACATCTCGGAGATGATGTAGCCAAGGATTATTACGGGGCAAAGCTTGCTGGGTGGAAAGCTGCGTTGGTTTGCCGAGATGGTAACAGACCTACAAATCAAGGGGTGGTCATGGTGAGGGATTTCAGGTCAATACGGCAGCTGTGTGAGCTTCTTTAGATTTACGCTGTGACTCCAGTCAGGGGATAAGAGAGAGGCAAGAAAAGTCTAGAATAGCGAAAGCACCAAAGCTGTTTTTAAAGATGGTCACCAGGTCTCCACAATCTTTCGCCCAAATTGGGGAGATAATTACCGTAATTATTCAGTCTTGAGAGCTTCCTTAACATCGAATATATATTGTTCTCTTTTCAATCCAATTGTTTATGTGCAGCCGCATCTGCAAAGCTCTCCAAGTACTAACAGTTCTTGGAAACGCTTCGCTTGCCCTCTCCCCCCACTATTCAATGAAACAGATTGCAACAAAGATTACAATGTCACTAGAGGCATATCCGAAAATACTTATCTAAAAGATTATTGTTGTTCTATTGCTGTTGACATGTTTTGCTCTCAATGCACAAGGAGTGGTACGGGCTTTAAAGGCATGGGAGTATCTTACACTCTTTTGGCATTCGAACCATCCTTTACTCCGGGAAATTACCGTTAATACTTGAGGCCTAGTCTAGGCGCAAGAAGCCACAAGGGAAACGTGTCCTCTGCTGTTTTCGGGCTCTTAGATTAGGATAGCTCGCGGTGCTTACCAGTACGCATGTGATGGAAGGTATAAAGCAAGGCTCTAACCAGTAAAATCTATTCGCCAATATCCTCCCTCGAAGTGCAACCCCCATCCTTTTCATGGATCATAAACCCTAATTCAACGAAGAATGTCATTCACTTCAAGCTCTCCTCATTACTGAGCCCATATTTCCAGCCTATGGTCTTGGGCACGATTGGAGGGCGCGGTTGCACTCCCATTATCAACTCTCCACCTCTCCACCCCTCGTATCAAGTTTCTCCAATAATGCACAAGTGGAGCTTATAATATTATACTGCCGGTCTCTTCCGTCGCAGCAATCTACAGCATACAGACGATGGGGCCAGATTCCTGCCTGGACAGTGCTGAGGAGGTAGCCCGAGCTCTCTCCAGAAACTAATTAAACATCAGGTGAACAAATCCAAAGAACCCTGGGGGTTGTGAGAGGGTCTCTCGGATGAGCATAGCTTCAGATCAATCGACGCAAGACCTGGAAGCGGCTAAGCAAGTATCCTTACAGTCCGTTTTATGAAGCTCAACGGGACTCTTAGAATCCGGAAAATCCTATTGGATAATTCACAGTTAACCTATCGGGAACTCGAAAGGTTTTCCATCGAATCGTGGAATTATTATAGCTCAGATTAAATGCAATTGGAGCACCCCCACAGTACAGTATTCCAATGCGCTGTCCAGATGGCCCGTATTGGCTACATCATCTGATTGAACCTCCTCTATTCCATCGACTTCCCATAGTTGAAGATCCCCCCTATGACCTCCATCCAGATAATCTTGCTCAAGGTCATGACAGCAGCTCTCTCTTGAATTTCCCATTTCGGATACTTGATTTTAGCTTTTTCTCCTTTTTTCTCCTGTTCATCCGGCGGACGTTTGGTGCTTTGCCTTCTAGCAACATCTGACCGTCTCGGGTACGCTAGGCCTTCTCATGGCTTAAGCAAGTTAGTCCCTGTGCGGATGTCACTATCCCCGCGCTAACTTAGCATGGAGCGGTAGGCTCAAAACAAGGCACTTCCGCCTACACCCTACCCCACAAATCTATCAACATAATCGCTGGCAAGGTCCCCACCAGGCTCTCTTCAAATGAAGCCTCAGGACTGGCTCCAGCTGCTTACCGGTCCGAACCACCATAAATTCTCGGATGGTTTGCCCAAACCTAGCCCCGTCGGCGTGTAGCTGCTAAATAAGAAGGCTACTGGGACACCGCTACTCCATATTTTGGTGAGAACTGGTCAAAATCTCAATGTTTCAGTGCTGTGGGGTGAGCTTGGCTATGCTTGGATACCGGGTCACCCACCAACCCCACACACTGACGCAGTCCTCGATTCACTCTTCAGCCTTTTGCAGAAGCACTGCTAGTGTACCAACGCATTGAGAACTTGTATTTACTGTTCCCCAGAGGATATTACACTACGGATCCGCGTTAGCCACTGTCCAACCAGGCATCTGCCGTACCGGTACCTGAATACTTCGGAATGCAAGAGGTACCCAATAGTTAATTTCTGGTTTCCCGTTGTCCGAGCCTGTGCGGGAATTACCCATCAAAGCACGCAGTTTCTCGCAGACAAGGAGATCTGAATATAGTGCAAAAGAAAATACCTACACGACAGACGCTGGATAACTTAAAACATACATCATCTCACTTCCAACGGGTGACCTGGTTCGGCACCCTGTACTTGGGTGCAAGCTAAGCGATAGCTATGAAGAAACCAGAAATTGCAATATTCGAACCGTTGGATTGGGGCTACCTTTCCTTTGGCAGTATCATAGTCCGCCAAGAAAATCCAACCCCAACCCGGTGACCTGAGTGTACTCGTACCGGTATATTATATATCCTAAGTACGTCACCAGACAGCACTATATAACACTGCTTCTTTGACTCACCACCCTTACACCCTAGCGGCCAGCATTAGAAACTCACAGTGTTACGTGTTTAACACTTCACTGGGCGCCTTGTTGTTCTCCGGACGCCCGAAGCTCACAATCGTTTGGCCTAGGTGCCGGCGGCATACTAGTAGCAGTTTCCGAGAGATTCGTGCAAAAAATACAAGTGCTATACCACCGCTTCCTTTGACTAAAACAAGAACAAGTAGTTACCAGCCCTCTGTCAGCACCGTATCTTGACGATAGGTATCTGCAAAGGAAAGCCAGACAATACTGGCATCCCCTTGACTCGCATTGTGCACAATTTCCTGCACAACACTATCTCGGCAGACATAATAAGAGATGCAAATAGCAGAAGGGTCAATAAATATTCCACATAAAATCCCGCCCTCCAAGCAAAACTGCGGTCGGGGTTACAAATCCTGCACGTTTTTCTAATTTAATGGTTCCGAGAAAACCAGTCCCAATGATCTTGCACCTTCAGTGCTATGTACTACAGTCCAATAATACCAGGCCCAAGGACGGACAAAATCGAGAAACCAATAACATGAGCTTATCAATCTTTCCCTCCCGCTTTCCCGTGGTGCTGATTCCAAGAAAGAAAACAAATCATGACTCTTGTACGTGCTGCCCCTATCCTCAATTAGGAGGCAGCCTTGCTAACATCGTCCTTCACAAGTTGCCATCGAGATCGGCGACACACAGACCTCTTCTAAACGTACGCCCTACCTTTCTCGGATGCCGGCCAAGTTCAAGCCTTTAGAATTGAAAGGCTCTCCAACCTAGACTTCAACTTAGCTTCTTAATGGCACAGATTACATTAAGATCTTGGCAGTAAGCACTAGTTCCGTAGACCTTGATCATCTGCTAGGCCGTGAGGATCGATTGCCCAGCGCTTTGGCAATCGGAACTATATCATGCCGCAACAGTGCAGCTCTCGTCCCATCACATATACGAGTATCACTCGTTTTAAGCATTACGCACACCTTCAATCTCAGTCCCTAGAGGCTAGTGTCGCGAGCTGGGCCCGTACCGTATGGGATGCCCATCGGCTGCCCGAACTACCTTACTCGCACCCGCCCGACACATCAACCTCCAATGAGCCAACACCCAGTACTACCTCAAAATCATCAGGTACCCGCCAAAATAGCCACACCTGATAGATGCCCCCCCCACCCCATCACCTACTGGTCAGTGAGCTCTGACGTAGGCCGAGTAATCAAAGAGGTACGTAACTTCAGCTGAGACTCTTTCCCTATCACACGTAGACGTATTGGGTAATAGGGAGGATCCTTTCTGAGCCCAGATTTCCAGGAAATGAGAAAATCCAAGGTGGAAAATTCTTGTTAGAAAGTAGCCTTATTGGTTAGCTTCATGCTAACTTCCCAAAACCACCACCACCGCTGTCCCATAGGTATGGGCTGCCGAAGATGTGCGCGTATTCACCCTAGCAGCTAATAACCAGCCAGCTCATAACCCGCCATACGGGGCGCGCCCTTATCTCACCTGTGCGCTTATAGAAAAAACCATCTCAGGAGAACCAGTCGATCATACAATGTCACTCGCTATTTCCTCCCTCCTAGCCCATGATATCACAACCCGCTCAAACAAAAACCAATCGAACACCTCTTTAAAGCCTAATGCAGTACCCCTACCCGCTAGCGCTTAAGCTCCAGGCACGATATTACAGAATCTTTAGAATTCCCACATCTGCCAGACGCCCTTGCGATTGGCTAGTCCAACACAGCACAAGTCCTGCGCACGACAATTAGCGGTTAGTTCGTGGCCTTAAGCTCGCCGACTTACCGCGGAAAAAAAATAACCCGCTTGTAGAAAATTACGAAGCACCACCAGCTTGCCTGTAAAGCACCCTTAGAAAATCAAAGTTGTCTAGCCTCCGTCTCCAATACCTTAGCCCGGGCTGTGGTGCGCGCTGCATGCTTCTACGATGCAGAACACGTTGTTCATCAAGTTGCCAATCCCAGACCTTTCTAGGTCGTACAAAAAGAGATGGCCATCACCAGGAGAGACGGCTCCATAGCCATCCTCGACTAAAATATTCCACGAGGCCGCTGTTGTCTCAAACCCACAGTCGGGTTAAAGCACACCTTTTCGCGCTGGACCCGGGTAATATAAAACGATATATTAAACACCTGGTTGGCCAGAGCGACAGGCGGAGTCCGGAACCCAACATAATTGGTGATAACTCACTAGCTAGGCTACTGCTAGGAAGAACTACCTAGCAGAGTCTGTCTCCTCTCGACCCTCATTTTCACCTCAACCTGCAGACTTCGAGTGCGATAATGCACAGCTCCCCTTAGATATAGTTCGTAAGGTTCACAAACCAAAGAAAGTTAAAAATCGGAGCCATACCAGTCTATCCACATCTCTTATTCAATTACATTACAGTATTTACATAGATGCAGGCCCAGGGCGACATCCTCACCGCATCTGACGACATGCTTACCGACATGATGCTCTCGGTTCTCCCTCCTTTCTTCTCCCCCCCACCTCTTCTCCGCCCCAGAGCGCCACCATTTCCTGCCATGACTGCTGTCTCGATAGCTCTTGGTTGGAGCCCCCTCCCCACGCTAAATGCCACAAGCCGGGATTTTTCCATGCCCTAAGCCAGACGCTATGCAATAGTACCGGCGGCCGCCGATCTGGTCAGGAGCAGCCGGTGTAGGACCCTGCTTCTACATCCCTGCGTCAACTACCCACTTTTGAAAAGCGGTTCCAGATGAGCATCCTTCTCTTACTATATGCCATATATGCAAGAAGCGTTTCAGATAAGGGTGGGTAAAAGGAGAGAGATTTACTGTAATCCTTTTTTAATGTCCCTTGAATTTTACGGCCATGTTGCGAGCCCAGCAAGCGGGTTCAATACTCATGGGACAATTGATAACTCAGTTGAGTTATCAATGCCGGATGAGCTCTACCCTCGGTTTGGGCTAACTTCAGGAGATGAGAGAGCGTGAAAAGCTGTGACCGAAATTAATCACCTGATAACCAGTGCCAAAACAGCTCATGGTATCTATGTAGAGCCCGGATGAGTGCATTTTCCCCAATCCACCCCAAGAAAGATCCTCAGAAGCACCAGCATCTACAACGCCCTGTGTCAATCGCCATCGCCAACAGAACAACCGTCAGTTACTCCCTATGGGAACCGTCTCAGGAGGAGTGAGCCCCACGTTTGAATGTACCGAGGGCACAGCAAACTTGCCCCGCTGTCCTCTATCTAACTCAACCAAACCAACTTAGACTCTCTGCTCAGGCGCCCCTACTGAATCGGCCCTCTCTCTTCCAGGAGAGCTACTAGCCCACTTTTCCCATTGCTCCCTCTCTACAACCGGAGTGTCCCAATTGATCTAGGCAACAACAGGGAAGCCGCAAGCTTCAGCACGAAGACGAGATCTATCCCCCTTTTGCAACACTGCCCCAGTCTCCGCATTGTCAGAAGGACGTGGTTGACGGTGTCACAGATCGTTCAGGAGCGTGTTGGATTGCCCCACCAGTCTATCAGTCTACGGAGAAGACTCTACCAACATACCTTCCCTTTGTTGTCACCGGGGCGGACGGAGGAATCGGTGCGCGTGGGGGGGGGGGGGTACATAGGCAGGTATAGTGATCTGTAGAAGGACCAGGATGCGTTATTTGTGTTTTACTTATACATCTGTTTTCTATCGTTAATTTGGTTTTTGGAGAGTTCGAACGAAGTTGCGGAAGTCACCTCATACCCTTCCTACATAGTGCCCAAGTTTCAAGTGAATCTTCTCACTCTACTGTCCACCCTAGTGCAACCTATTTCCCAGTTTAATGCATCTCTGCCACTCTCTGCCTTCCCCTCGTAGCTACCTTCCTTACCCAAGTAATGATTACCCTCGGCACGGTAAAATAGCAACTCCAGCCTTTCCCATGAGCTGCCAGTGCTCCAAAGGTTATCGATGTTCCTCTGCCAGAGCCCTTAACTTGTTTAATCCATATGCTAGACGACCGAGACAACTCCTCGGAGAATAAGCACCCTATCCCCAAACAAAAACTAGAGTTTAAAAACGGAAGCTATCAGAATCGTTCTCGTAAGAGCGCCCTAACCCGCGACACAGCCAGATGGCGAAAGCGTGAATACTACAACGGGGGCGAGGCCTCATGCGTAGTCCTATTCATCATCTCCCACTTCTGCATGGAAGTCCCCCAAGCCCTCCTGTCCGTCCACCGACCCTACGCACCGCTAGCAGACTCGACCACTTCCCCCGACCCACCAAACCCCAGCTTCCCTCAGGGAGAATCACGGATGATTTGAAGGCCACATGCTTAGCCTGGCCTACACCGAAATACAAGACTCGGTAGATAATAATAATAATACCCGCGTTACTTCCACACCGACACAAGCACAATATCACAACCACCATTCCTCCTTCGTCCGGACAACGTGCGCTCACCAAAACACACCCAACCGATACTATAACAGCCAACCCGGATAGCCTTTCCAACACACGGCCTCCTGGACATTCCCCCGAAATCCCCACCACAATCCCCCACTCTTCATCCCGAACCCCTTAAGTCCTCCCCCCCCCCTTCTTCATGCTTTTCCACGCCCCCGTCCCAAGACCCCACTTTCCCTTCCATCTCCCCTTCATCTCGTAATCTACCCACAAAATCGACCACTAAAAATCACTTTCCCCCTATCCTGGCCCCCATCCAACTACACACACCGCAGTCCCTCCCCTCTCTCTCTCTCTCTCTTTTTTTCTCTCGCTTCTCTTTTCCCCCTTCATCAGCTATGTACGATTGTCCGAAATACCCGTACACGGCATGAGCAATGCCCGCACCCTAAGGTCCCAGCCGCGCACCAGCGGAACACGCAAACTATGAAAAAATTTTCTCCTATCATATTCGTTATCCCTTTCTTTATCGTCATCCTTTCCTTACTTGCTGTTCCCAACTTTTCCTCAAGACAACTCAACCCAACCCCGCCCAACCCAATTAATCATACACTTCCTTTACCGCTTAATAAAAAAAAAAAACCCCCCCCCAAACTCTCCATTTCTAGAGCTACTCAACCCCACCGCCTAATATAAAAAAAATTAAAAAAAATACCATCGCCGATCATTACCTCTCCCCAACTGATTACTTTCAACAAGCATCACGTTTCGAACACCGAGTGACATATCATGATCCCGCCTGCAACAACTACCCCTCCCTCCCTCCGCCTTTGATTCCCCAGCCAAACACCATCCCTCCCCCCCCCCCAAAAAAAAAAGATTCCTAGCCAAATGCATCTTCGTGAGATACCCCCAGGAAATCCGTAGCATGGCATGGCATGGTATCATACAAGTTCTACTCTAAATTTACTCGAGTTTAGTGAGATAGCAATCACCTGACTCGTACCACAGACCACTTGGGAAATGATCACAAGCCGGAGGCGGTCAGTGCGTCACGGGTCGTCACGGGTCGTCACTCACTCACGCGCTCACTCACCGCTAGTTACTATACGGTACTCGAGTAGCTGGCTAGTAGAATAACTAGTCAAGGGATAAACGATCATGCAAGGGGGACTACTACCCTAAACTCTGGGCAAGCTTGACCCACCATTTTTTTACCCCTTAAGTTAAGGTATGATAGCCACTAGACTACTTCCTCCAAGGCCCAACCCTGCAGCAAGATACACTTTTCTGAGCGTGGTAACCAGCATACAGGTAACAGTCTAGCGGCCGGTCGAGTTTACCCAGAAATAGCGGTAGTCAATGCCCCGCTATGCGGGTAGGTCCGGCGTTAGTACGATAAAAACCATACAGCAGGAGTGAGTGATTTCATTCCCAAAAAATTAACCAACGTGCGGAGATATAAGAGAAAGATCGAATCCCGCACAAACCGTAACGTCAGTTATAACATCTAATACCTTCCTAAGTAGACCAACTCCACGGTTTACTCCTACCAATGCAGCCCGTAGCAAGAAAGCGCAACTACCATACTCTGAACCCGACATGAAGAAGCGTCAATGCATTTTAGGCTACACTATACGTACTCAACCATAGGTAACAAACAGGGTGGGTGACTAGGAGTGCACGAAACGCACACCCACGCTTCGCGATAACTACCGCTATCGCTTACGGTCCCCGCGCATGCATAATACGTACACGCAAACAGTAAACCCCTGTGGTAATGAAGGCGAGGGGAGAACACAAAAAATATAAATAAAAGTAAAAAATATAAATAAAGAGACTTTGTAGTTTCCAGGGTTCCCCACGATGTGTAATATACTTACTTTTACCGCTAATGGTAAGAAAGGTGTACAAACAAAAAATTGATCTGAAAAAAACACTGCAATAATTATTTGTTACCCTTTTTTCCTCACATGATAAACTCGGTGGAGAGAAGGGAAGAGAAAATAAAAGAGTTATCGAACAAAAGTTACACCGGACAGAGCATACCCAAAGTACACTGTAAGCAGGCAAAAGGGGTAAGTAAATGTGCAAAAGAAAGGCGTGAAGTGGAGTGCAGTGAAGACAAAAAATACGTCGAGGGGTTATAAAGGCCAGAAAAAAGTCTATAAATCCCTCGAACCATACCCCCAAACCAGTTTGATAAAGACAAAAGGAAGAAGGGTGGTCAGAAAGAAAAAGGACATAAAACACATGAAAATGTATTCCAACAGTGTAACTGTGTGATCCGAGCTTTAGTTCCATCCCGAGAAAACTTGCAGTGATTGTCAAGTCCTTTCTCAAGGTAACAAACGAGCAGGCTCGACACAGAATACCTCCCTCCTAATACCGCCCCTGCAAGATAAAAACAAAAACAGACAAGACGGGTAACACAACAAATGCCCATCCGTTCATATCCGGGAAGGAAAAAACAAAAACGAAGAGAAGAGGAATTGTTAGATCGTCGGCATCGATTAGACTCGCCACCACTGTTCTACCAGTGCTGCCATCCAATCGCCGGATTTCACAGAATTTCCTCTTCCATCTCCATCCCCCCCCCCAACACCCCTCCGAATTCGACCTTGCCTCCGAATCCTGTCATTGGAGTAGCCTGCATGCCAAATCCGAGGCCCCTAGCAGGACTCTTAACATCGATATCTCCGCTTCCACGCCTCTTCTTCAACGGGGTCTCGGGCTCATGGCCATTGGCGTGAACAAGCTCAGGTTTCTTGATTGTATCCTTACCGGGGATCGGAAAGGTTTTGGCTTTACCATTCGCCGAAAAATCCGGGGGTGGGGTTGACGTTTTATCCTTAGACCCGGAATCCCGAAGCGAGGAAGTGGAATGCGAACGTTTCAACTATGCCCATCAGAACTGCCAAGATCTCGAACTTTAAAAAAACGAAAGCATACCTTAATCCTATCCACTCCACCTACGAGCTCCTCCTCGAGACGCACATCCTCCTCGCTTCTCATCCTCTCACGTAAATTGTCCCTCTCATCTCTAGCGAATTCATCCCCCGCAAGGCTCTCAACCTCGTCATCTCTTCCGTCCAAGCCTGGAATCTTTTTGCCATTCTTGCGCTTCAAGTCACCCCCATTAGTGACCCCATTGTTGCCGTCGCGGAAATCGTTAAAACGCTTGGAAGCCCCATTCTTCTCAGAACCCTTGGCGACAAGAGACTCAAGAGCAGAAGCCATTGCCGTGAAATCCTGTTTCTTAGATTTGCTGGGGACTGCCGAGAGAGAATCGGCACGAGTGGGCGCAAGTGGTTTGATCAGTCCCATCTTCTTCAGCTGGCCTGCAATAAGCAAAGGTTGGATTAGCAACCTCCCCAAACAAAAGCAGAAACGGGACATTACGCTCTCCGCGATAAAGGAAGACAAAGCTAGCGTAAACCACACCCTCAGGGTCCAGGTGGCTAACACTCTGGGTCGAGACCGTCTCCCTGTCGAGGGGCTTCGGATCCGACAACCTGTGACCATAAATTTTGCACATAAGCTCTCACGTAATCAATCCAATAGTTCAAGAGACGCCATAATCCTCTCGCCGACCCGATTACGATTCCCTCTACTAAAGTAGGTGGAATTCATATAACGTACCCAGCAGTGTGGCTCACATCCACCCCGCCTCCAAACTCGTCATCCTCATCACCACGAGAATCCTTAAACATACCACCCCAAACACCCCTGCGAACCGGGCCCTCACAGCGAACCCTGAACAAGTCTACCCGAATTTGGCCGACGGATTCCTTCTTCCCAACATCAGCATCTTCCTCATCATCATCATCAGCGTTAGCCTTCATTTTAGCCGGCATGCTGTGACGCCTATTCACACCCTTTCGAGTTCCGTTCTTTGCATTGTTCTCCCTATCGGATTTGGAGAGGTCGAGGCCGCTCAGAAAGCTCTCGAGACCAACTTCCTTGAAAACGAACTCTCTTTCTGCAAGTTCCCCTTCTTTCACCTCAACCCATCTACTGCTAATCCAAGTCTCAACACCACGGCGAAGAAGTGTAGCGGTCTCCTCCTTTTGGCGACCATCAAAGTAAACATAGGCAGCCAGACTCTCCCGCTCGTCGCCTTCATTCTTAGGCTGGTAGGAATCCAAAATAGTAATAGAGATAGCAAAGGGCGAGTTGGTTGTAGATGGGATGTAGCTCGTGATTTTGTCTGTGTTACGCAAGCGATGATTCCCATATTCTGGCAACGGGGAGTGAGCAGTGTTGGCCCACGAGAAGTTTTCAGTTGAGACAGGGGGCTCCTGAGGCGTATGTATGTTCAAGGTAACATGTTTGAATGTAGGCATTCTGAAGGTGGCGCGAGTAGTGTCGGACGAAGAATGTTATCTAACGGTCGGGAATTCAGTGATCAGCTAAGATATCTACCATGAGGTGTGCAGATGTGGGGAATAGGGAAAGTCAACACCAGCAGCCACGGGCATGTTGCCCGAAGCTCTGTCAGGTAAAGGGTATAAAGGGGAGTTGAGCCTATACATGGAGTCTAGCAATGGAATTGAAGGAATTATAAGCAAAAAAAAAAAAAGGTGGTTGGAGCCCGCCTGAGTAGCGGACGTGTGGATGTGGGCGTGAAGGAAGGAGGAGGATCGTTAGTGTCAGAAAGGAGGAGTGATGCAGAGGGTAAAGAGTAGAATTGGTGATGAACTGAAACGAAAAGAAAAAAAGGCGTAAAGGAGGTGGGGGAGAAGCAGAAGGGTAACACCACGATCGTGGGAGGAAGGGCGGGGAATGCGTGATCAGGATACAGGAGCCCTACCGTAGAAAAATTGGAGTTTTGGTGAAATCTCAACCTTACAAGGTTAACAAGAGCTCAAGAGTGATCAAGTCCTTTGCCCAAATAGTCCCCTAATCTTCTCTTGTCGAATGGTCCAAGCAAACGAAGTAACCGCCTCCTGCTGCGACTCTCGGTTGGGCCTTGGACTCGTAGCTTTGTTCGTCGTTGTCGAATCTCACCAACAAGGGCAGACAAGCGTTCGTTTTCCTTTACACCGTTAGTTCCGCTGCCGCTGATTCTGGCACCCCCGGTAGAAGTGAGGCGAGTGGGAGGGGAGTACTGCAGTTGTTGTAGAAGAAGCTTTTCTTTGGAAGAGTGTTGTTGATGGTTGAGTGAGACGGCGGGCTGCGATGGCAGAATATGTGGAGAAACAGTAACGAGAAAAAGCTATGTCATGCGTTGCAACTAGGAGAGTGTAAGTGGATATATTCGGGCAAACAACGCAGCAAAATGGTACTAGGGCAGGTCAAAATGAAAAATAAAGCGGGCAAGAAAGAGGAGGAAGAGAAGTAGAGAGATAGAAGAGACCACAAAGGTAAACTTCCACCGTCAATTCTATAATTGCTATCTCGGGTGAAAGGGAAGTTATGGTTGAGTTGTAACACCACGTTGGCAAAAGTAGGAGAGGTACTTAAGGGAGGAGCAAGAGAGAAGCGCAGAGAGCGGTGGCACTGGAGCAGCAGTTGGTATCATTTGTTCCCCCGGGTTTATCCCTTGAAGTCACGTACTAAAAAAGTTCACGTTACTTTATTATTATGGCAATGCATTTACATTATCTTCATCCCATCCAGTCTCTCCATTCCCAAGTTCAATCCCCGTGGAAACCCTATCTCAATTCTACCCCTTTCATATCTTTCCACTAACGTATTTTCTCGCTGTTTCCCCCCGTGTATCCAGCACACTCTCCTGCAGCGAAGAAACACAAAAATCTCGAAGATGCTTTGGCTATGCATCTTTGCCAACACCCTACGGCCTCCAAAAGTAGTTAGATTAGGCTTTGACAAGAGGCCAGAAAATCAAAGGTCCTTGCTGTCCCTAACCCATGGAAGGCGCCCCCTCCCCCCATCCTCACCCCAACCTTCAACTCACCGCACTCAATCCAGTTGCGGCCCCGCCTTTCTTTCTTTCTGCCTCAATTCAACCAAAAATGGAGGAAGAAAGAAAAGAAAAGAAAATGAAGGAAATCTCACTCTCCGTGAATTGGACCATGAATTGGAGAAAAAAGAAAAAAGAAAAAAAGGAGCGAGAGAGGAGGAGGGAAGATCGAAAAGAGCAGAAAGAAAAAAAAAGATCATAAATTACCCTCCCGCTGTCCACTCTTCCGCTGCTTCCAAAAAAAAAAAAAAAATTTACTATATTATGAACCCCTCCATCTTTCCCATCTCGAGATCTACAAATCATCCCGAGCCCTTAATATGGAATGGCATCCTTCTCCCCCCCCGAAGTTGACAGAGCACGAATATTTCATACCGGTACATCCCCAACCGGCGCTGTACCTGCTTCATTCTCACTCACTTTTCTTTCTTTCGAACGCCGGCCCCCCACCGCACCATCATCTAGTCTGCAGTCGCCCACACATGTCGGCGTCCCATTGGCCAGCCATTGAATGGGAAATGGAAAGGGGAAGAGGGAAGAGGGAAAAGAAAAGAAAAGAAAAGAAAAACAACGAACCATATTATGTAGGAAATCCATGTTCCCAAGGATTACGAGAGGGGAGGGGAGGGGGGGAGGGGGGATTTTCTAGCTGCGCTATGCATCAAAAAGTTTTCGTGTGAGATTTCTTATATTATAATAATACGCCTTTTTGACCCTTACCCTTGATGGAATATTTAGACTTTTGGTTATTATATTGTCCTGCCCTTCTCAATTTGGGGTAGTCTAGGTTACGGTCTGGTATCTCTCTCTCCCTGGAATTCGAACAGTGGTATCATAAGATGGATTAATGAATAAATGATAGGGTGAGGGGGAGGAGGGGGTTGCCGTATGGGATATCCTCTCGGCTTGGTGGTGGTTCGGGATGAAGGTACTACTTATGGGTATGGAGGGGCGGGGGAATACCGGTACTTGGATGAGGACAGACGCCAGCTGCTTGCTTGCTTGCACCAAGTACCGTATTCTATCTCGAGTACATGACAAGACCGTACTGTGCTGTGCTGTACTGTACTGTACAATACCGGTACTCGAGTACAGTAACAGTGCTGAACATGGGTTAACTTATCAATTGATGCAAACCATCGGGATGCATTTTCGAAGGAAAATCAGCCCACCAAGGTCCCCAAATTCCGCTCCATTGCCCGCCTGTGATCCGAAATCACAAATATAAAACTAGTTATCAATCTTAACACAATCCCGAGAAAGAAAAACAATAATAAGAAAAATGCCCGAATCGGATTTCCAGAGGCATCTGGAAGCTTCCAAAATCCCCATCCAAACTCCAATTCTACCGAGAGAGACCATTATTGACATCAATGCCAGTATTGTGCCAACTCCTATCACGCTTATCACTCGGCTTAGTTCGGAACCCACCGCCACGACACTGGTAGGCTCTCCACTCCCCACTCTCGACTCGGCCCCAACTCAGATATATACCGTAAAAACTCAAATAAAAGAACCGGGTGCTATGTAGTCGAGAATTACCCACTTGAGAAAAGGGGCTAAAAACACAGCAAAAACAGAGCTGCTCAGGCCGCCTGAGAGTCATAAAAAAACAAAAAAACACCAGACCTTACCAGAGGAGGCAACTCCAACGACATAGCACACGGTAGTATACGGTAGTGCGAGAACCGATAAGTGTCAACTACGGTAGCTCTACAGGGTTTTCAATAGCATAACTTACCCAATACTAGACCAAGTCGGGTATATAAAAGAGCCGTAAAAATGTGGGCAAAATAAAGCAGAACAAAAGTAGGGTTTTTTATATTCTAACTATCATACCGTAATATCATAGCAGGAGGTATGATAAGTGGAACGCTATCTACTGCATCAGTGGGCACTATCTGATTGTCACGCTTCCGTTCTTTTGCACCATAAACAATAGCATTTAAAAAGTTCTTTTTTTCTTTCTTCAATTGCTTTGCAAAGTCACCACCCGGTATAAATCCAGAGGATCTACATCTACTCGAGTATACTACATCAATCAACCCTCTCCTGGGCACATTCCTCGTTCCAAACCGACTAACCTCCCGAACTATCGAGCCAGCGCAAGTTTATACGCACAATGATTCCTCCCAGCTGTGAAAAAAGAAAGAAATTACAAGTAGTTATCCGACCATTGTGGGAAAACAATTAATGGAAAGAAAGACAACAGAAAGAAGGCGAAACCATTCAACACCAAAGTCAAGAAACACGAGATAAGAGTGAGAAAACGACTTGGTAACGAAAGAGAGATTAACGAAAGAAGGAAATATCACATGAGAAACCCAAACCCTATGTTATGAACAGTATAAAACACAAAAGTGATCCGGCTAAAAACTACAAGGTTGTGAAAAAGAAGGATCAAGCAAAATGAAAAAACTTCTTCCAGGGCCTGCCCCAGCTAGGTCTGCCAGCCTCTTTTTCCACTTCCACTTCTCTTTTTTCTTCTGCAAGACCAGAAGGAATGCATCCCACGAAACATGATAGTTGCTCTTGATGGTAATATCACCCGAACGTTGAAACAGCCTACGCCGATGACATCTCCGCTAATACTCCCCCTCGGATGTTAGAATCGTCACTCATGAAATCCCCATCGGCGGGCGAGTATTTGCTGAAATGTTGAACCCCCAGGCCCCGTGATGATGCGAGTAAAAAATACATTTGCTAACGCCATGAACCCCCACCATAATCATTGAACTCGTGCCCCGATATACCTTCTCAGAGGATCACGACACCCATCGACAAGAACACTCTCCAGGTGTGGGATCCCGCTTGCGTCGTGGCGGCACCTGCTGCTCTTTCAGAATGACTAACCCTCCGCCGCTCGCATCCATATACTCTCTCAACCCGCCGCTTGGAGTTACGACCATCCGGGTGCACTTCACATCGCCGGGTTTGCTGTAGCCAGACGGATCTGCGTCAGTAAGATCCATTCCCAGCACCCACCGTAAATGCTTAGATGTCGGCCTAATTTCTTCAATGGTTATCTTGAGGGGATAGGGCGATGCTGGTTCTCCACGTTTAATTTTTCCAGCTATAGGAATATCAGAAGAATCGTCATCATTGGTACCGTCAACAGAGGTGTTGAACCCCGTTGGTGTCGGAATGGTAAGAGCAGTGGTCGGCGGTTTAAATTGGTCACCATCACCCGGGTTGAAGGAGTTTTGTGGTGGGGGCCCACCAGGCGGCCCCCGCGGGTCTCCACGTGGCAATCCAGAAGTAGCCCCGCCACGCCCGTCTGAAAAACCGCCACCACCCCGGCCATCTCCCGGCCCATCCCCCAAGCCATCATCTCCATCCCCATGACCAGGAGGTCCACGGTCCCCACCAAATCCTGCTGGACGCTGGGCCAAACTGGGCTGATTGAGGCTGATCTCAACATCCAGTAGAGTCTTCTCCCATACGCATTTCCAGACAATCTCGCCTTCACCCAGTGCTGTCCCATTTGCAAATTTTGGAGGACCCCCTGTGTTTTTGAGCACTGCCAGCGTTTGATCTATGGTACTCTGTTTCAAAACAACAGTTTTGTTGTAAAGAATCCCAAACCCGTAGGTCGCAAACTCCCCCACTGGGGCGCTGTCATTCGAGCGTGGATTCAGTGGTTTACCAGTAGGAGTCGAATAATTGTAGTATGCCAAGGGGATGTGCCAGAAAAGGGGATTCTGAGTACCATCCATCCAACCCGGCTTATTAGAATACTCTTCCTGACCGGCACCATCCTTAACCACCAAGTCCCAATCATCATCAAACTTTATTATCCCTTCTAAACTTGAGAGCATATACCCTCCCCAAGAACCCGCTCCATATTCTGCATTCCTCAGGAAGTCGGGATGGCTGGGAAAGGTGTCCATGTTAACCGGAGATGGCTGTGGGGGGAAAGGGTCAAACCTCCATACAAGAGGCTTGTCCGGGGAGTTCTGGCACGACCAAAGCAAATCAGAGCCCAAGTTAAAAAATCCGGGTGAAAATGGGTCCAGTGGCTTAATGAGACAATCGGAAGAAACCCCCGAAAGTATCAATGGTGTTAGCACCGCCATACCGGTTGTTATATCGGGAAACGAGTTATCGGAGTCAGAAATAGGCGGGCCAGTCTCTTCGGAGGATGGCGGCATCTCGGCTGTGGTCGTATATGACGATATTGATCTCATGGGGCTTCGACTGATGTTAGCAATAATACCTTGCTCACCCTGCGCAATCTCCCACTTTCATGGAGTAAAGAGGGGCATCAGGGGTGCTTCTGGGGGTGGGGGCTTACACGCTAGCGGATGATTTCCTCAATCCCATACCTAGGCCTATTCCCAACCCAACAGCTAACAGCAGCATCAACCCTATCCCAAGCCCCAAAACGATGATCCTAGCCTTAACCCCCAGCCACCGCTTCTCTTTCCATTCCTTTGCAGCCCCACTCCCATCGTCCAAATTATCAGGTCCCCCACCGTTCCCCCCCATTGCCCGTCTTGCACCAGTCCCCCCAGCCATCGGCAATATCACCGCTCTACTATCCCTACGATCCTCCCCTACCGAAAACCCAGAATCCGGATTCGATTGAACATCTGCAGCAATACCTCTTTGCTCCGGTTTTAATGGTGGTTGGTCCGGATATATACTATATGGCGGTGGTTCTGTCGAAGCAATTGAGGGTGGCTGCCTTTGATGATGAGGAGCAAACCCATCTCCCACAGGAATCTCAAAACCATCTCCAAATGGATCATGCTCACCGATATCAGAATTGCTATGTACCGACAAAGGATATATTGATTGCTGGTGGCCACCATAATCGAATCGAGGCCTCACCGGAGCTATTGATGGTAGTGGTGAAGGGGGTGAAGAGAATTGCGAAAGTTGCGATGGTATTGAATAAAGTGTTGATGAATTTGTAGAATTGGTTGTATTGGTTGCAACAGTGTTAGACCGATGCAGTCCAGATCCAGTGGCATGAGCAGAAGAGTCGGATATTATTGAAGGAGCTAATGATGAGGAAACCCTATGGTGAGGGAAGTAACCGCCGTTCGCTACGCGAATAGGAGACGAGGATCGTCGTGAGGAAAAGGAGGAATCACGCCTTAGCGAATATACAGAAGGGGCAAAAGTAGATCCTCCCGAATCTCCCGGGTCAAGGTCTACAGGAGAAGGGCTACGTGAGTGCACGGGGGTAGCAAACACATTTGAAGGCCTTGGAGAACCAGGTGGAGTTGCAAAGACATTTTCCTGTATCGGCTGAATATTGTCAGCAGCGAACCTGACCGAGTCTTCCGACCGTGAATATCGATAATCTTCGTCGGAGTCGGAGTCGTTGGGGGCAAGCGAAGAGAGCGGGCGAGCATCACGGAGGGGTAATCGGTTCTCCATCGCAGGCCACCCGAGATAGGGGGAAGGGCCCAGAGAGAGAACAAGTCTCTCAGATGGATCAGAAAATAGCTCGCTTCGACACGACGAGCGGAGGGCAGAAATGTGGGGATAGGGGCTGAAGGATACCGGTAAAAGAGACAAGCGAGACTTTCGGCAAGAGAATGTGTATCGACAGTTGAAAGAAGGTATTCGGTGAGAGTGAGTAAAGTGGTTTAAAGCAGAGCCGAAGATTGCGCGATGGTCAAGGAGCGGATGGGATACACGAGAGGAATAGACGATGGATGTGGTTTGCGGTTGTGATCTGAAAGGTGATTGGGGGCAGCCACACCAACGCTCTGTCGCTCACACACACGAGCAAGCAACCGCACAAGAAAGAGGGAGTGTTAGGGGAAGGAAGCACCAGGATTGTACTCGTACTGTATCAGACCTTCCGTGATTAAAGAAAAAGAAAAACGGAAGACGAAACTATCATACATATTAAAGTTCACCAAAAACTCCCAAATACCGCACCGCAAACTTGGACCATCCAGAAAAGACACCGGCTGGGGGGGGGGAATGGCGAGAAGTTCAAACGGGCGCGGGCTGGTGTTTCTGTTTTCCTCCTTCCGTTGATTTCCTCTGGCTCTTGTCCTCCAACTCGGTGCACAGCCCCAGTCCAAAACGGCCTGGTGCGCTTCTTTATTTGGGCTTCCCTGTCAACTATCCGTGGGTCTCCCTCATATTCCGTCACTCGATTTCGAGACATTACCCATTTTATTGCCCCGAAAATTCCTTCAATCCATATGATCCATATTGCTGGTTTGGTAGTACCGGGAGCTGACCGCCCAAACGGACAAACCCACCCACGCATCCGGCCCAATCGAAATGCTCACGCTTTAAAGGCCTTAAACGGGTGTGGGATCTTGGTTATATGATTCGCATACAGCGAATGACAGTGCTGTGCAGGACAGCAGTAGTACAAGACGCCTAGAAATAAAAAAGACTGTACTGTACTGTACTGTACCCCGGACTGCAGAGTCTCACGCTCAATTCTTGATTAAAGGAACTCCACGGACATGTGCCGTACGCAGAGCTACCACACTGCCTAACCGTTCCGAGGGATTGCATACCGGTGCGGTTGCTCCTAAGGGGAACCCTTGCTCTGGGATCGGGGGGAAAAAAAATAAATGCTGATGCTCTGGGAACCCGGTTTCGGGGGGGGGGGAATGAAATGTGGGTGTTGGCCCGTTGTGAAGCGGCTACCATCGACTGGTGAACTTTCTCGTTAAACGTTTTTAAACAGGGAGGAAACTGACAGGCTCCTTTGGGGGAATTTTGGGTATCACTTCATGAAAAGTGGTTGGGGGGCTTTAGGTAGGGCTGGAGAGAAATGGTGGAAGCCCGTGTCAATCATTTATTCTGCCAGATTTCACGCGCAGAAGCCGGAAGCTCGCCGGGGCAGAGGAGGGATTGTCGGGGGTACTTGTCCGGGTTGCACTCGGGTATCATATACATATGAAAAGGGATTCGTAATTGTAAAATGCATGCTTGTGTCATCACCCCTTGCGTCGCTTCCGAAGTATCCACTGCAAAAGCTAGCTAGACACGGGTACAGTAGAGTCTGACCTCGCCATAATGGACCTCCTTATGGTGGAAAAACTGATATTATGAAGGGATTGTTTTGGAACTCGAATGTCTCGTCTCTTTGACTGGTATGAAGGGGGGGGGTGGATGTTGTGCTACTCCTGTCAATGTCGAAGTCAGATGGTTAAGGTGCTGCCGCAACATTCTTCAGTGATAATGAATGTGTTTGCCCTTTAGTATTGAATCCTGGGATTAATTCTCAAAGTACTGTACAGGGAAATCCATGGCAAGTGTTCTAAAGCATGACCTGGAAAACTCGAGAGAAACAAAAAAAAAAAAGAGGAAGGAGCATCAAAGATCCAAGTGAACTGACAAATATCCCACTGGGCATCAAAATAATGGAAGATGATCAAAATTGGTAAAACTAGGGTTCAAGATTTCAAATTGTATCCTGTCAGAATGGTAAAACTTCCAGCCCCACAGATGAATCTTATTTATATCCTGAACTACAACGCTAAGAAGTGTTTTTTTAATCATCTGATAGCATAGTTAGGTGCTGAGGTGCTAAGCTTGAGCCTGGGATTAAAGTCAAACCTTTACTTATCCGACAGAGTGAAAGCCTAACACGCACTATAGCCAGTTGATATCTTCTTTTAATTCTTATTTTTCTTGGCTTACTCATACTACCCGTATTTACTGGAATAATGGAACCTTACGTTGAGAGGTCCAAAATTCCCTCTCTCGGGTTGGAGTGAGCACTCGGAAAACAGACCACCTAAGCCCCAGCTTGAGACAAAAAAGAGCAAAGAGGTGCCCGACCTTACCAGCAAAGGCTACTCCAACGTCCTAGAGCGAGGTTCAATTACCCCAGCAAATACGGTATACTCAATTCCCCTCTGTCCTTTAACCTCACTCGTAGATGTGGTACAATTATGTTTTAAATACTGAAGTAAAGGTGTTTTTTTGGGGGGAATTACCCTTTGCCACCATTTTCTGGTTATGAAAGCAAACCAAAAAACATACAGTATCATACTAGGAAATTAACAAAAAGAAATTACGACAACCGCTCCAAGAATCGCAGAAATATGGCACCGTAAGGGCTCGAATAAACGGACCTTGTGCTTAGACGTTGGAGTTCCCCCCTCTCTTAGTAAGGTTTGTTATTTTTTTCCTTTTCCGTTTGTCTCGAGGTTTTTGGCGTGCTCCCCCCCCCCCTTTCCCAGAAGAGGAAATTTTGGACAACCTAGCACATGGTCCGCTTATCCAAGTCTTTACGGTAATTGAAAAGAATAGACGTGGGTGGCGCTTATCGCGGTTAGACATTTGAGGGAATGCAGAGAATCTGGATCCGTCGACATGGCTACAAAGGGTTGTTAGGATGATTACCCACTAAACTGCCGATTGCCATTGGAAGCCGGTAGCTTGTGGCCACCGACGCTGAGAGAGCGGATGCACTTATCACCCGCAGCCATCTCGCAAGTTGTGCAACTACTGAATTTGATTCAAACGGGTTATTTGTCGGGGCGAAGGGTGATTGATCGTGATTCTTAAGATGAAAAAAAAACGGAAGATTGCTCAAGGGGCGTACTGCACAATTTCCAAGTGAATGGCGTCAAGGAAAGAAACCAAGGCAAGGGAGGGTGAATAACTGGCAGTGACTTATTGGGCGTTTTGGAAAATTAGAAGAAAGAAAACACTCTGTAGAAAAACTCTGCAGAAAAGTGATTTCTTGGGAGAGATAATAAAGGAATCTCCCATATATATTTTACTCACTATGGCACCAGTCAGCGCCAAAAGGACGAGCCTACTGAAGCTTGGACTGCCGTAGTAGGGTGGTAGAAGTGCCAGTGAGGTAGTTTTCTGAGCTGAGGTAAAGCGCACCAGTCATATCACACAAGGAGAGAGCATAGCGAGGTTGGTAATGCCAACTGAGAAGTCTCTCCCCCGCACGAAATTGCTAGATCCGGTCTAAAATGGAGAGGTAATGCCTAGATTTCCACTCGCGGGTGGCATAGCAACTCGGGGAGGACGACTAGTACTGGTGCCTGAACTGAGGTTAAGTTGGCGATCCCAGCAAAACTATTGGAAGTCACGTGCCGCCATTAAATTAATGTCTGAATCAATGCCTTTGATTAACGGAATTTCCGATCCTGCGGGAGAGGCTGGATAAATTGACGAAGTGAAGCTCGGGATCGGGGACCATGTGGATAGGGTCTAGCGACGGCAATTTGCTACAGGGTGAGGTAATGGAAGGTGAGAGTGAAGAAAGCTATAGCTTTGCAGAATTGTGTCTTAGGAAATACTGGTAACTAAAGATTGAGTACAGGGAGGGTTGGAGCTTTGGGGGAGGGAAGAGCTAAACAAATTGGAGATTGTTGCTGTGAGGAAGAGGTTGTGGATAAGAACTCGTGTGGGTTGAGGTGTGGAGTGGGGAGGCACTTAGTGTTTGTGTAGTTGGCCCAGACGAAACTACCGATCCGGAGCCAAAGCATTATAACCGCGGATAGGCCAGTTGCCCATAAATACTAGAAGAGCTCGAAAAAGGATGCTGGCTTGAGAAACTAACCGAAAAAACACATCAAAACCAGAGAGGATTTCCTGAGAAACCCCTATAAACTATCTCCAGTTGGCAAGGTCTAGGGACTAATTCCCCTAAAAGCTCATATGAAAGGCTCCAATACAGGTTTATTCATTCGCCATAATAAATAAGATTGTGGTTGTATGATCTAAAACATCCCTGACAAATAATCTCAACATGATACTTGACGGTGTTTGGTAATTGGTGGCCCAAGCGCCAGGAACTCGTATCAAAACCTTAGCCAGGGGTGGCTTAAATTATCACGAGAGCCACGGATGGAGGGATCGACGCGCCCCTTACCGGAACGGAGCCATCTCTGGACCCACCATCAAGAAACTGGGGGTGTGTAGGGAAACAGGGTAAACCTGGATTGGAGCAGCTTTCCATGGAACTGCGATATAGACCCTGAGTTCCAAGAAGTTTAAGGAGAGATGTGTCCCCGTGCTGAGTAATGAACTCCTCTCTGGAGGTTCGGCCTACATAGCACGAAGTTTGACCTAGCATGAGGTTTGGTTTGTGGTTGATGTTAAAATGTGGGGCGACGAGGCTAAACTAGGTTCTCTTCTCTAGAACTTGAAGGGAACCTGGGAACCCGAGAGTTTATGAGCCTTGTGTTTGTCATTAACTTTGGAAGGTGGTAAAGGAGCTACTGGGCTGTCCCAGACTTGGTAGAGGAAACAATAATGGTGGCGCTCGGTGCCATCAGGGTTTATCCTGCATAAGGTGCCTGTTGGACCGTGATTCGCACAGCGGACGGCCCCCAATATCGGAGGTGGTTTGTCTTGAGGCTGCGGGCTTTACTTTGGCTTAGTTAGGGAGTGCTGTGAGGGGCACATATATTACCAATGGGACTAGATGGGCCCAAATGCGCCCAATTTTGGGAACCCTTTCCCGAAGAATCTGTCCCGGGACTTGTCTCATTGGAACGGGAAGCCTTAGTTCCCTGAAGCATTCCGCATGGGCAACCGTAATTCAATTCCGAGAGTTAATTCTAATACCCACTTGTCCTAGAGAGTGGCCCTAAGGGACCTGAACGATTGCGTGGGGTATCGCGTTCTGACTCTACTAACCAATACTAGCTCCCTAGAAGTGAATATGGCCCGTGAGCGGCTGCAGATCTAAGGCCCCCGGGAGAGTATTCAGGGAGTATTGGTAATTGCTGCAAGCGCATATTTTAAGGAATAAAGCATATAAAGAATAAATTCTTTCTATATGATCCTCCTAGCTTGGCTGCAATATTAGGAACATATGTAAGGCACTCTTGATGTGGAAGCGGTAACTAATGTGATGTGCGGAAGTTATCTCGTGTTCCGAGCTTGGTTTGGGGGGCGCACATAGCTTGTTTGGTCCCTTCACAATGGGGCGAAGCTAGAGCGGGGGCTGCAGGGCATGATCTGAATTAGGGCTAGGGTTTCTTAATATGTGAGAGAGAAAATAAACAAACAAGTATGGGACATGTGTAAACCTTTGGCCAATGGCCACCAGTGAGGACCAAACTATGAAGCAATCCAATGATCACTTATACGTTAGATATCTAGAGGCAGGGGATGACTCCCAACGCCCAGATATTGGACTCGAGGGACTTTATCTCCATTGTCAGATGCAAACCCCTGTAGAATCTCCCAGATAAAATACCTCATAGATACGGTGGGTGAATTCCGAGCCTTGCCCTCTTATCTCCTTGGGTGAGTAACTTCAGAGTTTGGTTTGGTTACGGGCTTGACATTTGCTCGCTGTCAGGAGCATTTTACACTCCCCTTCATGAGAAGTCACTCGACAGAAAAAGCTTAGAGTGACTGATTATGTGGGGAAATAGGCCAAACCCAGCTCGTAGCTGGGGGGTGATAGCAGGCAAATAGAACCTGCTGTCGATCACAATTCAGGAAATCGCGAGTCAGGTGGCAAGGGGTGGTGGGCAAGAGAAACCATTGGCCAACCGTTTTGTAAATTAGATGTCCTGCCAGGCGTCCTCGCATTGTGCCCTAAGCCGAAGGGCAAGAATTTTAGTCTTGGAAAGACCACTATCTAAGAGGGTGACAGCAGGCCCCTTCAGACAGTTAGTTATCGGTAGCCCTTGCCGATTGATGAGGGTCTAGCGGCCCCCCCAGCCACCTATAGAGAACCACAGGGTTAGGTAACTGGATAAACTTATAGGCAGTCATCCCAAGCGCCTCGGCTCCCTTGTAGGCACCTACAGGACTCTAATCCTAGGCGCCCCAGGCATGCGCCCCAAACTGTGGGGTAAGAGCATCAGTCCTTTGGGAAAGGTAGTTGTCTAGAAAGGTGAGGGCTGGCCCCTGCAGCTCTCTGCATATCAGAAACTCCCGTTACCCGCAGTCCCCGCTGACTGCCTGTAGGGCCCGCTCGTCACATAGAGGGGTCCGGCAGATTCCGCAACTTGAGACACCTGCAGTCCCACCCATTCGTCCAAGACAGTCATCCGAAAGGGCGCCAAGATTGCCATCCGTCGGGGAAGCCCTTTCAGGTATTGCCGTCCGACCCGCTTGGGACCGAAGACGGATGGGCCGGGCGTCCGGGTTTAGTGCCTGCAGACCACGTCTGCTTAGCAAGAGCACTTGTCAGGTATATCTACCTATCTCACCACAGCCTTGAAGATGCAGGGGATGGGCACTGGGGCTCTATGGGGTTGAGATCCTCAAGCTTGCCATCCAGATACTTCCCCGAACTCACCATTTACCCAAACAGCGCCGGGAATAGACCATGTAAGCAAAATGAAAGAGGGAACGAACAAGACCCAGGGCGTGGGAGCCAGGAGACGGTAGAATTTGCCAATGCCAAATCCTTGCAGGAGACTGATGAGGAAAAGATAAAGGACATCGGTAAAATATTATAGGGAGTAGAGAAGCCCCTTACTCCACGTGCAGCCTGGACAGGTCTGGAGGATTGAGTGTCCAGTGATGAACACGAGCAAAATTGAGCAAATTAGTAGAGCGTAATCGAGCAACAGCCCATGGCCACCACCCGAGCTTGATCGAGTACAGTTGATTGCCATTGATTTTGCGAGAGTGTAGTTGCTTTCGTTTATACTAATAGATGATATCATAATTATGATAACCAAAACATACACATATAGAATGATTGATCATGACAAAGCAGACTAGAGTACGATAGAGCAGTACCTCTATCTCCGGTGTAATAGAACATGCTCTGGTCGAGCGAAGCTCGATCATGGCCTGATTGTGTCTATTGCTGGTCAAGGGTCTTGTATGGGGGAGGAGGCGCAGAATATAAGGATAGAGTGTCGGCGGAGTGTAATTTTTCTTTCTTTTTCTTTCTGCTATGGCACAAACCTCCCAATGGGTTAACCTAGGTCGGAAAGGGGCTGACCCACCCCGACCCAAGACCAACGAATATTCAGCCCAAGATTTAGGTAACACACTCTGGTGAAACAAGCACTTCGTCCGTCCGTCTTTGGGCCCGGACGGGACGGGTGACAAGACCTGAAAGGATTCTGGGGCGGGTGGGTATCTTGGCATCAGTCTACAGTGGCTCACTGCTCTGGACCAACTGGTGGGGACTGCAGGTGTCTCAAGTTGCGGAATCTGCCGAGCCCCTTCCAGTTGACGGATCGGGACTGTAGGTGACGGGCGGGCCCTGCAGGTGCCGTCCTGGAGCTACCGATTGGTAGACGCTGCAGAGCCTGGTTATCACTCTCGAAGACGTCAGTCTTTCCCAAAGGACGGACGCTCTTACCCCACAACTTTTACCCCACAACTTAAGGCACATGCCCCGAGCGCCCGGGGCCTGGGTCCGGTAGTGGCCTACAGGTCAGCCGTGACACTTTGGATGACTGGCACTCCTCGAACACCTTGGTGAAGCCATCCTATGGTGCCCTTGGGATTTGGGATTCAAATCGATTATGCATACCTAGTAACTGATGAATCGAAATCGACATAAGGGTGTGGTTTGCCAGTCATGAGTTGCAACCCCCTTGTGGTAGGCATATGGGGAACCACTGGCACCAAGATAGAATCTCGTTTACTGGAATCGATCCAGCGAGAGTTATCATACTAGCGAAGGAGCAATTGCCCTTGTTGACGGCTGAGAACACGCCTGGCTGGTCCTGCCAGGTTAAGTAAGATCGACAGACTTCCCCAAACCCCCCTCTAGCAAGCTCCAGACAGTTTCCCGGATGGCCCCACATTCTAAGACATAGATCAACCTATAATAGCCCGCCATCTACCCCATCGTTCGGCCAAAGACCTCTGACAAAACCTCCGCCAGGGCCAGACTGACTATTATACAATTCATAGTCCTCCCTCGCCCTACCGTTAGGACGGACGAACTACCCCGTTGAGAACGTTCGGCGACGCTGAAGGCCCCCGCGGACAAAAAGCCTGACATATGACACGTCGGTAGTGGCACAATATGGACTTTCTTGAATTAATTTGGTCCTGGCCCCAGAGTGCAATCCCATTGTGAAAATGCCTCGTCTGTCGAGTTCGTGTGGTGCTAGTGATCGGCTAGGATTGGCAACCCCAAGGGCTCAAGCGGGAGAAACGCACCATAATTATGAGGTCGCATGCCGGCCCCTTAAACTACTGGTACTCCAAGTGTCTCGATAAACTGAATGTGGTACTAGTAGTCAAATACTACTTGCTCGTTGGATCCCTTCTGTGTTAGTATAATAATCAGGCAATATGCTCCAGCTCAGCTATCAACCATAGCTGAAGATATGGGGAATTAATGATCATAAAACATGGACGACCATTAAGGATCTCTGTGACTGGTGGCTAAAACCGCTTCTTATCCATATTCCTATAGCCCTAGAGGTTGGCGAAGGTGCTCCTGACCGCTATGTAGTAGTAAAGTATAGAGGTATAGCAGACACAATGATTCGACATGCATGTTCGTAACGCCATGCTTGCTATCAGTGTTCGCAACGGGGCAGTCCGTCCGTCCTGAGGGTAGGACGAGGACGGACTACGAATCGTAGTCCGTCCAGTCCTGGAGAGAATTTTGCTCGGGGCTAATGGCCGTAGGACGGGGAAGACGGTGGGCCCCACAACCAGTTTTCAGAATGTCTCAGAATGTGAGGCCAGACAGATCCCCACAGATCCCCACAGATCCCCGCCGTCCTTGTCAGGGGATCTGCAGTCCACCACTGTCTTTTATCGTCCTTGTATTAGGATGGCACAATAGTGTCTCACCTTGTCGTGCCCGTGGTCCTCGCTCAAACCTGCAGTCCTAAAATGTCCCAGGACGGGACGGAGTGAAAATCGTCGTCCGGTCCGGTCCAGTCTTCTTGGCAGTTTCCCCGTGGGGCCGCCAGGGCCCCCAGACCGTTGCGAACACTGCTTGCTATCCTGGTGAGCTCAGCCAAATTATGAGAACGCCTTCTTGACCCAATATCTACCCCACCTACACTTAGATGAATAGGCTCCTAGCCGACCGGAGGCCTAGCAGACCTTCAGAATAATGATATGTATGCTTCCAACAGCCCTTCGAACTGCCTCCACAAACAAACTGCAGCTCTCAAAACCTTCGTTAAAAAAATATCCTTAGCACTTGTCAGCAGTGTTCCCAACCGTCCCGTCCGGACGATAGGGCCCTGGCGTCATATAGTCAAGTCCGTCCCGGGCAGGGTGGGTAAGGACGGCCGGGCACGGCGTCCGTCTTTGATGAAGATCGCAGTCCTGT
>Ga0307509_10000854_pt1 | contig 52492 bp, 38 predicted proteins | sample 10_EM_MG_FD_202245 | JGI IMG/M metagenome (GOLD analysis project Ga0307509, IMG submission 202245) | Populus trichocarpa ectomycorrhiza microbial communities from riparian zone in the Pacific Northwest, United States - 10_EM | ecosystem: Host-associated > Plants > Roots > Unclassified | place... | reverse complement strand
CGTGCCGGCGGTGTTTCAGCCGGTGCGCATCGGCAGCCACGAGTATGTGGACGGCGGTCTGGTGGCCCCGGTGCCGGTCCGCTTCGCGCGCCAGATGGGCGCTGAACTGGTGATCGCCGTCGACATTTCGGCCGGGCTGGACGGCAACGCTACCGGCGACGCGATGCGCATGCTGTTGCAGACCTTCGCGATCATGGGCCGCAGCATCAACAACTTCGAGCTGCGCGATGCCGACCTGGTCCTCCGGCCCAAGCTGGCGAATGTGGGCGGTGCCGACTTCAGTGCCCGCAAGCGGGCCATCCAGGCCGGCCGCGACGCGGCGCTGGCGCAGCTCCCTGCCTTGCGCGAGCGGATCATCGCGAAGACGCGATAACGCCGTCCCACAAAAACAAACGGCCCGGTGCGAACACCGGGCCGAAAGGTACCTTGAAAAGAGGGATCAGAGGTACCGAGGAGACAACCTTCAGGAAAGCCACCGGCATCGCCAGTGGCCCAGACTAGATGGTTGCTGCCGAGGAAAGTTCAAGCGCGCTACAACTCTTTACGCCCTCGAACCCTCTGAGCTCGGCTTTCAGGCAGCGCGCTTGCTCGCCTTGGTCACGGCTTGCGTGGCCTTGGTGGCCTGGGCGCTGACGGCCTGGAAGTTGGCTTCGGCGACGTCGGTCGCTTGCTTGACGGCCTTCTGCACGCCTTCGAACGCGTTGTTCGCGGCGGCGACAGCCGACTTGACCAGCGCGACGACGTTCTCGCTGCCGGCCGGCGCGTTCTTCACAGCCGAGTCGACGACGGTCATGAACTTGGCTTGGGCGTCGGCGGCTTGCGCTTCGGCGACCTTGCCGATGTCGGCGCTGGTGGCGGCGGCGATGTCATACAGGTGGCGGCTGTACGCAGCAGCCTTTTCGGCAGCGGGCTGCAGCAGGCCGGCTTGCAGGGTCAGGAATTCCTGTGCGTCCTTGGCCGAGAGCGCGGCCTTGGTGTTCTCGGCGACTTCGCCGATGGCGGCGCGGGCGACTTGCAGGTTCAGCTCGACGAGTTTTTCAACGCCTTCGAAGGCCTTGTTGGTCAGGCCGAACAGGGTTTCGACGTTGGTCTTGTGGGCGGCCATGACTTGTTCAGGGGTCAGCATATGAGTCTCCAGAAAGGGTTTGAGAAAGAGGGCTAACAGAGTGATCCGATGTGCACTGGTGCAAAAATGCTGCACTGCAACATGATCCCAAGTATAGAGACCGATCCGAGGATTGCAAGCTCATTTTGCTGCAATGCAGCATTTTAGAGTTCGCGGCCTAGCTGCACGCCCGACGGGTTCGCCGATCAGCATGGACGAGCGGTGTGTCTGCGCGATGAACAGGCGCCCGGCACAATCGACGCGAACCATGCCGATGAACGCCTACTACGCCGACCAGTTCGTGTTGCCGCTGCCGCCCGGGCACAGCTTCCCGATGTCCAAGTACAGGTTGTTGCGTGAGCAGCTCGATGGCGTGATCGGCGTCGAGTTGTGCCAGGCGACGCCCGCCACCGACGGCGAACTGGCACTCGCGCACACGCCCGACTACGTGGCCTCGGTTAGCAACGGCACGCTGCCGGCCGCGCATCAGCGCGAGATCGGCTTCCCGTGGAGCGAAGCCATGGTGGCCCGCTCGCGGCGCTCGGTCGGCGCGACCATAGGCGCGGCGAGGGCGGCACTCGCCAGCGGCGTCGCGACCAACCTCGCCGGCGGTACCCACCACGCGAGCGCTGACAAGGGCGGTGGCTACTGCGTCTTCAACGACGCGGCCGTGGCCGCCCGGCTGATGCAGGCCGAGTGGCATCGCCTGCACCGGCAATTGCTGCGCGTCGCGATCGTCGACCTCGATGTGCACCAGGGCAATGGCAGCGCCGCGATCTTCGCCGACGACCCGACGGTGTTCACGCTGTCGATGCACGGCGCCAAGAACTTTCCGTTCCGCAAGGAGCGCAGCGATCTCGACGTCGACCTGCCCGACGGCTGCACCGACGACGCCTATCTCGCGGCGCTCGACGCCGCGCTCGACCAGCTGTGGCAGCGCCATGGCGACACGCCGCCCGGCCTGATCTTCTACGTCGCCGGTGCCGACCCGCACGAGGGCGACCGGCTCGGCCGCCTCAAGCTGACGACCGCCGGTCTCGCCGAACGCGATCGCCGCGTGCTCGCCGCCGCGCGCGAGCGCCGCATCCCGGTCGCGCTGTCGATGGCCGGCGGCTATGGTCGCGTCGTCGAGGACACGGTGCAGGTCCACCTCGGCACCATCCGTGCCGCGGTCGCGAGCTGGCAGCAATGGAACAATGGCTCGCCATGACCGACACCGAATCCACCCGGCCGACGCCCGCGCCGCGCAGCCTGTTCCGCCACTTCGAGACCATCGCGACCCGCTGGATGGACAACGACGCCTACGGCCACATCAACAATGTTGTCTACTACAGCTACTTCGACACCGTGGTGAACCGCTACCTGATCGAGGCCGGCGCCCTCGACATCGAGCGCAGCCCGGTGATCGGTCTGGTGGTCGAGACGCATTGCAACTACTTTGCCTCGCTCGCGTTCCCGCAACTGATTGAGGCCGGCCTGCGCGTCGCGAAGCTGGGTTCGTCCAGCGTGCGCTACGAGATCGGGCTGTTCGCCGCCGGCGAACCGCTGGCCGCGGCCTGCGGCCACTTCGTTCACGTCTACGTCGACCGCGACACGCGCCGCCCGATGGCGCTGCCCGCACCGCTTCAACACGCCTTGCAAGGACTGCTGTGACCGTTACGCCCATGCCCACGCCCGACCAGACCGCGGCGGTCGACGCCGCCATCACGACGCGCCGCTCGCTGCGCGCCTTTTTGCCGACACCGGTGTCGCGCGAGACGATAGAGGACATCCTCGCGGTCGCATCGCGTTCGCCCTCGGGCACCAACACCCAGCCGTGGAAGGTCTACGTGCTGACCGGCGACGCGAAGACCGCGTTGTCGCGCAAGATCATGGCCGCACACGACGACCCGGCCGAGCGCGCCACCCACACCGAGGAGTACGCCTACTACCCGACCGAGTGGAAGTCGCCGTTCGTCGACCGCCGCCGCAAGGTCGGCTGGGACCTCTACGGCCTGCTCGGCATCGCCAAGACCGACAAGGTGCGCATGCACGCCCAGCACGGGCGCAACTACGATTTCTTCGACGCGCCGGTCGGGCTGATGTTCACGATCGACCGCATCATGCGGCAGGGCAGCTGGCTGGACTACGGCATGTTCCTGCAGAGCATCATGGTCGCCGCGCGTGGACGCGGGCTCGACACCTGCCCGCAGGCCGCGTTCATGCAGTTCCACCGCATCATCACCGAGCACATCGGCGCGCCCGGCAACGAGCAGGTCGTCTGCGGCATGTCGCTGGGCTACGCCGACCCGGATGCGATCGAGAACACCCTGGTCACCGAGCGCGACCCGGTGAGCAGCTTCACGCGCTTCATCGAGTGACGTGCCGATGAGGCGAGCAGCGCTCGCGATCGCCGGGCTCGCGCTGCCTGCTGTCGCGCGCGCCGCCGGCATCGAAGGCGCCGGCCTGTCGGCGTGGTGGGCGCTGCCCTTCGTCGGCATGCTGCTCTCGATCGCGGTGCTGCCGCTGGCCGCGCCGGCGCTCTGGCACCGCCACTTCGGCAAGATCGCGGCGGCGTGGTCGCTCGCCTTCCTGCTGCCGTATGCGCTGGTGTTCGGGGTCGGCGCCACCGGCACGAGCGTGGTCCACACATTGCTGGGCGAATACCTGCCGTTCGTCATCCTGCTGACCGCGCTGTTCACGATCGCGGGCGGCATCTACGTGCGCGGCAACCTGCACGGCAGCCCGGGGCTGAACGTCGGGTTGATGGCCATCGGCGCAGTGCTGGCCAGCTTCATGGGCACGACCGGTGCGTCCATGCTGCTGGTGCGGCCGCTGATTCGCGCCAACGACTGCCGCAAGCATGTCGCGCACGTGATGGTGTTCTTCATCTTCATCGTCGCGAACGCGAGCGGCGCGCTGACGCCGCTCGGCGACCCGCCGCTGTTCCTGGGCTTTCTGCAGGGCGTGTCCTTTTTCTGGACCGTCGGGCAGATCTTCCCCGAGACGCTGTTCCTCGTCGGCGCGCTGCTCGCGATCTTCTTCATGATCGACACCTGGTGGTACCGCCGCGAAGGCACGCTGCCCGTCGACCCGACGCCGGACACGCCGACCATCGGCCTCGATGGCGCAATCAACCTGCTGCCGCTGCTGGCGGTGATGGGCCTGGTGCTGCTCAGCGGCACCTGGCGACCGGGCATCGCGTGGACGGTCTTCGGCACCGAGTTGACCTTGCCGCACGTGGTGCGCGACCTCGGTCTGATCGCCGTCGCGATCATCTCGCTGGCCATCACGCCGAAGGGCGTGCGCGAGGCCAACGAGTATTCATGGGCGCCGATGCAGGAGGTCGCGAAGCTGTTCGTCGGCATCTTCCTGACGATGATCCCGGTGCTGGCGATGCTCAAGGCCGGCCATGACGGCGCGTTTGCGGGTGTCGTGCGCGCGGTCACCGGTGCCGACGGCCAGCCGCTGCCCTGGGCCTACTTCTGGTTCAGCGGCGCGCTCAGCTCCTTCCTCGACAACGCGCCGACCTACCTCGTGTTCTTCAACCTCGCCGGCGGCGACGCTCAGCGGCTGATGACCGAGCTCGCCGCGACGCTGGCCGCGCTGTCGGCCGGCTCGGTGTTCATGGGCGCCAACACCTACATCGGCAACGCGCCCAACTTCATGGTCAAGGCGATTGCCGAGAGCCGCGGCATCCGCATGCCCAGCTTCTTCGGCTACATGGCCTGGTCGGCGACAATTTTGCTGCCGCTGTTCGTTGTCATCACCTTCATTTGGTTTCGCTGAGATCGCATCATGAAAAAGTCCGTCCTGGTCTGCCGCGCTGTGTTCCCCGACATCGTCGACCGCCTGCGTGAGCACTTCGAGGTCGAGGGCAACCCGTCCGACGTGGTCTGGTCGCGCGACGAGTTGATCGCGCACCTGCAGGGCAAGGCCGGCGTCTTCATCACCGGCACCCAGCCGATCGACGGCGCGCTGCTGGACGCCTGCCCCGAGCTGAAGGCGGTGTGCAGCATGGCGGTCGGCTACAACAACGTCGACGTGCCGGCCTGCACCGCACGCGGCGTGCTCGTCAGCAACGCGCCCGACGTGCTGACCGAGACCACCGCCGACTTCGGCTTCGCGCTGATGATGGCGACCGCACGCCGCATCGCCGAGAGCGAGCACTTTCTGCGTCGCGGCGAATGGACCAAGTGGAGCGTCGAAGGCTTCGCCGGCAGCGACGTGCACGGCGCAACGCTGGGCATCCTCGGCATGGGCCGCATCGGCCAGGCGATCGCGCGGCGTGGCGCGCTGGGCTTCGGCATGAAGGTGATCTACCACAACCGTTCGCAGCTGGACGCCGCCACCGAGGCCACGATCAACGCGCGCTACGTCAGCAAGCAAGCGCTGCTGCGCGAGAGCGACCACCTCGTGATCGTGGTGCCCTACAGCGCGGCCTCGCACCACCTTGTCGGTGCGGCTGAACTCGCGCTGATGCAGCCGACCGCGACGCTGACCAACATCGCACGCGGCGGCATCGTCGACGATGCGGCGCTGGCGCAGGCGCTGCGCGAGCACCGTATCGCCGCGGCCGGTCTCGACGTGTTCGAAGGCGAACCGACCGTGCACCCCGAGTTGCTGACCGTGCCCAACGTCGTGCTCACGCCGCACATCGCGAGCGCCAGCCTGCCGACGCGGCGCGCGATGGCCAACCTCGCCGTCGACAACCTGCTCGCAGCACTGGGCGCCGGACCGAACGCCGGTCGCCCGCCGACCGCGCTGAACCCCGAGGTGCTGCGCTGAGCGCGCTGTAGGCGGGCGCCGACAGCGCGACACGCCTGGCCGCCGACAGACGCGGCGAGGAGGCCATGCAAGCATGGCCCATGACCGACGCTGCCCACAAGACGACTGTTCGCTGGCGACTGATGGTGGGTGCGCTGCTGGCCGCCATCGTCGGCGCGGTGGGCCTGTGCGAAGTGTTGGGCTGGCCATTCCTGGCGGCGCCGGCGCAGCGTTGGATCGGCCGCGCGCTGGCCCGGCCCGTCGACTTTAGCGATGCGTCGGCCCCCGGGGCGACGCCGGTGCGTCTGCACCTGCTCGGCGGCATCGAGGTCACGGCGGGCTACATCCGCATCGGTGCGCCTGCCTGGAGCCAGGCACCCTACATGCTGCTCGCGCGCGACGCGCGGCTGCGGCTGGGCTATTGGGATCTGTGGCGTGCCAGCCACGGCGAGCCGCTGCGCATCCGCGAACTGCGTGCCGCTCGGCTCGATGGCCAGATCGAACGGCGGGCCGATGGCCGCGCGTCGTGGCAGTTCGGTCGGCAGACTGACGTGCCCGACACCGCCACGCAGCCCACGCGCGTGCCGGTGTTCGGTCTGCTGCAGGTGGACGCCGGCGGCATCACCTACCGCGACGACCTGATGGCCGCCGACGCGACCGCGACCTTCTCGTTGACCGATGGCGCGACCGCAGCCGCCGGCTTTCGGTTCGACGCGACCGGCACCTACCGCCGCCTGCCGCTGAAGGTGGCGCTGAGAACACCCGGCGTGCTGCCGGTGATCGCCGAGGACGCTGCCGCGACGCCGCTGCCCGTCACGCTGGACGCGCTGGTGGGTGGTGCGAAGCTGTCGTTCAAGGGCACGGCGACCGACGCGTTGAACTTCACCGCGTTGAAGGGCCGCTTCAGCGTGCAAGGTCCGTCGCTCGCTGCCGTCGGCGACCCGCTGCGCGTCACGCTGCCGACCACCGGGCCGTTTCGCGCGCAGGGTCTGGTCGCCAAGGACGGACCGGTCTGGAACGTCGTGACCGAGCAGGTCGCGATCGGTTCGAGCCGGCTCGCCGGTGCCTTCACCTACGACCCGCGTCCGACGCTGCCGATGCTCGCGGGCCGATTGACCGGGACCAGGCTGCTGCTCGCCGACCTCGGGCCGGCGGTGGGCGCGCCGGTGCGCGCCGAGACGCCGGCGCCGCAGCGCGTCAGCGCCAAGACCGGCCGCGTGCTCCCCGACCGCCCGTTCGACCTGCCGGCGCTGCGCGCGATGAACGCGAACGTGCTGATAGCCATCGACGACCTCGACCTCGGCAGCAGCATCCTCGAGCCGCTGAAGCCGCTGCGCACCCACCTCGTGCTGGCCGACGGCGTGCTGACGCTGCGCGAGCTCGACGCACGCACCGGCCAGGGCCAGCTCGGCGGCACGGTGCAGCTCGACGGCCGCAACGCGCAGGCGCTGTGGACCGCCGATCTGCGCTGGGCCGGCGTGCAACTGGAGAGCTGGATCCACCAGAGCCGCGCCGACAGCGCGCCGCCGTATGCGACCGGGCGTCTGAACGGCCAGGCCCGCGTGGCCGGGCAGGGCAAGTCGACCGCCGCGATCCTCGGCAGCCTGCGCGGCGGCGTGCGCATGCAGCTCGTCAACGGCACGATCTCGCACCTGGCCGTCGAGGCCGCGGGGCTGGACATCGCGCAAGGCCTGGGCGTGCTGATCAAGGGCGACGATGCGCTGCCGGTGCAGTGCAGCGTCGTCGACCTGGTCGCCGAGCAGGGCGTGCTGCGCCCGCGCGTGCTGGTGCTCGACACGCGCGACTCGACCTTGTGGATAGACGGCTCGATCTCGCTCGCCACCGAGGCGATGGACCTGCGCGTCGTCGTCACGCCCAAGGACTTCAGCCCGCTCGCGTTGCGCACGCCGCTGCACCTGCGCGGCAGCTTCGCCGACCCCAGCGTCTCGCTCGACAAGGGCAGGCTCGGCACGCGCCTGGGCGCGTCGGCGGTGCTGGCCTTCATCAACCCGCTGGCGGCGCTGATCCCGCTGATGGATGTGGGCAGCGGCGACGACGCGAAACGCGGCGCCGACGATTGCCGTGCGCTCTCCGCCCGCATCGCGGCGCAGCCGGCGCTGCAGGCGCCACGCCCAGCGGCGAAGTAGGACAGCGGCTACAGCGCGTCCCGGTCGCGTCCGCTGGTTCGGCATGCACCCGGTTTCGATACTTCGGGTACCGCTCAACGAAGAAGGAATCTTCACCATGAACACACTTCAACACTGCAAGTCCGCGCTCGCCGTCGCTGCCTTGTTCGCCGCCAGCGGCGCCTTCGCCGCCACGATGAACAATGCCGACTACAAGGCCGGCAAGGACCGCATCAGCGCCGATTACAAGGCCGACAAGGCGGCGTGCGACAGCTTCAGTGGCAATGCCAAGGACATCTGCGTCGAGCAGGCCAAGGGCAAGGAGAGCGTGGCCAAGGCCGAACTCGAGGCCAACTACTCGGGCAAGACGGCCGACTTCGCGAAGGTCGCGGTCGCGAAGGCCGATGCCAACTACGCCGTCGCGAAGGAAATGTGCGACGACAAGGGCGGCAACGCGAAGGACGTCTGCGTCAGCGAGGCCAAGGCCGCCCACACGAAGGAACTGGCCGATGCCAAGCTGAACAAGAAGGTCGGCGAGGCCCGGAGCGACGCGGTCCAGGACAAGCGCGACGCCGACTACAAGGTCGCCGCCGAGAAATGCGAGTCGCTGGCGGGCGACGCCAAGGCAGCCTGCTTGAGCGCGGCGAAGCAGCGCTTCGACAAGAGTTGAGAGAACCGGCCGCGGCCGGCCGCGTCACTCCATGTCCGCGCTTTCAAGCACGGACATGAAGGCGGCCAGCGCGGCATCACCGCGCGGGCCGTCTGCTTGAGCGAAGACACCCAGCAACTGGGTTTCGCAGTAGCCGCTGCGCCAGCTGCGCGTCAGGCGCGCGTGACGGGCCTGGCTCGCAAACAGCAGCGTGACATTGGTGTGGCGCGGGTCGTCGGCGATGCGTTGCATCAGCGCTTGCACCTCGGCATCGTCGCCTTCGATCAACTGGCAGAAGTACTCGCCATCGAAGATCAGAGCCCCCGTGAGCCCTCGTGCTGAGTTGGCGGCCCTGGACGTCGAGACGATCTCGCTGACGCACGAGGACTTGCGTGTCGGTGCCAACTGACTGACGTACAGAATCTGGGAGACGGTTTCGGTGTGGAGCATGGCGGGTGGTGTGCGAGGGCGCTCGGGCAGAAGTGGCGACGTCGAAAATGTAGGAGCGCGGCGCCTGTCCGAATATGTCGAATGACACAGCGTGTTTCCGGTTGCCGCTACAGTGCAGGCATGCTGGTGCCGCCGGCCCCGATCACGGAGGTGTCGCGTTGAAAGTCATCGCCTGCACAGACTGCCCGCTGCGTGCACTGCCCTTGTTCACGCCTCAGTCCGACAGCGAGCTTGCGCTGATCGAGTCGCTGAAGAAGGAACAGGTGGCCGTCGAGGCCGACCGAACCGTGATCCACGAAGGCCAGTCCAACGCGCCGCTGTACACCTTGCTCAGCGGTTGGGCATTTCGATTCAAGACGCTGAGCGATGGTCGCCGGCAGATCCTCAACTTCCTGCTGCCCGGCGACTTCATCGGCGTGCAGCAGAAGATGGGCGACTCCATCGCGCATGGCGTTCATGCGATCACCAACGTGATGCTGTGCGTGTTTCGACGCGATGCGCTGTGGGAGTTGCACCGCAGCGCGCCGACCCTGGGCTTCAGCGTCACCTGGCTGACGGCCCACGAAGAATCGCTGGTCGACGACAACTTGCTGTCGGTCGGCCGGCGCAGCGCCGAAGAGCGTGTCGCCACCTTGTTGATCGTGCTTTACAAGCGTGCGGCGGCGCTGCTTCCGGACCCTCCCGGCGACCGGGGCGTGCCGTTCCCGCTGACCCAGCAGCACATCGCCGATGGCCTGGGCCTGTCGCTGGTGCACACCAACAAGACGCTGCGCAAGCTCGAGGCGCGTGGCCTGCACCGCATCGAGGACGGGTGGCTGCGCCTGCTCGACGTGAAGGCGCTGGCGCGCCTGGCCGACCTGTACGGCGACGGCAAGCCGGCACCGCGCCCGCTGATCTGAGCCCACGGCCGCGCCGCGGCCGTCGGTCTTGTCCTACGCGGGTTTCAGCCGCGTCCGATCGCCGCGAACCGACGTGCTCGGCACGCTACGCGCATGGGTGAGGCGGTCGGATGGGCCGGCCACCGGCACCCAGCCAGGAGCAGGACATGCACCGCGATCATCAGCAGGAAGTCGGGTTCAAGCGCGGCCACGGGCGCCGTGAATGGGAACGCAGCGACGACGAAAGTCATCAGATGGAGGCCCGCGAGCACGCGCGCCAACCGGGCAAGACGCGCAAGACCTTCGGGATCCGCAGCGCCGAAGCCGAGCGGCAGATCCGCGAACTTCGCGCGCGGTATTGAGTCTGAGTCCATGGAGTCCCGGCAGATCGCGTGATCATCACCTCACCGGAGTCCGGCTGTGTCATTGCAAGCCACCGTTCGTCGTGTCGCACTGTCGCTCGCCAGCGTGCTGGCCGGCCTCGGCACTGGTGCGGTGCGGGCCGATGACGAGCCGCTGCCGGCCCCCGAACCGTCCCAGCTGACCCGTGTGGACGTGCCCAATGTGTCGAGCTACAGTGCGCCCGGCTACCGCACCGACATGACCGAACTCGTCTACCGCCGCTGGGCCAGCCGCGGTCGGGCAGACCTGGGGTTCGGCATCGGCAGCCTGACGCTGATCGAGCGCGCCGATGGTCTGCCGCCGGGGCGGTTCGGCGAGGGCATGGCGCAGCAGGTCGGCTCCGGCACGCTGCTGATGCTGGGCCTGCGCTATCACACGACGGCGCAGTCGGCCGTCTATGCGGACGCGGCGCATGTGCGCGGTCTGGGCCTGGACGGCGAGGACCGCGTCGTCGGCAAGGTCGGCATCGAGTTCAAGGCCGCCCAGTCGGACTGGAAGATCGCCTACGGCGGCCTCGGCTTCCGGCTCGCCGGCGATGCACGCATGACGCTCAGACCGCGGCGCGGCGGCCTGGCCATCATGATGCGCAGCAGCTTCTGACTCACGAAGAAGCGGCCAGGCCTGCCGAACGCGGTGTCGCGGTCGGGTGGCCCAGCTCGACGCTGAGCGCCGCCCCGAGAAGAAAGATCTGGCTCGACCAGTAGACCCACACCAGCAGTGCCGCGAACGAGCCCGCCGCGCCCAGCGCCGTGCGCGTCGCGGTGGTCGCGATGTAGAGGCTGATGCCGTAGCGACCGACCATGAAGAAGGCCGCCGCGATCGCGCCGCCCGTCAGGGCGTGGCGCATCGGCAGGCGAACGTCAGGCAGCCAGCGGATCAACAGCGCGAACAGCAGCGCAATCACGCCCCACGACCAGACGTTCTCGAGCGCCACCAGCAACGGCGAGTGCGTGGCGGCCCAGCGCAACGCGAGCAGCGAGAGCGCCTGCGCCAGCATCGCCACCGACAGCAGAAAGCCGCAGCCCAGCACCACGCCGATCGCCATCAGCCGCACCCGCACCAGGTGCCACCAGCTGAAGGTGCTGGCCGATTCGCCCAGCATCGCCTGCAACGCGGCGCGCAATTCGACGAACACGCCGGTCGCGCCGATCAAGGTCGTGCCCAGCGCGATCCAGGAGCCGAAGACCGCCGTCTGTGCGCCCAGTGTCGACGCGTCGGGCCGGCGTGCCAGCAGGTCCGCGAGCGTGCGTGACTCGCTCGCGCCGATGAGGCGCGTCATCGCGTCCAGCAGCGCGGCCTGCGCGGCCCCGCTGCCGAGCAGCCACACCATCACGCCGGTGATGACGACGAGCAGCGGGGCCATCGAGAAGGCCGCGTAGAACGCGACCGCGGCCCCCTGACGCAAGCCGCCTGCGGCCAGGTAGCGTTGCAGCGCGGCCCATGCCAGCCGCAGCCCACGTGCCGGCCATCGGCTCGACCGCGGCAGCCAGGCTTGCCAGCGCGCCATCACCCCTGCATCAGGTGCGCGAGCCGCTGCCCGGGCCGCGTGTGTTCGGCCACGACCTTCAGCAGCACCACCAGCGCCGGGCCCAGCAGCAAGCCCCAGACGCCCCAGAGCGCGCCCCAGAACACCACGCCGATGAAGACGGCCGCGGCGTTCATCTTCGCGGCGCGACCCTGCAGCCAGGCGGTGACGACGGTGCCGATCAAGGTCGACAGCAGCACGAGAAACGCCGCCATGCCGAGCGCGGCACCCAGGGTGCCGTGCGCCAGAAAGGCCTCGGCCGCGCCGAGCCCGGTGAGCAGCGCCATGCCGAGGTAGGGCACGACGTGCAGCACCGCGGCGGTGATGCCCCAGCCGGCCGCATCGGGCAGGCCGGTCAGGGCGAACGCGCCCCACACCGCGAGGCCGACGACGGTGTTGGTGACCAGCAGCACACCGCCGTAGATGCGGATCTGGCGCACGCACTCGTTGGCCGCATGCTCGGCGCGCAGGCGCAGCCCGGGTCGCTCATCCCACAGGTCGAGACAGCGCGTGGCCAGCGGTTCACCGCCGACGAGCACGAAGAACGCGATGAACAGGATGATGGTCAGGTCGCCCGCGAAACGCACCAGTGCGCTCGACCCGCTGACCGCGGTCTCGCGCAGCGCGACGCCGGCCGACTGCGAGATGCTGACCTGCGGCTCGCTGGCGGCGGCATTGCTCGCGGCGAGCTGCGCGGCCCTGGCGGCGGCCGCCTTGCTGCGGGTGGGCTGGATCAGCGGCTTGATGCCGGCGATGCGCTCGGCCGCGCGATCGAGTTCGCGGAACGATTCGCGTACGCGCTGCAGCACTGAGTCGGCACCGGGGTCGGTGTCCGACACCTGCTGCGCGACCAGGCTGATCATATCGGGGGCACGCCCGGCCACGCGCGCGAGCTGGTCGCCGAAAGCCGCGGCCGCCAGGCCGAGCACGGCCAGCACGATCATCAGGGTCGCAAGGGTCGCGATCACGCGGTAACGCAGCCAGCGCGTCAGCAACGCCGTCAACGGCTGAACCAGCAACGCCAGCATCAGGCCGGCGGTGAGCGGGATCATGAAGCTGCGGCCCCACCACAACGCGACGATCACGGCCAGCGCCGCCAGCACGGTCGTGGCGGTGCCCGAGGCCGGCGAGGGCCGCAGGCGGTCGCCTGAGGAGGGGGTGGTCATCTGGTGTGGGCGTTCATCGCGAAAAGGCCCCGTGGTTCGAACCGAACCCGGGGCCTGAGAGCGGCCAGCGCCGTGGGGTGGCTTACGGGCGCACGACGATCGCGTTCTTGACGCTCTTCACGCCGTTGACCTTCATCGCGATGTCTTCTGCCGTCATGCGTTCGGTGGCGTTCTTGGCGAAGCCGGACAGCATCACGGTGCCGTTCAGCGTCTCGACCTTGATCGACGAGGCATCGACTTCCTTGTTCTCGACATAGCGCGCCTTGACCGAGGTCGTGATCGCGGTGTCGTCGATGTAGGCGCCGGTGGTTTCCTGACCGCGCGTCACGGCACAGCCGGTGGCGCTGATCAGCGCGATGACGGCAACGGCAGAGGCGATGTGGGTGCGGAAGTTCATGAGAGTTCTCCTTGGGGTTGGACAGCGTTGTTATGGGAAAAGGTGGAATGTGGTCCCGCCACCTCGGGGTTGCAATGCAGCGCCGGGCTCAGGCCGTCATCCAGTCGCTGAGCTCCTCGGCGTGTTCCTGCTCCTGGCTCAGGATGTCCTCGAGCATGCGGCGCGTGGTCGAGTCCTTGTCGCCGATCAGCGCGATCATCTGGCTGTAGGCCTCGATCGCGACGCGTTCGGCGATCAGGTTGGCCTTGATCATGGCCTTCAGGTCGGTCGACTCGTCGTAGTCGGCGTGGCTGCGGCCGAGCAGGCGGCTGGGTGCGAAGTCGGGCTCGCCGCCGAGCTGCACGATGCGTTCGGCGATGCGGTCGGCGTGCGCCGTTTCTTCTTGTGCATGCACCATGAACTCTTCGGCGATCTTCGGCGAGGCCAGGCCCTTGGCGGTGAAATGGTGGCGCTTGTAGCGCAGCACGCAGACCAGCTCGGTGGCAAGCGAATCGTTCAGCAGCGTGATGATGTCTTCGCGCCACGGGCCGTAGCTGGGGGTCACGGCGCCCTGGTCGAGCGAGCGCTTCGCGGCGGTCAGCCCGGCTTCGTCCAGCGCCAGGTGTTCGACGGATTCAACGGACTTGAGCATCAGGTTCTCCTAGAGGGTGAGTGCGGCACGGGACGCCGGCTCGGTGACCATGCATGAACTCTATGGACCGCTCCGTGTGCGGCCCATCAGCGCAGCACGCTTGCCGCTGTAGGACGGCGCCGCGCGGCGCCACCGGGTTCAGGCCGCAATCTGCGCGGCGGTCTCGCTCACGGGGGCGGCCAGGCGCACGAGCACGCACGCGGGAGCGTCGGGCGCGTCCCAGCGCCAGCCTTCGCCGGCCCGACGCTCGACCGCGCCAGCGCGTTGTGCCGCCTCGATCGCGGCGTCCGCGGCGGGGCGGCAGAAGACCACGCGCAGCACGCGACCGTCGCGCTTGAGCGTGAGTTCGGCCTGGTTCCAGTGCGACGGCAGGCAGGGCGTGAACGCGATCGTCGAGCCGCGCTGGCGCATACCGAACAGGTGCTCGATCGCGGCGCGGTGCATCCACGCCGCCGAGCCGGTGTACCAGCTCCAGCCGCCGCGCCCCACGTAGGGCGCCTCGCTGTAGGTGTCGCCGGCCATCACGTAGGGCTCGATCTCGTAGGCCTCGCACCGGCCGGCATCTGCCGCGCGGTGGGCCGGACTCAGATAGGTGAAGTAGCGGTAGGCGGCATCGCCATTGCCGCTCATCGCCTGCGCGATCAAGGCCCACACGCCGGCGTGCGAATATTGGCCGCCGTTCTCGCGCACACCTCTGGGGTAGGCCTGGATGTAGCCGGCGCTCGGCAGTGCATCCTGCAGCGGCGGCGTCAGCAGCTTGATCAGGCCGGCTTCGGCGTCGACCAGATGTTCGTCCATCGCGGCGAGCGCGATGCGGCGCATGGCCGGCTGGGCCACGCCCGACATCACCGACCAGGCTTGCGCGATCAGGTCGATGCGGCACTCGGCGTTGACATGCGAACCCAGCGGCGTGCCGTCGTCGAAGTAGGCGCGCTTGAACCATTGCCCGTCCCACGCGTCGCCGAGCAGGGCCGCGCGCCAGCCGCGGGCGGCCGTCTGCCAGGCCTGCACGCGATCGGTCTCGCCGCGCGCCCGCGCGATCGGCACGAAGTCGGTGACGAGGCGGCACAGAAACCACGCGAGCCAGACCGATTCGCCGCGGCCTTCGGGGCCGACGCGGTTCATGCCGTCGTTCCAGTCGCCGGTGCCCATCAGCGGCAGGCCGTGGGCGCCCACCGCGAGGCTGCGGTCGAGCGCGCGCGCCGCGTGTTCGAACACCGTCGCGGTCTGCTCGCTGGTCGTCGGCACGTAGTACGCGTCTTCGGCGCCGGCCGGGATCGGCCCGCCTTCGATGAACGCGACGTGCTCGTCGAGCAGCGTGGCGTCTCCGGTGCTCTGCAGGTAGTGCGCGCAGGCATGCGGCAGCCACAGCAGGTCGTCGGAGAAATGCGTGCGCACGCCGGCGCCGGTGGGCGCGTGCCACCAATGCTGCACGTCGCCCTCGGCGAACTGGCGCGAAGCATTGAGCACGATCTGCGCACGCAGCATCTGCGGCGCGGCCCAGGCCAGCGCCATCGCGTCCTGCAACTGGTCGCGAAAGCCGAAGGCACCACCGGCCTGGTAGAAGCCGGCCTTGGCCCACAACCGGCAGGTGACGGTCTGGTACAGCAACCAGCGGTTCACCATCGCGTCGAACAGCGGGTCCGGCGTCTTCACGGTGGTGGCGCCGAGCAAGGTTTCCCAGGCGTCGCGGGTCTGCGTGAGGCGCGCGCTCGCCGCCACGCCGGCCGCGCTGATCGCGAGCTGGCGGGCCGCGTCCGGGTTGGGACCGAAGCCGAGCAGGAACACGCATTCGGTCGACTCGCCGGCGGCCAGCGTGACGCGCGTGGCCAGTGCGGCGCACGGGTCGAAGCCCGCGCCGCGGCGCTGGCCGAAGAGATCGGGCACCGCGAGGCGGCCACGGGCGTCGAAGCACTCGCGCCGGTCGCAGCTCCAGTCCGGTGCGTCGTCGCTGCCGTCGGCGACGGCGAAGAAGGCGGTGCCATCGCCGAAGCCGGCCGAGTGATCGCGCTGGGTGCAGGTCAGCGCCAGCAGGCGCCGGCCATCGGTGGGCGCGTCGACGGCCGCCGGAAGGCGCTGCGTGAACGCGCCGGTGACGGTGCTGCCGCGGTCGCCGCGGCCGGCGCCCATCACCCACTCGACGATGCCGATGGCGCGCAGGCGCTGCGTGCGGTGGCCGCGGTTGACCAGGCGCAGGCGCACCTGCTTCACACCGGTCACCGCGTCGACGCACCAGGTTGCCGTCACGTCGAGGTCGCCGCGCCGGTGCGCGATGCTGCTCTGGCCCTGGCCGTGCGAGACGCGGTAGGTCGAGGCCGTGTCGCCGGCGGCCGACGGCGCCACGCTCCACAGCGCGCGGGTCTTGAGGTCCTGCAGCAGGAACGCCTCGCCCGGCGCGTCGGCGACCGGGTCGTTGGACCACGGCGTGAGCTGGTTCAGCCGGCTGTTCAACGCCCACGTGTAGCCGCCGCCGGCTTCGGAGAGGTGGGCGCCGAAGCCGGGGTTCGCGAGCACGTTGACCCAGGGCCGCGCGGGCCGCTGGAACGCGCTGACCTGGAACTGGAACTCGCCGCTGCCGGGCATGAAGCGGCCGGTGGGCCGGCGGGTGCCGTCACCCGTGCCGCGCATCACCGGCACGGCGGTGATCGAGGTGGTCTGGCGCTCCTCGAGGGCGAGCTCGTTCTGCGCGCTCCATTCGTCGATGTGGTGCACGAGTGGCCGACCGTCGGCGGCGAAGTGCAAGCGGGCCAGCGTGCGCAGGCTCGTCTCTTCGCTGGCCGACAGGTCTTCGGCGCGCAGCACGTGAAACCCGGTGTTGCCCGCCCCGCCTTGCAGCAGGTACTGTTCGCGCAGCGCCGCGACCTCGCGCTGCAAGGCCATCAGGTAGGAACTGGGCTCGGCGTTGAGCACGACCAGGTCGCAGGCGACACCGGCCCACGACCACAGCCGCAGCGCCTGCACCAGTGCGCGCAGCAGCGCCATGCCTTGCGGTGCACTGGCCGAGACCAGCACGATGGGCCGGTCGCCCGAGATGCCGAAGCGCCACAACGTGCGGCGGTCGCACACCGACACCGGGCCGGTGTTGTCGACGACCTCGCCCGCGTCGGGTCGCGTCAAGTTCATCAGGATCGCCGTGCTCAGCGTCTGCACCGCCGCGTGGTTCTCGGCGCTGATGGCGAGCTCGCGCAGCCGGATGCCCGTGAGCGTGGCCGACATCATCGAGCTGCGCTCGATCGGGCCACGCTGGCGGTACTTGTCGATCACCGCGGCCAGCGTGGCCGGGCTGTCCGATGCGGTGGTGCAGAAGGTCAGGCGCACAGTGGCGCCTGGGGTGAGCAGCAGCTGCACCGACAGCGCGCACACGGGGTCCAGACCGGTGTCGAGTTCGGTGTCGACGGTCGGGGCGGCACTCGGGAAGCGCGCCAGCGGCTGGCTCGCATCGTGGTTGCGGCCGAGCCAGCCGGCACGTTGCGTCTGCAGGCGCAGCCCGGTGACGGCGGGGTCGAGTTCGGCGAGAAAGTGCGCGGCGTGCAGCCCGGCTTCGGTCGGGGAGCGGGGTTTGCGTTCGAACACCAGCGCGTGCTGGCCAGCACGCCACTGCGCGCGCAGGAACAGGTTGGAGAACGCCGGATGCGCTTCGTCGGCGCGCGGGTCGGCGAGCGTGACCTCGAACGCCGACATCAGCTCGAGCGCGAGCGGCCGGTCGCTCTTGCTGCGCAACTCGACCCGGCGGAACTCGATGTCGTCCTCGGGGCTGACCCAGACCGTGGTGTGGGCCTCGACCTCGCTCCAGCGTGCGTCGAAGCAGACGCGGTCGGCGTGGTACTGGCTCTCGTAGTGCGCGGCCGGGTCAGGCGCCGGATGCTGCGTGAGCGAGACGGCATCGGGCTGGCGGTCCCAGCGCAGGAAGAAGAAGCTGCCATGCGCGTCGCGCAGCGCGTCGTCGCGCCAGCGCGCGATGCCGACCGAGCCCCAGCGGCTCCAGCCCGCGCCGTTCGCGCGCAGGCTGACGCTGTAGCGGCCGTTCGACAGCAGGTGCGTCGGTTCGAGCGCGTTCATGCCGGGAACGACGTCGCGCAGCATGCCCGGCAGGCGGCGCTTGCCGGCGTCAGCCGGCGGGCTGGCCGGCGGCGCCAGCAGCACCGACACCTCGCGCGGCGCGCGTTCGTGCAGCAGCGAGGCGACGGCCTCGACGTGCGGATTCGACATGCCCCAGCGGCGCGGGGCACCGGCCAGCAGCACGTTGGCGATCGCGACGATGCTCATGCCCTGGTGATGGGCCATGTAGGTGTCGACCGGCGTGTAGCCCTGGGTGCCGGACTGGCGCGCACCGGTGTAGTCCAGCGCCTCGATGAAACCGTAGCGCCCGCGTGCCTTGAGCCGCTCGAACTCGGCGAAGTTGGCGACGGCCAGGTGCGGTGCGATCTGTGCCGCCAGCGCGGTGGCGTAGGGCGCGACCACGAGTTCGTCGTGCGGCGTGCGGCGCAGCGCCAGGCGCGGCACGCCTTGTGGCGCGTACTGGTAGGCCAGGGTGTGGTCGCTCGCCGCATAGGCCGATTCCGAGATGCCCCAGGGCACGTGCTGCTCGTGCCCGTAGGCGACCTGCTCGCGCAGTGCCGCGTAGCAGGCATCGGCGAGCACGCTGCCGTGCGGCTCGTCGAGCACCAGCGTCGGCATCAGGTACTCGAACATCGAGCCCGACCACGAACGCAGCCCGGCGTGCGTGCCGACCGCATAGAACGGCCGGCCCAGCGCGGCCCAGTGGCCGACCGGCACGTCGCCCTTGGCGATTGCGAGCAGGCTGGTCAGGCGCGACTCGGACGCGAGCAGGTCGTAGAAACTCGCATCGAGCTGCTGCTCGGCGACGCGGAAGCCGATGTGAAAGAGCTGGCGCTTGCGGTGGTACAGAAAGCCGTAGTCGGTCTCCCAGGCGAGCGCCTCGCAGCGCGTGGCGACCGCATGCAGTCGCGGCGCCGCGTCGGGCGCCTGGGTGTCGACCAGCGCGCTGCGCAGCGTCGCGATGTGGTCGGCGGCGCGCCAGGCGAACTCGGTGGTGGTGCCGGACGCCGCGCCGTCGTCGGGCAACAGCGTCGCGAGTTCGTTGGCCGCGTCGCGCAGCAGGTCGTCCAGCCGATCGGGGTGCTGCGTGGCTTCGGTCAAGGGCTCGGCCAGCGCGAGCAGGCGCGCCAGCGCGCTGTCGGGCAGTGCGTCGAGCGCGGCGCGCAACGGCACCAGGCGCGCCAGCGATGCGGTGACGGCGTTCTGTGCGGCGTGCGGTTCGCAGGGTGCGGCCGACAGCTCGCGACAGGCCTGCGCGACCGCCAACAAGTGGCCGCTGAGGTTGCCGCTGTCCACCGTCGAGACGTACATCGGCAGTAGCGCCGCCTTGGTCTGGGTGTCGTACCAGTTCAGGAAGTGGCCGCGGTGGCGTGGCAGCTCGGCCATGGTGGCCAGCGTGGCCTCGAGGCGGGTCAGCAGGTCTTGCGTGCCGATCCAGCCGAACTGGCGTGCGCAGGCGACGCTGAGCAGGTACAGGCCGATGTTGGTCGGCGAGGTGCGGTGCGCCACCATGGCCTGCGGCGTGAGCTGCAGGTTGTCGGGCGGCAGGTGGTGGTCTTCGGCACCGACGCAGCGCTCGAACAGCCGCCAGGTGTCGCGCGCGGTGGCCTCGAGCTGCACGCGGTCGGCGAGCGGCAGCGAGGCGTCGCGGCGCGCCGGGCGCGGCCGGCTGACCCACCAGGTCCACAGCGGCGAGGCGGCCCACAGCGCACAGAGCAGCGCGGCCGACACCGGCGCCGGCGACCCGATAGCGACGAGCGCCAGCCACAGCCCCAGCGCCACCAGGCTCACGAGGATGTGGCGGCGCACGAGCACCTGCAGCTCGGAAGAGACCGCGGCCTGGGCGGCAGCGGCCGTCGTCCATTCGAGCAGGTGGCGGCGGCTCATCGTCATGCGGTAGAGCGTGCGTGCGACCGCGTCGGTGTTCGACATCGCCAGCCGCAGCAGCTGGGCCATCTGCCAGGCACCGCTGCACACCGCGCGCAGCAGGTCGGTCAAGGCCTGGCCATAGAAGTGGCGCTTCGCGATGTCGTCGCGGCTGGGGGCGAGGCCGGCGACCGCACCCATCAGCGGGCCGGCCGTGAACGCGGCCAGCACCAGGGCCAGCGCGGCCGACGGCGCGATCGCGCCGGTGGCCCACGCGAGCAGCAGCAGGGCGAGCGACATCGGCGCGACGAGCGAGCGGCGCAGGTTGTCGAGCATCTTCCAGCGGTTGATCGCGCGCAGCGGGTAGTGCGCCGGGCTCAGCAGGAAAGGCAGCAGCTGCCAATCGCCGCGCGTCCAGCGGTGCACCCGCGACGCGGCCACGTCGGCATGGAAGGGCGCGTCTTCGACGATCGTGATGTCGGTCACCGCGGCGCAGCGCGCAAGCGAACCTTCGAGCAGATCGTGGCTCAGCACCCGGCCCTCGGGCAGGCGCTGGTGCAGCACCGCGTGCATCGCCGCAACGTGAAGCAGGCCCTTGCCGCTGAAACTGCCCTCGCGGAAGACGTCCTGGTAGACCTCGGAGCTCGCGGCGCTGTAGGGGTCGATGCCGCACTGCCCGGCGAAGAGCCAGTGGTACAGCGTCATGTCGTGCGGCGCGGGCAGCGGCGTGGCGAGATGCGGCTGCAGGATCCCGTAGCCGCTCGTCACGGTGCGTGTCGCCGCGTCGACCTGGGGCTGGTTGTGCGGGTGTGCGGCGACGCCGACCAGCTCGCGCAGCCGCCCCGGCGGCAGCTGGGTGTCGCCGTCGAGCGTGACGACGTAGCGGGTGCCGGGTTCGATGCGCGACGCATGGCCGAGGTCGACAAACGGCGAGGCCTCGGCACCGGGTGCGGCGAGCTCGGCGATCAGCTGTTCGAGCTTGCCGCGCTTGCGTTCCCAGCCGATCCAGCGTTGCTGCGTCTCGCTGAAGACACGCTCGCGGTGCAGCACGACGAAGCGCGGGGCGTGGTCGGCTGGCAGCGCGTGGCGCGCGTTGAGCGCATCGATGCGGCGCACCGCGGCAGCCAGCAGGTCGGCGTCGCCGGCCAGGCTGCGTTCGTCGGCGTCGGCCCAGTCGGTCAGCAGGGCGAACTGGGCGTGGCGCTCGGGGTTGGCAAGGTAGTGCAGTTCGAGGCGATGCGCGAGCTCGTGCGCCGCCCCGAGGCTGGTCAGCATGCCGGGGATCACGACCATCACCTGGTGCTCGGCCGGGATGCCCTGGGCCAGCGCCAGACGCGGCAGGTGGCTGGGACGCGCCGACTCGCTGATGAGCCGGTTGATCACCGCGACCACGGCCTCGGAGGCCGGGAACAGCATCAGCACGGCGGCCACCCAGCCCAGCCACGCCGGCGCGCCGGCGTGCTGCGTCGCCATCATCCACGCGACCAGCGCCAGCGTGCCCCCGCCCAGCGTCGCCAGGTAGGCCGGCAGGGCCGCGCGGTGACGCAGCCGCTGCCACAGCACGACGGCCTGCTCGTGCAGACCGAGTTCGCGCAGCAGTGCCGGGCGGCCCGCTCCCTGCAGCCAGTGGCTCGCGACCTCGGCGGCGGCCTCGCCGGCCGCGGTGGCGCGATGCATGTGATCGAGCAGCGTCTGTGCGACCTCGGTCTCGCTGCGCTGGCTGCGGCGCGCCAGCAGTTCGATGGCGTGCAATGTCGCGTCGCGCGTGTCGCTGCGCTCGCTCGCGAAGGTCGCGGACCCCAGCAGCGCCCTCATCGTCGCGCTGGACCGGCAGATGATCTCGGGCCAGTCGGCATTGCCGATCAGCCGCAGCGAACCGATTGCGTTGCTGACGCTGAGGTTGTCGGCGGCCTGCTCGACCGGTTGCCCGACCTGCGCCGCGGCCAGGTCCGGCAGCGTGTCCATCAGCCACTCGTGGTAGGGCGTCAGGCCGCGCGCACGGTGGTCCTGCAGACGTTGGGCCATCTGCACCAGGAAGACCCGGCCGACGCCGCGCCGGTTCAGCAGCTGAAGCAGATCGGTCAGCTGCGCGGGCGTGAAGCTCTCGATGCGGTCGCCGACCAGGTTCGCGATCTCGCGCGCCGCCTTGTTCGTGGCCAGGCGCTCGGCGAGCCGGCGCAGGTTCTCGATCAGCACCACGCGCAAGGTGGTGGGCAGGGCCCAGAGCTCGCCCAGCGTGAGCGGGCGCGTCTGCTGGTAAGCCTGCAGAAAATGCTCGAGCAGGTCTTCATCGAAGGCGCCGTCGGTGTGCGCGACATAGGCCCAGGCCACGCCGTACACGCGCGGCAGCCCGGCCAGCGGTGCGTCGACCAGCACCGGCAGATCGCGGAAGTAGCGCCGCGGCAGCCCGTCGCGGATCTCCTTGAGCTGGCTTTCGATCAGGTGGAAGTTGTCGAGCAGCCACTCGGCGGCCGGACTGACCTGGTAGCCGGTGCGGGCCTGGTCGCCGATGTAGGCATGCGCGACGCGCAGCACGCGGATGTTCTGGTGCAGGCGCGGGAAGAACGGGGTGCGGCGCAGCGCCGACGCGGGCTGCGCCTGGTGGGTTTCGCCGAGGCTGCGACCGTGTTGCGCAAAGCGCTCGCGACCGAAGACTTCGGAGCGGATCGCGGGCTCGACCGGCCCGCGCGCCGGGTCGAGGATGTCGCTGACCTCCTTGGGCGCTTCGGGCACCAGCCGCAGCAGTTCAGGCTGCGTCATGGAGGCACCCCGCGCGCACCGGCGCGTCAGAGCGCGATCACCGCCAGCCCGATACCGGCGCTGGCGATCAACAACGTGGTGATGAAGTGGCTGGCGACGAAGTCGTGGGCGGTGTCAAACGCGCAGCGCAGCGTGAACCAGCGGCCGCGGCAACCGTTGCAGCGGTCGACGTGGACGCCCAGCGCGGACAGGTCCGCCGGCGTCGTGTCGGCGGCGTCCGCGGCCGTGATCCAGCGGGGCGGCGTGACGGCATGGGCGTTCATGTGCATGGCGTGGGTGCGGCTCAATGGCGGCTGCGGATGAGACTCATCAGCGCCATCAGCGCTGCACCGGCCGCGGCGGCGATGAAGACGGCCTTCAGCGGCTCGTCCTTGATGTAGCCGGTCGTGACATTGGAGGCCTGCATCGCCCTTTCGCGCACGGCGTCGACGCTGCGCCGCGCTGCGGATTCGGCCTGGCTGGACCAGCGATTGATCAGGGGCGCGGCGTGTTCACGCGCGTTGTCGATCGAATCGCTCATGCGGTCGAAGGCCGTGTTGGCGACGTGTTGCGTCGAACGGATCGCCGCGGTGGCGCTCTCGGCGGCGTGGTCGACGATGTTGGGAGCGTCTTGGGCGAGGGGCCTGGAACGGGTCATCGTGGTCATGGGAACTCCTTGAAGAATGGGTGGAAGAGGGTCGAGGCGACGAGCGTCACTTGCGGATCAGACCGAACAGGAAGCTCGCGATCGCCAGGATCGCAAACAGGATGAACAGCAGCTTCGCGATACCGGCCGCACCCGCGGCAATCCCACCGAAGCCAAACAGCGCAGCGATGAGTGCGATCACGAAGAAAACAACGGCGTAGTGCAGCATGGCAGGCTCCTGGTTGTAGGGGTGTCGCATCCCTCTCGATGCGATGGAGCCAGTGTCGGGCGCGAGGGGTGAACGCACGATAGGGCGCGTCGCCGAGGTGGCGTCGGGCGACCGACCCGACGTGGGTAGGACGGCACCTACGCGATGACGGCTGCGCTTTCGGGCAACTCGGCCTCGATGAGGGTTCCCTGACCAGGGGTCGAACTCAGCACCATGCGACCGTTCTCGCTCTCGAGGCGGTAACGCATGCCCAGCAGGCCGTGGGCGCTGCTGCGCGGGGCACGGGTGTCGAAGCCAGCGCCATTGTCACGCACCGAGACACGGGCGATGCCGCCTTCCGACGCCAGCCGCACCTGTACGCGGCTCGCCTTCGCATATTTGGAGATGTTGGTCAGCGCCTCCTGCACCATCCGATACACAGTCAGCTCGCCCGACGGGCGCAGCTGCACCGGCGACAGATCGCGTTCGACGGTGATCTCGGTGCGTTCGCTCCATTCGGCGACGAGGATCTCAAGCGCCGCCACCAGACCCAGGTTGCTCAGCGACGACGGGCGCAGGTCTTCGATGATGCGGCGCTTCAGCGCGATGCCGTTGTTGAGCGCCTCGTTCAAGTGCTGGATGCGTTCGGCGACCTCGGGCGTGAGCGTGCCCAGGCGCGACTTGAGCCGCGCCACGTCGAGCTTGGCGGCGGTGAGCAGCGCGCCGAGCTCGTCGTGCAACTCGCGCGCCAGGCGCATGCGCTCGTCTTCGCGCACCGTCTGCAGGTGGCGCGCCAGGTCGGTGAGCTGGTCGGTGCGGCGCGCGACCTCGATCTCGAGCTGGTCGCGCTCGGCCTGCACGACCCGGCGCTGCTCGTCGCGCTGCCGCACCAGCGCCGAGGTCTGGCGCAGGTACATGAAGAGGGCCAGCAGGCTCAGCGCCGTCATCGCGGTGACGCCGATGCGGTTGAGCAGCAGCGTCTGCGTGACGCTGGCCCGGCCGATCGAGACGCGCGCGGTCTCGAACTTCAGCAGCTCCGCGCTGAGGCTGCGCACCGTGTCCATCTGCTCCTGGCCGATGTTGCTGAGCATCAGCTCCTGCCACGCGCCTTCTTTGCCGTCGTCGTGCAACTTGAGCGTCTCGCTCAATTCTGAGAGCTTGTTGCGCGAAGCGAGCTGCACGCGCTTCATCAGGTCGGCGGTGTAGGGGTCGGTGCGGTAGTAGTCGGCCAACCGCCCGAGCGCTTCGTTGGCCTGGGCGATGCCCTCGTTATAGGGTTTCAGGTATTCCTTGCGGCCGGTGAGCAGGTAACCGCGCTGGCCGGTCTCGGCGTCGGTCAGGCTGCGCCAGAGCTGCTGGATGGTGGTGCGCGCCTCGCCTTGCAGGCCCAGGCTGTCCAGGGTGCTGGAAGCCTGCTGGTAAGAGCTCTCGCTGATCAGGAACATCGCCAGCGCCGCCAACGCGGCCAGCGGGAACGCGAACGGGCTGCCGCGCACGCGCGAAAGAAGTTTCACCGACATGACAGGCCCCTTAAACTTGTCTTCTTGCACACTGCCGGCACCGCCCCATGATCCGAGTTGCCATCATCGACGACCACGCCATCGTGCGCGCAGGTCTGCGCCAGTTCCTGTCCGAGCAGGTCGATCTCACCGTTGTTGCCGAAGGCGCGAATGGCCGCGACGCGCTCGACATCGTCCGCAAGGGCGAGGTCGACGTGATGGTCATGGACCTGTCCATGCCCGACCAGAGCGGCGTCGACGCGCTGGCCGGCATCAAGGCGCGTGCGCCCGACCTGCCGGTGCTGATCTTGTCGGGCTTCCCGGAAGAACACTACGCGACGACGCTGCTGCGCCAGGGCGCGAGCGGCTACCTCAACAAGGAGTGCGACCCCGAAGAGATCGTCAAGGCGATCCGCACCGTGAGCCGGGGTCGCAAGTACATCACGGCCGGCGTCGCCGAGCGCCTGGCCGACGGGCTCGGCGGTGCGGGCGACAAGCCGGCGCACGAGCAATTGTCGGAGCGGGAATTCCAGGTCTTCCTGCGCCTGGCCAAGGGCGAAACCATCGGCCACATGGCCGAGAGCATGTCGCTCAGCGTCAAGACCGTGAGCACCTACCGCACCCGCGTGATGGAAAAGATGGCGCTGGCCTCGAACAGCGACCTGACGTATTACGCGCTGAAGAACGGGCTGATCCAGTAGCCCGCCGCGCGCCCGCTCAACCGGGGGCGAGGTCACCGTGTCCTGTCTCACCCGACGCCAGGCGCACACAGTACAGGATCAGCGAGTCGATCTCGTTCGATTTGTCGAACACGCGGCTCGCACCGAGCTCGAGGCATTTGCGGCGCATGTCGGGTGTGGCGTAGTTGCTCAGCACGATCAGGTTCATCGGCTTGTGGAGGTCGGTCGCGGCGCGCAGCACGCCGAGGCCGGAGCCGGCCTTCAGGAAGATGTCGATGATCACGAGGTCGCAAGCGTGTTGCGGGCTCGCCAGCCAGCTCACCGCGGACGGCTCGTCTTCGGCGGTACCGATGACCTCCACCGGCGCAAGTTCCTCGAGAGCGGCAATGAGATTTTCCCGGATCACCGGGCTGTCTTCGACGATAAAGGCTTTGAGGGCGGTCATGACCGGCAGGTGTACGAGGCAGCGCGCAGAGGAGGCGTCTTGATTCTTTCGCAGATCGGCGTTTGTATCAAACCGGCAACAGCCCGCAGGCGTGTCAGACAATGCCTACACGAACCCGCTGCCAGAATCGAGCGATGCGCCACCTCCTGCTCGGCATCACTGCGCTGTTCGCCTGCCTGTCGACCGCGGCGGCTGCGCCGCTCAACGTCGGCTCGAAGCGCTTCACCGAGTCGTACATCCTCGGCGAGATCGTGCGCGAGACCTTGCAGGCACAGGGCGTGGAGGCGGTGCACCGGCAAGGGCTGGGCAACACCGGCATCCTCGAGCAGGCACTCGCCAGCGGCGCCGTCGACGTCTACCCCGAATACACTGGCACCATCGTCCGCGAGCTGTTGAAGCGCCCGCAGAGCGATGTGAACCCGTCGCTCGCCGAGCTGAACGAGTGGCTCGCACCCCGCGGCTTGAAGGCGGCGGTGCCGTTGGGCTTCAACAACACCTATGCGCTGGCAATGCTGGAATCGCGCGCCGCCGAGCTCGGCATCGTGCGCATCTCCGACCTCACGAAGCCGGCGGCGCAGGCGCTGCGGCTCGGCTTGTCGCACGAGTTTCTGGAGCGCGGCGACGGCTGGCCGGCGCTGAAGGCGGCCTACCGGTTGCCGCTGGCCGCACCGAACGGCCTGGACCATGGCCTGGCCTACGACGCGATCAGCGCCGGCCGTGTCGACCTGATCGACATCTACGCGACCGATGCCAAGGTCGGCCGCTACAAACTGCGCGTGCTGCAAGACGATCGCGGCTTCTTCCCGAAATACGACGCGGTGTTGTTGATGCGCGCAGCGGTCGACGTGCGCCCGCTGGCGCGCCTGGAAGGCCGCATCACGGCCGAGAAGATGATCGCGATGAACGCCGAGGTCGAGCTCGACGGGCAGAGCTTCGCGGCGGTCGCGCAGCGCTTCGTCGCCGGCGCGCTGCCGGCGACGCCCGGGGCGGCGCGACAGGGCTTTCTCGCACGCCTGTTCGCGCCCGACCTGGCGCGGCTCGCGGGGCAGCACCTGATGCTGGTGTTCGGCTCGCTGTTCATCGCCATCGTCGTCGGTGTGCCGCTGGGCATCGCGGCCTGGCGCTGGCCGCGCAGTTCGGCCTGGGTGCTGGGCGTCGTCGCGGTGCTGCAGACGGTGCCGTCGCTCGCGTTGTTGGCCTTTCTGATCGCGCTGATGGGCAGCATCGGCCTGGCGCCGGCGCTGATCGCGCTGTTCCTGTACGCGCTGCTGCCCATCGTGCGCAACACGCATGCGGGTCTGGTCGGCGTGCCCGCCGGCTTGTCGAGTGCGGCGCTGTCGCTCGGGCTGACGCCGCGGCAAAGTCTGCGCACGGTGCAGTTGCCGCTCGCGTTGCCGACGCTGATGGCGGGCGTGAAGACGGCCGCGGTGATCAACGTCGGCACCGCGACGCTGGCGGCCTTCATCGGCGCCGGCGGCTTCGGCGAGCGCATCGTCGCCGGCCTGGCGGTCAACGACACCGATGCGATGCTGGCCGGCGCGGTGCCGGCGGCGGTGCTGGCGCTGGTCGTCCAGGCGGTGTTCGAATTCATCGAACGCAGGCTGCTGCGACAATCACAGGATGCCTCTTGACTGGATCCTGCTCGCGCTCGTCGTTCTGTTGTTGTTGCTGGTGCTGTGGGTCGCGTTGCGACGCGGCGACCACGCGCCGTTGAAAGCACTGCGCGAGGCCGTGCAGGGTGATGTGCAGCAGTTCGAGCGCGGTCTGCGCGACGAGGTCGCGCGCAGCGCCGGCGGCACGCGAACCGAGTTGTCGAACGCGCTCGCGACCTTCCAGCAGACGCTGCTGACGCAGCAGGGCGACGTGGCGCGCACGCAGAACGAGCAGATCGACAGCTTCCGCACCCAGCTCGCCGCCACCCAGCAGCAGCAGGCCGACACGCTGGCGCGCAGCGCCGAGCAACAGGCCGAGTCGCTGCAGCGCTTCGCGCAGACGCTGACCGAACAGTTGCGCGCGCTGGCGCAGAGCAACGACCAGCGCCTGAGCGAGGTGCGCACCATGGTCGAGGCCAAGCTCACCGCAATCCAGACCGACAACGAGAAGAAGCTCGAGCAGATGCGTGCCACCGTCGACGAGAAGCTGCACGCGACGCTGGAGCAGCGCCTGGGCGAGAGCTTCAAGCAGGTCGCCGACCGGCTCGACCAGGTGCACCGCGGCCTCGGTGAGATGCAGACGCTGGCCAAGGACGTGGGCTCGCTGAACCGCGTGCTGAACAACGTCAAGTCGCGCGGCACCTTCGGTGAAGTGCAGCTGGCCGGGCTGCTCGAACAGGTGTTCACGCCCGACCAGTACGGCGTCAATGTCGAGACCGTGCCGCACAGCGGTGCGCGGGTCGAGTTCGCGATCAAGCTGCCGGGTCGACGCGACGACGGCCTGCCGCTGTGGCTGCCGATCGACGCGAAGTTTCCGCGCGAGGACTACGAGCGCTTGCTCGATGCACAGGAGCGCGCCGACAAGCCCGAGGCCGAGGCCGCGGGTCGCGCGCTCGAGATGCGGCTGCGGTTGGAGGCCAAGACGATCCGCGAGAAGTACGTCGCACCGCCGCACACGACCGAGTTCGCGATCCTGTTCGTGCCGACCGAAGGCTTGTATGCCGAGGCGCTGCGCCGGCCGGGCTTGATGGAGGCGCTGCAACGCGAGTACCGCGTCACGCTGGCCGGGCCGACGACGCTGCTCGCCACGCTGACCAGCCTGCAGATGGGCTTCCGCACGCTGGCACTCGAGAAGCGTTCCGCCGAGGTCTGGGAGGTGCTGGGTGCGGTGAAGACCGAATTCGGCAAGTTCGGTGAGGTGCTGGCCAAGACCAAGAAGAAGCTCGACGAGGCGAGCAGCACCATCGACCTCGCGCAAACGCGCACCAACGTGATGACGCGCAAGCTCAAGTCGGTCGAGGCGCTGTCCGACACGCGCACGCAACTGCTGCTGCCCGGCGCTGAAGCCGAGATCGCCGATGACGAAAGCGCCTGAGGTGGAGCCCGCGTCACCGACACGCAGCGCCGCGCCGCTCGCCACCGTGCTGGTCGCGCTGGTGATCGGCCAGATCTGCCTGCACTCGACGATGGCCGGCGTGCGCATGGCCTCGCCGCTGTGGGTGCTGAAGCAAAGCCACGCGGCGTGGACGGTGGGTGTGCTGATGGGTCTGTTCGCGGTCGCGCCCATCGCGCTGGCGCTGCATGCCGGGCGGCTTGCCGACCGCTACGGCTACCACAAGCCGCTGCGCGTGGCCGTCGGGTTCACGGTGGCCGGCGGCGCGTGCGCGTTGCTCGCGACGTGGGGTGCCGCGCCGTACGACTTCGTGATGCTGTGCATCGCGGCCACGCTGACCGGCGCCGGTGCGAACTTCGGGCTGATCACGATCCAGCGCACCGCCGGCCGCAGCGCGCACGACCCGACCGAGCTGAAGCGCGTGTTCAGCTGGCTCGGCCTGGCGCCGGCCTTGTCCAATGTCGCCGGGCCGGTGCTGGCCGGGGTCTTGATCGACCATGCCGGGTTTCACGTCGCGTTCGGCGTGCTGATGCTGTTGCCGCTGCTCGGTCTGTGGTGGGCGCGGCGCGTGCCGGTCGAGGTGCCGGCGCCGCGCGCGCCTCAGGCCCACACCAGCAGCTCATGGCAATTGCTGAACACGCCCGGGTTGCGGCGCCTGCTCGCGGTGAACTGGCTGCTCTCGGCCAGCTGGGACGTGCATGCCTTCGTCGTGCCCATCCTCGGCCACGAGCGCGGCTTCAGTGCGTCGGCGATCGGGCTGGTGCTGGGCGTGTTCGCGACCGCCGTCGCGCTGGTGCGCCTGGCGATTCCCGTGCTCGCCCATCGGCTGCGCGAAGGACAGGTGCTCATGGGCGCGATGCTGTGCACGGCGGTCGTGTTCTCGGTCTACCCGCTCGTGCATTCGGCCTGGACCATGGGCTTGTGCGCGGTGTCGCTGGGCCTGGCGCTGGGCGCGGTGCAACCAATGATCATGACGACGCTGCACCAGCTCACGCCGAACGACCGCCACGGCGAGGCGATCGCGCTGCGCTCGATGACGATCAACTTCTCGTCGGCGGTGATGCCGCTGATGTTTGGCCTGGCCGGCGCGGCGCTGGGCGCGGCGTCACTGTTCTGGGTGATGGGCGCCGCGGTGGCGGCCGGCAGCACGCTGGCGCGCCGCATCGGCGCACCCGCGGCACAGCACCCGGTCTAGAACTTGATGCCGGTCGGGTTGTCCGGCGCCGGCGGCGGCGTGGGAGCGGCAGGCGCCGCTGGTGCCGCCGCATCGGCAGCGCGCGCGGTGGCCGCAGCGGCCCGTTCGGCGATCGGCGTCGGCGCGGCGTACTGGTAGTTCGTCGGCAGACGCGATTCACGCGGGTAACCCGCGGCGTCGAGGTAGGAGGCCCAGACCTCGCTCGCGAGGCCGCGCAGCGTTTGACTGCCGATGCTCAACGTCGGGATGTCGCGCCCGCCGGAGATGCGTTCCAGCGCCTCGGTGTCTTCCGGGCCGACCACCTGCTTCTCGGCGTACGGGATGCCACGCTGGCGCAGCAGCTGGCGCGCGGCGCTGCACAGCTCGCAGGCGCTGGCGACGGTGTACAGCGTGACCGGGTAGCGCGTCGCGACCTGGCGCAGCTCGGCCGGCAGGTTCGCATCGGGCGCGGCTGCGGGGGTGCCGCCGCGCGCCGACAGCGGCGTGGCCTTGCCCTGGCTGGTCGGCGGCGGCCGGTCGGTGTAGGTGATTTTGCCATCCGGCCCGATGACCTTGTACTGCGCCAGCGCGGAGCCGGCGGCGATCAGCGCGAGCAGCGGTGCCTGGTGCAGCGCGTGGCGCCAGGTCGTGGACGTGCGGTGAAGATTCATCAAGGCTCCGGCGGCAACTGGGTCAGATCGGACAAGGAATGGCGAAATCTACCGCACGCACCGGGTCGCTTCAAGAAGATGCGGTGGCGACCAGGCCCTGGTGACGCAACAACGCGTCGATGCGCGGTTCGCGGCCACGGAAGGCCGTGAAGCTCTCGAGCGTGCTGCGGCTGCCGCCGGTCTCGAACACGCTCTCGCGCAGGCGACGCCCGGTCTTGACGCTGAGCACGCCGCCGTCTTCCGGCGTCGTTTCCTCGAAGGCGCTCCAGGCATCGGCCGACAACACCTCGGCCCATTTGTAGCTGTAGTAGCCCGCGGCATAGCCGCCATCGAAGATGTGAGAAAACGTGTTCAGCGAACGGTTGAACGCGGGCGGCACCAGCAGCGCGACCTCGGCACGCACCTCGGCGTAGAGCTCGGCGATGCGGTCTTGCGCGCGCGCTTCGGTGTGCAGCCGCATGTCGATCAGCGAGAGCTCGACCTGGCGCAGGGTGGCCAGGCCGCTGTGGAAGTTCTTGGCCGCAAGCATGCGATCGAACAGCGCGCGCGGCAACGGCGCGCCGGTGTCGACGTGCGCGGTCAGGTGCTTGACGACGTCCCACTCCCAGCAGAAGTTCTCCATGAACTGGCTGGGCAGCTCGACCGCGTCCCATTCGACGCCCGAGATGCCCGAGACGCCGATGTCGTCGATCTGCGTCAGCATCAGCTGCAGACCGTGGCCGAACTCGTGGAACAAGGTCGTCACGTCGTCGTGCGTCAGCAGCGCGGGGCGGACAACGCCATCGGTGACGACCGGCGACGCGAAGTTGCACACGAGGTGCGCGACCGGCGTCTGCAGACGGCCTTCGGGACGCAGCCAGCGGTCGCGCACGTCGTCCATCCACGCGCCGGGGCGCTTGCCGGGGCGCGCGAACAGGTCGAGGTAGAACTGGCCGACCAGGCGCGGCGCCGCGTCGGCGCTGCCCGGCAGCGCGTCGCGCTCGATGCGGAAGAAGCGCACGCTGGGGTGCCACACCGGCGCGCTGTCGGGGCGGATGCGCACCTCGAACACGGTCTCGATGATGTGGAACAGGCCTTCGAGCACCTTGGGTTCGGTGAAGTACTGCTTCACCTCCTGTTCGCTGAAGGCATAGCGCTGCTCCTTCAGGCGCTCGGCTGCGAACATCACATCCCAGGCCTGCAGGTCGGTCAGGCCGAGTTCGGTGCGCGCGAACTCGCGCAGTTCGGCGAGGTCACGCTCGGCGCCGGGGCGGGCGCGGTGGCCGAGGTCGCGCAGGAAGGCGATGACCTGCTCCGGCGAGCCGGCCATCTTGGGCACCAGCGACTGCTGTGCCGGGCTCGCGTAGCCCAGCAGCGTGGCCTCTTCCTGGCGCAGTGCGAGCAGTTCGCGCATCAGCGGCGTGTTGTCGAGTTCGGCCGGGCCGAACTCGCTGGCCCGCGTCGCGTACGCGGTGTAGAGCTTTTCGCGCAGCGCGCGGTTCTGCGCGTACTGCATCACCGGGACGAAGCAGGGCGCGTGCAGTGTCAGCTTGTGGCCGGGCTGGCCGTCGTTGGCACGCTCGTTCGCATTCAGTGCGGCCTGCTTCACGTCGTCGGGCACGCCGACCAGTTCATCGGCACTGGCGATGTAGGCGTAACCATCGGTCGCGTCGAGCACGTGTTCCGAGAACTTCTGACCGAGTTCGGCCTGCAGGTCCTGCAGCTCGGCGTAGCGCGTCTTGGCGGCCCCGGTGAGCTCGGCACCCGAGAGCTTGAAATCGCGGATCGCGTTGTTCAGCGCGCGCAGGCGCGGCGCGCTCAGGCTTGCCGAGCGCGGGTCGGCGAGCACCGCCTGGTACTTCGCGAACAGGCGCTCGTCGGCACCGACGCGGGTGTAGAAGTCGACCACGCGCGCCATGTTCTCGGTGTACGCGGCGCGCAGCGCGGGCGCATCGGCGACGGCGTTCAGGTGGCCGACGGCGCCCCAGGCGCGCGACAGGCGCTCGGTGGCGACGTCGAGCACCGCCGAGAGCGCGTCGTAGTCGGCCGGCACCGCGTCGCTGGTGGCTTGCGTCAAGGCTGCGTCGGCAGCGGCGAGCAACTCGTCCAGCGCCGGCGTGATGTGCTCGGGGCGAATCGCGTCGAAGCGCGGCAGGCCGCCGGTGTCGAGCAAGGGGTTGGCTGCGGGGGTGGTCGTGGTCGTCATCGTCGAATTCCTCAGTCCTTCAGCCGGCTCGCTCCGCTGCTTCAATCGTGTTCACCAGCAGCATCGTGATCGTCATCGGCCCCACGCCGCCGGGTACCGGCGTGATGTGGCTGGCCAACTCTGCCACGCCGGCAAAGTCCACGTCGCCGCACAGCTTGCCGGCCTCGTTGCGGTTGATGCCGACGTCGATCACGATCGCACCGGGCTTGACCATGTCGGCGGTCAGCACGTTGCGCCGCCCAACCGCGGCCACCACCACGTCGGCCTGACGCGTGTGGTGGCCGATGTCGGCCGTCGCACTGTGGCAGATGGTGACCGTGGCATTCGCTTGCAAGAGCAGCAGGGCCATCGGCTTGCCGACGGTGTTGCTGCGCCCGATCACGACCGCGTGCTTGCCGCGCAGGTCGACGCCGGTGCTCTCGATCAGCTTCATGCAGCCATAGGGCGTGCAGGGGCGGAAGCCGGGCAGGCCGGTCATCAGCTCGCCGGCCGACAGCACCGAGTAGCCGTCGACGTCCTTGCGCGTGGAGATGCGCTCGATCACCTTGTGCGGATCGATGTGCTTGGGCAGCGGCATCTGCACAAGGATGCCGTGGATCGCCGGGTCGGCGTTCAGCGCGCCGATGCGGGCGAGCAGCTCGGCTTCGGTCAGCGTCGCGTCGAACTTCTCGAACACCGAGTGCAGGCCGGCGTCATGGCAGGCCTTGACCTTGTTGCGCACATAGACCTGGCTGGCCGGATCGTCGCCGACCAGCACGACGGCCAGGCCGGGCTGGCGGCCGCGGGCGGTGAGGGCGGCGGCGCGGGTCGCGACCTCGGCGCGCATTTGTTTGGAAAGGGCGTTGCCGTCAATCAGTTGTGCTGCCATCGGGTGGCTCCGTGAATGAAAAAGGCCGCTGATGCAGCGGCCTTTGAATCGAATGCGGGGCTCAGGCCTTGGCTTGCGCGCCCAGGGCGATCTTCAAGAGATCGGCCACTGTGTTGGCATTGAGCTTTTCCATGATGTTGGCGCGGTGCGCCTCGACCGTCTTGATGCTGATGCCGAGGTCGTCGGCGATCTGCTTGTTCAGGCGGCCGGCGACGATGCGTTCGAGCACCTGGGCCTCGCGCGTGGTGAGGCGCGACAGCAGCGCGTCTCGGCTTGCGGCCTCCTGGTGCTTGGAGAAGTCGACGCGGGCACGGTCGAGCATCTTCTCGACCAGCGCGACGAGTTCGTCTTCTTTGAAGGGCTTCTCGATGAAGTCTTCGGCGCCCTTTTTCATGGTCGTCACGGCCATCGGCACGTCGCCGTGGCCGGTGATGAAGGTCACGGGCAGCGGCGAGCGGCGTTCGAGCAGGCGGTCTTGCAGCTCGAGGCCGCTCATGCCGTCCATGCGGATGTCGGCGATCAGGCAGGCCACTTCGCGCGGGTCGAAGCGCGACAGGAAGGACTCGGCCGAGTCGAAACACTTGACGCGATAGTCCTTGCCCTCGAGCAACCATTGCAACGAGTCGCGCACTGCTTCGTCGTCATCGACAACGTAGACCGTGCCTTTTTTCGGAATCAGGCTCATGAAGTGGCAGTCGCTTTGGGGTTGGAATGTAGCGTCGGAGCGGCGCTTTCGACGGGCAGCGTGAACGAGAAACGGCAGCCCACTGCGGCTTCGCCATTGTAGAGGTTCTGCGCCTTGATCCGGCCGCGGTGGCTTTCGATGATGGTGCGGCACAGGCTCAGGCCGATGCCCAGGCCGTCGGGCTTGGTCGAGAAGAAGGCTTCGTAGAGACGGTTGATCATCTCGTCCTTCAGGCCCGGCCCCATGTCGGTGACGCTGAACTCGATCACGTCGCCTTCCTCGGCGCTGTGCAGCGGCACCACGCGCAGCTCGATGTTGCGGCGCGCCGGCGGCAGCTTGGCGTTGTCGATGGCCTCGGCGGCGTTCTTCAGCAGGTTGAGCACGACCTGCTCGATCAGGATGGGGTCGACCATCAGTGCCGGCAGGCGTTGCGCCACGTAGGTGTGGATCGCGACGTTGCGGCGGCGCAGCTCGATGCCGGCGAGCTCGACCGCGTCCTCCACGATGCTGTGCGCCTGCGACGCCACCCGTTGCGGCTCGCTGCGTTTCACGAACGCGCGGATGCGGTGGATGATCTGGCCGGCGCGCTGCGCCTGCTTCGAAGTCTTCTCGAGCGCGGCGATCAAGTCTTCTTTCGCGATCGCGTTGTTGTTGACGCGCGTGATGATGCCGTTGCAGTAGTTGGTGATGGCGGTCAGCGGCTGGTTCAGCTCGTGCGCGACCGACGAGGCCATCTCGCCCATCGTGACGAGCCGGCTCGTCACCTGGGCCTTCTCGGCCTGGTTGGCGGCCAACGATTCGGCGCTGCGGCGCGCGGTGATGTCGGTCGCGATCAGCATCTGTGCGAGGCGACCGTCGGTCCATTGCAGGTAGCGCGCGCGCACGTCGAACCACTTCTGCAGCGGCTCGATGAAGACTTCGCGCGAGTCGGAGCCGGCCTCGGTCAAGGCCTCAGTAGGCAGGCCGCCGAAGTTGTCGACCGAGTCGTCAAGTTCGGCGAGGAACGGGATGCCGGCCTCGGCACCGGCGAGCAGCGCGTGGCCTTGCGACTCGGCGCCGAACCACAACCGGTACGAGCGGTTGGCGAACAGCAGCTCGCCCTGCTGCACCGACAGCACCGACACGGCCGTGTCCAGCCCCTCGAGCACGGTCGTGAAACGCTCGTGCGAGGCCGAGAGCTGGTCGCGGATGCGTTTGGCCTCGGTGATGTTGGTCATCGAGGTCATCCACCCGGTCTGCACGCCCTTGGGGTCGATCAGCGGCGAGACGTACATGCGCGAGTCGAACAGCGAGCCGTCCTTGCGCATCACGCGCACCTCGATGCCGCCGGCCGGGCTGCGGCCCTGCAGCTCCTGCTGCAGCAGCCGGCCGTTCTCTTCGAGCCGGTCCGGCGGCCAATAGGGCAGCGGCGGCATGCGGCCGACCAGTTCGGCTTCCGAGAAGCCCGTCATCGCGCTGAAGGCCGGGTTCACGTAGGTGATGCGGCCGTGCATGTCCATCGCGCGCATGCCGGTCAGCATGGAGTTCTCCATCGCGCGGCGGAAGTTGGTCTCGTTGACCAGCGCGCTCTGCATCTGCAGCCGGCGGCGCATGTGGCGCCAGGTGCCGAGCAGCATCCACACCGTCAGCACCGACAGCGCGGCGACCATCCAGAACAGCGTGTTGCCGATCAGGCCGATGGACGTGCGGTAGCCCTGGCCGCGCAGGAACAGGCCGTTGCCGGCCGGCGCGACCGGCAGCTGATAGACGATGGACGGGCGAGCCGCGCGCGTGCTGGGTGTCGTCGCGACGGTGCTCGCGAGCACGTGGTCGTTCGAATCGAGCAGCGCGATCGCGTGGCGGGCCGAGACTTCTTTCGGCACGTGACGGCGCATCAGCCCTTCGATCGAGTACTCGGCGATCAGCACGCCGGCGAACGCGTTGCGCTCGATCAACGGCACCTGCACCTGCAGCACCGGGTTGCCGAAGGCGTCGGTGAAGGGTTGCGAGTAGACCGGCTGCCGCTGCGTGCGCGCCGCGACGAAGGCGGCCTCGGGCGCCGTGTCCTTGCCCTCGACCGGCAGCGACGCAGGCGTGTCGTCGCCGGTGACGCCGGCCTCGGGCGGGAAGCTCGTGACCGAGTAGCTCGCGCGCGGCACGCGCGCCGCGTTGATCCAGACCAGGTTGGTGATCTCGGGCCGCTCGTGCGTGAAGCCGTCGGCCTGCTGCAGGAACTGGTCGTGGTCGATGGTGCGCGTGACGATCTCGCGCGCGATGCGCACGAGTTGTTCCTGGTTCTCGATCAGGCGCAGGCGGATCTGCTGCTGCGCGACCTCGCTGTCGCGCTTGACCGATTCCTGCTCACGCTCGAATTCCTCATTGCGCAAGTACCAAAACGCCAAGATGATGGCCGCGAGGAACAGCATCACCGAGACCAGCGGGCCCAGCGTCGCAAAGCGGTCCTGGCGCGCGGCGGACTGGCGCCGCCACCAGCGGCCGAAGAGCCGCTCGGGCCAGGTGCGTGCGGGGCGGGGAAGCGCCGTGGCCTCGTTGACGGGTTGCATGGGTGGATTATCAAGGCTGCGGTCGGCGAGCACGGGCTGTCGACCGGTCGAATGACCGGTATCGGGGTTTCTTAGAGAGGCAAAAATCATGATGTGAAATCATCTCGCACAATTTGGAATTGCCTCGGAGTTGTGCGAAACTCCCGCCGGGCTCACAAATTCACCAATGGAGACAGCCATGTCAGCACAGCCTGATTCGTTCCTCGGCGCCGCGGCCAACGATGCCGATTCACAGGAAACCCGCGAGTGGCTGGACGCGCTCTCCGCCGTCATCGGCGCAGAAGGCGGCGACCGCGCGCACTTCCTGCTCGAGACCTTGATCGACCACGCGCGCCAGGCCGGCATCGACGTGCCGTTCTCGGCCACGACGGCCTACGTGAACACGATCCCGACCGACCAGGAAGAGCGCACGCCGGGCAACATCGAGATCGAGGAGCGCCTGCGCACCTACATGCGCTGGAACGCGATGGCCATGGTCGTGAAAGCGAACCGCCTGCACCCGGCCGACGGTGGCGACCTGGGCGGCCACATTTCCAGCTTCGCGTCGCTGGCGACCATGTTCGGCACTGGCTTCAACCACTTCTGGCACGCCGAGAGCGAAGGCCACGGCGGCGACCTGCTGTACATCCAGGGTCACTCGGCGCCTGGCGTTTACGCCCGCGCCTTCATGGAAGGCCGGTTGACCGAAGAGCAGCTGCTCAACTTCCGCCAGGAGGTCGACGGCAAGGGCATCTCGAGCTACCCGCACCCGAAGCTGATGCCCGAGTTCTGGCAGTTCCCCACCGTGTCGATGGGCCTGGGCCCGCTGATGGCGATCTACCAGGCGCGCTTCCTGAAGTACCTGCACGCGCGCGGCATCGCCGACACGTCGAACCGCAAGGTCTGGGTGTTCTGCGGCGACGGCGAGATGGACGAACCCGAATCGCTGGGCGCGATCGGCCTCGCGGCGCGCGAGAAGCTCGACAACCTGATCTTCGTCGTCAACTGCAACCTGCAGCGCCTGGACGGCCCGGTGCGCGGCAACGGCAAGATCATTCAAGAGCTCGAAGGCGAGTTCCGCGGCTCGGGCTGGAACGTCATCAAGCTGATCTGGGGCAGCTACTGGGACCCGCTGCTGGCGCGCGACAAGGACGAGATCCTGCGCAAGGTCATGATGGACACGGTCGACGGCGACTACCAGGCGATGAAGGCCAACGACGGTGCGTTCGTGCGCAAGAACTTCTTCGGCAAGCACCCCAAGCTGCTCGAGATGGTCGCGAAGATGAGCGACGACGACATCTGGCGCCTGAACCGCGGCGGCCATGACCCGCAGAAGGTCTACGCCGCGTTCCACAAGGCCGTGAACCACAAGGACCAGCCGACCGTGCTGCTGATCAAGACGGTCAAGGGCTACGGCATGGGCAAGAGCGGCGAGGGCAAGAACACCGCGCACCAGACCAAGAAGCTGATCGACGAGGACGTGAAGGCCTTCCGCGACCGCTTCGACATCCCGATCCCCGACAGCAAGCTCGCCGACATCCCGTTCTACAAGCCGGCCGACGACACGCCGGAAATGCGCTACCTGCACGAGAAGCGCAAGGCCCTCGGTGGTTATTTGCCGCATCGCCGCACCAAGGCCGATGAGCAGCTCGCCGTGCCGCCGCTCGACACCTTCAAGGCCGTGCTCGACGCCACCGCCGAAGGCCGCGAGATCTCGACCACGCAGGCCTTCGTGCGCTTCCTGACGCAGCTGCTGCGCGACAAGGACCTCGGCCCGCGCGCCGTGCCCATCCTGGTCGACGAGGCGCGCACCTTCGGCATGGAGGGTCTCTTCCGCCAGATCGGCATCTACAACCCCGCGGGCCAGAACTACACGCCGGTCGACAAGGACCAGGTGATGTACTACCGCGAGGACAAGGCCGGCCAGGTGCTGCAGGAAGGCATCAACGAGCCCGGCGGCATGAGCAGCTGGATCGCCGCGGCGACCTCGTACTCGACGAACAACCGCATCATGGTGCCGTTCTACGTGTACTACTCGATGTTCGGCTTCCAGCGCGTCGGCGACCTCGCGTGGGCGGCGGGCGACATGCAGGCGCGTGGCTTCTTGCTGGGCGGCACCTCGGGCCGCACCACGCTGAACGGCGAAGGCCTGCAGCATGAAGACGGCCACAGCCACATCCTGGCCGGCACGATCCCGAACTGCGTCAGCTACGACCCGACCTTCGCGCACGAGGTCGGCGTGATCCTGCACCACGGCCTGAAGCGCATGGTCGAGAAGCAGGACAACGTCTACTTCTACCTGACGCTGCTGAACGAGAACTACCCGCAGCCCGGCCTGAAACCCGGCACCGAAGAGCAGATCATCAAGGGCATGTATTTGCTCGAAGAGGGCGCCAAGAAGACGCCGCGCGTCAACCTTCTCGGCAGCGGCACCATCCTGCGCGAGTCGCAGTTCGCGAAAGAGCTGCTCGAAGCGGACTGGGGCATAGGCGCCAATGTGTGGAGCTGCCCGAGCTTCAACGAACTCGCACGCGACGGCCAGGACTGCGACCGCTGGAACCTGCTGCACCCGACCGACAAGAAGCCGCGCGTGCCCTTCGTCGCGCAGCAGCTCGAGAAGTTCGCCGGCCCGGTGATCGCATCGACCGACTACATGAAGAACTACGCCGAACAGATCCGCGGCTTCATGCCCAAGGGCCGCACCTACCGCGTGCTCGGCACCGACGGCTTCGGCCGCAGCGATTTCCGCAGCAAGCTGCGCGAGCACTTCGAGGTGAACCGCCACTACATCGTCGTCGCGGCGCTGAAGGCGCTGGCCGATGAAGGCACGGTGCCGATGGCCAAGGTCGCCGAGGCGATCAAGAAGTACGGCATCAATGTCGACAAGATCAACCCGCTGCACGCTTAACTTCTCACCCTGAACTCGACGGAGACAACAAAAATGGCATTGGTGGAAGTCAAGGTCCCCGACATCGGCGACTTCGCGGAAGTGGAGATCATCGAGCTGCTGGTCAAGCCCGGTGACACGGTCAAGGCCGAACAGTCGCTGATCACGGTGGAGAGCGACAAGGCCTCGATGGAGATCCCGTCGTCGCACGCCGGCGTGGTCAAGGAGTTGAAGGTCAAGCTCGGCGACAAGGTCAAGGAAGGTTCGCTGGTGGTGGTGCTGGAGGCCGAAGGCGCAGGCGCCGCGGCCCCTGCAGCAGCTGCCGCACCTGCTCCTGCGGCAGCGCCTGCTGCGCCTGCGCCCGCAGCGGCTGCCGTCCCCGCGGCGCCCGCCAGCGGGGGCCTGGTCGACGTGGTCGTGCCCGACATCGGCGACTTCGACGAGGTCACCGTGATCGAGGTGATGGTCAAGGCCGGCGACGCGATCAAGGTCGAGCAGAGCCTGATCACGGTCGAGAGCGACAAGGCCTCGATGGAGATCCCGTCGTCGCACGCCGGCGTCGTGAAGGACGTCAAGGTCAAGGTCGGCGACAAGGTCGCGAAGGGCAGCCTGGTCGCGGTCGTGCAAGCCAGCGGCGGCGCTGCTGCGCCCGCAGCGGCTGCTGCCGCGCCTGCGCCAGCGGTCGCGGCCACACCCGCGGCGTCACCGGCGCCAGTGGCCGACAAGGCCGTGCCGACCGCCGCGCTGCCGGCGCACGAACCGACCGCGGCCAAGGGCGCGCTGCCGCATGCCTCGCCGACGATACGCAAGCTCGCGCGCGAACTCGGCGTGCCGCTGGAAGAAGTGAAGGGCTCGGGCCCGAAGGGCCGCATCACGCAGGACGACATCCACGGTTTCGTGAAGGGCGTGATGACCGGAAGCACGCAGACCAAGGCGCAGGCAGCCGCTGCGCCGGCCGCTGCGGCCGCGGCCGGCGGCGGTATCCCGGGCTTGCTGCCCTGGCCCAAGGTCGACTTCACGAAGTTCGGCGCGGTCGAGCGCAAGGACCTGTCGCGCATCAAGAAGCTCAGCGGTGCGAACCTGCACCGCAACTGGGTGATGATCCCGCACGTCACGAACAACGACGACGCCGACATCACCGAGCTCGAGGCCTTCCGCGTCTCCACGAACAAGGAGAACGAGAAGTCCGGCGTCAAGGTCACGATGCTCGCGTTCGTGATCAAGGCGGTGGTCGCGGCGCTGAAGAAATTCCCCGAGTTCAACACCAGCCTTGACGGCGACCAGCTCGTCTACAAGCAGTACTTCCACATCGGCTTCGCGGCCGACACACCGAACGGCCTCGTCGTGCCGGTGCTGAAGGACGCCGACAAGAAGGGCGTGCTGCAGATCAGCACCGAGATGGGCGAGCTCGCGAAGAAGGCGCGCGACGGCAAGCTTGGGCCGGCCGACATGACCGGCGGCTGCTTCTCGATCAGCTCGCTGGGCGGCATCGGCGGCACCCACTTCACGCCCATCATCAACGCGCCCGAGGTCGCGATCCTCGGCCTGTCGAAGAGCGCGATGAAGCCGGTGTGGGACGGCAAGGCCTTCGTGCCGCGCCTGACGCTGCCGCTGTCGCTGTCGTACGACCACCGCGTGATCGATGGTGCATCCGCGGCGCGTTTCAACGCCTACCTCGGTCAGGTGCTCGCCGACTTCCGCCGCGTGCTGCTCTGAGGCCCTGCCGATGACAACCGTGGTGGTGGTCCGCAAGGGCGGCACCGTGGCCATCGCCGCCGACACGCTGGTCACCTTCGGGGACACGCGGCTGGCGCATGGCTACGAGGCCAACATGAAGCTGTTCAGGGTCGGCGACTCGTGGATCGGCATGGCTGGCACGACCGCGCACTTCCCGGTGCTGCGGCGCGCGCTCGAAGCGCTGCCGACCGGCGAGCTGAAGCTGCATTCGCGTGACGAGGTGTTCGAGACCTTTCTGAAGCTGCACCCCAAGCTGAAGGAGAACTTCTTCCTGAACACCAAGGAAGAGGACTCCGACCCGTATGAGAGCTCGCAGTTCACTGCGCTGATCGCGAACCATGCCGGCATCTTCGGCGTGTACTCGTACCGCGAGGTCTTCGAGTTCGACCGCTTCTGGGGCATAGGCACCGGCCGCGCGTTCGCGCTCGGGGCGATGTACGCGGCCTACGACAAGGCCAAGAGCGCGCGCGAACTGGCCGAGCTGGGCGTGCGCGCCGGCTGCGAATTCGACAAGAACTCCAGTGGGCCGATCAACGCCCACACCATCAAATTGAAAGGCTGAAATGATGCCCCCATGCTCACTTCGTTCACTGCCCCCCAAGGGGGCGCAGGTCCCCTTTGGGGCGGCCCAGCAGGAGACCTGATATGGCCCTCATCGACATCAAGGTGCCGGACATCGGCGACTTCAAGGACGTGACCGTCATCGAGCTGTTGGTCAAGCCGGGCGACACGGTGAAGGCCGAACAATCGCTGATCACGGTCGAAAGCGACAAGGCCTCGATGGAGATCCCGTCGTCGCAGGCCGGCGCGGTGAAGAGCATCGCGATCAAGGTCGGCGACGTGGTCAACGAGGGTTCGGTGATTCTGTCGCTGGAGGCGGCACGCGCCGCGGCACCCGCGGCCGCGCCTGCCGCGGCGACGACACCTACCGCGGCGCCGGCGCCCGCGGCCGCCGCGCCTGTCGCGGCACCCGTCGCATCGACCTACGCCGGTGGCGCCGATGTCGAGTGCGACCTGGTCGTGCTCGGCGCCGGCCCGGGGGGCTACTCGGCCGCGTTCCGCGCCGCCGATCTCGGCATGAAGGTCGTGCTGATCGAGCGCTTCGCGACGCTGGGCGGTGTCTGCCTGAACGTCGGCTGCATCCCGTCCAAGGCCTTGCTGCATGTCGCGTCGGTGATGGACGAGGTCAAGCACTTCGACAGCTACGGCATCACGTTCGCGCCGCCCGCGATCGATCTTGCGAAGCTGAAGACGCACAAGGAAAAAGTCGTCGGCAAGCTCACCGGCGGCCTGGCCGCGATGGCGAAGATGCGCAAGGTCACGGTGGTGCAGGGCACGGCGGCGTTCCTCGACCCGTTCAACATCGGCGTCGAACTCACCATGGGTGGCACGCAGACCATTCGTTTCAAGCAGGCCATCATCGCGGCCGGCTCCGAGGCGGTGAAGCTGCCTTTCCTGCCCAAGGACGACCCACGCGTCGTCACCAGCACCGGCGCGCTGGAGCTGCGTCAGAGCCCGAAGCGCATGCTGGTGATCGGCGGCGGCATCATCGGCCTGGAGATGGGCACGGTCTATTCGACGCTGGGCGCGCGCCTCGACGTGGTCGAGATGCTGGACGGTCTGATGCAGGGCGCCGACCGCGACCTCGTGAAGGTCTGGCAGAAGATGAACGCGCCGCGCTTCGACAACATCATGCTGAAGACCAAGACCGTGGGCGCCGAAGCGACCAAGGACGGCATCCTCGTGAAGTTCGAGGGTGAGGGCGCGCTCAAGGAACAGGTTTACGACCTGGTACTGCAAGCCGTCGGCCGCGTGCCCAACGGCAAGCGCATCGGTGCCGACAAGGCCGGCGTGGCGGTGACCGACCGCGGCTTCATCCCGGTCGACATCCAGATGCGCACCAACGTGCCGCACATCTTCGCGATCGGCGACATCGTCGGCCAGCCGATGCTGGCGCACAAGGCGGTGCACGAAGCGCACGTCGCGGCCGAGGTCGCGGCTGGCGACACCAAGGCCGCGTTCGACGCGCGCGTGATCCCGAGCGTGGCCTACACCGACCCGGAGGTGGCGTGGGTCGGCGTCACCGAAGACGAGGCCAAGGCCCAGGGCCTGAAGGTCAAGAAGGGCCTGTTCCCGTGGAACGCCTCGGGCCGCGCGATCGCGAACGGCCGCGACGAGGGCTTCACCAAGCTGCTGTTCGACGAGGCGACGCACGCCATCGTCGGCGGTGGCATCGTCGGCACGCACGCGGGCGACATGATCGGCGAGATCGCGCTGGCGATCGAGATGGGCGCCGACGCGGTCGACATCGGCAAGACCATCCACCCGCACCCGACGCTGGGCGAGAGCATCGGCCTCGCGGCCGAGGCCTTCGAAGGCGCGTGCACCGACCTGCCGCCGGTGAAGAAGTAGCGCTGGGTCGATCGCGCCGAAACGACAAAGGGGCCGCGAGGCCCCTTTGTCATGGTCGCGTCGAGCCGGTCAGGGCTTGCGTGCCGGTGCTGACGCGCCAGGCGCCGAGATCGGTGCGGTGGGCACCGGCCGCGGCGCGCTGTCGGCGAGCTTCTGCGCCCGCGCTTCGAGCTCATTGCGGTCGACCGCGATGACCTCGGCCACGATCAGCGGGCAGCGTGTCGGCGCGTCCTCGCCTTGTTCCCAGCCCGACGCGTCGTTCGCGACGTTGTCGATGCGGCTCACGCCGAGCTGCGCGTTGAGCTGGTACATCGCGGCCTGCGTGCGGGCGTACGCGAAGCCGAGGTCGTACTCGGCGTTGGCGTAGGCGCGGCGCGCCGTGTAGACCTCGTTCTCGGCGTTCAACAGGTCGAGCAGGCTGCGCTGGCCGATGTCGAACTGCTGGCGGTAGGCGTCGCGCGCCTTCTCGATCGCGAGCGTGTTGCGGTCCAGCGAGACGAGCTGGTCGGCGAGCTTGCGCGTGTCGTTGAAGGCGATCGCGGTGGTTTGGCGCGTGTCGCGGCAAGCCTTGTCGCGCAGGTCGGCCGACTGGCTCAGCAGGTTGGTCTGCTGACGCACGCGGGCCTGGTCGGCGCCACCGTTGTAGAGGTTCCAGCTGAGCACCACCTCGGCCGCGGTGTCGCGGGTGCGATCGGCGATCGCGTCGACGTTGCGACCCGCGCTGCCGCGCAGGCGCGCCTCGACGCGCGGCTGGTACAGCGACTTGCGGCCGTCGACGAGCGCGCGTGCCGAGCGCAGGCCTTCGATGCTGGCGCTGATCGCGGCGCTCTGGCGCACCGCGGCGTTCATCGCGTCGGCCTGGGTCGCGGGCACGCCGTTCTTCAGCAGCGTGATCGTCGGCAGGTTCTTGGGCGGGGTGACGCCGACGACACGCTGGTAGCGCGCCGTCACGTCGTGCAGGTTCGCGACTTCGGTCGTCAGGTTGGATTCGGCGAGCGCGACCCGGGCGCCGGCCTGCTCCAGATCGACGCCGCGGCCGACGCCGGCCTTGAAGCGCGACTGGATCTGCAGGTAGGCGTAGCGGTGCTGCACGTAGTTGTCTTCGGCGAGCTCGACGAGGCGGCGATAGCGCTGCACGTCGAAGTGCGCGCGCGCGGCTTCGAGCGCGGTCTGCTCGGTCACGTCGAGGAGCTCGAAGTAGCGCGCGAGGCGTTCGTGGCCCGAGCGTGCCACGTCGTTCTTCGTGCCCAGGCCGTCCCACAGCACCTGCGTCAGCGTCAGGCCGGCCTCGCGGCGGTTCAGGTTCTCGGTCTCGGGGTTGCGGTTGCTGATGCGGTCGCTGTCGCGACCGGCGTTGGCGGTGAGGTCGAGTTTCGGCAGGTAGCCGGCGCGGGCGACATCGACGCCGTCGACGGCGGCGCGGTAGGCGTTGAAGCGCGCGGTGACCTCGGGATTGGTGTTGACGGCTTGTTCGACCGTGAGTCGCAGCGGGTCCGACGACTGGGCTTGGGCGGCGCCGGCGAAGAGCAGGGTCGCGATGGCACAGCGGATGTGTTTGTTGAATGTCATTGAGTTCTCAAACCTGTCGGGGCATAACGTTCTTCGTTGCGGCGCAGTTTATGGACGCACTCAAAGATGAAATCCCCGCGTCTGCGGGGTCGGGCGCACTAGTTCACGGCATGGGTGAACCAGTTGTCGCGAACACAACACCTCTGATCCGAACAACATTCCCTGGTGTGAGATTTTGCATGACGAGCATGTCGGTCTGCGTGCAGGCACGACAGGGTTTGCCAGGGCTTGCTGCTCAAGAAGTCACGCCGATGGTCGAGAACATGGGGTTGGCCTCCTCCGTTGCGCCGTGACCCTTGTCGTCCCCGTTCCCCTTGCCATTGCGCATGCCGCTCAGGGTGCGTGGTCGGCATGGTTGCGCGTTGGCCGAGCGTGGTGGGTCTGCGGGGTCGCCATGTTGCTCGCCTTCAGCATGCTGGCGCCGCGTGCCTGGGACGCCGACACCATGCTGCGCGCCGCGCAGGCCCAGGGCCCGCAAGCCCTGGCCGGCGCGCGTGCGTTGCAGGCGACGCTCGCGGGGCTGAACGGGCGGGACGACGCGGCCAAGCTCGCCGCCGTCAACCAGTTCTTCAACCGCCGCATCGTGTTCACCTCCGACCAGGAGGTGTGGGGCCAGGTCGACTACTGGGCCAGCCCGCTCGAGATGCTGGCCAAGGGCCGCGGCGACTGCGAGGACTTCGTCATCGGCAAGTACTTCAGCCTGCTCGTGGCCGGCGTGCCGGTGCAACACCTGCGCCTGGTCTACGTGCGTGCGACCATCGGCGGTGCGGGCGGCGAGACGGTGGCCCACATGGTGCTGGCGTATTACGCGACGCCGGGTGCAGAACCGCTCATCCTCGACAACCTGATCGGCGAGATCCGGCCGGCGTCGCGCCGACCGGATCTCGAGCCGGTGTTCAGTTTCAATGGCGAAGGGCTGTGGCAGGGTGTCGGCTCGCAGAGCGCGGGCGATCCGGTCGCGCGCCTGTCGCGGTGGCGCGAGGTGCTGGCCAAGGTGCGTGCGGAGGGGTTTCAATGAACACAACGAACACAGTGAGGCGCAGATGTCGCTGATCCGTCAGATCTGGTTGCTGCTGCTGGGCACGCTGGTGGTGGCGCTGGTCGCCAGCGTCACCGTCAACGTCGGCTCGGCACGCGACACGCTGCAGACGCAGCTGCGGCTGAAGAACAGCGACAACGCGACCGCGCTCGCGCAGGTGCTGTCGCAGCAGAAGGGCCAGCGCGAGTTGATGGAACTGGCCATCGCGGCGCAGTTCGACACCGGCTTCTACCGCCGCATCCGCTACACCGGGGCCGATGGCCAGGTGATCGTCGAACGCGAGGTGGCGGCCAGCCCCTTGCATGCGCCAGCCTGGTTCGTCGCGCTCGCGCCGATCGAGTCGGCACCGGGCATGGCCCAGGTCTCCGATGGCTGGCGTGCGCTGGGCGCAATCGAGGTGGTGAGCCAGTCGGCCTATGCGCACGACGAACTCTGGCAAGGCAGTGAGCGCTCCGCACTGGCGCTGGCCGTCGTCGGCGTGCTCGCCGGGTTGTGTGCGGCGCTGGGCGTGGGCCGCATCCGCCGTCCGCTGGACGACACGGTCGAGCAGGCCGCGTCGCTGCAGCGCGGCGAGTACCTGACGGTGGCCGAACCCCACGTGCCCGAGCTGCGCCGCCTGACGCGCGCGATGAACTCGATGGTGGCGCGGCTGCGCGTCGTGTTCGAGGCCCAGGCCGCGCAGGTCGAGAGCATGCGCCGTCAGGCCAGCGTCGATGCGCTGACCGATCTGTCGAACCGCGGTCACTTCATGGCGCAGCTCGGCGCGGCGCTGCGGCGCGAGGACGGCCACGCGTCGGGCGGCCTGGTGCTGTTGCGCGTGCTCAATCTCGCCGAGGTCAACCGCAGCCTCGGGCGCGAGCCGACCGATCGCATGATCCGCACCATCGCCGACCAGTTGCAGGAGTACACGCGGCGCGTCGCCGGGGCTTTTGCCGGACGGCTCAACGGCTCCGACTTTGCGGTCGCGCTGCCACAGGGCGGCATCGCGCACGAGACCGCGCTGGCCGTCGTCGAGCTGTTGCGCTTTGCATTGCCCACCTTCGGCGCGCAGGTCGCGGTGGCGGCCGGCGCGGTCGAGACCCATCACGGCGAAGAGCTCGGCGGCGTGATGGGTGCGGCCGACTTCGCGCTCGCCAAGGCCGAGAACGAGGGCGCTTTCGCGGTCGTCTCGATGAACCCGACCGACACCGGGTTTGCCAGCGGCGGCGAACGCGGCTGGCGCGAACGCGTGCACGATGCGCTCGATCAACGTCGCGTGCGGCTCGCCGCCTTCCCGGTCGTGAACGCGGCCGGCGCCCTGATCCACCTCGAATGCCCGCTGCGCCTGCAGCTCGCGGTGAACGGACCGTTCGAGACCGCGGCCCACTGGCTGCCGCTGGCGGTGCGCAGCCGCCTGACCTGCGATGTCGACGAACGCGCGCTCGCGCTGGCACTCGAGGCCATCGCGCGCGACGGTCAACCGCGAGGCATCAACATTTCACCGGCGTCCCTGCTCGACAGCGGCTTCGCGGCGCGCCTGCGCACCCAGCTGCAGGCCGCACCACGCGCCGCGCGCAGCCTGTGGATCGAGGTCGACGAGAGTGCGGCCGTCGATCAGTTCGAGGTGGTGCGCGAGATGGCGCGCCAGGTACGACCGGTCGGTGCCCGCTTCGGGCTCGAGCATGCGGGCCAGCGCCTGAGCCAGATCGAACGACTGTTCGAGGCCGGGCTGGACTACGTGAAGCTCGATGCTGCGGTGGCCCACGGCGTGGCCGACGATCCGCAGCGTGCAGCCTTCGTGAAGGGCCTGTCGACCATGTTGCACAGCCTGTCGCTGCAGGTCATGGCCGAGGGCGTGGACAGCGCGGCCGATGCGCAGGTGCTGTGGGCCTGCGGGGTCGACGGCGTCACCGGCCCGTGGGTGAAGGCGCCGGAGGGCGGTGGCCCGTACTGAAACGCCGCGTGCGACTGTGGTCGGCGCGGCCAGTACCGCACCGACCGTATCGCTGATCGACCCTCAGTGCCCGTCGGTCACCAGCTTGTTGCGCGTCAGCAGCTCGGTGATGATCTGGTTGTCGCTGGCCGCGGCCCCCAGGCCCAACGCAGACCGCAGGTCCACGCCCTGCAGCGTGATGGTCTCGTCGGTGCTGGCGGCCGCGTAGGTGCCGCCCGCGTAGCCGCCGGTCGAGCTGACGTGGATCACCGTGCTGCCCGGCGTGGACGTGGTGTCGAAGTCCAGGTACTTGGACAGGTTGCCCGGGTCGGTGCCGACGTGGTTCGCACCGACCAGCAGGTCGCGCAGGTCCAGCGTGTCGCCGCCCGACGCGACCGGGGCCACGTTGAAGTCGGTGATCGCGTCGCTCGCCGGCGTGCCGGCCGTACCGCGGTCGGCGAGGTGCCAGGCGAAGGTGTCGGCGCCCGTGCCGCCGGTCAGCACGTCGTTGCCGGCACCGCCGTAGATGATGTCGTTGTTGGCGCCGCCGTTGATCGTGTCGTTGCCGTCGCCGCCCAGGATGCGGTCGTTGCCGGCGCCGCCGTTCAAGGTGTCGTTGCCGGCATTGCCGACGATCAGGTCGGCGTTGCTGGTGCCGGTCAGCGTGTCGTTGCCGGTGCCGCCGCTCAGCAGGCTGGTGCCGTTGACGATGTTGAGGTACTGCGTCGTCGTGTGGCTTTCGCCGGACACGGTGTCGGTGGCATCGAACACCAGCGTGGACGAACCGGTGCCGGCGCCCGAGATCGACAGGCTGCTGAGGTTCCAGCCGGTCAGGTCGACGACCGTGTCGGTGCCGCTGGCGCCGATGGTGGTCGTGTGGCCTGCGCCGTCGGAGATCACCATGCCGGTGTTCAGGCCGTGCACCGAGAGCGCCGTGTAGTCGGTCGCGGCGAGGCTGAGCTTGAGCGCTTCGCCGTCGTTCGCGATCGCGGTGTCGCTGTAGCCGGACTCGACCGCCTTGATCGCGGCGACCTGGTCGGCGGTCAGCACGTGGTCGTAGATGCGCACGTCGTCGAGGTCGGCGTTCAGGAAGCGGTAGTCGGTCAGGTCCGTGCTGCTGGCATCGTTGGCGAAATTATTCGTCGCGCCCAGTCCAGTGAGCATGTTCAGCGTCGCGGTGAAGCCGGCGTCGGTGGGCGAACCGGTGGCCTCGAGCACGCCGTCGACGTAGACGCTGGCGAGGCCGGTGGCCGCGTCGCGGGTGATCGCGACCTGGTGCCAGGTGTTGTCGTTCACGCTGGTGGTGCTGAAGACACCGGCTGCGTTGCCGACGTCGAAACCGATCTTGCCGCTGGCGTTCAGCACGCCCCACTGGATGTCGTTGGTGCCGCCAGCCTGTTCGCTGGCGATGACCGCCGGCGAGTCCCAGCCGTCGACGTTGCCGGTCTGCGTGGTCTTGATCCAAAAGGTCAGCGAGCTGGTCCCCATCAGCGGTGCCGTGGTGGCCGCGGAGAGCGCCACGTAGCTGCCGGTGCCGTCGAAATGCAGCGCTGTGCCCGAGCTGCCGTTGTGGCCGGTGGTCCAGGTCGGCAGCACCGCCGTCGGCGTGGTGACCGAATCGCTGAGCGTGCCGGTCTGCGCGTGGTACGCGTCCGTCGTCGTGGCGCCGCTGGCCTCGTCGAAGGTCCAGCGTCCCACCGACGTCACCGACAAGCTGGGCACGGCCGCGTCGTTGACCGGCGCGACGTTGACGGTGATGGTCGAGGTTTCCGTGACCCCCCCCGACGTGACGGTGTAGGTGAACGAATCGGGGCCGTTGTAGTTGGTGTTCGGCGTGTAGGTGATGCTGCCGTCGGCGGCGAAGGTGACGCTGCCGTGCTGCGGCGTGCCGACCGCGGTCAACGTACGACCGGCGTTCTCGAAGTTGTCGGCACCGCTGGTCTCGTTCGCACCCGTGATCGGGTTGAAGGTGACGGCGGTGCCTTCGGAGGCCATGACGACGTCGGCGACGATGTCGACCACCGCTGCGACCGATATCGCCACCGACGAATTGGTGGTGGTCGTGCCGTCGGACGTGGCCACGCTGATCGTGTCGGCGCCGTTGAAGTCGGCGACCGGCTTGTAGGTGATCGCGGCCAGCGCGGCGTTGATCTGCGCGGCCGTGCCGGAGATCGTGACCGTGCCGCTGCCGTTCGCGCCTATCGTCGCGCCGCCGCCAGTGGCCAGCGTCAGCGTGCCGTGGGCCACGGTCAGCGTGGTGGTCAGCGTGCCGCTGTCGATGTCTGCGACCGAGACGCCGGTGATGACCTTGGTCGTGTCTTCGGTGGTGGCCTGGGTCGCCGCCGGCAAGGTATTGACGGGCGCGTCGTTGACGGCGACGACCGTGATCGCCACCGTGTCCACATCGGTCTTGGTGCCGCCCGAGCCGGTGTTGCCGTTGTCGCTCGTGGTCATCGTCAGGTTGACCGTGCCGCTGGCATTGGCCGCTGGCGTGAAAACGGGCTGCGTGGCGCTGCTGGCCAGGTAGGCGTTGATGTCGGCTTGCGTGCCGGTCAGCGTCACGGTGGTCAGGCTCACATTGGTGGCGGTGACGCCACCGCTCGTGGCCGCGGCCAGCGTGCCCGAAGCCACCTTGAGCGTGACCGTCATCGAAGCGGTGCCGGCGTCCACGTCATTGACGGCCAGACCGCTGATCTTCAGCGCCGTGTCTTCGTTGGTCGACAGCGCCGCGATCGTGTTGACCGGGGCATCGTTGACCGGGTTGACCGTGATGTTGACCGTATCGGTGTCGGTCAGCGTGCCGCCCGAACCGGTGTTGCCGTGGTCGTTGGTGGTCATCGTCAACGCGACCGTGCCGTTGGCATTGGCCGCTGGCGTGAAGACCGGTTGAGTCGCGGCGGTGCCCAGATAGGAGTTCAGGTTGGCGAGCGTGCCGGTCAGCGTGACCGTGCCGCTGCCCGAACCCGAGACCACGACGTTCGCGGTGCCGGTGGCAGCGATCGAGCCGGACGCAACGTTCAGCGTGATCGTCATCGAACCCGTCGACGCATCGACATCGGTGATCTTCAGGCCGCTGAGCCTGAGCGCCGTGTCCTCGTTGGTCGTCAGCGTCACCGGCAAGGTATTGACGGGCGCGTCGTTGACGGCGACGACCGTGATCGCCACCGTGTCCACATCGGTCTTGATACCACCCGAGCCGGTGTTGCCGTTGTCGCTCGTGGTCATCGTCAGGTTGACCGTGCCGCTGGCATTGGCCACCGGCGTGAAGACGGGTTGCGAGCTGCTGTTGGCCAGGTAGGCGTTGATGTCGGCCTGCGTGCCGGTCAGCACCACGGTGGTCGCGTTCGAGTTGGTGGCGAGGACCCCGCTGCCGGAGGCTGCCGTCAGCGTGCCCGAAGCCACCTTGAGCGTGACCGTCATCGAAGCGGTGCCGGCGTCCACGTCGTTGACGGCCAGGCCGCTGATCTTCAGCGCCGTGTCTTCGTTGGTCGACAGCGCCGCGATCGTGTTGACCGGGGCGTCGTTGACCGGGTTGACCGTGATGTTGACGGTGTCGGTGTCGGTCAGCG
>Ga0307509_10000853_pt1 | contig 52545 bp, 81 predicted proteins | sample 10_EM_MG_FD_202245 | JGI IMG/M metagenome (GOLD analysis project Ga0307509, IMG submission 202245) | Populus trichocarpa ectomycorrhiza microbial communities from riparian zone in the Pacific Northwest, United States - 10_EM | ecosystem: Host-associated > Plants > Roots > Unclassified | place... | reverse complement strand
CGGATCGCCTGCGAGTACCTCACCCGGATCACGGTGGCGTCGTCGGCGTACAACAGACCGCCTCCAAGATCTCGGCCGTCGTCGTTGTGGATCGGCGGGCGGCGGCCTGGCGCCGCGGTTACCATGATGTGGGTGGGGGCGGGCATTCAGGCTCCAATGTCGTCGTTGAAGGTGTCCAGCGTACCAGAATCGGTCGCGGCGGCCGGCAGGTGAACCTCGTGAGGGTTGGTTGCCAGGCGGAATCTGAGGTCAGCAATCAACTGGGTGACGTTGCGGAACTCCTTGAGGTTCGTGCGGACCTCGACCCGGTAGGTCTGCAGCCAGATCGTCACCTGCTCGCCGGTGTACAGCTCCTCTTCGCGGTCGGTGACGATCTGCTTGATCGTCGATGAGGCGCCACAGCGTTGGCCGATGAGCAGCTCGGCAGCGTGCTCCATCATGACGTGGAGCCCCGGGTCGGCGAGGTTGCTCGCCAGGCTCGCGCCGTCCTGAGCCATGCGGCCGGTGTAGCCGTCGCGCTTGTTAGTGCTCGCGAAGTAGACCAGAAGGTCGATCACCTTCTTCGCCTGGAACCCGCCGATTCCGGCCGTGCTCGAGGCGCCATCTCCCGTCGCGATCGCGATGCCGGGCGCGCGCGATGACAGCGCATCGACGAGCTGGACCACGCCAATCTCGTCGGTATACGAGCGGACGACCGATCCCCACGGGATCACCGTGGCGAGATAACCGGTCGGACGCATGAGCCCGGACAGCAGGGAGATCGCGCCTTCGGTGATCAGCGTGCGCTGCGGCTTGGCCAGACCGGTGTCGAAGGAGAGCGCCATCTACTTGCCGTTCCACTGGGCGAGCAGGAAGCGCTCGAACACCTTGACCACGCGCTTGCCGAGCTGCGCCGAGATCCAAAGGAACTGGCGCCGCGGGATCCGAGCACCACGACCGGCGACTCCGCCGGCCTGATGGATGTAGGCCCAGCGAACGCGAGACCGAACGATCAGTGAGTTCGCGCTGACCAGCGTTCGCAGGGCCCGCGGAAGCCGGCCCAGAAGCTTGCGCGGCCGGGACCCCTTGCGCGCAGTCTTGGCCTTGCGCGCGTACCGCGCCTTGGTGGACGGATGGAGATCCGGCCAGCGACCGTCTGGACCCTCGCTCTTGACGTCGTGCAGCGCCTGGTCCTGACGCGCGTGCATGCCGCTCTCCTTGAACGCTTTCCGGCGATCGGGAGCCCCCAGGCGGCGAAATGCCTGCTCGATACCGATCAGCTTGACATCGGCCTTGACGGAGACGAGGCCCATTACCAGATCCCCCGGAGGCGCTGGCGCGACACGACGAGCAGCGGCGAGCGCTGCCCGGCCTTGTCGTTGATCATGGACGCCTTGGCCGGCGTGGGCTCGATGCCCAGGGAGATCGTTCCCTTGGCCACGCCCTCGAGCCACTTCCGATCGACGACCTCCCGGTCGATGTCGTCTTGCAGGACCTGGCCGTTGTACTTGTTGCGGCGCAGCACGCGCGCGGTCCACGCGGTCGACAGGTCGCGGACGACCGGCGGGATCGGGGACAGCGGGACGGCGAAGCGGTGGCCGACGTAGCTGTCGATCACGCTGTCGGCCTCGGCAATCGCCTGGGCGACCACGGCGGCGTCGATCGTCGGCGCGTTGGCGTTGGCAAGATCCGTCAGTTGGAGCAGCTTCTCGGGGCCGCCAACCGCGTTCTGAACCAGTGCCTGCGTCGAGTACGCCATGATCAGCCCTCGAAGCCGGTGTCTTTCTTGGCCGCCGCGGCAGCGCGGAGCCTCGCGGGCGCGCCGTCGCCGGTGTCCTTGGCGCCGCGGCGGGCATCGCGCAGGCGGGCGGCCTCGGCGGTGGCCTCGGAGAGCTTGGCGCGCAGGGCCTCGTTCTCCTGGCGCAGCGCGATCGCCTCGCTCTCGGTGGCGCCCGGCGCGTTCGTGTTGAGCGCGTCGTCCGCGAGGATCATCTCGGCGCCGGCCAGGTGGACCTGCTTGACGTCGCCGGACTGGTCGAGCGGCTCGCCGTCGGCGACCACGAGCACCTCGACCTTGCGGCTCTCGAAGAAGGTCACGCCGGCGCGAGAGCGGCGCGGGATGCCGCGCGCGGTGCTCACGTACAGGCGATCGCCGGGCTCCGGCGCTGCGTGGCCGGCGCCGCGGTTGGTCGCCGCGACGCGCGTGCGCTCCTTGGCCTCGTTGTCGGCTTGCTGCTTGACCAGCTTGGCCGCGGCCTCTTCGGGATCCATCACTTCGACGTGCAAGAGGTTCATCGGTTCTCCGGTAGGGGTGCGAGAGCTTCGTCTGGTAGCGGGACCGGGACTCGAACCCGGGGTCTGGTGGTTATGAGCCACCCGAGATGCCTCTTCTCCATCCCGCAACGGTGCCCGCGAGCGCGGGCGGTAGCGATTACGATCCGGGGCCGCCGACGATCTCTTGCGGCAGGCCGTACGCCGCGCCGAACTCGGCTTCCAGGCCGTAGTAGTAGGTGCCGTCCATGAACACCTGGTAGCCCTGCTCCACCGACATCAGCTCCGCGGCGCGCTTGCGCTGCAGGATGACGGCGGTCGAGTTCGCGGGCATCAGGAACCACTCGAGCCCGGTCAGCGTGACCGAGGTCCCGAGCACGCTGGTCGTGCGCGCCTGGATCCAGGGCACCTCGACCGGGATCGCCGTGTCCTTGTCGAGGTTCTGGACGAGGCCGGCGCCGATGTCCTGCTTGAGGACGTTGCGCACCGGGATGCGGTTCGCCGGGCCGTGCACGAGCATCATCTGTCCCTTGCCGACGTTGACCGGGATGCCGCGCTCGTTCTTCAGCGTCTTGTACAGATTCACGGCCGACTGGAACACGGAGGCCGTGAACGCGCCGGTGACCTTGTTGCTGTACTGGAACGCCGCGATGCCCGTGTCGGCCGAGCGGAACGTGTGATCGGTGTCGATCAGGTTCTGCCCGTCGTACGTGGCGCCCAGGGCCGTGCCCTGGATGCCGGCGCACAGCATCGTGATCACCAGGTCGTCGAGGGCGTTCGGGTACGCCTCGGCGAGCTTGTCGACCAGCTGCCCGTACAGGCCCAACTGATCGTTCTGCAGCGTGCCCTTGCCGATCGCGATCGAGACCTCGTGGGGCCGCGTCACGATCGGGGTGTTCTCGGCCGATATCCGCTCGATGACCTTGGGACCGAGCCACATGCGCATCACGGGCAGAGCGTTCAGCCAGATCTCGCGGTTGATGAGGTTCGGGCTGTCGACGACCGTGGCGAGCCGCTGGTAGAAGCTCTCGTAGGTCGAGAGCCGGTTCGCGAGTCTGGTGCCGAACCCGACGTAGGCGATCTCGACCTTCTGCTCGTCCGGCGAGGTGCCGCCGATCCGGATGCCGGTGTTGACCGTGCTGTCGGCCAGCCCCGGCACCATCACCCCGTGCGGCAGGCGCTGCGCCTGGATGTCGAGCAGCGATCCGCCGTGGCCCATCAGCGCGGAGCGGAACATCTCCTGGCGGCGCGAGCCCTCGTGGAACTGCGTGATCAGCTGGCCGTTCATATCAGGTTGCTCCGATCTTCGAGCCGGTCATGTCGAGCAGGACGCCATCTATGGCGTTCACGTCGAGAATGAGGCCCGCGATCACGTCGTTCGTGGTGTCGGCCGCGAGCCCGACCGTCTGGTTGTCGACGATCGTCGCCTGTTGGCCGATGTTCGCCGCGGTGATGTTGCCGTTGTTGCCGAACCAGAACCGCCCCTTCTTGTAGGGGCAGCTGGTGTGGCCGAGGGTGGTGTCGACGAGCTGGGTCGAGACGCCCATCAGGACGCCGCTCGCCGTGTCGGCGCCGTTGAGCGCGGTGCCGGTGCCCGCGACGACCATCACCATCACGCCGCCCGGGATCTTGGTCGACGCGGTCAGCGGGATCGGGCGGCCGAGCCCGGCGCTGAAGGATTCCTTCGTGGCCCGGTCGGTCGTGGTGGCGGTCAACGGGCACCCCCAGCCTGCGCCAGCGGGGCGAGCCCGTAGCGCGCGCGGACGGAGTCGACCGGAACGCCGAGCTGCAGCGCGGTGGCTGCGATCTGGGCATCGGTAGGGACCGCGGCGAGCTGGCGCGCGGGCTCGGCCGGCAGCGGCTGGCGCTGGCCCACCGGGATCCGCGGCGCCATCGCCTTGAGCTTGGCGGACAGGGCATCGAGCCCGGCCGCCTTGCCGAAGTCGCGCAGGAGCGACTCCATCGGGTCGGCGAGCGCCGCGCCGGCGGCATCGCGGCCGTAGCCGAGCTTGCCCTCGGAGTAGGCGTCGGCGACCACGCGATCGATCGCGGCGCCGGCGGCGAGGTTCGCCTCGGCGCGCGCGGTGTCGCGCTCGGTGGTGAGGCGGGCGACGTCGACGCGGAGCGTACCCACGTCGACCTCCGCGGCGAGAAGGCGCTTGCGCTGCCCCTCGAGTGCGGCGAGCGCGGCATCCTCGTGGCCGGCTTCGCTCAGCGCGGCGAGCCCGAGGGCCGCCGCAAGTCGGGTGAATAGCATCTTCGTTCGCTCCTTGGTTCTCGTCGGTGGTAGTTGCAACTCGGCCGCCAGTGCCGCGCGGTAGTCTTCGATTCGGGTCCCGGTTACCGCGGGGACGTTGACAGCAGAAAGTTCCTTACCAGTGGCGCCTTTGAATTCGTATTCGGCGATCTTGAGCTTCCCGTCAACCTCGACCTCTTCGCCGGGCCAGCAGTAGCAGGAGTCCTTGCCCATGATGTTGCACCCGTGAGCCGTGCAGAGGATCTCGGCGCCGGGGAACCAGCCGATCGAGAACCGGTCGATGGTGCCGTCGAGCACCGAGATCACGGCGTCGGGCTTCACGACCGCAAATCCCATGAAAAACGACGTGATGCCCTGGCCGTTGGTCTCGGACGCCGAGGTGAGGATCGTGCCCTTGCGCTTGTCCTGCTCGTACGTGTTGTGGTCGACCAGCAGCGGCTGACCGGCGAAGCTCGGGGCTACCGCGTCGAGTTCGTCCGCGGCGAACCGCAGGTAGCGCCGATTCTTGCTGCCCTTGCTCTGGCGGTAGGTCCGCGCGCGCTTGACCATCAGCTCTAGGTGCTTGCCGTCGCGAACGGCCTGGATGACCTCGAGCCGGTGCGCGTTCGTGTCCTCGCCGCCGCCGGCCTTGAGTTCGCTGTGCGGCGACCCGCGGCCATGGATCTCGATGTCGGACAAGATCTCGATACCGCGCGCGCCGCGCTCCGCGATAATCTCGTCGTCGCCGCGGCATCCGAACGAGCGGATCGCACCGCCATGACGATCCGGGATGGGGTTCGCCGACAACATGGGCGCTCCGACCTGGAGTCTCGGCATCGCCCATAGATCCTCGACCGTTGCGTGTCGCGTCATTTGTTTTTGTCCTCGCGCGCGTGGCCCGGGTCGGGCGGCTTGGTGGCCTCAAACTTCACCCCCGTGCCCTTCGCCGGCACACGGAGGCCGAAGTCCTCGTAGATCTGGGTCGGGTCGAGCTCGACCGCCTGGCCCAGGATCTCGATCGTCTGCGCCCACTGCAGCGCGTCGCGCCGGATTCGGATCTTCAGGCGCGGTGGCGCGGCGCCGTCGTAGCCGTTCCACGCCACGAACGGCCGGCCGATGTCGCGCACGAACATCTCTTCGACGGTTTTGGCGTCGTTGCAGAGCATCGCGTAGCCGCGGCTCTCGTGGACTGCGGCGGCGTTATAGCTACCAGCGCCGCTGCCCGACACGTCGGTGTTGAGCGTGCCGCCGGTGAGGAGCTTGGCCGCCTGATCCTCGCACCAGCGCAGGATCTGGGGATACGCCGTCGAGCTGTCTCCGCCACGCGCCGTCTCCTTGATCACCAGCTCGGTAAGCGACGACAGAATGGCGAAGCCGTCCTGTCCGATCCCGGTCACCGCTTCCTCGAGCGCCTTGCGCGACTCCGGGCCGGCGCCCTCGTCGTAGTAGCCGATCGCCAACGGGAGGCCGAACATGTCGAGGTAGGTCTGCCAGCCGAGCACACCCCAGCCGGTGAACATCGCCAGGATCGAGCACGTCCGCATCAGTCCGGCGGCCCACGGGTTCCGGTAGCGGTAGCGCGAGATCGCCCAGAGGCCCGGGTCGAGGGCGATCAGGCCCAGCGATCCGGGCGTCCCGTCGTAGAGCCAGATCTCGTCGGCGCGCTCCTGCGACGGGGAGGCGAACCGGCGCGCCGCCGGGTTCACGAACTCGACCGGCACCACGATGCCCTGGTCGTAGTCCCACACCATGTTGGTCATCGCGACGCCGTACGGGACCGCGCTCAGCTGGTGCCCGAGGAACTCGCGGAATTGCAGCTGGCTCTGCAGCCGATCGTTGAGCTCGGCAGCGGCCTTGACGCTCAGCACATCGACGCGGCCCGGCGGCGGCATGATCACGAAGTCGCAGCCCGAGACGCTCTCGTTGCGGTAGTTGATCATGCCGCGCAGCGATCCCCACCGCTCGATGAGGTCGTCGAACATGTCGAACTGCTGCAGCGGCTGGCCGGCCTCGGCGAGCCGGAAGTAGGAGAACAGCATCTCCGCCGTCAGGCCGAATGCCGGGTGGCGGTTGTAGGTCTCGGTGCCGCGCGCGTTCGGCGCGGCGACGCGCAGGCGGGGCCGGACCGGGGGCAGCGGGCGCCCGTTCGAGTCCAAAAGCCTCGAGTCCGCCGGCCGGCGCAGCGCGCGCGGCAGCGTCACTATCTGGGTCACAGGCCCCGGTAGCGATCGCGCCGGCTGGCGCGGCGCGGCTGGTCCGCGGCGGCCTGCACGGCCTGCCGGTCTACACGCTGGGTCACGGGGTCCATCTCCGCGGGTTTGCCCGATCGCTGGATTCTTGGGAAGAGGCGAATCATGGGATAGGAGATGCCGTCCCCCATGTGGGCGACCTCTTGGATCCGGCTCGGCTTGCCATGGACGTTGCGCCATTCGCGCACCGCCTGGGCCGCCTTCGGAGCCTTGTCGCGGTCGATGAACAGCCGGCGGACGCCGGTTCCCGACGAGATCATCGAGGTCATCGCGCGGATGCGGTCGACGATCGGGGGGTTCTTCTTTCGCAGGCGCCGGCTCGGCGGGACGATCCGCGTGTAGCCGGCCTGGCGGATCAGGTCGAACGATCCGCGGCCCTGCCATTCTGGCGGCGGCGTGTCGGTCGAGCGCCGGCGCGTGTGCTGGTACTCGGCCGTCGCATCGCAGATGATCAGCGTCGTGGCCGGGTTGAACTTCCGCGCCGCGAGCTCGGCGCACCAGTCGAGTTCGTCTCCCTCGAGAATGACCTCTCCGACGATCCAGGCCCGCACGGTCTCGCGCGAGATCTGCTTGTCGACCGGGCAGAAGAACCGGTAGACCGGGCCGCCGATGTACGGCAGGACCTGCATATCGGCGCCGATCACGTCGCGGATCCCCTCGCCCTCTTCGACAAGCCGCATGAACGCCTCGGTGACGTCGATCATCCCCTCGCCGGGCTTCGGCGCCGGCATCTCGTTGTGCATCCGCTGCCAGTTGTAGGCGACCGCGTCGGCGGGGCCGAGGAACTCGCCGAGTACCTCGATCTTGAACGTGCGCTCGTCGACCTCCGCTTTCATCGAGAGCAGGCCGCGCCGGTCGATCTTGTGGTTGTCGAGCGGGTTGAAGTGGATGTAGACGCTCGCGCGCCGCTTGGTCTCGGCGTCGGACGCGAAGTCGGAGACCCACTGCTCATCCTTGGCCTCGACCGGCGGGTTCGCGCAGATCAGCACGAGGCCGGAGCGGTCCACGATCGCGGCGCGGCCGACCGTATAGACGCGCTTCTTCATCTTCTGGCCCTCGTTCATCCAGATCAGATGAGCCTCGCCCTGCTTGATCGCGTCCGGATCGCTGCCGGTGTGCGCGCTCTTGAGCTGGATCTTCGATCCGTTGATCAGGACCCACTCGCCGGCGGTCTGGTGCGTCACCCAGGCCGGCGCGAGCAGCCGCGCGAAGTAGCGGCGGACCTCGTCGGCCTTGTCGTCATCCTTGCCGCGGCTCGGCTCGACCACCCAGACCAGCGCGTCGGGGAAGGCGATCGCGTAGGCCAAGCACAGCGCCGCCGCGATCCAGGTCTTGCCGCCGCGCCGGCCGCCGGCGAACAGCGCCGAGTAGACCTCGTCGTCGGGGACTTCGCGCGCCAGGTCGGCCTCGAGATCGAAGTCCTCGGGCAGCGTTGGCGGGTTGCGGCGGCGATCGGAGTGCTTGGCCATCCAGAGCGCGAACCACTCGACGGCGCGGACCTGGCCGGCGTGGATCCGGACGACAACCGCGCCATCGGCGTCCTGGTCGAAGTCCTCGAGCTTCAGGTTCCACGATCCGCCGACCGAGAGCAGGACCCGATCCTCGCCCTCGAGCTGGAAGTCGAGCCGCATGTCGATCGCGGCGCGCCCGCCGGCGTCGAACTCGCGGTGGTGCTGCGCGAGCGCATCTTGTTCGGAGATCCTACCCACGGGTTCCGCGGAACTGGATCACGTTGCCCGGCGGCGCCGGTCGGGGCTCGATCTGAGCTGCCGCCCGGTTGGATCGCCGGCGATCCTCGATCTTGCTGCGGCTCGACTTGATCTCGCGGGCCGCTTCCTGCCGTAGCGCATCCGGGTAGATGCGCGCGGCGGTCGCGAGCAGCGCGCGCACCCGGATTTCTCGTCGGGCGGCGGACACGGTAGCGTCGTTAGCGGCCTCAAACGCCTGCGTCATGACGAGCTGATAGCTCCATTCCGCCATCGAGCGGACGGAGCCGGCCGGCGTGCCGAGCGCGGTGATCGCCGGCGAGGGCGGCGTTGCCTCCTCGATCGCGTTGACCGGCGCCATCGGAGGCAGCTCGGGAAGATCAGCCTCCGGGTTGGGTGGATCCGGCTCTACCTCGGCGGGGAGCGCGTCCCATGGATCCGGCGTCTTCGGCTTTCGCGGCTTGTACTTCTTCGGCCTCGGCACCGGAAAGGGTTACAGCCGGGCGTCAAACTCCGCAAGACCTTCCGCGAAGCGCGCCACCTCGCGTAGGTCGTCATCCGACAACTTCTTGAGCAGATCGTTCAGGCGCTTCAGGTCGCGCAGCGGCAGTTTGCAGCTGAGCCGCCATAGATAACAGCGCTGCTCGTAGAGTTCGAGCGCAGGAGCCATCGATGATTCCGCTCTTTCGAGCGCCGCAATCTGGATCTCGGTCACCGTCTACTGGACTGGCTCTCTTGCGCCAGGAATCGGCTTGCGAGCGGCCCGTCGAGACTGCTTGGCGTCCCAAATCTTGCGCTCGGCAGCGATCTTGAGCTTCGCGGCATCGTTCTGATACGAATCGCATCGCTCGGCATGAAGGCGGCGCGCGAACTCGACCGTCGCGGCGCGCCGCTCGAACACGACGATCGAGATCAGCTCCGGGTCGAGCTCGACCTGGACCGGGCCGTCGACGCCTTGCGCGATCACGACATGGACGGTCCGGTTGCACTTCCGGCACGTCGACTTCGACTGCCGGCGCCCGCTGGCGATGGTTTCGCTCACGAATCACCCCGGGGAGCCGGGCGGAGAACGCAGAAGTAGACCAACGCCACTAGCGCCATCGCCATGATCGTCCTCATGCGTCCTCGAATCCGACTTGACCGACATCGTCGTCGGATGATCCGTCGAACGGCAGGCTCTCCTGTAGCTCGGCGGCTCTCGCGGTCCGCGGCGGGCCGAGCTGCTCGCCGGTGTCGGCGTTCACGCGGACCACCTCGTTGCTGCGCGTGAGCCATTCTTGGATCTTGACGTCCACGTCGGCGCGGCCGGTGGAGGCGATGCGGCGCGCGACCCGCTCGCGCTCCTCAAGCTCCTTCTGGCGTCCCTTGAACGACGACGAGGCGGCCTTTGCCTGATCCTCGATCTGGTCGATCTGGTCGCGCAGATTGCACGCCTGCTTGCGGTACTCGGTGATCTTCGGCTCGGTGAGCGACAGCGTGACCGTTTCGTCCCGCTCGCCGATCAGGCGGATGCGGCCGTGGGGATCCGACGACTCGGGAGATGGTGGTTTCTTGGCCATGGATTCCTCAGATCATTCCGACGGTGTTGCGGTTGCGCTGCATCGGGTCGCCGGCATCGGTTCCCCGATCTCCGAAGTGGTCATCGTCGCCGCGCCCGCGCGGGCTCGCCACCGAGGCTACGCCGGTGCACGACGGGTAGCCGACCGGTCGAGCTCCTTCATCGCCGAACTCGATCAGCGTGAGGAACGTCGTGGTCGGCGGGTTCTTCTTGTCCTTGCCGCGCGGCGAGTGCCATGCGATCCGGCCGACGTCGCCGTTTCCGAGCGTGACGATCTCGCCGGCGATTCGATCGCCCAGCTTGATCTTGCACCCGAACGACGGACCACCGGTCGCCCACGCCTTACCGACGCCGTCGCAGCCGCCGCAGAGCACCCACGACCGGTCGGGCGGCATCAGCCAGCCCTGACCGAGGCAGCGCGGGCACGGGACCTGGACCGCGGTCATCGGAATCTCGGGCGCGGGCGGATGTCGATCAGCGCGGCGACCAGCCGGGCGCGTCGCGCGGCGACGTCGTCGAGCGCGCACGGAGCGCAAATCACCGTCGGGCATGCGTGGCGGACCGGGCCGCAGACGTGGCACTGGTCGCTCACCGGTTACTCCACGATGTATAGAGAATCGCGACGAACCAAATAGCTACGCTGATCGCGGTGTATCCGAATCTGCGAAACGCAACATCGTTGTACTTGCTACGCCACCCGTTCACCACCAGAACCCGTAGATCCCAGAAGAACAGAAGGATGAACAACGAGATCAGGAATACGGGGTACCAGGGATAGTTCACGGCGTTACCCACTCGATCTTGCGCTCGAGTCCGGCGCGCTCGGCCGCGGCATCGACCGGTTCGTCAATCCTTCGGATGTGCCCGGCGGACAGAATGCGAGCGATCAGCTCCTGATCGGTCTCGAGCTTCGAGTATGGGCGCGGCTTGCGCTGTGATTCGCGGTCGGTCATGCCTTGTTGGTCGCCTTGCGTTCGGAGTCCTGGTCGAGGTGGTGCTGGCACATCGCCAGCAGCTTGCCGTTCTTCACGATGGCCGGCTTGCTGCACTGACGGCATTCGCGGCGCGCGCGCTTCTGCTCGCGGATCTTGGCCGTCTTGATCGCGCGCGTGGATCGGATCACGGCGACCACGCTGTCGCGCGAGCCTGGTATCTCTCGCAGGTCCGTCGGTTGTGTCCAGGTCTTCCGCAGGAACCGCACTGCCTGGGAGCTGCTCCGCTCATACGCGATTCAGTCAGCTTGCGAACGCGGAGGAGCTCCAGGCATTCGAGGCAGTGACTGAATCCGGCCTCCGACGGATTGCTGCCGCATTCTCCACAGACGCCCTGGGCAACCAGATTGGCGCGCCGAGACCTCTCGCGGGCCGCTGTAGTATCAGCGCAGCGACGACACGATGTTATTCCGGGTGCACGCTCTCCCCCGCATGCGCAGAGCGACAGCGCGGTATACGCTGACGATCTCGATCGGTGTGCGTCGAGGCATACCCTGCACGTTCGGCATCCGTCCACCACCGGTCGCAGCCGACACTCGCCGCACTTTCCTTCGATCCTTGCCTTCGCTCGCAACTCGCGTAGCAATTCTGCGTTGTCGCGTCTCACGGCCCTGCCTTCGGTATTCTCGGAGATCGCTTCGCGGCGGTCCGCGCCTTGCGCTTCCACTTCGCGCCGGCGCGCCGCCCGCCGGAGGTCGTGCGCTTGAATCCGCCGTTGGGGCCGATGCGAGCCACGTAGTTCTGCGTCTTGCCCTCGTAGATCATCCAGCTCGAGCTCGGGACGGGTAGGGTTCCTTCGAGCTTCACTGCATTACCTCGATCACGATTCGCGCGCCCTCGTTGCCGGGCTCTGCGTACTGCTTGCGCTCGTGGGTTTCGACGATCCGGCTGTCGTCGTCGATGAGGATTCCGGTCAGGCTGTCGGCGGTCGCGCGAAACATCTTGTCCTTGTCGGGCTTGGTGATTGGCCACTTGGGGGCCGATGGCTTGAGCGCGCCGGTCTTCGCGTTGTAGTGGCCGATCGGCCGGCGGACCCGGAAGATCAGCGTGACCCGCAGCGGGACGCCGCGGAACGGAAGTTCTTCCCAGCTCGACTGCAGGACCAAGTTGGCCGCCTCGCGGACCGACGTGTCCCAAGCCTTCTGCTTGTTGCGGTTCGTGTCGCTTCCGCTGGGGACGTTGACCGCGTGGCCCCCGCGCATCATCGCTCGCGAGCTTCCCTTCGGCGCCGGAGTGCCCAGAACGTCGAAGGCGATCCTCATCTCGATTCCGGTGTACATGGTTCCGGTGTCGTGGTCAACGGCTTTCCGGTGATCCCGTCGAGGATTCGGCGCGAGCGCCGAAGCAGACCGAGTCGCACCGGGTGGTGGTCGTAGGGATGCATGTCTGCAGCATGTTCGAGTAGTCGACGACGGTGCAGACCTGCTCCTCGACCTCGTGGCAGTTGCGGCGCTCCCAGTGGCCGCCGTTGTCGGTGCAGATCGCGGCGTGGCGCGCCGCCTGTCGCGCGCCCATGACGAACAGCGAGCCGATCGCGATCAGGGCGGCGAATGTTCCGATCAGCCACCAGTCCAGTCCGTCGGGCCGGTCGCTCACGATCCCGCCTTCGGAACGTGCGGCGTGTTCGGAACGACCGGGCGCTCGTTGAGCGCGACCGGCGAGATGTCGGCGATCCGCTGAGCGGCCACGTCGGGCGAGACGAAGCCGTCGGGGAAGCCGAGCGCGTGGAACGCGGAGCACAGCTCGCACGTCCGGCCGGGCTCGTCGACGAACGCATCCGGCGCGACGCACGAGCAGGCCGACGGACACGGCTCGCCGGCCGCCGCCGAGCTCGCGATCGCGTCGAGGAGATCGCAGAGCGCGGTCTGAACCATGTCGAGGCGGCGGCCCTTGGACCTGGCCTCGTTGCGCTTGGCCCAGCCGTCGCGCTGCTTCTTGCTGTAGTCGCTGATCGGCGCGGCCTCCCAGGCGGCGACCAGCGCGGAATGCTGCGCTGCGTCCAGTTTGTATAGCCGCGAGAGGTCGTCGACTCGCTCCCGGCGGACGATCTTAAATGAAGACGATTCGAGGTTGCCGTAGGTCGACGGCTGGATACCGATGGCCGCCGCAACCTCGCGTTGCTTCTTCCGGTGAAGGATGCGCAGCGACCTGGCCATGACGGCGAAATCGCACTTGCCCTGTGATGACATGCTGTAACCTCAATGACTAGAGTGGGATAACTATCGGGACGTTGTTGTAAACAATTTCTAATCAATCTACAAGGTGCAACAAGGCGTTTTTTACCGGGGGCACTTACAACAAGTTCACACGTTGGCACTATAGTTACATGCTTGCCTTATAGATCTCCTCTTATTCCATCCCCTGAAAGGGGGATGGATAAGAAGGAGAGAGGAGAAAAAAAATGTGGTAAGTGATAGCCTATCATTTTCTGAACGGATGACCGCAGACCTCCACCTGACCAGGATCCGAGGTCCACAGTTGGCCAGAAAACCGCAATGGCTTGCGCTGTAGCGCGTTCAATCCGGTAGGGCGCCACCTAGGTACCCCGGAAACGTCCTGGGCCATTCTAGGCCGCTTTTTGGACAGATCAGACAGGTCTGTCCGATCGGAGGAGCTTCCTGTGGTCCAGAATACAGTTTGCTGGGGAAAAAACGCTTCAGCTGTCTCTCCCCCCGCCCCACATTAAACGCGCGCGCATGTGTACGCGCGCTCACGTATTCGCGCGCGAGAGAGCACTCACGCGATCGATGCCGAACACGCTCGAGCTCGCGCATTACCGTCGCTGACCAGACAGTAACTCCAGCCAAGCACCCCCGTTTACCGAACACGGGCCAGCTCTATAGATCGCGCTCACGCACACACATGCGCGGCCGCCCGCGGGCAGGCAGTGCAAGACGCCCGCGCCCACGGGCGCATAGGCGCGATCCTGGGGGTACGGGGGATCGCGTGCGATGCGGGTAGGAAATCACCCAGGATCACCCGGGTAGATTTTCACCCATGAGCCGAAAATTCACGGCTGGTGTGGCAGAAAATTCACGGTCGCGCGCGATCCAGCCGAGTATCCCGAAGTTCAACTAGCTGTGATACTGGAGTATACCCCATCGCATCGCGGTATGAAAATTTTGGCCCGGATCCCGCAGAGAGAATTCTCGCCGGTCGAAAATCGCCGGCTAGACCAACCCCGAAGGAACCCGACCATGCCGACCACCCTCGCCCCGACCAGCCGATTCGCCTCGATGTCCGCCTTCCAGGTCATGGAGGCCCAGGCCGCTCTCTTGGCCCGCTGGTCGGACGAGGACGCGGTCCGCCGCGCTCGCAACGCGGCTCGCCTTGCAGCCCTGTCCCTGTAACCCCCGACTCAGGAGATCGCCATGCTGCACTACCACCGACTCGCCCCGCTCACCGTCACCGTGGACTGCGACACCCAGGCCGACTTGGTCGAGGCCATCCTCGACATGGACCGCTTCCAGGACGGCTGGTGGCGCTGCTCCTTGCGCGATTCCGCGCTCATCCTGGCCACCTACCAACCCACCACCCGATAGGACACGACCATGACCACCAAGACCATCAGCGAGTACCTCATCCGCATGACCTCCGGCCGCACCATCGTGCACTGCTACTGTTCCGGCGCAGTCGACCCCACGGACCCCGAGGACACCGCACCCGATGCGGCCGTCCGCGCCGCAATCCAGGCGCAGCATGCCGAGGCGCCCGGGCTCTGGCACGGCACCGCCGTCCGCGACCAGTGCGGCAAACTGGTGACCCGGCTCGTGGTCGAGTCGCCTGCCGCTGCCGCGCATCGCGCTCTGTCCATCGCCATGGCGGCATACGCCGGCTACGCGCGCCGGCCTCGCTCCGTGGAGGCATGGTCGGCATGCGCCTCTATGCTGTGGCTGGCCCGCCAAGACGCGGTGGCCGCCGGGATCCTGCAGCACGGCACCGACGCCTACGAGCTGGTGTCGGCCCGATACCGCGACGCGGACATCCGCCGCTCCACGGGTCGGGCCTTCCAGGCCGCTTGCCCCAGAGAGGCCGACGCGGTCCGCCTGTAGCACCAGGGCCTGTGTGCCCGTCGGCGGCCGAGTTCGCCTCGACCCTCGCCGGACATCCCGTCCCACCAACCCCGAAGGAACCCGACCATGCGCAACCTGATCGCCGCTCTCGCCCTGCTCCTCGCCACCACGTCGGCCGCTGATGCCGGCTCGCACCGCAAGCCCCACGCTCGCAAGACGGACGGCGCCTGGATGCGCGGCTGCATCCACGAGCGAACCGGCCCGGTCGGCGGGGTGTCCCTCACCGAGGCCCGCGCCATCTGCGGCGCCGAGCTGCCCGACGACGAGGTCGCCGCTGCCAAGCAGGCGCTCGCCCTGGCCCGCGCCAACGCTCGGGTCGCCAAGGCCAAGGCCAAGGTTGCCAAGGCCGTCGAGGCGTGCGAGCAGGCTGTGGTCGATGCCTGCGTCGAGGCCGCGCTACCCGACGGCTCGACCGACTGCGAGGACGCCGCGCTGCGCCCGCAGTTCAACGCGGTGTGCCTCGCACAGGAGGGCAAGTAGCCATGTCCGCCTCCCTATCCGACCTCCGCCGCGTCTACCGCCGGGCGCTGCGCGACGAGGTCAAGCTCGTCGACTCGCTGCCGGACTACCCATCGCCTCATCTGCTCGACGCGGCGTGGCGCCGGTCAGAGGCGACCACCGCGGCGCTGCGCGCCATGCAGGCTCACCCAGACTACCACGTTGGCGCTGCCCTCCACGTAGTCGCCTAGTACACATCTCAACAAGTTACCGCACCTCGAAAGGACTCTGACCATGACCGCCTATATCCGTCCAGATGCCCCATTCTCCTACGCCCTTGCCGATGCGATCGCCACCGCCGCCACCGCCGAGCACGCGTGGGTGGAAGACGTGACCTGCGATGCAGACCACGATCTCAAGTGCTCGTGCGCGTCGAGCCTCGCCACGCGCGCGGCCGATGACGCTGTCGTCGCCGCCCGCTTGGCACTGCGCAAGAGCGACGAGCCGCGAGAGTACACCCTCCGCTACGAGGGCGGCGAGGAGACCACGATCACCTGCCGTCCGTCCGAGCTGGACGCCCGCATCGATGTCGACGTCCGCTCAGCCGACTGGGACACCGACCACGGAACGATCTACATCGACGTCTGGGTCTCCAGTATCGACGGCACCCAGCACGACAAGCACACGGTCACCATCGCGCCCCAGGCGCCCGACTGCGCCGCCGGGCATGAGCACGACTGGCGCTCGCCCATCGAGCTGGTCGGCGGGATCGGCGATAACCCAGGCGTATGGGGCCACGGCGGCGGCGTCACGATCGACGAGGTCTGCTGTCACTGCGGAGCGCGCCGCCACACGGACACGTGGGCCCAGCGCATGGACACAGGGGAGCAGGGCCTTACCGAGGTGACCTACGAGGAGCCCGACGAGGCGTCGCTGGCGTGGGTCGAGGAGCGCCAATCCGAGTAGCGCTGGGGCCGCTGTGCCCGTCGAGCGTGCACCCTCGCGGTGCCCGCTGGCCGGACAAAGTGTCCCACAAGTTCACGCACCTCAAAGGACAACCACATGAATGCGACTATGTATCGAGCACTATTGAGCGATGGCACCACGGTTAGATTCTACTTCGATGGGGGCCAGTGCCGCCTGGCCTGGCGACTCTCTGACCGCGTGTTCGGCGTGCGGCCTCGGCCGGCACATCTACCAGCCGGGGCCAGTGACCGGCAGTGGATCGAGGCGGCTGTGAGCGAGGTGGCCGCAGGCGAGGGGCCGCGCGACCTCCGCGTCCTGGGGATGCAGCCGTGATGCCGACGCTGGACAAATACCAGCGTTACCAGATCAAGATCGCGCTCTGCACCGCAGCTGTCAGTCGCCTGCCATCGCTGCCGGCGTACCGTGCCGCGGACATGGAAGGCGACATCGCCGGTTCGCTGGACGATTCCTCGCTGCTCGATCGCGCCCGTGACCTCGGCATCACCCGGTCGAGCCTGCCGTCCGACATGTTCGACGGGGTTCCAATCTAGACACCCCATAGGCGAAACCGGCATTGCCGGTCTGCAGGCCACGGCCTACCTGCACTGATGAGCCAGGCCCACAAGTTCACCCACCTCTACTGGAGAATCCCATGCCCCGCATTACTCGCAAGCGCTCACGCAAAGAGCACCTGATCAGCATCGAGATCACGTGCACCGGAGACCTTTCCGCTGCATTTGAGGCCATTCGTCGAGCGCTAGACTCTGGATCCATCCAATCCGCCGCGCTCGAAGGAGCGATGGGCGTCGAGATCACCAACATCGAGGTCAAGTGAGCTACACCCCCTCCGAGCTCCGCAACCTGCGAACCCTCTCGACCGGGGCTTGCTGCGACCTCAAGATCGACCGCAGGACGGAGCGTGTCTGGCTGTGCCGGCGCGGCGGCGTGACGATCGAGCGCAAGACGCGCGCGGGCCAGTGGTGCGTGTCCGAGGGCGGATGCTGCCCTCCGATCGCAGCTGGCCTCTGACACCGGAAACGTGCTACACCGGCCTCTGCGCCACGCACCGATAGTTCAATGGATAGAGCGGCCAGCTTCTACCTGGCGGATGCAGGTTCGAATCCTGCTCGGTGCACCCTACGAGATCTGCCACAAGTTTCGACACCTCAAACCAGGATTGACCATGACAACAACGAAGAACGACGGCCCGGCGAGTCCGCCGGAGGGCTGGCAGGAGCCGGTGACGGACGAGCAGATTCGCGAGTACGTGCGAGATCACTGGCGCGAGCAGTGGATGGGCGGCAGCGCCGGCAAGGGCATCGTCAACGACGCGTCAATCATTCTGTTTTCTGAGACGACGCCCTACGATAGCAAGGACCGAATCCGCAGCGAGTTCGCCAGGCTCATCGCCCACGCCCGCCGTGAAGGGAGCGAGTAGTCCGATGGACATCAGGATTATTCAGATCACCGAGGACGAGGCGCGCGCCATCAGGAGTCACTTCGATGGGCCTCGTCGGGCCAACCTGCAGCCGACCGATCTGGAGATCGGAATCATCGACAAGATGGAGATCGTCCTCGCCTCGTTCGCCGCGGAGCGGACGCTGACCATGGAGGAGCTTGATATCATTCGACAGCACCGCGCCCGAGCAGTCGATCGCGAGCACGACTGCGACGATGAGGACTACCAGCGTTGCCACCACGTCGGGGCACTGCCCGACATCGCCCGCCGCACGGCGGACCAGGGGAAGGGGTAGGCCGGTGGGGCGCGAACGAGGATGCATCCATCGACGGTGCAACAACGGTGAATGGCATCATGCCGATCCAGACGGCGGATTCACCGAGGAATGCGCGCCGTTCACGCTGTCGCCAGGCGAGTGCGAGTGCCGCGAGCCGGCGGCATACGGCACGCTGCCCGATCGCAACTGCACCGCGTGCGGCGGCACCGGATACACGCGCACGAAGGCAGGGTGACGCCATGCCGCCCACCCTCTTCGAGGGCTACCTCCGCTGGCTGGAGCCGGTCGCCGACGGTGGAGGCTGGCTGATCTACTGCGTTCCTGCTCCGACTATCTCCGACCTTGACCGACTAGTGATCGAAGAGCTGGACACGGCGTTTGTCGTAGGCAGCAAATAGCTGCAGACAGCGCGGGGGCGGATCGGGCAACACCGGTCCATGCAGATTTCATCCATCACGTTCGGCAAGTCCCGCCGCGTCCCGTTCGTCGTACGCAACTCGCTAGGCCAGGTCGATTCGGCCGCCGTCGCCAGCGTGGCATCGGCGAACCAATCCCAAGTCGGCGCCGTGGTCGACCCGGCAGACGCCCGCTCGATCATCTTGACCGCGCTGGCCCCGACGGCCGGCAACGTCTCGGTCACCGTCACGGCTCAGCCGGCCGGGTCGACGCCGCACTCCGATACGATGGAGGCATTCGTCCCGACGCCGCCCGATCAGACCTCGGTGGTTATCGGTACCCCGGGCGCCGAGTTCTAGCCCGACTTCAGGCGCTTCGGGACGTGCGGCTTGATCGAGTCGGTCGAGTTGATCACGATGCCGCCCTTGCTCTCGATGTCTTCGAGCACGCGGTCGAAGACGCCGTCCCGCTTCTTCGTCGAGATCTTCTCGTGCGGCTTGATGTTGCGGACCACGCAACGCCGCAGGGAATCCATGGTGCACTCGAGCTCCACGGTCGCCTCGCGCTCTTGGCGGCCGTAGCGCGCGTCCAGCACCTCGGCGACGATGCGCCCGTCGAGCGCGCGCCGCTCGGTCTGTAGCCGGCCGATCACCCGGCCGTCGGGCAACGGGATCGGCTCGAACGCCGCGATCCCGATGATCTCCTGCTTGGCGCGGGACAGCACGTCCTCGATGCGCTCGATCGCCATCCACATCTCGGACGCCGAGCGGATGGAGATCTTCCCGCGCTCGATCAGGAGCACCGGCGCGCCGGCCTCATCCTGCCCGACCTGGATCCCGAGCCCGCGCAGCTCGGCCGGGAGCTGGCGGACCAGCGCCGTCTTCGCGGGGCACTGGTTGTACGCGGGGCAATACTCGCAGTGCGGCCCCTCGTTGACGTTGACGCCTCGTCCGGCGGCGTATTCGGCCTCCCAGTGGTCGACGAGTTCCATTGCGGCTCCCCACTCGTCCTCGAAGGCGTCGAGTTCGAACTCGCCGACCCAGCGCCGCACCTTGTGGTGCGTGCCGTCGTCGTGGATGTGGATCAGCTCGAGCGCCACCTTCTCGAGCTTGTAGACCGAGCGCGCGCACAGCCCGCCGAGCAGCGTCTGCCCGAAGTAGTCCGGGGCCGGGTACTTCGAGTGCCCGCTCTTGTAGTCGCTGACCAGCCCGGCGTGCGACGCCATCGCCGAGCCCACGATGTCGAGCGTCGCCGGGGTCTCGCGCGTCCAGTCGACCCCCGTGTAGTCACGGTCGAGGTTGCGCCCCAGCTCGCGCGCGGTGCGCGCCTTCCAGTCCCACGCGAAGGCGACCTCGGTCGCGAGCCAGGTCGGCAGTTCGTCGAGGTCCAGCGCGCGCAGCAACGGGTACAGCTCGTCAGGCTGCTCCGCCAGCGCCGCATCCACGCCGATGGCCGCCACGCGCTCGAGGTACGCGTGGATCTGCTTGCCGCGCCGACGCGCGGGCTCGTTGCGCGGACCCTCGTCTACCTGGGGCAGGACGGCGCTGGCCGGGCACTTCCAGACGCGGTGTGCGCGCGAGCCGGTGATGGGGATCCTCACCGGACCAGAACCGCTTTCGCCCATTCGACGAACGAGCACGGGTGCGGGCCGCCTGGGATGATAGGCTGCCCTTGGGCTGGCGCGTTGGGGTGTTGGGTGAGGTCGTAGACCTGGAACGCACTGGGATCTCCCTCGTAATCCATCACCACATTCGAATGCGTGCGGCCGTGGTCCCGCTCCCTCGCCATGCCGGTCGAGATCCGCGGACCCACGAGCACGATCCCATCGCAGCGCTCTACCACGGCGCAGCAGTCGACGAGCCCGCGCTCGCGCTGCGCCGGATCCGAGTCGTCGGCGCCGCTCTGGATGTCGGCGATCCACGGGGCGATGAACGTGGTCTCCGGGAAGCTGCGGCTCAGCCAGGAGAGCCACTTCATGGCGGCGGTGAGGTTGGCCTGCAGCGCCGATCGGACGACCGCCGCATCGTATGCGCGCTGGGCGGCATCGCCGTGCGCTTGACCTCCGATGAAGTCATCGGACTTTCGAATCGCCGCGATCTCCTCCTCGGTCGGCGCCACCGGGTGGGCGACGTACAGCACCAGGCGCGTCACCGCGGCACCTCCGGGCGCGCCAGCCGGAACATCTCGCGCGCGCAGTCGCCGGGGCGCTCGAGCGTGAGAAGATGATCGCCGACCGCAAGTTCACCGGAGCACGCCATGTCGACGATGAAGCGCATCGGCACGCCGTCGCGTAGCGCGCGCACGCGAAGCCGATCCGCCAATCGAGCGGAGATGCTCACGCTGTGGTTGCTGTAGAGGCTCAAGGCACACCTGCCAGCTCTCGGAGGCGCTTGACGAGCGCATACTCGGCCCCTCCGATGTCCCGGTCGTGCGTGAGCGCGTTGCACGCCTCGAGCAGCCCGTTTCGCAGGCCCGCGATCCGCTCGGCCGATGCGGCGTCGATGCGGTTCACGACCTGCGCAGTCTCCTGTTCGTTCATCATGATTTCTTGCCTTCCGCGCTCGGCCGCCGGCTGCAGATCAGGGCGATGCATCCGCCCGCCAGCGCGTACGCAACAAGATCGGCCGCTGGCCTGCAGCAATACGCCAACGTTGCGAGGCACCCCGACGCCGCTACGGCAACGATCTGGGCCCTCACAGCGGCAGCTCCGCCTTGCGGGCCGCGTAGAGCTTGCGGTTCGCGACGACTTCCGGCCGGATCTTGGCCTGGACCTTGGGGTCGCCGATCGTGCCGTTCCAGGCGATCCACGGGTCAGCCTCTCGGGCCAGCTGGGTCTGTGAAATGCAGCCAGCCAGCCAGGCGATGAAGCCGGCCTGGTCGTACGTCGGCTGCGTGTCGACCGGGTCCTCGTCCTCGAAGCCGGCATCGCCGAGGTCATCGGCGGCGGCACCACTCGAGGGCTCCGAAGTCGATGCCGTCGAGGAAGCCGAGGCGGTCGACGAGCCAGTCGAGGCCGTATCGGCGGGCGGAGGGTTTGCGTTCTTCGCCTCGGCATGGGCGATCGCCTGACCCCACTTATCGAGCACGACCTCGGCCGGCGGCGTCGCCGTGCTTGCGGCGGACGATGTCGCGGAGCTCGCGGGCTGCGTCGCCCCTGCCGACGACGAATCGCTTGATGCAGGGGGCGACGTAGGGATGGGCGCGGGGCGCGGGGCGCGGGTCTTCCTCTCGGGCGGCGCTGCGGCCGGCGTCACCGCGACCGACGATCCGGCCGGCAGCGGCACCTCGACGACCTGGACGCGCGGCGCGGGCGCGCTGAACTTCGGAGCCTCGGTCCACTCGACATCGATCGGGCCGTCCATCGCTTCCTCGCGCGAGATGAGGCCGGCGACGATGTGCGGCCAGATCAGGCGTCCGAGCTGCATCGAGGCGCGCGCGTTGAGCATGTCCTCGGGCGACTTGGTCCAGTTCGCCTTGCCGGCGAGCCCGGCCTTGCGCGCGCGCTCCATCGTCCACGTGATCGACTTCTCGGGGCGCCCCACCTTCTTGCCGATCCACACGGCGCGCTCCGGCGACGACTCGGCGAACTCGAAGTATTCGCAATCGGGGCTCTGGATGATGATCGCGCGCACGCCCTCGGCGCCCAGCCGCGGGACGCCTTCGATCACGTGGTAGAGGCGCAGGCTCGCCATCGGCGGCAGCCCCAGCTCAGCGCCGCTCATCACGACCAACATCATGTCGGCCGGCTTTTCGCGGTAGGCCGCCGGGATGAGCCCGGCACCGGCCAGCGCCTTGCACATCAGCTCGACCTCGACAAAAGTTCGAGGCACGATCGCGCCCGGCCTTTCGCCGGGTCGCATGTCGTCACGCAGCGCAACAAGCTTCTCTTGTCGCGGTGATAGCACCATGTCGGTGCGGGTCTCAGGTCCGTTCGGGGTCGTCATGTTCTAGTAGCTCCTGCGCCCGATGTTGACGTGGGCACGCAGACTGTGTACTCCTTTTGGGGTATGGACGGCAACCAATACGTGAACCTACCGTGCCTTGCCGAGGCGATGTTCGAGGCCGCCTCCGCGGAAGGGCCCACCTCGACGGATCGGATGTTCGAGATCGCCGCGGCGATCGAATGCGTCGCTCTACGATCGAGCGAGGAAGACAAGGTGAATCTGATGGAGATGATGTCGACGATTGACGAGTACCTGCGAGCGGTCCGATGACCGCGGTCGCGCAGAAGCTCCCCCCGATCAAGCCGCCCGTGAAGTCGCTGCCGCCGTCGCAGCAGCGGACTCTTCAGGCCCTGATCAACTTCTGGGCCGTGCGCAAACGTGCACCGACATTGATGGAGATCGCCAACTACCTCGGCGTGACCCGGCAGCCGGCCTACAACTGCCTCTTGGCTCTCGAGCACAAGGGGTATTGCAAGCGCGATAAGAAGACGCGCCGATTCGGAGTGACGCCATGAGCGACTGGGAGATGGTCGTGGATATCGAGGGTCGCCGGGTCCGCCGGCTGCAGATCCCGGGCGGGTGCCTGTACCAGGTCCAGCTCTACTGGAAGGTCACATCGTCCGACCTGGATCCGACCGTAGATGCGCTGCAGCACGACGGATGGTCGGCCCCGGTGTTCGTCCCGAGGATCGGGTGAAGGTCGGATTCGACTTCGGCGTGGCCCGGGTCACCGCTGTCAACGAACACGGCGCACTCGCCGAGGTCTGCGGTGATCTAGATGCCTGCGAGCCGACCCAGATCGAGGCCCTGCGCGCGGTCGAGGCCAAGCTCGTCGACGCTCTAATGGACGTCCGCTCCCTGATCGACATGGTCGAGGCGGTCCGGTGAGGCGCGTCATCCCGCTCTGGATCTCGATCCCATGGTGGGTCGCCGCTATGGCGATCTGCATCTACTCCGAAGCGACCGGATTCTGGCCGGGCATGGCCTACACTCCGATCGTGGCGTGGGCGCTGTCCGCCGACCGCATGCGGATCCCCGAGAAGCCGTTTCCGAGGTGGAAGTGAAGCCGCGCCAGAAGTCAAAATGCGGGCAGTGCGGCAAGCTCGGCCACAACCGCAAGCGCCACGAGGACAGCCGCAGCAAACTCGCCGCCGACATGGTCGAGCGCGACGGCTGCGCTATCGATGTAGCCGCCGCCAAGTTCGGCATCACTAGACAGGCCGTGTCGATGGTGCTGGTCGATCGCAACGGACCGCGCCAGACTCCGATGCTCGACGCAATCGCTGCGCGCAGCGACGATCGCGAGGTTCGCAAAGAGGGAGAGCTGGCATCGGTTCGAGAGAGCCATGCGGCGGCTCGGGACGCCGCGGTAGATCTGGTGCGCGGCGGAATGTCGGTAGCTTCCGTGTCGATCCAGACCGGATTCAGCTACCAGACCGTGTGGGTGTGGTGCATCAACGCGGGCGTCAGGTCGCAGGCCAACGGCGCCGGATCACCGCGCCCCGGCCATCCCACGAGAACCGCCGCCGGCCTGAGGCTGCTCGATTCCGGGATGTCGCTCCACGAGGCCGCCAGGATGGCGAAGCTTTCGCCCCAGGCGCTGCACCGCGGCCTGCGCCGTCGAAACGGGGAGAAGTTCTCATGACCGTCGACAAGGACACCGTGCTCGCCGCGCTGCGCGCCGAAGACGTCGCCGCATACCTCGGGATCTCCGGCGCGTGGCGCGGGCGCTGGATGAGGTCTCGCCGGTGCGGGTCGGACGACCATGGCACGGAGGCGTTCGGGATCTCGCGCGACGGATTCTGGCATTGCTACGCCTGTGACAAGGGCGGCGATCTCCTGGCCCTGATCGCGGCCTCCGAGAAGCTCGACGTGCGCGCCGACTTCCCGGCCGTGCTAGAGGCGGCGGCCAAGATCGCCGGCATCGACACGGGGGACCCCTGGGATGCGCTGGGCAAGGCCGCCCCGCGTCCACGCGCTCCACTGCCGCCGCCGGTCCCACTGGTCGAGCGGATCGCGCTGGCGAAGCGCCGCGCCGCATGGGCGTGGGACCGGCTGATGCACCACGAGGAGGTCGCGCGCGAGCGCCGTGATGGGCGCGTGCTGTCGGTCGGCGATCTCTACCTCGAGGGCCGCGGCCTCGACCCGACCAAGCTGCTCGGCCGCGAGGAGATCCGCGAGACGCCGATGCGAGTCTCGATGCAGGAGATCGCGAAGTCGGCCGACATGAAGTCGATGTCGCACCTGTTCGCGTCGCCGGCCATTGCGCTGCCGGTGCGCGGTCTCGACGGCGCGCTCGTCGACATCCGGGTACGGCGCTTCGAGCCGCGTCCGGGCCAGCCGAAGATCGTGGGGATGCTCGGCAGCGTGACCGCGGGGCCGGCGGAGGCTGGGCGCCCGCGCCAGCTCGTTGGATGCTACGGCAGGCCGCACGAGGTCGATGCCGACCTGGTCGTGGTCGTCGAGGGACTCATGGACTACCTGACCGCACTGATCGTCTGGCCGGAAGCGTGCGTGCTCGGCGCCGTGGAGGCCGGATCCCTGGCGCTGGTCGCCGGGCACGCGGCCCGCGAGCTCGCGCGGCGCGACGGCACGAGCCGGCTGCTCATCGTCGAGCAGGCCGACCCGCCGAAGCTGCAGCGCGACGGCACGATGCGGATCGGCGCCGCCGACGCGAGCGTGAACGAAGATCCGAACGCGGCCACGAAGGTCGCCGTGCGGCTGCTCGGCCCGCGGCGCGTGGGCTGGCTGATGTGCACGAGCCATCCATGGATCGCTATCGACGGCGGACCTACGATCCCACCGGCCAAAGACCTGAACGACTTGATCCGGCAGGGCGTGGACGCGAAAGCGCTGGTGAGGTGGTGGACAGAGATCGGTCAGGCGGCGTGAGCCGTTCTGAGAACGCGCTGCAGCTGCGCATCACGCTGCTCGAAATCCTGGCGCCCGATCGGCGCTGCGCGCATTGCGGTCGCTTCCTGGCGCTCGAGGACGCCGAGATCGACCACGCCGACGGTCGCACGTGGTGCGGTCGCCGCCTGAACTTCCTCGACCGGATCCGCCGACAGTGGCGTGAGTACCTCGATGGCGTGGTACTGCGGGCGTCCTGCCGCAGCTGCAATGCATCCGATGGCGCGCGCTTCCATGGCCGACGTCGATACGCGGTGGCCTACCGGTGATGCCGATCCTCGACGACGAAGCCGGCTCCGTCCCGGACAACGTGATCCCGTTCCCCGGGATGCGCGCGAACGCGAAGCTGACCGAGGCGTTCTCCGCCGCGCTGGCCGAGCAGAACAGCAAGCTCTCCGAGAGCGACAAGTTCCCGGGGCCGCTCGACTGCCTGACCGAGATCATCCGGCGGCGCGGGCTGCCGCGGTTCTGCTGGCCGGCCGCGTGGCCCCAGCTCGGCGAGCGCTGCCGGGCGTACACCGGCGACGTCGTGATAGTCACCGGGCCGACCGGGGCCGGCAAGACGAGCTTCGCGATCCAGGTCGGGCTGTCGTTCACCGGCAACGGCATCCCCGTGCTGTGGTGCGCGCTCGAGCTCGACCCCACGCAGATCACGGAGCGCATCGTCGCCAACATGCACGGCGTGCACACGATGGCGATCAAGGAGCACTGGACCGAGGCCCGGATCGCCCACACCCTGCAGGCCGTCCACGACATGTGGAAGTTCGTGCCGCGCCTGATGGACCCGGACAAGCAGTATGCGGCGCTGCGCCGGGCGATCGCGGTGGTCTGGAAGACGTACCGGGTCAAGCCGCTGATCGTGGTCGACTACCTCGGAAAGCTCGCGTCGCTGGCGCGCGATATCCGCATGGCCACGATCGCGGCGGCCGAGAACATCCGGGCGCTGGCCGTCGAAGAGGAGTGCTTCGTGTTGATGCTCGCTCAGCCGTCGCGCTCGAAGAACCAGGCGCTCACCGGCAAGGTCGATCACGAGTCGGCGACCGATACCTCCGGGTCGGCCGGCGAGAGCGGCGAGGTCGAGAACGCCGCGGCGATCGAGATCAACCTCGAGGTGTTCAAGGCCGACGACAAGGACGAGCTCGAGGCGCGCTGGAACATCGCCAAGAGCCGGCACGTCGGGCGCGAGGGCAAGGTGGGCGCGCGGTTCAAGAAGCCCGGCGGCGTGTGGGACGAGCTCGACTACGTCCCGGTCCACCCGCTTGCGGTGAAGGCCGAGCACGAGAAGGCGAAGAAGGACAAGCACCGCGCCGGCCCCGCGCCGTCGATCGCGGAGGTCACGGCGGACATGAACCTCGCGCGCGCCGGCGACGCCGACGCATCGCGGCGGGCAGAGATCATGACGGCGCTGACCCGACACGGGATGCTCGGCATGGAGTGGTCGGAGATCCGCGGGCTCCGCGGAGTCGGCCGCGGCAACGCCGCGCAGTCGGCGCTTCAAGAGCTGTCGCGCTCCGGCGCGATCGAGAAAACCCCAAGCGGACGCTGGCGCGTCGTTGCGAGGATCGAATGAGCATCCGGCGATCGACCAGCGCGGAGACCGCGGCGAGGTTCGCGGCGATGTACAAGCCGCGCCGCCGCTACCGAATGCCCTACAACCGCACGCGGTCGCCAAGGCCAACGCTGCCCGAGGCACCCGGGCCGGACCGCATCGTCATCAACTTCGGCCGCGCCACTCTCGGGGAAATCCTGTCTGCGCTGTGCGAGCGCATCTCCGACGGGCACGACACCCAGATCACGCGAATCGCCGAGGACATGATCCGAAGCGCATTGGAGTATCGACCATGAGCAAGACACCCAAGGACCCAATCAACCCATCTCACTACCGCGGCGACACCGTGATGCGAATCATCGAGGAGTTCGACCTCGGTTTCTGTCTCGGCAACGTCGTCAAATACATCCTGCGCCACGCCGCAAAGGCGGGACTCGAGGATCTCAAGAAAGCGCGCTGGTATCTCGACCGAGAGATCGCGCGCCAGGAAGGCAATCTCAAGTGACCAACGAAATCCCAGTTCTCGATTACGGCTTCGTCGCCCTCGTCGACGTCATGGGCCACGACCGGACGCCGGCGCAGACCGCGCGCACCTCGTTCCGCAACCGCAAGGAGCGCACCGAGGACGAGGACGCCAAGCTCACCAGCTACCTCGTGCGTCACAGGCACACGACGCCGCTCGAGTTCTGCCAGATTCGCTTCTATCACAAGATGCCGATCTTCGTGGCTCGCCAGCTCGTGCGACATCGGACTGCGAGCATCAACGAGGTCAGCTACCGGTATGTGCAGGCCGCGCGTGAGTTCTACGTGCCAGTCGGCGAGCGCATGCAACGCAAGGCCGAGACGAACAAGCAGGGCTCATCCAGTCAGATCGTTGACGACCCGTTGGGGTGCAACAGGCTCATGGTCCAGAGCTGCAACGCGTCGTTCGATGCCTACGAGGCACTGCTCACCAAGGGACTCGCGCCCGAGCTGGCGCGCTCGGTCCTGCCGTGCGGCACGTACACCGAGTGGTACTGGCAGTGCGACCTCCACAACACCCTGCACATGCTCGCGCTGCGGCTTGACCCGCACGCGCAGTACGAGATCCGCGTCTATGCCGAGGCGATGCTGGCGCTGCTGCGGCCGGTGTTCCCAACGATCATCGACGCATGGGAATCGTCGCGCAGGTGACCGTCGCCCGCATCATCTCCGGCGGCCAAACCGGCGCCGATCGCGGCGCGCTAGAGGCCGCGTGGGACCTCGGGATCGCCACGGGCGGCTTTGCGCCGGCGGGCTGGCGCGCCGAGGACGGCGTGATCCCCGAGCGCTACCGGGTCGGCATGGTGCAGAGCGCCTCGCCGGCGTACCCGGTGCGGACCCGCGCGAACATCGAGGCCAGCGACGCGACGCTGATCCTGTCGATCGGGCCGCTCGAGATGGACAGCGGCAGCTACCTGACCGCGAAGATGGCTCGCACGCTGGGCAAGCCGTGCCGGCACAACATCGTGGCCGACATCGAATACCGAAGGCACGCCATAGACCGGGTATCCCAGTTTCTGCGCGAATGCAACGTCCGCATCCTCAACGTCGCCGGACCGCGCGAGAGCCGAGAGCCCGGCGTCCAGGCCGCGGTGCGCGCGGCGCTGGCGGCGATCCTCGGCGGCGAGCGGGACCCGTGGGACGCGCTATAGCAGCGCTCTACGTGGCCACGGGCGGCTGCTACTTCAACCAGCCCGACGTGGATCCGTGGGATGAGGAGCGTGATGCACGCGCCTTCGCGGGTCCGCATCCGGTTGTCGCCCACCCGCCGTGCGAGCGCTGGGGTCGCTACTGGTCGGGCGGTCCGTCGGCCCGGGTCCGTCGCCTGCTCGGCGACGACGATGGATGCTTCGCCGCCGCGGTCGCCGCGGTGCGCAGGTGGGGCGGCGTGCTCGAGCACCCGCAGGCGTCGCACGCGTGGAAGGCGCACGGGATCGCGCGGCCTCCGTTCGTCGGCGGATGGGTGCCGGGCGACGAGCTCGGATGGACGTGCCAGGTCGAGCAAGGGCACTACGGGCACCGCGCTCGCAAGGCGACGTGGCTCTACGCGGTCGGCTGCGATCTTCCAGAGTTGATCTGGGGGCCGTCACCCTCCGGCGTCCGGCTGGACGCCGGATATCACTCGAAGGACGAGCGGCGCGCAGCTGAGGCGCGCGGCGACCTGCGGGTGCCGCTCGAGCGGCTGGGGAAGCGGGAGTGCATCGCGACCCCCGATCGGTTCCGCGACGTCCTGATCTCGATCGCGCGCACCGCAGACCCCTGGCTGGGGCTATAGCGAGTCGCGGCGCCGGTAGTCCACGTCGACGGTGAGCTGCCAGGTCAGCAGCGCATCGAAGATCGCAGGGTTCGAGACCACGAGGATCTCCCCGGGGTCGAGCCACAGCGCGGCGCCGTTGATGCTCTCGTAGAGCTCGTAGACGATCCGGTTGCCGGCCGCGCCCTCGCCGGCGAGATCCATCGTCGCCATCGGCACGGTGCCGCGCGTGAACCCGACGACCGTAAGCCCGGCCGTCGTCGAGATTTGCGCCCCGACCAGGCCGGAGTTTCCGCCGGCGTCGAGCGTGCGCTTCGCCAGCGCGGTCAGCGCGGTCCCGCCGGCCGGCATCGCCTGCGCGTTGTCCGAGCTCTTGAACAGCCGCAGCGCCCGCCCCGCGGCGACCGGCGCCGCCGAGGCCACGATCGCGGTGAAGGTCATGCGGATGCCTTCGATCTCGATCGGAGCGCGGCGCGGCGCGTTCACGTTCGCGGCGACGTCCGCGGTCGCCTGCATCGCGAACACGATCGAGTTGGCCGCGAGCGCAGCGGCCATGGTCCCGGTCGAGCCGGTTAGGGAGTACGCCTGGCCACCGCAGCTGTCATCCATGCGGATGGGTTACACCACCCGACCTGGGCTAGCCAGCGGTCTCGTTGATGTCGTCGAGCGACACGCTGGCGCCTGCGGTGTTGGCGGTCACCAGCTTGTAGTAATGACCGGCCGGCACGTCGTAGGTCAGCGTCCACGGCATCGTCGCGCTCGCGGCCACACCGGACAGCCCGGCCGGCTGCCGTCCCCGCCTGGTCGTCGGCGGGTTGCTGGCGTCGCTCAGCAGGTCGACGCTGACGGTCTGCGATCCGAGAAGAGTCGACGTCAGGCTCATCGAGCCAGTCGCCGTTACCCGGGTGGGTCTCGTCGAGCTGGGTTGCCGCGCGGCGTTCAGCCCGAGTGAGCTGTGAGACGAGCCCGCCGTCGAAACAACTGCAAGCCCACTGTCATCGTCGGCCGGGATCGCGGCGACCGCAGCGGACAGCGAGGCAACCGACGCCTCGAGCGCATCGATGTCGGTATCGATTGAGTCGACGGCGCCGGCGAGGTTTGATGCGACCGTAGCAAGCGCTGCGGACACCGCGCTCGAGATGTCCGAGTCGGTCGCGTAGTCGGTGAGCGCTGCGGCGACGGCGGCCGAGATCGCATCGGTCACATAGCTCGGGAGCGCGACCTCTCGCCACTGACCAACCTCGGTACCCTTGGTGACGCTGACCAGGGTGCCCGAGACCACGCCGTTGAAGGTGTCAGCGGTCGGCCATGGGTCAACGCCGTCGGCAATGGCCACCAGGTTGACGGTGTCGCCGGAGATGATCTTGACCACGAAGGCCAGCGACCATCTACCCGACGTGATCTGAACCTCGACGACTTGACCCTTGGATGCGCTCATTGTGAGGGCACCCTATCATGGGTCGGTCAGAACCAGGCTGAGACCTGAAGCACAACCAGCGCGACCGCGGCGCCGATCGCGACCGCCGAAATAGCGATCAACCAGCCCGGCACGGGATCCGGATCGTCCACCGGGCTCACGCGGTGGGGGCCGGCGCCGGCGTGTTCGCCGTGATCGCGGCGGCGAGCGCGGTCGCCGAACTGTTCAACCGGGCCGCGAGCGCTGCGACGGCGGCCGGGTCGGTCGCGACCGCGGCGAGCTGGGCGGCGAGGCCCTGGATGAGGGTGATCGCGGACTGCTCCACGGTTTCGGTCTGGGCCACCTGGGCGGCGAGGGCATCGAGCTGTGCGGACATGAGCTGTTCTCCGGCTACGAGGGCGCCCAGCAGGGCCGTCTGCTGGGTGTTTTGAAGCTTGATCGTGTTGAGGAGCGCCTCGATTCGATCAAGCTGGGTCGGTTCGGCCATTGGTCGAGGTTGCACACCGGAACGCCGAAGCGCAAGCTGCGTGAATGGCGATAGTTGCCTACCTGACGCACCCCATGGGCGAGGCAGACGAGGATGGCGGATCGCTGAGAGGCGACAACGTCGCCAACGCGATGCAGTGGTTCAAGTTCCTCGTGATGACTACCCGGTGGTGCATCACCTGCCCATGGTTCGTCTACATCGCCGCCGTGGACGACGTGTTCCACCGGCCGCGGGCGATGCGAGACCAGATCGAGCTGATCGGCCGATCGGACCTGGTCGTGATGTGTGGCGGGCGCGTCTCTCCCCATATGGAGCTCGAGAAGAACCACGCGCAGCGCAGGATCCGAGAGGCGATCCCCGTGCTCGACCTGACTACCCTCGGCGTCATGCCCCCGTGGGGCGACAAGGACCAGGTCGGCCAGGATATCGTGCGGCTAGCGAAGTCGCTCGGGATCTAGCGCCGGCCGCGCCCCTGGCCCCAGCCGCGGACCGGGCCGCCGCCCTCTGGCGTGTTGTTCATGTCCCGGCGTTGGAGCTCGAGGTCCATCTCGAACAGCTGCCGGCGGACCTCTTCGGGCTGATCCTGCGAGCAGATGATCCGGATCGCGTTGTTCGGCGGCAGCACGTAGGACATGCGACTAGCCTACCGCAAAAGCAAACGCCCCGAGGTCCCATGACGACCCTCGGGGCGTTTGCCCACCCTGACCGGACGAAGGAAGCTAGATGCCGCCCTCGATGACCATCGAGGTTGTAGCGCCGCTCCTCGCCAAAAACAAGAGCCGCCTCGGGGAAAGGCGGCTCCGTGGACCCACGTTAAAGTGACCGGGTCCCCGACACTGTCGACCTGGGTGTTCAATGCCCAGATAGTTGGTGCGCAGGTTCTCCCTGCGTTCTATTCCCAGCTGATCGAGATCAGGTTGTAGTACCGGCCATCACGCCGGTCAAGAAGTTCCGCATCAGTTCGGCCGGCGTGCCTTTCATCATGACCCGCGCGCCGCGATCCTGGACCTCAGCCGGTGACCCGGTGAGGAACACGAAGCGGTCTTCCAGGTCGGGGCGGTTACGCCGGATCCACTGCAGGACATCGCCGCCGGTGCCGGCGCTGCTGCTGCCTAGCCAGTAGTCGCTGACCACCATGTCGACGCCGCCGGTGGCCAGGATCGCGATGGCGCGCGACGCGGTCTCCGCGGTGATGACGGTGGCCGTCGGGAAGGTGCGGCGCAGGAACCGCCAGTGGGCCGCGCAAACATCGGGGTCATCTTCGATCAGCAAGATCGTGGATTGGGACATGCCTTCCACTATCGGCCGACACGATCCGGAGTTGGGGTATCGATCGGGTGTTTGATTCATTTTGCATCAACTTGTTGACATCGATTCGCGATGCATCCAGAGTCTCCGCAATGCCGAAGAAGCCAAAGCCGAAGAAGGTATCCATCACCATCCGCCTCGACCCGGCCGCGCACCGCCGCATCCAGGCCGACATCATGCAGATCGCCAGCCTCAGTGGCCTGCCGCAGCTCAAGGTGGCCGCGTACATCGAGCACGCCGCCCTGGAATACCAGCGGCTGTCGGGGCGCGCATGATCATCACTCGAGATCTGCTGTCGAAGTGGGGCGCCTGCGAGGACTACCAGGGTGACGCCCTGGATAAGTTCTTTATGGGTCGACCCGAGATCACCGCGCGCGAGGCGTGCGCGTTCGACATCCCACACGGCGACAAGATGTGGCTACTAACCCACGCGCTGTGGGAGCGCGATCCGTGGCTCTGCTACGATTTTTCGCTGTGGTGTGCCGAGCAGTCCATCCGGCACGTTGAGCCGGCCTGGCAGGAGCGCGCGAAGGCCACCCTGGCCACCGTGACCGGGCTCCGGGGTCAACCCGCCGAGGCCGCCGCCGAGGCCGCCAGGGCCGCCGACGAGGCCGCCAGGGCCGCCAGGGCCGCCGACGAGGCCGCCGCCGAGGCCGCCGCCTGGGCCGCCGCCGGGGCCGCCGAGGCCGCCGCCAGGGCCGCCGCCGGGGCCGCCGAGGCCGCCGCCAGGGCCGCCGCCGGGGCCGCCGCCGGGGCCGCCGAGGCCGCCGCCAGGGCCGCCGCCGGGGCCGCCGCCGGGGCCGCCGCCAGGGCCGCACAGATCAGCAAGGCTCTCGAGATGCTCGAGGCGCCGCAAACTGCAGTGGAGGGATAAATGGCAATCGAAGATCGCGGGACCGGAGACGCCGAGCTTGCCGCGGAGATCGCCGTGCTCGAGGACCAGCCGCAGCGCGGCCGGACTGCGCAGGGGCTGGTGTGGCTGCGCGAGCTGCAGAAGCGTCGGGCGGCCACGACCCCGGACAGGGAACGGGTGCACCAGGTGGTGCGGGAGGCCGTCACGAAGCGACTGAGCGTGTGGTCGGCGCTGGCGCACGATCCGATCTGCCGCGCCGCCGACGCCATCGCCGACCGAGCCGCGGAGCAACTGTCCGTGCCCGCCCCCAAGCCCCACCACGCCGGGCGCCAGGCGATCCCGGCGATCGATCCGTCGGACACCCCGGAGTTGCGGGAGGCCATCGCTCGCGAGGGAGAGCGGCTAAACGATCGACTTCGCCTGGAGCACCGGTCCCGAGTGCACGCCGCGGCTGACAAGATCGATCGCGGGGCCAACGTGGTCGCCACGCCGACCGACGAGGATCATCCGCTCGGCCTGGTCTCGGTGACGCCGGCGCCGCGTCGGATCCCGGTCGGGGTGTTCATCGATAACCTCGAGAGGACGGCGAAGTTGGATCCGGCGATCGATCAGATGCGCCAATGGATCACGGTCGGTGGGCTGCCGAATAAAATTACGCTCGACCACATCATCGCCGCGCAGCCCGCCGCGATCCTCGCGCTGATCGCCACGGTCCGCGAGATGATCCCCCTGGTCAAGAACTGGGCGGCCAGTGAGCGCGCTGCGGCGAACCGGCTCGGCATCACCGATCCCGACTTCGACGCCATCGTCGATCGAGCCCTGTTCGTCGAGGTCCCGTGACCGAGAAGGAGATCGCGATCCTGGCCGAGATGACGCCCGAGCGGAGCACCTCGTTCGACATGGCCAACGACGTGATCGACCGATGCTCGAAGGAAGCATCCACGCCGAACGCCATGCTGATCGGGCTGGCTTTCGCGGTCGGCCGCATCCTCCTGATCGACAGGATCCCGATCGACTTATTCCACGAGACGGTGCAGAGCGCGATGGATTCCGAATCCAACGACGACCTCAAGAAGAACCAGGACTGACCATGACCAATGACGACATCTTCACGATCGCGATGGCGATCTCCCTGACCCTGTTTGCCGTCGCTGCGCTGTTGCGCGCCCGGCGACGGGCCATCAACATCAACAACGTCGGCGCGCTGTACGGGCTGCGCCGGTGGAGCGGCGAGAGCACCGACGAATTCCGCGACCGCATCCGAGCGAAGGCCACGTTCGTTTCCCATATCCAGAACCGAGCGCCGTACCAGGTCAATGCGCGGAGAGGGGGCGCCAGATGAACGCGGCGGACCACATCATCCTGCGCGAAAACCTGGAAGCCAGCATGCGGCGCTCCGACATCGCTCAAGCTGCCGCTGACCAGGCGTCCATCGTCGTCCTCGATAGGGACAGGGAGATCTCGCAACTCAACGACAAGATCGAAAGATTGATCTCTGGATGTGTAGAAGCGAACGACCTCAGGGTAAATGCCCTGTTCGAGCGCGATCTTCACATGAAGCGCTGCGACGAGCTGGTGCGGCTTGGCCGAGACAGCGAAGAGGCGACCTCGCGCAGGATCGAGTATCTGAAGTCCGAGATCGAGGACGCGCTCCTGGTCGTGCAGGAGCAGTCGCGCGACATCGTCGGACTGGTGAAGGCGGTGTCGCGCGCGGAGCGCGAGGTCCAAGAGCTGCGATCGCGGCGCGTCAAGGAGGTGTAGCTTGGCGTCTCGGGTCTACAGCAATACCTGCGACACCCACATACTACGCCAGATCGGTCTCCGTCACCTGTACCGACTCGAGGGACGGACGTTCCACGATTGGGCCGTGGAGGTCCGGGAGGACTTCGGATCTGCGTCGGAGCGCAGGCTCTATCGCGTGATGAGATGGCTGATCGACAAGGGACTCGTAGTCAAATCCGACGAGACCACTATCCAGGACAACGGAGGGGACTTCCCGACCGAGGTGTGGGTGTACCTGAGGGCTTCCGATCGGGTCCCCTCGGTCAGATGGAAGGGGAAGTCTGGTCGACCTCGCAGGAGGTCCAGTGTCAGTTCGGGCTCTCGGCCCAAAGCGTCGCGCGCAGCCTAGCCAGCCCGCCGGGCAGCGTGAGCGCGCTGATGTCCGACTTGCCGTAGCCGGGCACGACGTTAGGGTAGCCCCGCGGCTCCGGCTGGTTCTCGTCTCGGCCGGCGTCGTACTGCCACCACGCCAGGTGATCCAGGTCGGTCCCGGTGCGCGCCAGAAACTGCCGGGTGCTCTCGCCGACGCCGTGCAGCTCGCTGCCGTACAGCGCCACCCAGGAGCGGCCGCACCCCATCAAGCTGCCGACCTGGAGATCCCGCAGGAGCTCGCCGCCGTACAGCGTGGGCGCGCGCCCGGAGAGCTGGCGGTAGCGCGCCGCGAACGCGCTCACGCAGTCGATGACCTGCTGCCGGTTCGGCGTCTTGCGCTGCCCGCCACGCTCGACGTCGACCATCGCCCACATCGTGCCCACCAGCTCGCCGCCGATCAGCTTCATCAGCCCCATGAACCGGTCCGCCTGCGCGGCGCCGTCCTGCGCGATCGTCAGGTAGTGGTAGAAGCCGTCGAACAGGTCGCCGCCGTAGCGCGGGCTGTTGACGAACGGCTTGCGCTGCTCGAGCGCCCACGCCGCGTATTGGTAGTCCAGGCCCTGCGAGAGCTTGAACACGGCGCCGTGCCACGGCGGGCCGGCCGCGCAAAACGCAGCGCCGTCGCCCTTGGCATCGCCCGGGTAGCGGTCGATGAACAGCGGGTCCACGGTCACGGGCAGGCCTCGATCGGCGGCGCGAACTTGAAGATCGTCCCGCTGAACGTCGATCCGTAGATCTCCCCGTCGGTCGTGGTCATCAGTCCGCCGTACGGGTAGCTCGGGCCGCCCGGATCGAAGCTGTGCACGAGCCGCTGCCGCGTGCCGTCGCGCGCGAGCTCGTAGATTCCACCGGCGCCCGCCGCGCCGCCGTAGGCCGCGGTCCCCATCACCATCCCGTTCGGCGCCTCGGTGACCCGGCCGTTGGCCATGCCGCCGGTCGTGTTCGAGAACCGCGGGACCGCGTCGACGACGACCGGCTCGAAGCCGCCGAGCACCGAGATCCCCGCAGTCGGGTCGAGCCGCACGACGAGCCCGGTCCCGCCGCTGCCCTCGAACTGGCGGGCCATCACGAGCGCGGTGCCGATCCGGGTCGGGGCCTGGATGCTCGTGTTGTCGTTGCAGCACTGCGACCCGGTGAACGCCGGCCAGCTGTCGACCACGGTCAGCGCGAGCGTTGCCGCGTCCGCGCGCACGTAGGCGCCCACGCCGTTCTCGGCGCCGTCGTTGGTGCTGAAGTGCAGCGACCCGCCGCTGTAGGTCAGGCCGCCGTACGCCGTCCCCGTGGCCGGCGAGAGCGGGACGTAATCGAACCCGCTGGCCGACCAGCACCACACGGTGCCTCGGCTCAGCGCGCCGCCGCCCTTCGTCGTGCCGCAGATCCGACCGTCCGGCGTGAGCGCCGGCGTGCCCATCGGGTACTCGCCGTCGAGCGCGCGACCCACGGCGAAGAAGTTGTGCAGCGTCTCGAACGCCCCAGTGTCGGGGCAGTAGCGCCAGAGCGTGCCCGCGCCGGCCGCGGTGTCCGCCTCGATCCCGGCGCCGGTCGGGCGCCCGCCGACCTGGGTCACGCCAACGAGGCAGCCGTCGACCGCGAGCGGGGTTCCGTAGGGATGGTATCCGCCGTCGTTCTGCCCGCGCGCGTCGAGCTGGTCGAACGCGTGCGCGACCTGGATGTCCGCGTCGCCGTCGAGCGACACCGAGATCAGGGCGCCGGGGCAGTGCTTCAGGTGCTCGGCGTCGTTCCAGTGCGCGGTGCTCGAGCAGTTGTAGGTTCCGTTGGGGCCGCGCTCGCCGGCCATCCAGTAGACCCGGCGGCCGAGCTGCGCGCCGGCGCCGCGGATCGCCATGCCGGTCTGGTCGGTCAGGGTGGCGACCTCGACGAAGCCGGGCGCGGCGACCGCCTGCCGCATGGCGACTTCGATCGGGGTCGGCGAGCAGCCGGCCAGGGCCAGCGCGACGAGCGCGGCGCGGATCACGACGCTTTCACCAGCGAGCGCGCGACGGTGTAGCCGAGGGCGCCGAGCATCGACGCCGCGATCCCGGCGACCGCGAGCACGGTGTTGTTGGTCACCGCGCCGGACGCGAACAGCGCGGTCAGGAGCATCGCCGCGACCTTGAGCCAGAATTCCGAGGTCTTGAACCCGGGCTTCGGCGGGACGGTGGCGAGAATGACGGAGGTATCGGTGGACAGAGGGAGGTTGGAATCAGCCATAGTTCCGGTGTTGTCACACCGGCTGGCGAGCCGTCCAGCCCTATTGCGCTGCAGGCGGTGCGGGCTCGGTAGAACCGCAGGCGACCCGGTCGAGGTACAGGTCGACCAGCATCCCCATCAGGCGCGCCTGGCGAACCGCTTCGGACGGCTCGAAGCAGATCGCGCCCTGCCCGAAGTTCTTTTGACAGAGTACTGGGTCACCCCTTCGGGGCTGGGGCGGCAGGTCCGGCAGGGTCAACGGGCACACCGTTCGAACTTGGACCGGCACCGGCACTCGCACCTCGACCGGCTTCTCGACGGTCACGGTCCGCGTACAGCCGATCGACAGTGGAATCGTACAGAGCGTCACCGACCGGAGCGCCCAGCTTCGCAATCTTCTCAAGGAGATCTCCATTCGTTGCACGTGCCCGCACAAGATCCTGCGTCGCGTGCGTCAGGTCAAGCTGCGCGCCCTTGAGCTGGGTCAGCGCCACGGCGGCGGCGGCCTGCGCGTCGAAGGCGTGGGCTCGCTCGGCGTCGGCCCGGGCCTCGGAGATCCGCGCCCGCTCGGCGGCGTCGTTGGCCTCTTTGAGGGCGGACCACGCCTTCCACCAGCCGGAGATCGCGGCGGCGAGGGAGGCTGCAGAGAATGCGAGAATGGCGTACGTCAAGGGCAACCTCCGACGGCTAGAGCGCTGATGATGGCGGCGACGATCGGGCCGACCACCGCGATGATCTTGATGGCCAGGTCCCGGCTGTGCTTCCGGCGAGCCGCGGTCTCGTCGATCTTGGCGATCTCGCCGGTGCGCTCGACGTCGATCCGGGCCTGGACTGCGCTGACATGGATCGCCGAGCGCTCGCGGCGCGCGACCTTGAGCTCCTCGAGCAGGACGTCGAGCTTGCCCTTGACCACGGCGATGTCGGTGTCCTGTCGGTGCAGGTGATCCATTACCGCATGGCGCAGCTGGCCCACCCGGTCGAGGGTCTTCGCGGTGACGTCGGCGGTCTGGCGGGCGCTGCGCGCCATGAGCGCCATCGGCTCGGCGGCTCGGCGGCGCGACTCGGAGTTGGTCCCCCAGGGCGGCGTGTCGCCAGCCGTCTCTTCGTCGTCCGGTGGTTCCGCCATCCTTGCGGGTTACGCGGCGGCGCGGCGGCGCGCAAGACCCGGCGTACCCTGCAGCGAAAGACTACAGACGGTCGTACTTCAGATCCACATCGCCGAGACAGAGATTGGCGCCGACCTTCGAGACCCGAACACGCATGACGTCGGTCGCCAGCAGGATGTGGTTGACGAATGATGTCAGCGTGATCGTCTGCCACGCTGCGCTGACTGAGCTGAGGCCGAAGGTTCCCAGCGTAACCGGGGCCGTGTCGGCCGCACTGGTGTAGAGCAGCAGGCTGAATGAGGTGTCGGGCGCACCGCCGGTGCCGAACATCTCGATAGATCCACCGATGACCCGGTCGCCGGCCTCCCATGGGCCGGCATTGAACTGGGAATCCGAAGACGCCGAGTTCTTGAGTATGCTGGGGCCGCCGGCCGCTGGGTTAACGGCCCCGACGAACCCGTTGGCCCCACCGGACTGGAACACAGGGACTGGCGTGAACCTTCTGTCCCACACCTTTCTCTTGTGTCCGATAATCTGATCTTGGATCTCGTCGATGAGAGCCGACGGAAGCGGGTCGGACGGGGTGAGCGTTGCAGTTCTCGAGTCAGGGAGATTACCCATGCCGCATCCGATCTGGCGCGGTGGCGCCGGCGCTGCATCAACATGCGAGTCCGGCAGCAGCACACCGGCATCGGGTTCGTACTGAGCGGGGACCGACGACGTGCAGCCCGCCAGCGCAATCGAGATCAGGAGTGCCTTCATGTGCGATGAGGTAGCAGGCATTCCGGTGCTCGTGAAGTGGGTAATCATATACCCCCGCATGGTCCGCGGTCACAGCCGAACGGGGTATCGCAGAGTAGCTCTCTGCTCGTGATGAACGTGCCCTCGGTATAGGCGTGCTTAATCGCCTGGATGACCGAGTGAGCGCCGTCTACGTCCGGCGTGAAGCCGAGCGCGGAATCTAGCAGGACGTAGGCATCGAACGACCGCGTGCCGAACGGAGCCCGGGTCCGGCTGTTGTCGAAGTCGGCCACCGGCGCCGCGATCGCCCCGGTCGAGCGCAGGTAGAGCCCGGAGAGGTTCTGCAGGGTCGGGTGCGTGATGTTGCCCGACGTCGTGAAGCCGGCCGACGCGGACGTGATCGACCACGCCGCCTTCCACGTGCCCGGGGTGTCGGTCTGGTACAGGTGCAGCCAGATCGCCGCGGGGTTGGCGCCGAGCGTGGCCTGCGTGACGAGGCCCTGCGACACGTTGTGCTGGAAGCTCTCCGTCACCACGACGAACGTCCCGGCGTTGTCGCGCAGGCCGAGCAGTAGGTAGTTCCCCTGCGTGCGCTCGCCGAAGTAGATGCCGGTCTCCGCGGTCGATTGCGGCGTGGTGAACGCGAGCTTGGCGAAGTGGTGCGCGGCCTGCCCGTCGCCGCCGATGTCCTGCGTGCAGGTGACCCAGGTCCGCGTGGTGCCGTTCATGAGGAACGTGCCAGCGCCCGGCGCCGCGTGCGCGCTGCCGGCGACCGCGGTGAACGAGGCGGCCGGCGTGACGTCCCACCGGAGCAGGTTCAGCGTGGTGAAGTCGTCCTCGACGTCGTTGGTGAACGCCAGGAACTCGAGGTCGTCGTTGGTCGCTCCGCCGAGCAGGCCGACCAGGGCGTCCTCGAGCCCGCCGATCGAGACGCCGCGGCGCTGGCGCATCCGCGCGACCACGCGAGCCCGCTGCTCGTCCACGCCCGAGCTCGGCGCCGGCGTCACGCGGACCGCGGTCTCCCAGTCGGCGAGCACCTGGCCGTAGGACCGGCCCGGCAGCGCGTTGGCGCGGAAGTTCTCGATCGCCGCCGCGGCGTAGCCCAAACCCTGCCCGATCAGGCGCGTCTCGAGCTGGACGTCCGCCGCCGGGTCGGTCGGCAGCGGGAAGCCGGGATCGTGCAGCTCGGTGAACAGCTGGACCCCGAGCGGCTGGTAGCTGGTGATGCGCAGCCAGGTGCTCTCGATTTCCTCGTGGGTCAGCTCGCGGCCGACCACGAGCAGCTCATCGATCGCGCCGGCGAAGTAGTCCCCCGGGGATCCTTCGGCGCGGTATCCGATCTGGAACCGCCCGGTCGTCCCGCCTCCGATCGAGCCATTCGAGCTCGTGACCTGGCCGAGCAAGACGTCACCGACGTAGTAGCGAAGCACGACCTCGGTCGGAGAGACCCAGCGCCGCGTAGCGGTCAACATGGTGAACTGGCCCGGCGGCAGAACGACGCTGGCGCCGGCCTGTACATGGGTCGTCCCGCCGACGTCCTGCCAGACCCACTGGAAGCTCGCCGTGTGGCTTGGGGCGTCCACCACGTCGAGCTGGATGCAATAGCACAGGGCCTCGGCGCTCGTGGTTCCGATCCCGCGCGACGCGATCGCCCCGGCCGAGCCCTCGGCGTCCTGCGCGGCGGCATCCCAGGAGAGCACGACCTGGATCGAGCAGTCGCGCGTGAGCAGGGTGGCGCCGCTCACGAGATCGCGGGCATCAAGCCCCATCGTGGAGCCGTTGAACCGTCGCGCGTTGCCAAGCACTCCGTCGACGACGTCCGGCATCACGTTGGTGGTGAACAGCCCGTAGCTCGCGACGTCAAAGTCCTGCATCACGCCATGCGCGTCCTGCGGTCTCGTCGCGGTGTCCTGCTCGTTGAACCGGACTAGCAGGACCGGATCCGGGTCGACCAGGCCGATCGCGCCAGGCGGATCGAAGAACAGCCGCTTGTCCGCGCCGGGCGCCATCAGCCCCTCCGCACGAGCACGGCGCCCGGGGTGACGTAGTGGATCTGGGCGTCGTCGGGGAACGCGTCGTCGACTGCCTCGTAGTTCGCGGCCGGCGTAGCCACGTCGACGTCGCGGACGCCGGCCTTGTACTTGGCGATCCCGAACAGCTGCGCGCGCACGATCGCGCCGGACCAGCTGACCCCGCCGGCCACGTTGTAGATCCCGCCCGGGTTGGCGCTGCCGATGCCATCGGCCAGGATGTCGAGCCCGACGGTCGAGTCGACCGAGCTGGCCGGCAGCGGCGTCAGGCCGCGCCCGGCGTAGACGATCTCCCCGTTCAGGTGAGCCACGATGGCGGCGCGGACCGGCGTGACCAGTGGGCCGCCCGAGTAGATCACGTCGGTCGCGACCGGGTCGACCGCCGGGGTTTTCTCGAGGATGACCTTGTCGACGGCGGAGATCGATTCGATCTTGAACTCGGTGCCGTCCTGCGCGCTCGCGACGCCGCGCAGCGACAGCCGGTGCCCGGCGCGCAGGGACGGAGGCAGCGCGCCGCCGGAAAAATGCAGCTCGCGCGTAGCCGAGACCCAGCCGAGCACCGTCGGCGGCGTGCTGTCGTCCCAATCGAACGCGAAGGCTGCCTGCCCGTTCGGGATCAACAGGATCTCCACGGGCCTCGGGTCAGCTACTGTGACCAAGATCCGCAGGCCGCCGCCGGCGCCCGTGATCTGGAACGGCGCTGTGGTCTGGGTGCGGATGTATGTCGCCACGGCCTCGCGGTCGTCGACCGTCAGGGTGCGCGCCGTCCCGCTGCCCGCGTAGAACGCCGCGATGTCGATCGTTCCGCGCCCGGCCCGGTTCGGGTAGGCGAACGCCGCCGCCACCGTGTTAAGGCTCGCCAGCGCCCATTTCACGAAGTCGGCCTGGTTGCCGCCGCTCGGGGTCTGCGAGAACGTGGCGAGCACGCGCGCGCGGTAGCTGCCGAATGGCTCCGCGTCGAAGCCGTCCTCGTCGAGCGGTAGCTGTAGGATGACGTTGCGCTCGATGCCGGGCAGCGTGTTCACGAAGGCCAGCGTCTGCCCGGCGTCCTGCCGGGTTTTGGCTCCGGTGTCGACCGCGACGATGCTGGCGTCGACGAAGCTGTCCGGATCGACGCCGGCCGTCCCGGGGATGGTGACGTTCTGAGCCAGCTCGTAGATCAGGCCCGAGGTGTCGTGCTTGAGCTGCTCGCCGATCGTGACGGTCGCGCCGGCGGCTCCGCGCACGCGCCCGGCCGACGCCTTGCGGGCTGGCGTGGCTGCCTTGCGCGGAACACCGACGGTATCCCCCCAGTCGTCAATGGGCTTTCCATCGCCGGCGGTCAACGGGTGCACGTCGCGCTCCGCCGAGTCGACATGGGCGTGGAGTTGCGTCACCGCGGCGGCCAGGTAAGTCGCTCGGCGGCCATGGAAGGTGCGCCGGCTACCGAAGTTGGCCCACGGGAACAGCGACTTGCCAAGCGCGACGAGGAAGTCTCGCGTGTCGGCCAGGGATGGAACGGAGAATGGCATGGCTACCTCGGTGAGAACGACGCGTCGACGGGGGATCCCGAAGCGAGGTCGCGCCAGTGAAGCTGGACTGCGCCGCGACCGGACTCATCGACCAGGGCATCTCCGGCGGTGTCGCGGACGTCGACCGAGAGGTCCGAGATTACGCCGTCCGCGACCAGCACACCGCCGGCGCGCAGTACGTCGGACTGGATGACCTCCGGGGTGATCGGGTCGCCCACGCGGCGCAGCGCGCGCAGGCGGGTTCCGTCGCCCGGGTCGAACGGGCTGGCGCCGAGCTCGAGCTCGAGCATGATCATCACGGTCGCGCGCGAGTCCGCGGTCTCGGCCCATTCGCCGCCGTCGGTGCGCACGAAGTCGAGCGAGACCGGGTCGAGCATCATGTCGAAGGCACCGGGGATCTCGCCGGCGGGGTTCTGCTGCAGCGCCTCGGCGCGCGTGATCGGCGCGAAGATGAACCCGGATCCGAACGGAGAGGAGAATGGGGAGGCGAAGAAGCTCATGGCGTCCTCAGTTGAACGTAAGCAGGATACCGACGCCGCCTGCGCCGCCCGTTGCGCCAGGGTTTCCGCTTGCCGTTCCCGCCCCGGCCGCCCCGGTTCCGGCCGCCCCGCCGGACACGTCAACGGTGGGCGGCGATTGAGATGCGGTGACCAACACAAAGATGCCGCCGGCCCCGCCCGCACCACCACCACCACCACCACCGTTGGTCACCCCTGCGGTTCCGTTCGCCCCGGCGCCGCCCTTGGCGGTGTACGTTCCCGATCCGGCGAAGGCGAAGGCGTACAGCACGGACCATCCGGCGGCAGAGCCACCGCCGCCGCCCTGTCCGCCCGTCGTGCCGCCGCCGCAGCCGCCGCCGCCGCCGCCGCACCCCGCCACGAACATGGTGGTGGTCAGGTAGGGGCGACCCTGCGTGGCAGACAAGAAGTTGGCGAAGTCGCCGTTGAGACCGGACGCAAGCGAGCTGAACCTACCCCCGTCTCCACCGAATGACCCGAGGCCCAGTCCTCCGCCGCCTCCGCTTCCGCCCGCGCACTGGCCTCCGGCGTTGCCCACGTTTCCGGTCGTGCCTCCCAACACGGTTGCGGTCGAGGCGATCCTAATGCCGTTGGTTTGGGTGACCCCCGCGGTTCCGTCGTTGCCGGGGCTCACCCCGCCGGCCCCTCCGCTGCCCCCGGGGGGAAGGGGCAGCGATCGAGAACCAGTCCACAGCCCGTTGCCGGCCGCCTGACCAGCTGCAGCCGTACCCCTGCAGTCGTATGTTCCGTTGTTGGTGAGCGTGCCCTTGACGAACACCGAGTAGCCATCGGGCTTGAACGATACCGTCGCGTTGATGGTCAGGTTCGTGAGGTGAAGTTCGCGGGTCGCTTTGTAGACGTTGGCGGCGAGCGTGGTGCCCGGAATCGATGCGACCCCGTCCATGACCACGGCCCCATCCAGGCCAGACCCGAAGAGGCCGAAGCTCCCGGCGGAGATGCCGAGCATGGACGTGATCTGCGAGACGGTGAGCGCCGAGATATTCGCGGTCCCGCCGGTGTTGTTACCGAGCAGGGTCAGCGTCGCGGCCTGCGCCATCATCCCGACCGTGACCTTGTTCGCGCCGATCGTCGTTGCCACGGCTCCCGCGCTGGTCGTGACGTCACCGGTCAGTGCGGGCATGCGCGCAGCCGGCACAGTGCCGAGCGTCAGATCGGAGGCGCTACCGCTGGTCGCGATCGCCGCGAACGAGCCGTTGCTGGCCGCGGTGATTCGACCCTGGGCGTCGACGGTTAGCGACGTGAACGTGTAGCTGCCCGGCGTGACCGCGGTGTTGGCGAGCGACAGCGTGCGGTTCGCCGACAGGTCAGAGCTGCCGCCACCGTCGATCCGGATCGGTGCGGTCGCGGTGAGCGTGCGCGAAGTCGGAACACCTGCGGATCCGGCAGCCGCGCTGGTGATGCGGCCGTCCGCGTCGACGATCAGGGTGACGTTGGTGTAGGTACCCGGCGTCAAGCCGGTCAGTGCCCAGCCGCGCAGGTCCACGGCCGCCTGGCAGATCGCGTTGTACTTCGACGCGTCCATATACTTGGTCGCGTCCTCGCCCACCGGGATCGGGTTGAGGTCGGTGACCGGAAACGGAAGCGCCACCAGATCGCGTAGAAAGTTGGTCACGCGGCCGGGTTACCAGATCGCCCGGCGGCGGTCACTGGGCTTTGAGAACGACGGTCCCGGTCGGCGCAGGTACTGGGATCACGCTGGGGACCGCCGTGGGCGCGTTCGTGGTCGCCCCGGTCTCCAGGTGAACGTGGGCGTTGAAGGCGGCGCGTAGCGCATTGTAGTCGGCCAGGGTCGGCAGCTTGAGCGCGGTCCCGCCGGCAAGCCGGATCTCCACCGTGTTGCCCTTGATCAGTACGATCGTGGCGCTGTTGAAGGCCGCGGTCTCGTCCTCGCCGAGATCGGCGATCGCCCTGCGCGCGTCCTCGTCGCGGGTCGCCACGATGATCGGGTTGGCGGCGCCGCCGGGGTAGATCACCACGGCCTCGGACCGGTGGCTCGCCTTGGGGCGCGCGAAGAACCCGATCCCCGAGAAGTTCTCTGCCTGCACGGTCTCGCGGTTGTTCTCGAGGAGCAGGTGGCCCAGCACCTGCCAGGTCGGGCCGCGGGTCAGCTTCGCTACCATCCGGCGGGCGAGCCCGGCCCACCGCCGGGTCTCCGGCGAGGTCGCGTCGCGCCGCGCTCGGACGTCGTCGTCGGTTGCGCTCACAGGATGATCCTCGTTCCGACGGGCACCATGTGCATCGAGGTGCTCTCGCCCTGGTCATGGGTGGAGTTGTACGAGCACGAGACGATCAGGTAGTTGTCGTCGAGCTTCGGCGTCTGCTCCTCGTCGATCACTCGGCCTACGCAGTTCGGCGCGAACAGCGTGCACGCGGTTCCGAGGAACTGGCCGTGCAGCGGAGCATCGACGCGGACGCTGTGGCGGTGGAAGTCGCGGCGCGCCTGCTCGTTCTCGGCGACCCGCTGGGCGTCGCCGAAGCTGGCGAAGTCGCGTTCCGGCATGAACATCCGCTTCGGGTGGATGAAGTCGCGGCCGGTGCCGTCGATCTTGTTGAACGGGCTGTCGAACACCCGGCCCCGGTTGTCCGAGACGTTCTCGCCGTAGTTGGTATCGCTCTGGCCGCCCGAGCCGGCCACCATGATCAGGCTGAATCGATCGCCGTCGTCCTCGGTGATTACCAGGTCGGTCATAGTGCCGCGCAGCGACGAGCCCGGCGCGGCGTGAGCGAACAGGTATTGAGGGGCTTGGCGATCGTTGGGCAGGCCGATGAACAGCTCCTCGCCGTCCGCAGTGGACCACGCCATCAGGTTCTCGCGCGACGCGATCTCGTGGATGACCTGCCATCGCGACATCCCCGGGTGCACGGTGCCGTGGCGCGGCGTCCGGATCCCGATCGTCACCACCGGCTCGCTGCCGGACGCCACCCGACGGCCCTTGCCGCGGCGTAGGATGCGGTTCTTCGCGTCGCTGAGCGTCACCACGTCGAACCAGGGCGACGCGAGCCGCTTGACGGCATCGATCGTCCGCATTCCGCTGTAGTCGATCTGCGGGGCGCTCTCGTCGACCATGCGGCCGGCGCGGTCCCGGCCGGAGATCTCGATGACGCCCTCGCGCGCTTTGCGCACGCGCTTGTCGATGAAGCCGCGCAGGATCGTCGTGCCGTCGATGGCGACCCGGATATCCGAGTCGCGGCGGAGCGCGAGCCATGCGTCCGCCGAGAACGGTCGGTGCATCTGGAACGAGTCGGCCGGCGTGATGATGCTCGACTCGATGTGGTACTCGGACCAGCCGCCGATCTGCTGGCCGTTCACGACCACGGTCACGACGTGAGATGACGCCGGCATCAGAAGAAGAACCCTTTGACCTTGGAGAGCGGGCCGCGCTGCGCCGCCGACTTGGCGGGGAAGGTGTAGTCTCCCGGGGCCAGCCATCCCGGCGTGCTGATGTCGTTGAGCTGCGCGACCTGACGAGCCTTGTCGGTCGCGTCGTCGCCTCCGTAGACCCGCGCGCAGATCGGCAGCAGCGCGGTGGGCTCGGTGACTCGCATGACGAACGTCGAAGGGGTCTCCGAAGTTGCCGAACTTGCCGCGGCGCGGATCGACTGGCCGAGCATGATCGCCGATCGGAATGCAGCCCAGAGCGCGAGGTCATTCTCGAACCCGCCGGCCTCGATCGCGAAGGCGATTTTGGCGGAGATCCGCGTGACGTCGATCAGGACTTCGCGCAGCGGCGTCGGCGTGCCGTCGTCGCCCGGCTTCCACGAGGCGGAGGACTGGCGCGCGTCGTCGGCGACCGAGATCGTTCCGCCCTTTCCGTCGTCGGCCTCAAGGACCGCCCGGATCTCCGCATCGGTCATGACCTTGTGGGTCTCGGTGTCGAAGTCGTCGGCAGCTACGCCCACCGCCTGCTCGCCGGAAGCGGCCGACGATGCGGCCCCGGCCGGGGCGATCGGCGGGGCGTCATCGTCGGGGATGAACTCGACATCCGCGGACAGGTTGCTGCTCTCATCGATGCGGAGCTGAAAGTCTCCGACCCCGGCAGAGTAGCTGCCGACCAGGGGATGGGTGAACATCGCCGAGGCCCCGCTGGCGACCGCATCCCGCATGGCCCGGGCCGCATCGACCGGAGCCGGGAAGTTGGGGCCGAAGTCGTCGAATACGATCTTGCCCTTCGCGCGGCGAGCATGAAGCCCGCGGTCTTGGACCGGGTGAACGTCGCCGGAGGTCAGGTCATGCACCACCTTGGTGCGCGAGATGTCGATCTCGAGTTCGGTGCAGAACAGCTGAATCGATCCCCAGCTGGCGAGATAGAGCTCGGTGGCCATGGCTACGGTTTACGCCGCTTGTGCCACGCGTTGTTGGCCGCTCTTGCGATCGGGTTACCATCCACATGGACCACAGGAGCGCGAGCGCGGTCGATGGCGTCGGAGATGGTCTTGCCCATCTTGTCGATCAGCGGACCCAGCCTCGATTGAAGCTGGGCGGAGTCCTGCTCTGCTAGGATCTTGGCCTCGATCCGCTTGTACTTGGACTCTGGGATCGAGTCGGATCTCTCGGCCAGGTATGCTCGGCCGGCCTTGCCCGCCGAGATCTCCTCCGGGGTGTGGGCTGCGTCTGGCCCGCCCGTCATATCCGTGCGGGCCGCCACGATCGCTTTGCGGATCGACTCATCGGTCGGCCGGTCATTCTTCTCGCTTCCGAGGATCCCGCCGATCGTTCGGTTGTAGGCATCGATCCGAGACTTGGTCTGATCTGCCCGGCGCTGTTCATCTGGAGTGATCGGCAGGCCATGCATGAATCTGCGGTCGGGCAGCCCCATGATCGCACGCTCCTCCACGCTCGTCTGGTACTCGCTGCCGCCGCTGATCAGCTTCCGGGCTTTCTTGCCGGCGTTATAGATCATGCCGAACCCGTCCGCGATCTTGCCGGTGATGTCCATCAGCGGCCCCATCGCCTCGGTCAGGCTCTCGATGCCCTGGACGATCTGCTCGAGTCGCTCCGGGGTCAGCGCCTCGGCGAACGCGACCTTCATCTTCTCGAACGCGACCGCCATGCGACCGCTCGCGGACTCGGTGTAGGTTGCGAGGTCCTGCTGGATGACCCCGTTGCGCATGCCCAGCTCCTCGAGCTCGCGGTACTTGTCGACCTGCTCCTCGAGCAGGCGGAACGCGCGCTCGGACTCTCCGCGGCCGAACGCCTTCATCAGCGCGTGCGGGTCGAAGTCGAGCTTGCTCTTGCTGATGTCCTTGAGGATCACGGCGACGTTGCGCAGCTTCTTGTGGCCATCCTTGTCGACGTCAAAGATCTTGACGCCGGCTTTCTCGAACTTGTCGCTGTGCAGCTGCAGGTTTCGCCACATGTTCTTCAGGCCCACGGCGGCCTCGGCGCTGTCCTTGAAGCCGGACCGGACGATCTGTAGCTGGGCGCCGAGTTCGTTCGCGCCCTCGCGGCCGGTGCGCCCGAAGCGCGCATAGATCGGAGCGAGCGCGATGATCTCCTGCGCCATCTGCTGGAAGTGGACCGTGCCGTCCTTGGACTGGTTGACGATCCCGCCCATCACGTATTCCATCTCCGGGCCGGAGACGTGGAGCGCGTTCTCGAGCGAATACATCACGGTTGCCATGTCGGAGACGTCGGCGCCGGTGGCCTGCGAGGCGGCGGCGATCAGGCGCATGCTCTGCGCAGACGCCTTGCTCGCGCCGGCGAGGTCGACGTACGCGCGCTCGCCGCGCAGCACCTCGAGCGCGTTGATTCCGGTGGCCGTGCTGGCCTCTCGCGCGGATTGCCCCAGGTTGGCCAACTCGTGCCCGCCAATGCGAGTCGCGATGCCGAACCTGGTAAGGGCCTCGTTGAACTTCAGGACATCTCCGACCTGGTCGAGCATCTTGTCGATGCCGCGGACCGCGAACGATGACGCGATCCCCCCGATTGCCGCCCCCTTTGCGATGCCCAGCTCGTCGATGTCTTTCTTCTTCGACGACTTCGAGAGCAGCCCCGTCGTGGAAGCCACGAACCCCTGCATCATCTTCATCGCCGTGCGCAGCGCCGCCGGCAGACGCGCCGTGCTCGCGGTGATCTCGATCTCGGCCTTGTTCGCGCTCACGTGGCACCTCTCGGGTTGAATGCCGCGTTGACGATGCGGCGTGCTCCGGCGGGGACCGGGCCGCCGCGCTCAGCGAGCTTGCGCTGCTGCTGGTCGGCCACCGTCGCTATGTGTCCAGTGACGATTCCCCATTCGAGGACGTTGGTATCGGTGATGTCGATCGCTGGCTTGCCGTAGAAAGCATGTAGAGCGACAGCTTCGCGATACCGAAGGACCGTAACAAAGTCGGATTTTTTTTTTCGATCGCGAGCCTGATCTCGGTGCAGTCGACGTCGGTCAGCGTCGACAGACCAATCGGGTCGAGCTCCTCGCGGACCGTGTTGTACACGATGCCGCACGCGTTGATCATGTCGACGTCGAGATCGCCCCACGCCTCCGCGGTGTCGAAGGCGAGCTCGTGATGGTCTGGATCGCGAACGCTGCTCGCCAGGGTCAGGCGAGTCCGGCAAGCGTCGTACGTGAGCGCGTTGATCGGGACCGGGGCGAGCCGCATCGCCTCCATCTCCGAGAACACGGCGCTCTCGATCCGAGTGACCTCGGCGTCGCCGGCGAGTTCGACCCAGGCGCGGCCGAGCAGCGGCATGACGACGTACATGCCGCGCTGGTTCGTCGCGCGCAGACGCGCCAAACGGCCCTCCGGCTTCGCTGCCGGCTGGGCCGTCCTCGCGGCGGCGATGCGCCCGCCTGGCGGATTCACAGGATCGAGCCCGTCAGGTCATCGAACCCGTACGTCGCCGCCAGCGTGACCGTGTCCTGATGCATGCCGTCCTTGTCGGACTTGCTATCGATCTTGCTCACCTGGCAGGTGAACGCCTCGCGCATGCCGGAGAACTCGTCCTGTTGGGTGAGCGTGAACGTCCTGATCGCACGCTTGAGCGCGCGCCAGTTGACCTCCGGGTCCTTCCCGATCTCGTGATAGACGCTGAGGTCGATCTCGAATCCGCCCTCCTTGCGCTTGAATCCCTTGAAGCCGCCGATCGTGACGGTGACCTCGGTGGAGCGGCCGTCCTTGACGTCCATCGACTCGATCTGCTGAAGCAGCCGGGACGATCCGCCGATGCCGCCCACGTCGATGAAGATCTTGCTCTGTGAAACCTGGTCGGTCATGGATCACGCTCCGATCGTCGAGTTGTGCTGGAACGCGATCTGATGCTGCGACCCGACCGGGTGGTAGAACAGCGCGCTGTTCGTCCGGCCGAGCGTGACGGTGTCGAACTCCACCACCGTCTGCGCGATGTCGGCCTCGACGAATTTCGGGTTGATGACATTGGCGGCAGCCTCGGCTCGCCAGATGGAAGAGATCATGTCCTTGACCTGGTCCTTGGTGTCGTCGGTCTGGAACACGCCATCCGGGTTGGCCTCGGCGCCGAACCGCTGGGCGGTCGCGATGTCGAGCTGGATGGCGAGCGCGACCGAGACGCGCGGGATGCCGATGTCCCGGAGCTTGTCATCCGGCTGGCTCGAGGTCGTGGTCTTGGTGGTGACCATCCGCTCGCACTTCCCTCGGTTCGCGGTGACCGAGCCGGTCGAGTCGACGATAGCCGTGAACGCCGTCAGGCCGGCGGCGATCGCGGTCTCGACCTCGCCCGGCGTGTAGATCGTGCCGACCGGCGGCGGGTACAGCGGGACCGCGGCGCCGTCATAGCTGGCGTTCGGCCGCTCGCGCGAGAACACCAGCATCGCGGTCGCGGTCGCGATCTCTCCGGCGGTGTTGAGGCAGCCCTCGAAGCTCGAGACCACGACCGCCTTGTCGTTGGCGGCGGCGGCGAGCGCGGTCGCGGTGCCGATCGTCCCCATCTCGCCGACGAAGTAGAAGCCCCAGTTCTTCGACTGCGCGCCCCAGCGGACCGCCAGGTCGGAGGCGATCTCGGTGATGTCCGCGCCCACGTGGTTCGCGAATACGATGCCGTCGTAGCGGAGCGGGGACAGCGCGTCGAGCGCCGGCTGGTGGTCGGTCGCGTTGGTGCCGACGACCGTGGTCGCGACCGCCTGCGTGTTGCCGGCCACAGCCTGGTCGACCGAGACCTTGACGTCCACGCCGTTGATTCCCTTGGTCGCGTGGGTCAGCGTGACCACGCTGGTCGCCACCGAGACGATGACGGGGAGCGTCGTCTGGATCTTCTTGAGCTCGTTCGAGATCGCCGTTGCGATGTTGTTCGCCGAGGTTCCAGACGCGACCCCGACGATCACCGTGCGGCCGGCGACGCGAACGATGATGTTGCCGTCCGCTGTGGCCGCGCCGGTCCCGGTGATCGTCTGGACGTTGGCGACGCCCGAGCTCTCTGCGATGCCGACCGCGAACACCCGCGGGCCGCGCTGGAAGAGGTTCGCGCAGGCGATCGCCTCGCGGAACATCAGCGCGAGCTCCGAACTCGAGCCGTACAGCGCATCGACTTCATCGGTGGACTTGTTGCTGAGGTCCGAGACCGTGTTAACCGCGGCGGTCGCGGTCGAGCGCTGCGCGCCGATCAGCGCGATGCGCAGCGGGACGTTGGTCAGCGACCCGCCGGCCCGGAAGAACGAGAAGGTGTGGAAGGTCTGGGGCCGGTTGAGGCTGTTCGGTACGCCGGTGTTGATCACTTGGGGGTTCCCTTCTTCGCGAGCCGGGGCTCGGAGAGCTCGTCCTTGGCCGCGGCGAGCGCGACCGCGCACGAGACGCCGTCCATGTTGCAGGGGATGAGGTCGCCGCGGCCTACGGAGCGCCGGATCGCCTGCGAGTACCTCACCCGGATCACGGTGGCGTCGTCGGCGTACAACAGACCGCCTCCAAGATCTCGGCCGTCGTCGTTGTGGATCGGCGGGCGGCGGCCTGGCGCCGCGGTTACCATGA
>Ga0307509_10000852_pt1 | contig 52588 bp, 43 predicted proteins | sample 10_EM_MG_FD_202245 | JGI IMG/M metagenome (GOLD analysis project Ga0307509, IMG submission 202245) | Populus trichocarpa ectomycorrhiza microbial communities from riparian zone in the Pacific Northwest, United States - 10_EM | ecosystem: Host-associated > Plants > Roots > Unclassified | place... | reverse complement strand
GCCTGGACAATCGCACCATCCTGCACGTCGACATGGACGCCTTCTACGCGTCCGTGGAGCAGCTCGACAATCCTGAATTGCGCGGCAAGCCGCTGATCGTCGGCGGCACGGGTGGACGCGGCGTGGTCGCCGCTGCCAGCTACGAAGTGCGCAAGTTCGGCGTGCACTCCGCCATGCCGACGCGCGAGGCGCTGCGCCGCTGTCCTCATGCCATCTGCGTGCGGCCGCGCTTCGCTCGCTACAAGGAAATCTCCACTATCGTCTTCGGCGTGTTCCACGAATTCACGCCGCTGGTGGAAGGCTTGTCGCTGGACGAAGCCTTCCTCGACGTCACGAACAGCCGCGCGGCGCTCGGCTCGGGCGAAGTCATCGCAGCGAAGATCAAGCAGCAGATCAAAGCACGCACTGGCGTCACGGCATCCGTCGGCGTCGCGCCCAACAAGCTGATCGCGAAGATCGCCTCGGACCTGCGCAAGCCGGACGGCCTGGTGGTCGTGCGACCCGATGACGTCACCGCGCTGCTGGATCCGCTGTCGATTCGCAAACTCTTCGGCATCGGCAACAAGACCGCCCCGCCACTGGAGGACATCGGCATCCGCACGCTGCGCGACCTGCGCCTCGCGCCCGATGCCATGCTCGAATCGGTGTTCGGCCGCTACGTCGCGCAGATGAAGGCACGCGCCGCAGGCATCGACGAACGCCCGGTCATCGCCGACTGGGACGAGAAGCAGATCAGCGCCGAAGAAACATTCGAACACGATCTCATCGACAAGGCGCGCATGCACGCGGAGCTGGCGCAACTTGCCGATCGGATGGCCGGGCGATTGCGCGGCAGCGGCTGGCTCGCCGGCTGCGTCGTCGTGAAAATCCGCCGCAAGGATTTCAAGACGTACACACGCCAATGCCAGATCCGGCCGGTCACGCAGGAAACCCGCCCGCTGGCGACAGCAGCAGCGCAGTTGCTGGACGAATGGTTGGAGCAACAGCCTCGCGCGGCAATACGACTGCTAGGCGTCGGCGCAAGCGACCTGACGAATGCGCCGCAGCTCGATCTGTTCGCCGTCCCGGAATCCAAACGCAACCAGCACCTGGACGCAGCCATCGACGGCATCCGCGCCAAGTTCGGCGCCGACGCGCTCGGCCGCGCGAGTTCGCTGCGCAAGCCTTAGTTTCGCGAGGCGGTATTTTAGGCGCGCGTGATTTGCCCCCACAGTTCCGTGGCCGGATCCAGGTAGGTTGGGCTGAGCTTCGAAGCCCAACATCCGCTGGTTTTGCCTGACGACACGAAGATGTTGGGCTTCGATGCTCAGCCCAACCTACACAATCGCTTGAGTTAAGGAAGTGCTATCCCCTCACGCCTACCCTGGCCGTCGCATCCTCGCCAGCTCCGTGCGGCGATTCCGACTTCGCATTCCGTTCTCCTCTTCCTCCGCAGCCGCGTCCAATTCTGCTGCGATCAATTGGCTGCCTAGCAGCTGAGTCATCTCCAAACGCTGCCAGTCGCCGGCCGCAGCGAATCGCAACAAGTCCGGCCAGAAGGCGGGATTGGAAGGCCAGCGCGGCAACAAAAGTCCTGGGAATTCAGCTGCAATACGCCGCAGGCGCCACAGCGGCGTCTGCACGATGCGTTCCACGATTGCGTCGGGCATCGAGAACAGCATCCGCGCTGCGAAACGATTCAACACCGCCGTGTGCCACGCGAAGAACAGCGCGACTTCGCAGAAGGCCGTTGCCGACGGCGCGCTCGATACGACGTATCGATCCTGCGGCGCGGCGACACGCTCGTCTTCGAGAATGGCACGCCACAAGTGCTGATCTTCGAAGCCAAGCGAATAGAGCATGAAAGGCGCGGCGGCGAACCGCATGCGGGCCGTTGCGGATAGCGCCGCGAGCTCATATAGCAGCCGTAGGGGAAGGCCCTCGACGTCGTGCCGCGCCTGCGACTGCGTGACGAGCAGCTCGACATAATCTCGATTGAGTTCGTGCGCCCGCGTCAGCAGCACGTCGTTCAACACGCGCGCACGCGACGGAGCAACATCCTTGTTGCGAAACGTCATGACCATCCTTGTCGTCAGTTGCGGAGAACCCGCGAGCCCATTAAACACAGGGCTTGGCGCTCGCGTCAATTTCACCGCACACTAGGGGTGCGCATCACAGGACGTGGGCGTCGACGACAACACCAGCCAATCACACAAGGACGTGTCATGCACATCTCCACCGATAGATATTTTCGCGATCGCCAGCGCCATGACCTGGCGCTGCGGATGATTCGCCACGAAGCGCGCACCTGCACGATTCGCAGCTGCACCGCACTTACCGACGATCGCATTCGCCGGCTGTGCCGCTCCTACTCGCGCCAGCACGCGATGGTGCGCAGGCGGCGCGGCAAGGCGCCGCGGCAGATAGCGTTCTTCACGCGTAGCGTGCAGATGCAATTCGAAGCATCGTTTCTCAGCAGCCTGTTCGCAGCGTTCGGCCTGCTGCGCGCCGCCAGCGAGATCGTTACCGGCGAGCCGTCGATCGAATACGGCGAACTGTTCTGCGACGCATACGAAACGCATCTGCAGTTGCTGCAGAGCGCGCGCATCGGCTTCGAGCACGCCTGGTTCCTGCTGGAGCTGCTGAGTCGCGGCGGCGTACTGCAGATGACTCGCTGCCGCCATTGCTACAGCCGCTATCTGCGCGACGGATTGAACATCGCCCGGCTGGCCTGTCCGGCCTGCGAGCTGAAGGCCGACGCGCTCGGCCAGTTCGCTTTCAAGTTCGAGGCGGGCCCCTGAGCGGCCGGAACACCCCTCGGCGGATGAAGCTTGAGGGTAAACTGGAGCCAGCATGGCCAAACCACGTTCCCAACCCAACTATCTCGCCGGACCGTACCTGGACCGGCTCGCACTGCTGCGCAAGGACGAGGCGCAATTGCGCGCTGCGTTGGCGAATCCGGCCACACTGTTCGTGCCGGTGTGGCGCGCGCACAGTTTCATCAGCAAAGGTGCGATAGCCAGCGCGCAGTCGCTGACAGCCGGGTTCGTCGTGGGCGAGGAGCAGTTGGGCGCGGTGGACCCGGCTGAGCTGATCCTGTTGGGAGAGTTTCGCGGCCAGCTCTGCTTTGCCGTGGAGATCGACTCGACGGACGCGCCGCTGCTGTGGGCGCACGCGGAGTTTCGCGACCTGCGATCCATCGCCGGTGAGCTGCCGCGCGACGAGGCCGGGTTGCTCGCCTATGCGCGCGCCATGATGTTGTGGCGCGAGCGGCATCGCTTCTGCGGCCGCTGCGGTTCGCCGACACTGGCTGCCCAAGGCGGGCATATCCGTGTATGCAGCAATCCCGGCTGCGCCATCCAGCAATTCCCCCGCATCGATCCCGCGGTGATCGTGCTGATCACCGACGGCGAACGGGCGCTGCTCGGTCGCCAGGCAACCTGGGCGGCCGGGCGCTACTCGACCATCGCCGGGTTCGTGGAGCCGGGCGAAAGCCTGGAAGATGCGGTGGCGCGCGAGGTCCGGGAGGAAACCGGCGTCGAGGTGGATGTCGTCGAATACCATTCCTCACAGCCCTGGCCGTTCCCGGCGTCGCTGATGCTGGGCTTCACCGCCCATGCCACGACTACCGCCATCCACCTTGCCGACGCCGAGCTGGAAGATGCGCGCTGGCTGACGCGGGCGCAGCTCGCGGCCGGTGAAGTCTCAATGCCTACGCCGCACTCGATTTCGTTCCGGCTGATCGAGGATTGGTACGACGCGCAGTCCGCAACCCCGCTGCGCGACGAGCCGGGCGCGCGGTTGTGGACAAGCCCGCCGCGCTGATCGACCTCCTGCTGCGACCCCCTATTAACGGCCCAATTAACGGCCCAATTAACGACGTGGGGAGAGCTATTATTCATTCCCCGTACACCTTAACTCTCCCACCTTATATTCATGTGCCTGCTCGTCCTCGCCTGGAAAACCCATCCCCGCTATCGCCTGGTGCTGGCCGGCAACCGCGATGAATTTCACGACCGCCCCGCCGCGCCCCTGACCTGGTGGCAGGACGATCCGCGCATTCTGGCGGGCCGCGACCTGAAGGCCGGCGGCACCTGGTTGGGCGTGGCGCGCTCAGGACGCTTCGGCGTCATCACCAACTATCGCGATCTGCAAGCACCCATCGAAGGCGCTCCGACGCGCGGTGCGCTCGTCCCCCGATTCCTCACAGGCGCCACATCGCCTAAGGAATTCCTGGACGACCTGCGCGGTGCGGCGCTGCGCTACTCGGGCTTCAATCTGCTGGTCGGCGGTTCGCGCGCGCTGTATTACTTCTCCAACCGCGGCCCGAAAGCGCCGACGGCGCTGGCCCCCGGCGTATATGGACTGAGCAATCACCTGCTGAACACGCCCTGGCCGAAACTGGCGCGCACCCGCGAGCGATTCGAGAAGCTGCTGGCCGAGCCGGAACTGCACTCGGACGACTTGTTCGCGATGCTGTCCGACCGCGAACAGGCGCCGACCGAGAACCTGCCGTCGACCGGACTGCCGTCCGATTGGGAACGCGTCGTGTCCGCACCCTTCATCGTCAATGAACGCTACGGCACGCGCTGCTCGAGCCTGCTGCTGGTGGAGCGCAACGGCCGCTCCATCCTGCATGAGCGGCGCTTCGATCCGGCGGGCGTGCAGACAGGCACGTCGCGCTTCGAATTCGCCAGCACGGAAGTGCCGGAAGTGTGGTTCGAGGCGGGCGATCCGAGCGATACGATGGTCGGCGATACGTCATTCGATTCGTCTCCCGAATGAAGCCATGCTGAGACTTGCGCTGTTCGCCTGCCTGGCCGGTGCGGCAACGACGACGCTGGCCGAGATCAAGATCGACATTCCCGACGTGTCCAAACCCGTCGAGACCAACATCCGGGCCTTCCTGAGCCTGAGCCGCTACGCCGAGCGCAAGGACATCCCGGACGAAACCATCGGCCGGCTGCAGCGGCGCATCGTCGCCGAAACGCGCAAGGCGCTGGAACCTCTGGGCTACTACGAACCCGAAGTCGAATACCACGCCACGCACGTGGGCAACGATTGGCGCATCACGCTGAACGTGAAACCCGGCCGGCCCGTGCGTCTTTCCGAAGTGAGCGTGAACGTCACCGGCCCCGGCGCCAACGAACGCGCGCTGCGCGAGATCCTCGAAGCGCAGGAACTCAAGCCGGGCCTGCGCCTGAATCACGGCATCTACGAACGCGTCAAGGACGAGCTGGTGCGCGCCGCGAAGAACGAAGGCTATCTCGATGCGCACCTGACCAGGAACGACCTGGTCATCGACCGCACCGAACGCCGCGCCACCACCATCATCGAAGTAGAAACCGGCGAGCGCTACTACTACGGCAAGATCGACATCCTGCAGGACGTCGTGCACGAAGCGAAGATGCGCAAGCTGCTGCGCATGAAGCAAGGCGATCCGTACACGCTCGAATCGCTGCTGCGTACGCAGTATGTGCTCGACGACAGCCTGTACTTCTCCGCAGTCGAAGTGGACAGCGGCGAGCCGGACCGGCAGGCGCACACCGTGCCTCTCACCGTGACAGCGCAGGCAGGCCGCAAGAACCGCTACGCCGCAAGCTTAGGTTACGCGACCGACACGAGCGTGCGCGGCAAGCTCACCTGGGACAATCGCCGCGTGAACCGCGATGGCCATCGCTTCGGCATGAGCCTGATCGGCTCCTCGGTGCTGAAGGAACTCTCCGCGCGCTATGCCATTCCGGTCATGGACGTGGCGCTGGAAAAACTTGAATTCAGCGCCGCCGCGAAGGATGAGGAACTCGGCGACCTGCGCAGCCGGCGCTTCGAGGTGGGGGCCGGGTTGACGCAAGCAATTGGCAACTGGCAGCGCGTCTTGTTCGTGACGCTGTCACAGGAACGATCCACCAACATCGGCACGCCGACTGATCCGACCGACACCGCCAGCAACACTTCGGGCGACAACAACACGTTCAAGGACACGACGCAGTTCCTGATCATTCCCGGCATCAGCTATTCGACGCTGCCCAGCTACGTCATCGGGGGCGTGCCGCGGCCGTACACCCTGAGCGGCGAATTGCGCGGTTCGCCCGCCACGTTCGGCTCGGACGCCTCGTTGCTCCAGATACGCCTGGAAGGCGAGCGCATCTACTCGCTCTCGGAGCTGTGGCAACTGCGGCTGCGCGCGCAACTCGGCGCGAGCTGGTCGGACGATTTTTCGAAGCTGCCCGCCTCGCAGCGCTTCTTCGCCGGCGGCGATCGCAGCGTGCGCGGCTTCGGCCTCAACGAACTCTCGCCGAAGGACGATGAAGGCAACCGCATCGGCGGCCGCAACCTGTTCGCCGGCACCGTGGAAGTCGAACGCCGCCTGCCGCGCAATTTCGGCGTCGCGGTGTTCTCCGACGTCGGCAATGCGTTCGATCATTTCAACGACCCGATGGAGTATTCCGCCGGCGTCGGCGGGCGCTGGCACATCGCGGTGGCCAGCCTCGGCATCGACGTCGCGCAGCCGCTGTCCGAAAACGCAGGACCGCGCCTGCATCTGTACATCTCCACGCTGTTCTGATCGTGCGCAAGTCCGTGCTCAAACGAGTTCTCCTCAGCGCGCTCGCGCTGCTGATCGTGGTTCCGATCGCGGTGGTGAGCGTGCTGGTCTACTCGGAGACAGGCGTCGGCATGCTCGCGAAGCAGTTGCCGCTGCTGGCGCGCTTCGGCGTCACGATCGAAGGACTGTCCGGCACGCTCGCCGGACCGCTGCGCGTCAAGCGCTTCGAGCTGGACAATCCCAACGTGCACATCGTCTCGCACGACATCGTCATCTACCTGGAATTCCGCGAGATCCTGTTCCAGACGGTGCGCGTAAGTTCGTTGACGGCGCACGACACGCTGGTCGAGGCGCGCATCGCGCCGCCGGTGCTCAATCCGAAACCGGTGCGCTTCCTGCCCAGCTTCATGAGCATCAATGCGCGCGGCATCGACTTCGACAAGCTGCGCTTCGTGAACGTCAACGGCATGGTGATCGACGCCGACCGCTTGCAGGCGCGGGCGCGCATCAATTCCAAGCGCCTGAGGGTGACGGAATTCAAGATCGACGCGCCGAAGTTCAACCTCTCCGGCAAAGGCGAACTGCTCGCGCAGCGGCCACTGGCGCTGCAAGCCACGACGACGGGCCGCATGAGCATGGACCGCGGCAGCGAGCTGAGCGGCGATGCGCAGCTCGCAGGCACGATCGACAATCTGTCGATGAAAGCGCAGGTCAAGCAACCCAGCATCGCCCAAGCCGACGTAGTGCTCACTCGTCCGAACAAGAGCTGGCGCATCGCCGGCACGGTCAACTCACCCGCATTCTCATTGCAGCCGTGGCTGGAGAAGCCGCCCTTCTCGCTGCGCAACATAGCGCTGCGCGTCGACATGGACCCCAATCGGATTCGCGCCGTCGGCAATATCGGCGTACCCGAGTATTACGACAAGGACGTGACGCTCGACGCGCAAGGCAAATTCGCCGCACGCGTACTGCAATTGAGCAGCGCCGACATCGCACTCAACGATTCGCCCGGCCGCATTCATGCGAGCGGCTCGATCGCGTTCGATGGCGGCGATCCCACGCTCGACATGGCCGCGCGCTGGACGAACCTGCAGTGGCCGTTGGGCGGCAAGGCGCTCACGACGAGCACCCATGGCAATCTAACGCTGCGCGGGCCGATGCCCTATGACTATGCGGTGGACGCGCACGTCGCCGTGCCGCGCGTCACCGAGGGCGATGTCGTCGGACATGGCGTGCTGTCCAAGGATCAATTGATCGTCAACGACTATTCGCTGCGGGTGCTGGACGGATCGATGACCGGTACCGGCTCGCTGCAATTCAAGGAGCCGCGCGCCTGGTCGCTGACCGCACAGGGCACGAACATCAACCCAGCCGCAATCAACAAGGAGTTCCCCGGCCGGCTGGCGTTCGCCGTGGCGGGCAAGGGCCAGGGGTTGAACAAGAACGCGGTCTTCAGCGTGAAGCTCGCATCGCTCAAGGGAACGCTGCGCGGCGAACCGGTGCGCGGCAGCGGCACGATCGATCGCAACGCGAACAACTGGCGCGTCCAGGACGCACGCGTGAGCATGGGCAGCGCGCAGCTTGCATTGAATGGCACGATCGGCAACACGGCGGACATCCAGTGGGCACTGCAGGCACAGACGCTGCAGACATTGCTGCCGCAAGCGCATGGCAGCATCGATTTCACCGGTAGCGCGAAGGGGCCATTGAAGTCGCCCCACGTCATCGCCGACTTGAAGGCGCAGAATCTTCGCTACGAAAGCTGGCGCATCACCAGCGCCACGCTCAACGGCGACGTGGACCTGGCCGGCAATGCTCCATCGCATCTTTCCGTGCAGGCGCAACAGATCGGCCGCGAAGGCCCGCTGGTGGAATCGCTGCGCGTCGATGGCGACGGCAACGCCGGCGAGCATCGCATCTCGATCGCCGTCGCGGGCGCCGCGGCGAACGGTCGGGGCGCACCGAAAGCCGATCTGCAAATCGTCGGTCATTACATCAGGCAGACGTGGACCGCCGTCATCAACGCCAGCAACATCGAGACGGGGGTGATCCAGGACAAGGTTTCCATCGCCGCGCCCGCGAACGTCGTCGCATCGAGCGACCGCGCATCGCTGGACAACCTGTGCCTCGTGCTCGGCAACGGACGCTTCTGCGCCGCCGGCAAATGGCAGCGCAACGGTCCCTGGGAAGCGACTGTGTCAGGCTACGAACTGCCGCTCGCATTGATGCTGCCGCCAAGCGGTGACCAAGGCGAGTACGCCGGTCGCATCGAAGGTCGCATCCACGCCTTCGGCGCGCCCGGCAAGCCGTGGCAGGGCGAAGCGGGCATGCGCATCATCGATGCCGCCATCATCTACCGGCCGCAAGGCGCGGAGCCCGAGACGCTGAACCTCGGCACCGGCGGTATCGCCGCGACGGCGACCAGCGAACGCATCGAAATGTCGCTGGGTTTGCAGGCGTTCACGGACACGTTCCTGTATGCGAACGGCCGCATCGTACGCAACGGCAGCAACGACCTGCTGCACCTGCCATTCACAGGCGATGTGCGCCTGCGCGCCGCCGACGCGAACATCCTGCCCATCGTGTTTCCCGAGATCGACCACGCCGCCGGCGTGTTGAGCGCCAACGCCAACCTGCGCGGCACGCTGGCCGAGCCGCAGATCGACGGCCACCTCGAACTTCAGCACGGCGAGTTCGACTCGTACCGCGTCAACCTGGCGCTGCGCGAACTCAACCTCATCGCCAACATCGCGGCCAACGGCCTCGACTTCAAAGGCTCCGCGAATGCCGGCGAGGGCAAGCTCGATGTGGACGGCCGCTTCGCCTGGCGCGGCGGCGAATCGCACGGCGAATTGCGGCTGCGCGGCCAGAACCTTCTCGTCGCGGACCTGCCCGAGTATCACGTCGTCGCTTCGCCGGACCTGAAGTTCGCCATCGACGGCCGTCTGATCAAGGCCACGGGCGAGCTGACGATTCCGAGCGCCCGCATTCAACCCGTCAACCTGTCGGGTGCAGTGCAACCTTCGGAAGACGCCCGCTATGTCGGCGAGCACGAGGCCGAACGCGCCGGACGCTACGTCGTCGACAGCCAGATCCAATTGAAAATGGGCGACGACGTGCAGGTCGATTCGTTCGGCCTGCAAGGCCGGATCGCCGGCGGCGTCGCCACGTTCGTGCACACCGGCGAGCAACCCATCGGCCGCGGCGAGTTGAGCGTCGTCGAAGGCCGTTACGAGGCATATGGACAGAAGCTCGCCATCTCGCGCGGCCGGCTGCTGTTCGACAACTCGTCGCTCGACGACCCGGGCCTGGACATCGAAGCGCGCCGCAAAGTCGAAGCCATCGAGGTGGGCTTGAACGTGCGCGGCACGTTGCGTGCGCCGCGCCTGACGTTCTTCTCCGATCCATCGATGCCGCAGACACAGATCGTGTCCTACCTGCTCGTCGGCAAACCACTCGATAGCACGCAAAGCGGCGGCACCGCATCCGTCAGTTCAGCGAGCGATGCGCTGGCGCTGCAAGGCGGCGGCGTGCTTGCCGGGCAGCTTGGCAAGCGTCTGGGTTTGGATGAAGTCGGCGTTGAAAGCTCCGTCGGCACCGCGGGGCAGTCGCGCTCCGCGCTGGTGCTCGGCAAGTTCCTGTCGCCGCGACTGTTCATCAGCTACGGCATCTCGCTCACGCAAACCGTCAACACGCTGAAGCTGCGCTACACCATCAGCGACAAATGGATACTCAAGACGGAAGCGGGCGATGAGCAGAGCCTGGATGTCGAGTACACGATCTCAAAGTAGGCGCGCGCAGAGGCAATCAGTCGAACTCGGTCGCCCAGTCCCGATGCAGATGATGTTCGTACATGCGGCGAATCTGCGCGGCGGTGGACCGCCCCGTCGATAGCTCCGGCAACGCGTCCAGCGCGAAGAATTCCACGCCGTCCGTTTCATTGCTCAGTCGCGGCTCGCCACTGAGGATGTCGCAGAGGAAGAATGCCTTCCACGCGTGATACAGATACGGCGGATGCTCGTGCTTGTTGCGGTCGTACAGTGCGGCGAGCTTCACGGCGCGCGCGGTGAATCCCGATTCCTGTTCGATTTCCTTTTCCACGGCGGACGAAGGACTGTCGTTGACGTCCGCCCAGCCGCCCGGCAGCGTCCACTTGCCGTCCATCGTCTCGCGCACCAGCAGCACGCGCTCGTCACGGAAGATCGCGCCGCGCACGTCGATCTTCGGCGTTGCATAGCCGTCTTCGACGAACCACGTCTGCTGCAGCTTCGCGCGCGAGAGATCGGACTCGGCGGCAAGCAGATGCGTCGCGATTTCGATGATCTCGCGATAGCGCTCCTTGTCGTATTCCAGCGGCGTGAAGTGCAGGCCGTTCTGCGCGAGCCCCAGCAGGCGCCGTGCGTGATCTAGCGTGGATGACATATGTGATCCGCCAAGTGACTCAGGATGATCCCGGCGCTTATCATGCGCCACAATGAATATTCGCACTGATACGGCCTCCGCTCCTACCATCGACGGCCGAGGTCTCGCGGCCGCGGTCGGCGCCTTCACCATCTGGGGTCTGCTGCCGATCTATCTGAGGCAGTTGCAGGCCGTACCGGTGCTGCAGCTGACTTCACATCGACTTATCTGGGGCTGCCTGTTCGCACTGGGCTGGCTGGCGCTGCGACGCGAACTCAGCCATGTGTGGGCCGCGCTCGCCAATCCGAAAGTACGCTGGCGCCTGTGCGCATCCGCCGCGTTCATCAGCATCAACTGGATCGCATACGTGTACGGCATCGCGAGCCATCGCGTCGTTGAAACCAGCCTGGGTTACTTCATCAACCCGCTAGTGAACGTGACGCTCGGCGTGCTCGTGCTTTCCGAACGCCTGAATAGGGCGCAATGGACTGCGGTCGCCATCGCCGCCGCGGGGGTCAGTTACCTGGCGTGGACGGCCGGCCATCCACCATGGATCTCGCTCACGCTGGCATTCTCGTTCGGCCTGTACGGCCTGGTGCGCAAACTCGTGCAAGTCGACGCGCTCGCCGGCTTCGCCGCCGAAACGCTTCTCGTGCTACCGCTGGGCATCGGCTATCTGATCTGGTGCGAGATCGCCGGGATCGGTGTCGCCACGCAAGCAGGCCTCGGCACGAACCTGATGCTCATGCTTGGCGGCCCGATCACCGCGATTCCACTGGTGCTGTTCTCATTCGGCGCGCGCCGCATTCCGTACTCGACTATCGGACTGTTGCAGTACATCGCCCCGACGATGCAATTCCTGTTGGCGATACTGCTGTTCAACGAACCTTTCGGCGGACCGCGCGCGGTGGGCTTCGCGCTGATCTGGACGGCGTTGGCGATCTATGCGGTGGATGGGGTGTGGCGGTCGCGGAAGGCGTTGCGTTAGCTTCGCGACAGCCGCGCAGCAACGCGCAAGGCCCCGCGGCGCTAAAAGCGTGCGGTGGGTAAATCTCGATTTGTGATCCGGGGCTTTCATCGCTTATCCGTATTACAGGGCATTGTCTTTCATAAAGAGGTGGCCCCGGGCCGAGGCTTCGCAAGTCTTGACCTGATGAGTTTTGGAAGAATACGACGCTACAACCCGGCACGATGATTTCTGAGTGCACTCTAGCCAGTGCAATTTCGATCCGCACTCCGCCATTCGAGGTCCGAGTATGAGCACCGAACAGAACAAGGCAGTGGCAGTAGAGTTCTTTGACCGATTCACGGCGAGCGACATCGATGGCGCGCTGGGCACAATGACTGAAGACGCGACCTGGAGGATCCCGGGGAAGCCGGAATCCTCCCCGACGGCCGGGCTTTACTCGAAGGAACGCATAGCACGCCTCTTCCGGACAATGCTCGGCCGTCTGACCAGTGGCCTGAAGATGAGCGTCATCAGCTCAATTGCCGAGGGCGATAAAGTGGCGCTCGAAGTTCAATCGGTCGGCGATCTGACCAACGGCCGCTGCTACCGACAGGAGTACCACATCCTTATGACGTTTCGAGATGGAAAGATATGTTCGGTCAGAGAGTACCTCGATACACAGCATGCCTATGACGTATGGATACGACCCGATCCTGTTGTGTAGGTGCCCATCGCCCCAGGTGGCAGGCAGCCCAGAGAAGCTGCGGCCTTGCAATGATTACGGGCGGACAGATTTAATCCGGGACACAATTGCAATGCCGCCGATCATTCCAGATCCAAAAACGATCAAAAGCTTTCCTACGCAAGCGGCTTTCGAAAGCTGGCTGCGCGTGAACCATGCGCGCGAGAAGGAGCTGTGGCTCAAGATTCACAAGAAGGACTCGGGCAAGCCGACGATTACGGCTGCGCAGGCGCTCGACGTGGTGCTGTGTTGGGGATGGATTGATGGCCTGCGCAAAGGCTTCGATGATTGCTCATTCCTGCAGCGGTATTCACCGCGCAAAGCGAAGAGCGTTTGGAGCCAGATCAACCGCGACAACGTTGCCCGGTTGACTGCCGCTGGCCGCATGACCCCGCATGGCCAGCGGCATGTCGACGCCGCACAAGCGGATGGTCGCTGGGACGCCGCGTACGCTCCCATCCGCAGCGCGACCGAAGCAACTATCCCCGACGATCTTCGTGCCGCCATCGAGGCGAATGCTCGGGCGCGGAAAACATTTCGGTCCCTTGGACGCCACAACCTCTTTGCGCTGGCGTTTCGCACGAACAACATGAAGACGCCGGCCGGGCGCGCGAAGAAAATCGCTGCGTTGGTGGCAATGCTGGCGCGCGGCGAGACCATCGTGCCAGAACGGCCTAGGAAGCTGCTGCAGCCCATCGCACGCAAGCGCGCTGCGGCTAAACGGCGACGTTCGTCGAAATCGACGGATCGATAGTTGCCTTCGCGCGGTCAACAATCGTTGTTCCTGATCGTAGGTATCACGCACGGCGAGAGAGCTGAAAAGGACGGCCGCACACGTATCGCACGCCGTTGCCAAGCAGCGAATGGTGCGGCTGCGATGAGACACGGCGTTCGCGCAAGACGCTTCGCCAGCGTCAACAGCCGGTACTTTTGGATTGTCGACCGCAGTGCTAGAGTCGGCCGATGAAACCAATCCGCCTTTCAGAGGTGTTGGAGCTGCCCGTCGCAGAGCGGCTAAAGCTGGTTGCTGCGATTTGGGACAGCATTGCCGAGGCGCCCGACACTCTTGTTTTGACAGAAGCGCAACGCGCCGAATTGGACCGCCGGCTCGACGACTATGAGAAGAATCCCGAAGCCGGTTCACCCTGGCCAGAGGTGAAAGCGAGAATTCTCAGAAGGAGTTGAGCTTGCGTCTCATTGTCCGCCCCGATGCGGAAGCCGACATCGCTGCCGGCTACGACTGGTACGAAGAACAGCACGTAGGGCTCGGCCAAGAATTTGTCGAAGAGATCTCAACGGCAATCGAGGCCGTTCATTCAGAACCGTTTCGTTTCGCCGCGACCTTCCGGAAGCTGCGGCGAGCACTCGTCCAACGATTTCCTTATGGAGTCTTCTTCGTCGTCCGCGAGGATGTGATTATTGTCGTCGCGGCGATGCATCTTGCTCGAGATCCGCGGCGCATCCTCTACCGGGTACAGTCAAACCCCTGAGATCCGCCGCCGCCGGGGGTGACGGATATAAATACCCTTGACTGTCCCTGCATATTTATGCAACATACGCGCGTTTTTATGCAACCACTGAACCGCAACCGCTCCAGTAATGTCCGCCGAAGTCAGTCAGTCCGTATCGCGCCGTTCGGCGATTCTGCGCATTTTGCGCGATTCGACCGTGCGCAATCAGGACGAGCTGGTGAAGGTGCTGCACAAGCAGGGGTTTGAGGCGACGCAGTCCAGCGTCAGCCGCGACCTGCGCGAGTTGGGCGTGGCCAAGGCGGGGGATCGCTACATCGTGCCGCGGGATGCCGAAGTCACGGCCGCCGATCCGTTCGCGGCCGTGGCGCGCTTCATGCTCGATGTGCGCACCGCCGGGCCTTCGCTCACGGTCGTGAGCACGGCGACCGGCGCGGCGCAGAGCGTGGCGCTGGCCATCGATCAATCCAAGTGGCCCGAAGTCGTCGGCACGATTTCGGGGGACGACACTATTTTCATTGCCACCGAGGACGCCAGTGCCCAGCGCAAGCTGACGGTGCGGCTTCGCGATATTTTCAAGCCCAGGAGAGAGACGTGACGAGTGCTGGATCTGAACCCATTTTGCTGGCCTTTTCGGGCGGCCTGGACACGTCGTTCCTGGTGCCGTGGCTGGGCGCCAAGTACAACCGGCCCATCATCACGGTCTGCGTCGACACCGGCGGCATCGATGCGAACGCCGCGAAGGTGCTCGACCAGCGCGCCCGTTCGCTCGGCGCGAAGGATCACATCCTCGTCGAAGCGCGGCGCGCGTATTTCGACCAGGTGATCAAGTTTCTCATCATGGGCAACGTCAAGCGCGGCCAGATGTATCCGCTGTGCGTCGGCGCCGAGCGCGTGATGCAGGCGCAGACCATCGCCGAATGGGCGCGCAAGCTCGGCACCAAGACCGTCGCGCACGGCTGCACGGCCGCGGGCAATGACCAGGTGCGCTTCGAAGTGGCGCTGCGCACGCTTGCGCCCGAACTCACGATTCTCGCGCCGGTGCGCGACGAGGCGTTCAAGCGGCCCGACCAGCTCAAGTACCTGCAAGACCGCAAGCTCTCGATTCCTCCGTACGGCGCGGCCTATTCGGTGAATCGCGGCTTGTGGGGCGTGACCATCGGCGGCAAGGAAACGCTCACTTCCGACGGCAGCATTCCCGATCAGGCGTGGGTGCTGTCGAAAGACGCGTTCACCAAGCCGCAGGCGCCGGAGTCGCACAAGATCGGTTTCGACAAAGGCGTTCCGGTGAGCCTCGACGGCGAGGCGCTCGACCCGGTCGCGTTGATCGAGAAGGTCGAAGCCATTGGCGCGAAGTTCGGCGTGGGCCGCGGCATTCACCTCGGCGACACCATCATCGGCACGAAGGGCCGCGTCGCATTCGAGGCGCCGGCGGCCGAAGTGCTGATCGCCGCGCATCGCGAGCTGGAGAAGCTGGTGATGACCGGCCGGCAGCAGCGCATCAAGGAAAACGTAGCCGGTCCGTACGGCGACCTCGTGCACGAAGGCCAGCACCTCGATCCGGTGTGCCGCGACATCGAAGCATTGCTCGTCTCGTCGCAGTCGCGCGTCACGGGTGAAGTGAAGGTGATGTACCGTCCCGGCAATGCGTTCGTGGAAGGCGTGACGTCGCCCTACTCCGTCATGGCGGCGTCGAAAGGTGTTTACGGCGAAGCGGCGGGCGAATGGACCGCGGCCGATGCGCTGGGCTTCTCGAAAATGGTTGGACTGCCCGGCATGTTCTGGGCGCGCGCTGGCCAGGTACTCGGACAGGCAGGAGAGCAGAAATGAAAACCGTCGTCGTCGACAAGATCGCCTCCATCACCCAGGCGCTGACCCTGGGCCACGAACTGCGCGTCGCCACGACGGACATTCCGTGCGACGAAGGCGTGGTGCTGGTGGTGGAGATCCTCACCAACAAGTCGACGTACAACACGCTCGAACTGACCAGCGGCCGCATGGCGAAAGTCGCCAAGGGCGATGTCATCGTCGGCGCGCTCGGCCATCGCCAGGCGCTGTTCGGCTACTCCGGCCACTTGCCCGAGAAGGTGAACGCGGGCGACATCATCCAGGTGCTGAACATCGGCGGCGTGCTCGGCATCGTCGATTCGGCGAACCCGGAGAAGGGCCGGCCGTTCGACGCGCGCGTGATCGGCGTCGTGCTGACCTTCCCGTATCTGGGCGAGCGCATCGGTGTTCCGGCTCGCGTGGGTTATCGCCGCCTGGATCAGAACGCGACCGTCAACACGCGCAACGTTCCGGTCGTCGCACTCGCCGGCACCTGCATGGAAGCCGGCAAGACCGCGGCGGCGTGCGCCATCGTGTCGCGCATGCGCCATCGCGGCCTGAACGTGCATGCGTTCAAGGCCACCGGCGTTTCCCTGCGTCGCGACATTCTCGCGATGGAGGACGCGGGCGCGAGCCGCAGCATGATCTTCACCGACCTCGGTGTCGTCACGACGACCGCCAAAAACGGCCCGGCGATCACTCGCATGCTGCTGACGGAAATGTCGCAGGGCGAGCCCGACGCCATCGTGTTCGAACTCGGCGACGGCATCCTCGGCGCGTACGGCGTGGAAGCCATCCTGGCGTCGGAGGACATTCGCAAGGCGCTCACGTCCGTCGTGTTGTCGGCGAACGATCCGGTCGCGGCGTGGGGCGGCGTGAAGCTGCTGCGCGAGAAGTTCCACATCGAACCGTCGGTCGTGACGGGTCCGGCGACGGACAACGCGGTGGGCGTGAACATCATTCGCGATCAGTTCGGCGTGCCGGCGTTCAACGCGATCACCGACGGCGCTGCGCTGGGCGACCGCGTCATCGAGTCGCTGAACCTGAGCCCGGCGCAGCTTTCGCGAGCCGTGGCGGAATAGCGCCCATGCCGAATAGCGCAACGAGTACGCCCGCCAAAATCCCGACCATCGTGCTCGGCGGCACCGGCTACGTGTCCGGTGAGTTGCTGCGCCTGATCGCCGGACATCCGCACTTGGAGCTGAAGGGCATCCTGTCCGACAGCCAGCCCGGCGAGCTGGTCGCGAAGTCGTTCCCGCACCTGGCGCCGATTTATCCGCAGCTCGCGTTCTCCAGCCTGGCGGCGACGAAGGAGCTCATCACGACATTGCCGCAGTCCGCGATCCTGTGCGCGGCGCCGCATGGCGTGGCAGCTGCGCTGATCGACGATCTGTTGAAGGCCGCGGCGGCGGCGGGCACGAAGCCGCGCGTGATCGACATTTCCGCCGACTATCGCTATCGCACGCCTGGTGCGTACGAAGCCGTTTACAAGCACGCGCACGGCGCACCAGATCGCATCGCGCAATTCAGCTGCGCAGTGCCGGAACACCTGGACTCGATTTCCACGCAGCACGTCGCGCACCCCGGCTGCTTCGCCACCGCAGTGCTGCTCGCCAGCGTGCCGTTGCTGAAGCTGGATTTGAGCGAGCCGCGCCTGTTCGTCGCCGGCATCACCGGCAGCACGGGCTCGGGCCGTTCGCCGGGTGCGGGCACGCATCATCCGCAGCGGCACAGCGACTTCTATTCCTACAATCCGCTGTCGCATCGCCATACGCCGGAAATCACGGCGCTCGCCACTGCGGCTTCGCAGGTGCAGGCCGAGTTCAACTTCGTGCCGCACTCGGGGCCGTTCGCGCGCGGCATTCACGTCACCGTGCAAGCGGTGGCAAAGCGGCCGATCAAGACGCCAGAGCTCGTCGCCGCATTGAGCGGCTTCTATCGCGGCAAGCCGTTCGTGCGCGTCGCCGCCGAACTGCCCCACGTTAAAGATGTGGCCGGCAGCAACTACGCGTATATCAGCGGCGCTGCCAGCGGCAGCGCAGTCGCCGTAATGTGCGTCATCGATAACCTGGTGAAGGGCGCGGCGGGCGGCGCCGTGCAATGGCTGAACCGGATGTACGGCCTGGAAGAAACCGCCGGCCTCGGCGCCCCTGCCCCCGGCTGGACTTGAGAGAAACACCATGAGCCCGATGAAAAACGCGCATAGCAACAGCAAAGTCGTCCCCATCACGCGGGCGCTGCCCGACCACCTCGCGCCGGTCTACGCGCAGTTCCCGCTCGACATCGTCGACGCGCACGGCGTCTATCTGCACACCACCGACGGCCGCAAAGTGCTCGATCTTTACGGCGGCCACGCGGTCGCAGCGCTGGGCTACGGCCATCCGCGCTGGCTCGAAGCGCTGACGAAGCAGGCGCACCTGCTGTGCTTCCAGAGCAATGCCGTGCCGCTGGACGTGCGTCGCCGCGCCGCCACCAAGCTCGCGAATTTCTGCGGCCTCGGCCTGGACACGGTGTTCTTCATCAACTCGGGCGCGGAAGCGAACGAGAACGCGATGAAGCTGGCCTGCAAGATGACCGGCGGCACCGAGATCGTCGCGGTCGAAGGCAGCTTTCACGGCCGCACCGCCGCCGCTGGCGCGGTGACCTGGGGCGCGGACAAGAAGTGGTACGGTTTTCCGAAGACGCCGTTCGACGTGAAGTTCATCAATCCCACCGACATCGATCGCCTGGGCGTGCTGATCACCGAGAACACGGCTGCGGTGATCGTCGAACCGGTGCAAGGCGTCGCGGGCGCAGTGGATCTGCCGAAGCCCTTCCTCCAAGCGCTGCGCAAGCGGTGCAGCGAGAACGGCTCCATCCTGATCTTCGACGAAGTGCAGTGCGGCGTCGGCCGCACCGGCTACCCGTTCGCCGCCAACATGTACGGAGTCACGCCGGATATCATCACGACGGCAAAGGCGCTGGGCGCGGGCTTCCCGGTGTCGGCGATGCTCGTCGCCGATCACGTCGCCTCTTATATGAAGACCGATTCGCTGGGCACGACGTTCGGCGGCGGGCCGATGGCGTGCGCCGTCGTCGAAGCCGTCATCGACATCATCGAGTCGGAAAAGCTGCTCAAGAACGTGCAGGACCGCGCCGCGGAGATTCGTGCGAAGTGCATGGTCGGCCCGGTCGTCGGCGCCCAGGGCGCGGGCCTGCTGCTGGGTTTGCGCACCTCGCGCCCCGCCAAGGACGTGCACGCGGATTTGTTGAAGCAGGACATTCTCACCGGCACCAGCAGCGATCCAAACGTGCTGCGCATCCTCGCGCCGTTCGTCCTGGAAAGTCAGCACGTCGAACAACTGAAGGCAGCGCTGCTGCGTATTGGCCGCTAAATTTCGGACAAGAAAGAACATGAAACGATTTCTCGACCTGGCCGATTTCGAGCGCTCCCAGATCAAGGACATGCTGGGGCTGGCCGCGCGCCTGCAACAGCATCCCCAGCCGCAGGCGCTCGCCGGCAAAGTGCTCGGCCTGCTGTTCCTGAATCCTTCGCTGCGCACGCTCGCTTCCTTCCAGAGCGCGATGATGCGGCTCGGCGGCACTGCCGTCGTCATCACGCCAGGACAGGGCACTTGGCAGATGGAAACGCGTACGGGCGCGATCATGAACGGCAACGCGGCCGAGCACGTGCGCGAAGCGGTGCCGGTGCTTGCATCGTATTGCGATGCGCTCGGCATCCGCATGTTCGCCGAAGGCCGCAACCTCGCCGCCGACCTGGCGGAGACGCAGTTCAAGATGATGGCGGACCTGTGCGACAAGCCGCTGGTGAACATGGAGTCCGCGGTAAGCCATCCCTGCCAGGCGCTCGCCGATTGGCACACGATGGACGAATTGCGGGTGCCGGAGCGCGGCAAGTTCGTGCTGAGCTGGGCGAATCATCCGCGCGGGCTGCCGCTGGCGGTGCCGGCGTCGACGGTGCAGATGGCTGCGATGCGCGGCATGGAAGTCGTGGTGCTGCGTCCCGATGGCTTCGCGCTGCCCGAGCCCATCATGGAGAAGGCGCGCCGCGCCGCGCAGCTGTCCGGCGGCGTCGTGACCGAGACCACCGATCGCGCCGCGGCGCTCGACGGCGCACACGTCATCTACGCGAAGGAATGGGGTTCGCCGCTGCATTACGGCGACGCCGAAGCCGAGACGCGGCTGCGCGAAGACCTGAACGACTGGTGCGTGAAAGACAGCTGGTTCAAGACCACCGATCCGGCATGCCGCTTCATGCACTGCCTGCCCGCGCGCCGCAATGTCGCCGTCGCGGACGAAGTGTTGGACGGACCGCGCAGCATCGTGATCCGCGAAGCGTTCAACCGCATGGTCGTGCAGATGGCGGTGCTGTACCGCCTGTTGCGCGGTTAGCACTTCAGCTTTCGCACAGAATCATTCTGTATAACCAAAGCTAACCAAAGCGTTTTCTTCTTCATCGAAGCTAAGAGGTGTCGTCGCCGTGATTTCCCGCACCGATCCGTCCATCGCCATCCGCGCGCTGCGCAGCGCCGCCCCTTACATCCGCATGTACAAGGGCAAAGTGTTCGTCATCAAGGCGAGCGGCGGCGTGTTCGCGGATACTGCATCGACGCGCGCGCTGATGGAGCAGGTCGCCATCCTGCATCAGGTCGGCATCCGCGTCGTGCTCGTGCACGGCGGCGGGCCGCAGCTGTCGCAGATCCAGGAATCGCTCGGCATCACGCCGCAGATGATCGCGGGCCGGCGCGTCACCGACGGCAAGTCGATGGAAGTGACCAGCATGGTGCTGAACGGTCTCATCAACACACAGATTCTCGGCATCTGCCGCGAGCTGGACATCGCCGCGGTCGGTGTGAGCGGCGTCGATGCGGGACTGGTGCGCGCGCACAAGCGCCCGCCCGTGAGCGTCGAAGGCAAGATGGTGGACTACGGTTTCGTCGGCGACGTCGACCTGATCGACTCGAAGGTGCTGCAGCAACTACTCGACGACGGCTTGATGCCGGTCGTCAGCCCGGTGTCGGCCGACGACGCCGGCCAATTGCTCAACATCAACGCCGACACCATCGCGGCCGGCATCGGCGCGGCGCTGAAGGCCGAGAAGCTGATGCTGTGCACGGGCGCGCCCGGCATCCTGGAATCGCTCGAAGATCCGCGCTCCGTCATTTCATACACCGACCTGGCGGGCCTGCAGCGCCTGAAGGACCAGGGCAGCCTCAAGGACGGCATGCTGCCGAAAGCGAAGGCCATCGAGGAAGCGATCCGCGGCGGCGTGCGGCGCGTGCACGTGATCTCGTACAAATCGCACGACAGCATCCTCGCCGAGGTATTCACGAACGAAGGCACGGGCACCCTCGTCGTCGACAACATCGGCGCCCTGTCGCCCGCCGAGCAGCAGGCCGGCTGATGAGCCGCCTCTGGGACAAAGGCGCGCCGCTCGACGAGCGCGTACTGCGCTACACGGCCGGCGAAGATCACGACCTCGACAACCGGCTGGTCGCGTACGACGCGCGTGCTTCGATCGCGCACGCGGAAATGCTCAACGCGAAGGGACTGCTGTCGACGGCCGACCTCGACGCGATCCGCACCGGCCTGACCGAGCTTGCTGCCGAGCATGGGCGCGGCGAATGGCGCGTGCTGCTCGAACACGAGGACGGCCAGACAGCGCTGGAAACACTGCTCACGCAACGCATCGGCGATGCGGGCAAGCGCGTGCACCTCGGCCGCTCGCGCAACGATCAGGTGCTCACCGCCTTGCGGCTGTACCTGCGCGACGTGATCGACGCGCTCGCGGAGAGCGCCATGTCCGTCGCCGACTCGCTCGATCAGCTCGGTCGCCGTGAAGCCGACACTGTCCTGCCCGGCTACACGCACATGCAGCAGGCGATGCCGAGTTCGGTCGCGCTGTGGGCCGGTGGTTTTGCCGCCGAATTGCGCGACGATGCCAACGCGCTGTATCGCGTGCGCCAGCGCGTGCAGAAGAGTCCGCTCGGATCGGCTGCGGGTTACGGCACGCCGAACCTGCCCATAGATCGCGAAGACACGCGCAATCGGCTGGAATTCACGGCCGTCCACGAGCCCGTCACCGCGGTGCAGTTGTCGCGCGGCAAGGCCGAAGCGCAACTGCTGTTCGAAATCGCGATGGTGATGCAGGACGCCGGCCGTCTCGCCGCCGACCTGCTGCTGTTCTACACGCAGGAGTTCTCCTTCGTCGAATTGCCCGATGCGTTCACTACCGGCTCCTCCATCATGCCGCAGAAGCGCAATCCCGACGTATTCGAACTGATCCGCGGCCGCACCGCGACCGCGCATGCATGCCTGCTGGAAGTGATGGGCATCGTTGCGAAATTGCCGTCGGGATATCAGCGCGACCTGCAGCTCATCAAGGCGCCGCTGTTCCGCAGCATCGATCTGTGCCTGGACACGCTCGGCATTCTTCCCGCGGCGCTGGCCGGCGTGAAGTTCCGCAAGGACCGCATCAAGCTGGACCCTTCCATTCACGCCGCCGCACTCGCGAACGAGATGGTCGTCAAGGAAGGCATCCCGTTTCGCGAAGCGTATCGCCGCGTCGGCGAGCAGCTGAAGAGCAAATGATGAGCAGGCTCTGGTTTCGTCCCTACACGCTGGACCAAATCCACTTCACGCACGACTGCATGCCCAACTACATCGGCATGGAGTTCATCGAGCTCGGCGACGATTATCTGGCGGCGCGCATGCCGGTGAACGATCGCACGCGCCAGCCATTCGGGCTGCTGCACGGCGGCGCCTCCGTCGTGCTCGCCGAGACCGTGGGCAGCACTGCTGCGTCGCTGGTCGTCGATCCCGACAAGTATCGCTGCGTCGGCCAGGAGATCAACGCCAATCACGTGCGCGGCGTGACGGACGGCTTCGTGATCGGCACCGCGCGGGCATATCACATCGGCAAACGCAGCCATGTGTGGGAGATCCGCATCACCGACGAACGGCAGAAACTGGTGTGCGTGTCGCGACTGACGATGTCGGTGTTGGACAAGGGCTGACGGACGACGGCAGCGCCGTAGGTTGGGCTGAGTCTTCGAAGCCCAACATCCGTGGGGCGAGTGAATGTTGGGCTTCGAAGACTCAGCCCAACCTACGGCGTTATACTGCGCTCATGCAATATTCACGGCTGCTGATCCCTCTGCTCGCATGCACGCTCCTAGCCGCGGGCTGCGGACTCAAGGGTCCGCTGTACCGGCCCGACGACAAGGCGCAGGAGGTCAAACGCACCGAGAACTCGAAGAAGCTGCCCTTCCCAGTCAAGCGCGCACCGTCAACGATGCCCCCGACACAAGCGCCGCCGCCCGGCGCCGCGACGCCACCCACTGTGGATCCCGACCGACCGGCCACGCCGCCGCCGGGCACCTGAGCCATGAGTGAGCGCAGCAAGCTCGTCCTCGTCGACGGCTCCGGTTACCTGTACCGCGCCTTTCACGCGCTGCCGCCGCTGACCAACTCGCTCGGTGAACCCACCGGCGCGGTACTCGGCGTGCTCAACATGCTGACGAAGCTGATCAAGGAAGAAGCGCCGCAGTTGATTGCCGTCGTGTTCGACGCTCCCGGCAAGACGTTTCGCGACGCGCTGTTCGAGCAGTACAAGGCCACGCGCGCACCCATGCCCGACGACCTGCGCTCGCAATTGCAGCCTTTGCTCGACGCCGTGCAGTGGATGGGCCTGCCGTTGCTGCGCATCGAGGGCGTCGAAGCGGATGACGTCATCGGCACGCTCGCGCGGCAAGCCGCCGCCGCGGACATCGACGTGTTGATCTCCACCGGCGACAAGGACATGGCGCAGCTCGTGAATGAGCGCATCACGCTGGTCAACACGATGAGCGGCACGCGACTGGACCGGGCCGGCGTGAAGAACAAGTTCGACGTGTTCCCCGAGCAGATCATCGATTACCTCGCACTGGTGGGCGACACCTCGGACAACATTCCCGGCGTGCCGAAAGTCGGGCCGAAGACTGCGGCGAAATGGCTGAGCGACTACGGCACCATCGACAAGCTGGTCGAGAACGCCGCATCGATCGGCGGCAAAGTCGGTGAAAGCCTGCGCGACAGCCTCACCAGCCTCGAACTGTCGCGCAAACTGGCGACGCTCGACTGCGCGGTCGCGCTGGAATTGCAGCCCGCCGCATTGATTGCCCGCGATCCGGACAAGGATCGCCTGCGCGAGCTGTACACGCGCCTCGATCTGCGTGCTCTTCTGCGCGCTCTGGATGGCACGACAACGGATGAGAGCGGCGCGCTACAACCTGTCTCTGCTGCGCCGGCACCTGCGGTCGAACGCGCGCCGCATCACTACGAAGCGGTGATGACGCTCGCAGCGCTGCAGCAGTGGCTGGAGAAACTGCAAGCGGCGCAGGAATTTTCGTTCGACACCGAAACCACGTCGCTCGACTACATGCAGGCGGAGATCGTTGGCGTCGCGCTTGCACTTGAGCCCGGCAGCGCCGCGTACGTGCCAGTCGCGCACAACTATGCGGGCGCGCCGGACCAACTCTCGCGCGACGTCGTGCTGCAGATGCTGAAGCCAGTTCTCGAAGACGAACGCATCGCCAAGATCGGCCATCACATCAAGTACGACGCCCACGTGCTGAAGCGCTACGGCATCGAGCTGCGCGGCATGCGCTTCGATTCGATGCTCGAATCCTACGTGCTCAACAGTACCGCGACGCGCCACGACATGGACTCTGTGGCGAAAAAATATCTCGGCGTGGACACAATTGCGTACGAAGCTGTCACCGGCAAAGGCGCGAAGCAGATCAACTTCAGCCAGGTCGCGGTGGACACGGCGACCGAATACTCGGCCGAGGACGCGGACATCACGCTGCAACTGCATCGCCACCTGTGGCCGAAGCTCGCCGCCGAACCCGCGCTCAAATCGGTGTATGAAGACATCGAGCAGCCGCTGCTCGCCGTGCTGTTCCGCATGGAGCAAACCGGCGTGCTGATCGACGGCGCGTTGCTCAAGCAGCAAAGCGGCGAACTCGCGACGCGCATGCGTGAGATCGAAACCGCGGCGCATCTTGCGGCCGGCGGACCGTTCTCGGTGGAGTCGCCGAAACAGTTGCAGGAAATTCTGTTCAACAAGCTTGGCCTGCCGGTGCTCGGCAAGACGCCGACCGGGCAGCCGTCCACCGCCGAGAACGTGCTGGAAGAACTGGCGGAGAAGTACGAGCTGCCGCGTCTCATCATGGAGTACCGCGGCTTCTCCAAGCTCAAATCCACTTACACGGACAAGCTGCCGCTGCAGATCAATCCGAATACGAAGCGCGTCCACACCAGCTATCACCAGGCCGTCGCCGCGACCGGCCGCCTGTCGTCGCAGGATCCGAACCTGCAGAACATTCCGATTCGCTCCACCGAAGGCCGGCGCATCCGGCAGGCATTCATCGCCCCGCCCGGCTGGTGCATCGTCGCGGCGGACTACTCGCAGATCGAGCTGCGCATCATGGCCCACCTGTCCGCAGACGCGGGGCTGCTGGCCGCGTTCGCGGAGGACCGCGACATTCATCAGGCCACCGCAGCGGAAGTATTCTCGCTGCCGCTTGCCGAGGTCACCGTGAACCATCGGCGTTCGGCCAAGGCGATCAACTTCGGCTTGATCTACGGCATGTCCGCATTCGGCCTTGCCAAGCAATTGGGCATTCCCCGCGGTGAAGCGCAGAAGTACGTCGATCTGTATTTCGAGCGCTATCCCGGCGTGCGTCGCTACATGGAAGAGACGCGCCAGCTCGCGCGCGACCGCAACTACGTCGAGACCGTGTTCGGCCGGCGGCTGTACTTGAACGAGATCCATTCACGCAACGCCGGCCTGCGCCAGGGCGCCGAACGCGCCGCGATCAATGCGCCGATGCAAGGCACCGCTGCCGACATCATCAAGCGCGCAATGATCACGGTGGATCGCTGGCTCACGCAATCGCGCATCGAGGCGCGGCTCATCATGCAAGTGCATGACGAACTGGTACTTGAAGTGCGGCGCGAATCCGCCGACGAAGTCATTGCGAACGTGCGTAGGCTGATGAGCGAGGCCGCGCAATTGAACGTGCCGCTGAAGGTCGACACCGGCACAGGCAACAATTGGGACGAAGCGCACTAGCACTAACCCAAAGCGGAACGGAACACCGCTCTCATCGGTTACCTGCTCCGGCTATCTCAGCCAGGCACTTATCGGCCAAGCCGGTCGGTGCATCTCACTTTTTTCTTGGAGGCTCCATGCGCAATGCAATCCTGTTGGCCGCTCTACTGGGGACAGCCGGCGCGGCTTCGGCCGCCGACAACGGCCTGTACATCGGCGGCAGCATTGGCCAGTCCAACGTCGATGTGAACGAAGGGCTGACGCAGGTCGATGGCGACGACACCGGCTTCAAGTTCATCGTCGGCTTCCGACCGCTCGACTGGCTAGCCGTGGAGGCCAATTACGTGGATTTCGGCAAGGTCGAAGCCAACGCGTTGACCTCGGAAAGCAATGGTGTCGCGGTCTTCGCGGTCGGCTTCGTGCCCGTGGGGCCTGTCGACCTGTTCGCCAAGGGCGGCCTGATCAACTACGACAGCGAAGTGAAGCTCAATGGCAGCCGCGTTTTCTCGGATGACGGCAATGAGCTCGCCTACGGCGTCGGCGTGCAGTTCCGACTGCTGAGTCTGAGCGTGCGAGCCGAGTACGAAAGGTTCGATGTCGAGCATGTGGACGACCTGAACATGCTGTCGGTGGGGCTGACTTACACTTTTTTGTAAGCCGCCAGCGGCACCCGATCGTTGTCTAGGCGCAACAAATTGCCGTTTTAGCGGCCAATTGCCGCGCCCTTTCAGCAACCTTGCCGTCGCACATAAGCCACTGAAATTCCCAACTTTTCTTAATATTTCCGCGGGTGAATTTCGGCGGAACTTTCATAATGCCGGTGCGTCCTAGTTACTGAGCGTCGGCCAGGATGCTCCCGCCCGCTGACCTCCCTGAGCGGACGGTTGCCCGGTCCATCCCCATGCCGGGTAATACTGCCCCGATGGCTCCCTGAGTCATCGGGGTTCTTTTTTTCCGGCGCCTTTTTGGTAGCGCGCAGCCTATCGGCTCACGCCGATTGGGTCACCGGCGCTCCACCAAGCATGTCCAGCACGCAGCCGCGCGCTTCCTCAACTCCCGCCTTCGTGACTGAGGAGAACATCTGCGCCGTCGCGTAGCCCGTGGCCTTGGCCTTCACGCTCTTGAGCGTCAGCATTGACTCCGATTTGTTCAGCTTGTCGGATTTGGCCAGCAGCAAGTGCGCGCGCAACGCCTGTTCGCGTGCCCAAGTCAGCATTTCCCAATCGAAATCGGTCAAGGGACGACGCGCATCCATCACGATGATCAGCCCCGCGAGCGAAGCGCGCTTCTCCACGTAGCGGGTCATCAGCTCGCGCCAGTGATTGCGCATCTCCGCGGGCACCTTGGCGTAGCCATAGCCGGGCAGGTCGACCAGCCGCTGGCCTTCCCGCAGTGCGAAGAAATTGATGAGCTGTGTGCGCCCCGGCGTTTTGCTGGTGCGCGCGAGGTCGCGCCGGCCGGTGATGGCGTTGAGGGCGCTGGACTTGCCGGAATTGGAGCGGCCCACGAAGGCGACCTCGGCACCCTCGTCCGCCGGAAAATGCTGCGGCTGCCAGGCGCTGAGAATGAACTGGGCGGCGGGGAACTGTGACATGAATGCCTTGAAGACGAATAGGAACAAATCAAACGAAGATTGGGAGCTGGATACAAAAATTCAGGCGTATTCACGGGGTTGGACACGCTCGGGGGTAGTGTACAATTCCGCGCCCTCCGCGCCCTGCCAGATCGCGGGCGCGAGCGCGAAGAATCCTGAATTTGCGGAGTGTTAACTGATGAAGCTGCAGTCGATTGCCCTGCTGTGTGCGTTGAACGGCCTGTACCTCGCAACGCCCGCTCTGGCCGACGGAACCGCCGAGGCCGGCCAGACGAAATCCACCACCTGTGTCGCATGCCACGGCGTCGACGGCAACAGCGTCAATCCGATATGGCCTTCGCTCGCGGGCCAGCACCGCCAGTACATCGTCAAGCAGCTCAAGGCATTCAAGACCGGCTCGCGCCAGGATCCTTTGATGACGCCGATGGCGACGCCGCTCTCCGAGCAGGACATGGAAGACCTGGCCGCATACTTCGCATCCAAGGCGCCGACCGGGCTCGAAGCCGAGCCGAGCAAGGTCTCGGTGGGGCAACGCCTGTTCCGTGGCGGCGACGAGAAGGCCGGCATCTCGGCTTGTGAGGCTTGTCATGGACCGGGCGGCGATGGCAATCCCACCGCCCTGTATCCGTCGATACGCGGCCAGCATGCTTCGTACGTCGAAGCGCAGCTCAAGAACTATCGCTCGGGAACCCGGCAGACTGATCAGAATCAGATGATGCGCAACATTGCGAGCGCCATGTCCGATGACCAGATCGCCGCCGTAGCCGCGTACGTCCAGGGCCTGCGCTGATAGCGGCAAGCTGGGCACGCCGGAACGCAGCGGCCGTTGCATCAAGTGTTCGAGTCGAGTCTTCAAGGACCACATTCATGAGCAGCGAACTGAATCGGGACCGCACGCAGATGGGCAAGGCGGGTGTACTTCTGCTCAGCGTGCTTGCTGCATTCGCGCTGAGTGCGTGTGGCAACAAGCAGTCGTCCACGACGACCGAGGAACAGCCGGCCGCACCAACGACGTCGCAGCAACCTGCCGATGCCGCACCCGCTGCGACGGGTAGCGCCGCCGCGCCAGCAGGCGAACAACCCGCCGCCGCAACCGCGCCGGCTGAAACCGTGAGCGAGACGGACGATGGCGGCACCGACACCGCACCCGAAGCGATTGCTTCGACCGTGCAGCCCTCGTTGCGCCTGGGCGGACCGGCGAACGCCGCGCCCACGTCGGCGCAATTCAAGGAAGGCACGAACTACACCAAGCTGGTACCGGCGCAGCCAACGAGCGTGTCGCCGGGCAAGGTCGAAGTCGTCGAAGTGTTCTGGTACGCCTGCGGCCATTGCTTCGCGCTGGATCCCGCCATCGAGGCGTGGCGCGTCAAGGGCAAGCCCGCCAACGTCGAGTTCGTGCGCGTGCCGGCCATGTGGAACGATGTCACGCGCATGCATGCGCGCGTGTTCTTCACCGCCGAAATGCTCGGCAAGCTCGACCAGCTGCACACGCCGATCTTTCAGGAGATCAACGTCAAGGGCAACGCGCTCAACACCGTCGACAAGATCGCCGCTTTCTTCCGCGCCAACGGCGTGAGCAACGACGATTTCCAGAAAGCCTTCTCGTCCTTCGCGGTGGAAAACAAGCTACAGCGCGCCGAGCTGCTGAATCGCCGCTATCGTATCGACTTCGTGCCGCAGATGGTCGTCAACGGCACTTACAAGTCGGACGTCGGCGCAGCGGGCGGCGAAAGCCAGCTGCTCACGCTCATCAACGAGCTCGCTGCCCACACCAGCGGCTGAGATGCTCAATGTCTTCGTCGTAAAGCCGCAGGGCCTGGCTCGCATCGAGCCGCCGCACTGCAAAGACGGAGAACCGCCGCAAATCCCCCCGGAAGCGGTCTGGCTGGACTTGCTGGAGCCCACGCCGGAGGAAGAGAGAGCGGTCGAGGCCATGCTCGCGATCGACGTGCCGACGCGCGAGGAAATGAAGGAGATCGAAACCTCCAACCGCCTCTACGAAGACAACGGCTCGCTCTACATGACTGCGACCGTCGCGGCGAAGCTCGATACCGACCGCCCCGAAATCACCGCCGTAACGTTCATCCTCGCGAACGGCCGGCTGATCACCAACCGCTACATCGACACGAAGCCGTTCCAGCAATATGCGGCATATGCGCAGCGCCATCCCGCGGTGTGCCAATCCGGCGTCGCCATCCTCGCCGGCCTGATCGAAGCCTTCGTCGAACGCATCGCCGACATTCTCGAACGCACCGGCGGCGACCTGGACCAGGTGTCCAGCATGATCTTCATGAGCAAGGGCAAGGACAGCCCCACCAGCCGCGACCTCGCTGCGCTGCTGGAACGCATCGGCTTCAACGGTGAACTCAACTCCAAGGCACGCGAGAGCCTGGTGAGCCTGGGACGCTTGCTGATGTTCGTGCAGCAGTCCACGCTGGGCGAAATGACACCGGAACTTCGCGGCCGCTTCAAATCCATCAGCCGCGACGTGACGTCCTTGTCGGATCACGCCAGCTTCTTCGGCACCAAGGTGTCCTTCCTGCTGGAAGCGACACTGGGCCTGATCAACGTCGAGCAGAACAACATCATCAAGATATTCTCGGTCGCCGCCGTCATGTTCATGCCGCCGACACTGATTGCCAGCATCTACGGCATGAATTTCCATTTGCTGCCGGATTTGCCAGGGCAATACAGCAATTTCTTCTTTTCGCTCGGCCTCATGGTGGGCTCCATGGGCATCACGTACGCGCTGTTCAAGCGCAAAGGATGGCTGTAATGGCTCACGCAATCGACAGCATGGCGCTGTTCTGCGATTTCGAGAACATCGCGCTCGGCGTGCGCGATGCGAAGTACGCCAAGTTCGACATCGACCGGGTGCTCGAACGGCTGCTGCTGAAAGGCAGCATCGTCGTCAAGAAGGCGTACTGCGACTGGGAGCGCTACAAGGAATTTAAAGGCCCGATGCACGAAGCGTCGTTCGAGCTGATCGAGATTCCGCACGTGCGCATGTCGGGCAAGAACTCCGCCGACATCCGCCTCGTCGTCGACGCGCTCGACTTGTGCTACACCAAGTCGCACGTCGACACGTTCGTCATCATCAGTGGCGATTCGGATTTCTCGCCGCTGGTGAGCAAACTGCGCGAGAACAACAAAACCGTGATCGGTGTCGGCGTGAAAAGCTCGACCTCGGACCTGCTGATGAGCAACTGCGACGAGTTCATCTACTACGACGACCTGGTCCGCCAGGACGAGAAAAAGCAGAAGCAGCGCGTTGCACGCCGCAAGCCGGCGGCGAAGCAGTCCGCCGCAACGACGCCGGCCGCGGCCGCGACAACTGGAGCAGTTGCAACACCAGCAACGGGCTCGATAAAGGAAGCGCCGAAGGTCGAAGCATCCGAAGAAGACCGCAAACAACAGGCCTTCGATCTGGTCATCGACACGATCGAAGCCTTGGCGGAAGAACGCGACCAGGACGACAAGATGTGGGGCTCGATGGTCAAGCAGACGCTGAAGCGCCGCAATCCCGGCTTCAACGAAAGCTATTTCGGCTTCCACACCTTCAGCGAACTGCTGGAAGAGGCGAAGAAGCGCAAGCTGTTCGACCTGGAACTCGACCAGAAGTCAGGCGGCTACATCATCAAGAGATTGGCGCGCGAAGAGTGACGGTCTTCGTAGGTTGGGCTGAGTCTTCGAAGCCCAACATCCATGCGGCCAAGATCGTTGGGCTTCGAAGACTCAGCCCAACCTACACGACTCTTCATCTTGACGACGTCGCGGCGTCGTCTTGTCCGGAGGGGTATTTTCAGGATCATGAGCAACAGGACGTTGCGATTTGAAGCGTACAGGGACGTATTCACAGCGGTCCTGAAAATACCCCTCCGGACAAGGCGGCGCCTGGCACCCACGCTGACTTGACCAAACCAGGCCAGGCCAGGCCAGGCCAGGCCAACACAATCAAGCCATCGCTTTCACCGCGGCAGCACCCGCTCCCGTACCACGCCGCTTCACGTAGAACAGCTCAAGCCGCCGCACACCTTTCACCAAGCGCGTCGAACGCCGCACTTCGCGCAACAAGCGCAGCAACAGTTGTTCGTCAGAGCGCAGCCCGCCACTGGCGTACTCTGCCGCAATCCCCAAGTGCATGACGGTGATCTGTTCGAGGTCGGGTCGCATGTAGACCGCGACGCCCACCGGCCGGCCCGAACCCTTCTCGATGGCGAACAGCGACTGCACATCAGGCAGGTCGGCCACCTGGATTCTCAGGCGGTCGCGGTCGGCGACGATTTCCGGGGCGCCGAACGCGGCGACGGCCTTGGCGATGCAGGAAGCCACTCGTTCCTGGCAGGCGTTGAAAAAAACCAGCGATTCCAGCGCGGGGCGCTGTTTGAGCGAGACATGCGATTTGAATTCGATCAGTTCGCTCATGGATCCACCGTCAGCGCGCGAGGGCGGTTCGCGGTCGGCATCATGACCCGGCCCCACCCCCTTGTCGAGACTGTTGGCGCACTTGGAATGAAGCTAAGTCCTTGCACCTAAAGCAATAAAACCCGTGGTGTTGCAACGGGGAGACAGTGGTGGGGCCAGCCTATCGGGTACAGGCGCAGCAGCGGCGCGGCTCTTGCGTCTTTTCACAGGCAACTGTTGCAGCCATGTCACGGGCTGGAACGGCGCCCGGCAGCCCGGCTCTCACCCAGGCGCAGCAATACTTCATGCGCAGTTGTGCACTCGGACGCGCAAAAACACGGCGAATTGATGCAGCATTCAGCCTCGCCGCAGTAGCGCAGCCGCAGGAATCGGCGGGTCGCCGCTTGAGGCAACTGCGCGAACTTTGAACTGGTGCATGTTTCCCTACCGCAAAAACGGGAACCAGTTCGAGCGGGGCGAAAGCGCTTATTGTCAGATAGAGACACAGCATGCCTGGGGCGGGGCATTGTTGCCCGATAGCAAAAGGGCGACGTATCCGCATCGGGTTCAGGCGCCAGCGGCGTACAGTCGCCCCTCGCGCCGGCAACGTGGTTAAAGGAAGGACATTTATGGGCATTCTCGATCTCGGTCGATACAAAGGAATCGTTTTCGCCATCACCGGGTTTCTGTTGTTCATCGCCATCATCCTGGCGGTGAACCACGGCAAGGCCGGGCGCTTCGCGGACGACGTGACGGGCGTGAAATTTCTGGCGCAGCAGCAATCGCAGCCTGCCGCCATCCTCGGCAACGCCGCGGCCGTGGCCGACCGACTCAAGACCGGCGCGAAGATCGACGATGCGATCGAAGCCCTGCGCAGCTCCGCCAACGCTTACGATCACGCGCTGAGCGGCATCGACAAGGGCGGCATGATTTCCGACAGCAGCGGCACGACCATCGTGCTCGCCACGCTCAGTACGGATGAGGCCAAAGCCCGCATCGCCAGCGCGGTGAAATTGTGGGAAGGCTACAAAGCCAAGCTCGATCCAGTCTTGCGCTTCTCCGGCTCCCCTTACGCGACTGAGAGTGCGGCTCCCATTGCGGCGCCGGTAGTTCCGGCCGGCAAGAACGCCGTCGTCCAGCCCGCGCAGCCGCAGCCCACCGGCGTGCAGCTAAGCCCGCGTGGCCGCCGCTTGCAGGCCGCGCTCGTCGACGTCACCCAGTTCGGCGCCGCGGCGCAGCAGGAACTCGCCAAGGTCGCTGTCGACCTCGCGACGCAGGTTGAAACATCCAGCCAGGGCCAGGCCAGCATACTGCGCGGCATCCAAGTGGGCGGCATGGTCGCCGCACTGTTGCTGCTCGGTGCGATCTTCCTGTACTTCGCCCGCAACCTGCGTAAGGAAGAAATGGTTTCGATCCGCGCCCGCAAGGAAACCGCGGACATCCTGCGCACGGTGAACGAAGGTCTGTTCCTGCTGGACAAGGATCTGAAGCTCGGCAGCGAACGGTCAATGGCGTTGAACACCATCTTCCGCCGCGAAGAATTCACCGACCTCACCTTCGATTCGCTGCTCAAGTCCATCGTCCCTGAAAAGACACTGCGCACCGCGATGGACTACGTCGCGCTGCTGTGGGGCGAGCGCGTCAACGAGAAACTGGTCAAGACCATCAACCCGCTCAACGAAGTCGAAGTGCACTTCGACAACCCGGCCGGCGGCTTCGACACGCACTTCCTGGAATTCGATTTCAACCGCGTGAAATCCGAAGGCAGCCTCTCGCACCTGCTGGTCACCGTGAACGACGTGACCAAGCGCGTCATGCTGTCGCGCGAACTGCAGGAATCGCAGGAAAAGGCACAGGCGCAGCTCGATCTGCTGCTGCGCATCCTGCACGTGGAGCCGGACAGCCTGACCGGTTTCCTCACCGATGCGGATGTGTCGTTGAAGATGGTGAACTCCATCCTCAAGGAACCCGCACGCGAAGAATCGGCGTTCCGCGCCAAGATCGACGGCATCTACCGCCAGGTGCACGCAGTCAAGGGCGAGGCTTCGGCGCTCGGCCTGAAGACCGTCGAACAGCGCGCGCACGCATTCGAAGAATCCCTCAACGATCTGAAGGGCCGCCAGACGCTGACGGGCAGCGACTTCCTGCCGCTGGTCGTGAAGCTCGATGACCTGTTCAACCACCTGGCGCAGGTGCGCGAGATGCTGAGTCGGCTGGTCGACCTGCACCAGGCCATCGCGACGAAGGCGAGCACCTCGGGCAGCCCGGTCGAAGCGTCCAAGGTCGACGCGTGGCTGGAAGGCAAGAGCGACGCGACGATGCAGATGAAGGCGCTGCCGGACGCCGAAGCCGCCACCAGCAGCGGCCTTGAGCGCACGCTGGCCGAGCTCGCGGCGCGCGTCGCATCCACCCAGGAAAAGCAGGTCACCGTGAAGTGCACGGGCTTGGAACAGGTTCCCGAGGCGTACAAACGCGCCATCAAGGACATCACCATTCAGCTCGTGCGCAACGCTGTCGTGCACGGCATCGAGAGCCCTGAAGAACGCGCCAAGCACCACAAGACAGCCGTCGGCACGCTGGCGGTCGAATTCTCACGCCGCACGAGCGAGGGCTTCGAGCTGGTCGTGCAGGATGACGGGCGCGGCCTACAGCTCGACCGCATCAAGGAAGTCGCAGTGGAGCGCGGGCTGATCACGCCGGCACAGGCAGCGATGCTCGATCCGCGCCAGACGATGGCGCTGATCTTCCGCCCAGGCTTCTCGACCGCGGATCGCGTCACCACCGACGCCGGCCGTGGTGCGGGCATGGATCTGGTGCGCATCCTGGTGGCCGAACTCGGCGGCCGGGTCGGGCTCGCATCCGCTGGCGGGCGCTTCTCGAAGTTCAAGATCTGGCTGCCCGCGACTGAACGTGCGGTAGCTGCCTGAGCTTACCGCCTTGCATCGCACCTGCCGAATCGCTGCAACACCATCATTGCCAACTCACAAGGCACGTAGACTCGAAGAGGGATATCAATGGCGCTCGCGACCGCAAAGTCTCCACCGTTGACGGACGGCAAGCTCAAGCTCATGATTTGCGACGACTCGAATATCATTCGTCGCAAAATCGAGCGCGAACTGCAGATCGACCGTCTGCGAGTGATCTCGACCCCGGCCAACGGCAAGCAAGCCGTTGAAGCCTTCCGCAAGGAGCCGGCTGACGTGGTCACGATGGACCTGACGATGCCCGAAATGGACGGCATCGAATGTGTCGAAAACCTGGTCAAGATCAAACCCGACGTCCTCATCCTGGTAATTTCAGCATTGTCGGACAAAGCCACTGCAATCGAGGCATTGAAGAAGGGAGCCAATGGCTTTCTCTGCAAGCCGTTCACGGATCGCCAGCTCACGGAAGCGCTGGAAGAGCTGCTGCGGGGCGCCAACAATGATGACTAAAGTCGAACTGGAGACGTTCGTCGAAGGTACGACGCACTATTTCGCAACCGCGGCCAACCAGCCGGCCTCGGTGGGATCGCCCTACATCGTGCAGGACGGCCGCCCGACGGTGCAGGAATTCACCGGACTGATCAGCATCGCAGGCAAACGCCGCGGCGTCGTCTATTTCACCGCGTCGCGCCCCATGCTCACCGTCATGCTGATGCGCATGGGCGAGACCGAGCTGACGCAGGAAAACATGTGCGACCTGGTGGGCGAAGTCGCCAACACCATCTCGGGCAATGCACGCCGCGACTTCGGCAAGGACTTCATGATCTCGGTGCCGCAGGTCGTCGCCGGCGAGCCGGAGAAGATCATCACGCCGGAGAACATCCGTTCGTTCGTGATTCCGATCAACTGGCGCAGCCATTCGGCGCAGCTGGTCGTCTGCCTCGAGTAACCGGCCTTGCATCCGAAACTGCAGGTTCCCGCGGCCCTGCCGCCTCGGGCGCCTGCGCGTTCGACGCGCCGGTTCGTTTCGAATCCATAAGCAGCGAATGGACTTCACTGTGCTTCGATCATTGACGATCCCCCACCATGTCCCGCCGTCATGACCTGAACCTTGCTGCCGGGCGTTCGCTTGCCGGACTCGACGTGGACGTCATCGTGCTGACGGCGGACCTGGATCTGCTCGCGATCCTGCACGACGCCTCCGGCCCCGATCACATCCTCTGGCATGCGCAATCCGCGGACGAAGCCGTCGAGCTGCTGGTGGGCGGCCATTGCGGCGTATTCATCGCGGACCTGCAGCAGCTGGGCAGCAACGCGGCGGCGCTGCTGGAGCGATTGCAGCAGCAGTTTCCCGAACTCGTGCTGCTCGCGATGGGACGCCGCGACGAGGAAAGCTCCATCGGCGCGCTGGTCACCAGCGGCCGCGTCTATCGCTTCCTGCACAAACCGGTTTCGCCGGCGCGCGCCAGCGTGTTCATCGCGACAGCTGCGCGCCGCCATATCGAACTGAGCACCTCCACCTCACCTGCGCTCGCCGCCGTGCGGCAACTGACGCAGCCGGAGCATCGCAAATCCTGTCTGCGCATCTCCATCGCGATCATCGTGGTGGCGGGAGTGTGGTGGCAATGGGATGCGGTCGGACGCTTCGCGCGCAATTTCATCCCGCCGACGACGACCACGCCGTCGGGGCGGGAACGCCCAGCGCTATCGCCCGAGACTGTGAAGCAGCAGGAAGTCGATGCGCTAGAGCAGCAACTCATCGCCGCATTGCAGGCGGGCGATACGCCGCGCGCCGCAACGGCCTTCTCGGCTTTGCAGAAAGCCGATCCTGCGCATCCGCGCCTGGAGCAACTGCGCGCGCAACTGCTGGCACTGTCGCGCCACGCGAAGCCCTGAGCAGACATCAAGCGTAGGTTGGGCAGAGTCTTCGAAGCCCAACGATCCTTCCAGCCAAGATCGTTGGGCTTCGAAGACTCTGCCCAACCTACCTGCTACCTACTGAACCTTACGCAGTCTGCTTGGCTTTGGCTTCGGTGGCTGCATTCGCTTCGAAGCGCCGGCCCAGCCACCAGCCCGTCAATCCCCAGACGGCAGCGACGCCCGCGCCCAGCAGTGCAACGCTCGCAGCCCCGATGCCCGCAGCGCCGATGGCGCTGTTCACTTGCGCGGACAGCGCGTCGGCACCGCGATACACCGGCACGTCGATGAGATTCTTGGCTTTGTACTTGGTTTCCTTGTCCAGCGGCGCGAACAGCATTTCGCGCCCCGGCCGGATGAAGGCGTACTCGCAGAAGCGGCGCCCGACGAACACGATCGCCAGCACCATGAACGTACCCGACGTGGCCAGGCCGAAGAAGCCGAACACCATGAGCAGAGGCACCACGGTCAGCAGCGCGGTCACGCCGAAGCGCTTGGCGATCCGGCCGGTCAGGAAAACCTGCGACAGGATGGTCAGGCTCTGCACGATCCAGTCGAGCCGTGCGAACACGCGGGTGCGATCGGTGGCATCCGGAAACGCCTGCTCCACCAGCCGCAACTGTTCGAAATAGAGAATCGTATTGACCGTGGCCAGCAGCACGACGAACAACGCGAGCCCGAGCAGGTACGGCGAACGCAACACGATCATGAAGCCGGCGAAAAGATTGCCGCCGATGGGGCGGTCGTCGCGGGTGGTCGTAGCGGGGTGCGCCGCGGCGCTGTCGGCCCAGATGCGCAGCAGCGCGCGCTGGCAGACGATGGCGGCGACGAACATGGCTGCACCGATGAACAGCACGCCGTTGTTGCCGATGTGCTCCACCGTCAGATCGGAAACCAGCGGTCCAGCCAGCGCACCCGCACTGCCGCCGGCCGCGATCACGCCGAACAGGCGCTTGGTCTGGCCGCTATCGAAGATTTCGAGCAGGAAGCTCCAGAAGATGGAGACCAGAAACAGGTTGAGCACGCTGATGAACACGTAGAAGAACTGGCCGAGCCCGGTGTTGAGGGTATCGCTGCCCATCGCGATGCCGATCAGAGCCAATACCGCGGCGACGAACCCGTAGGTCCAGGGCAGAAAGACGCTGCGCCGGAACTTCGCGACGATCCAGCCGTACAGCGGCACGATGGCGAGCGACGCGATCCAGGTCACCACGAACAGGTCCGCGACTCGGTCGCGGCCCAGCAAGGTGCCAACGGTTTCGCGCACTGGCCGCACCGCGAAGTAGCCGCCGAGCACGAAGAAAAACAAGCAGAATGCGGCCACCACCGCGGGCGCCTCGCGCGGCTCGACAGGAGCGAGGCGTGACAACAGGCGTGACAGCGGCGACGGTGCTTTTTCGTTCATGGTTTTTTTCACCGGGAGCGCGCGCACGCGCGGAATCTGGAACGGAACGGGGTTGGATTGACCAACGCGGGCGAGGATACACGCGGTCCGCAGGACGGGAAACCCGCTTGCATGAAAAGAATGGCCCGTGTGCCCGGGCTATAACTTATCGGTCGCGGAGCAACTCAACCGCCAGCGCAAGGATTACAGCGGATGCGGGCGGTGCGCATGAAGTTTGCGAAAAACGCAGCGCATCAAGCGATGCGCCGCGTACTTCAAGGAATGGTCTTGCTGGTAACGTTGGAGTTCGCGCTCTCCGCCCCCGCCGTGGTGTAAGCCTTGACCGCGAAATACCAGGTGCCCGAGCTGAGCTGATCCACCACGTAGGTGGTTACGGTGGCGTTGCTCACGTCGATGGTCTGGTTGAGCGCGGTGACGCTGGTGCCATAAGCGATGCGATAGCCATCGAGGTCAGTGAGCGCACTGCCATCGGTGTTCTGCGTCGGCGCCTGCCAATTCAGCGTCGCACTGCCGGTGGCGGCCGCCGCATTGACCGCGATCGCGAAGCCCGGCAGCGACACCGTCGACTTGCCGTCGGTCACGCTGATCACGATGTTCGAGGTCGTGCCGACGTTGCCTGCGACCGGCGTGCCCGACAAGGTGCCGGTCGCAGTGCTGAACGTCGCCCACGAGGGCTTGTTCTGGATGCTCCAGCCCAGCGCGTCGCCGTCGGCATCGGCAGCAACCGGCTGGAAGTTGTAGGTGCTGTTGACGCTGACGGCGGTGGCGGGCGTGCCCGACAGCGTTGGCGCGCGGTTGGTCGACGTTGCGGCGCTCACCGTGATGGAGAATGCCGCCAGCGACGCCGTCGTCTTGGTGTCGCTGATGCTGATGATGATGTTACTGAACGTGCCGGCGGCGCTCGGCGTGCCGCTGAGCTTGCCGCTGAGCGTGTCGAACGCGGCCCAGCTCGGACGGTTCTGAATGCTGTATGCGACGGTGTCGCCGTCTGGATCGGCGCCCGTGGGCGTGAACGAATACGCGACGCCCACCTGAGCCGTCGTCGACGGTGTGCCGCTGATCGTAGGTGCCTTGTTGGCGGCGGCAGTGACGTTGATCGAGAAAGCGGCCAGTGCAGCGGTAAGCTTGCCGTCGCTCACCTTGATCGTGATGGCGGTGTAGCTGCCGACGTTGGCGGCCGACGGTGTGCCGCTGAGCCGGCCGGTGGTCGCGGTGAACGTGGCCCACGACGGCTTGTTCGTGATGCTGTATGTCAGCGTGTCCTGGTCCGGATCGCTGCCGGCCGGCGTGAACGAATACGCCTGCGTGACCTGCGCAGTGCTCGCGGGCGAGCCGCTGATCGTCGGCGCGCGGTTGGACGACTTCACCTGGATCGAGAATGCCGGCAGCGAGGTCAGCACCTTGCCGTCGCTGACGCTGATGACGATATTCGAATAGGTGTTGGCCTGGGCCGTCGTCGGTGTGCCGGTGAGCGAACCGCTGGCCGAACTGAACGTCGCCCACGACGGACGATTCGAAATGGAGAACGTCAACGCGTCGCCGTTCGCATCGGCGGCGGTAGGCAGGAAGCTGTACAGCATCCCGGCGTCGACGGTACGCGGCGGACTGCCGATGATCGTCGGAGCAGTGTTGGCCGGCGCAGGCGCTTGGCTGCGCGCAGTGACGTTGATGCGGAAGGGTCCGATGGCACGCTCGTCGCGGCCGTCGGTCACGGTGATGGTGATGTCATCCGTCTGTCGGACGTCGGCATCGGCGGGCACACCGTTGAGCGCGCCGGTCTCCACGTCGAACGTCGCCCATGACGGCTTGTTGGTGATCGCGAATTCGAGGAAGTCTTCATCTTCGTCGCTGGCCGTGGGCACGAAGGAAAAGGTCTGGCCGGCCTGCACGGCCGCGGCGGGCACGCCGCTGACTTCGGGCGGATGATTGACGGGCGCGGTTTCGACGGGAGCTGGAGTCGTGCCGCTGGGAGATGACGCGCCGACAGTGACGGGAGCAGTGTCATCGCCGCCGGATTCCAAGCAGCCGGACAACCCTGCTGTGAGCGCCAGCGTCAGTACCACCTTGGACAACACAGCGCCTGCGCTACTTGCCTGCTTCATCCAGGCCGCCGTTCCGAAGCCCCACTTCCCCAAGCCAGAATTCATCATGCTGCGCACCCTGTTATCCGCTTCGACGCAACCCACCGGCTGCGCTGAAGCTAGCGTGTAGTTGGGCAGCGGCAGAACCGCTTCCCGATCACAACCATCAGGGCGACTCTGTCGAGCGACTCCTGCTGGTAACCCCGCTGTCGTAGGACTCGCGTCCCGTAGACCGGTGGCTTTGCGTCCCCGCCTTTCGACGGGTTTGCCCTTTTCAACTTTCGCTGCTCCCTTTTTCCAAGGCCCGCGACTTCTCCGAAGTCCGGCTAGATGCGGCGCGATAACAGGACGCCGCATCGAACGTCGCGCCCATGCAGTAAGGGCGCCACGCCTTCAACGAGAGCGCGACGTAAAAGTCTTGAGTCTTGAGGGTGCGGAAGAAGATCGCACGAGGTATGACGACGCGAGGCTTGTACGGACCTCTGCCGGCAACCCCGCTATCCTGAGATTCGCACTCGGACCGGAGGCTTTGCGTCCCCACCTTGCGGCGGGTTTGCTCTTATGAAGCGAGGGCGAGTAAACCGCACCGAAAGTCGCATTGCAATTGTCGGTGTGGGCCGACAATTCGCAGCACTTCACTTCACATAAGAACGTCAACTCAAAGACCGGCGAGTATTATTTTTTCAGGCGCACAAATAAAAAAACGCGGGCGGCACAGGCCGCCCGCGTTCTTATTTTGAATTACTGAATCGTCTTGCTTGCAATGTTCGAGTTCGTGCTCTCAACACCTGTGCTGGTGTACGAGCGCACCGAAAAGTAATACGTCGCTGGCGAGAGGTTCTCGACCAAGTACGTCGTGACACCCGCATTGCTCACTTGCACCGACTGGGTCAGCGCAGAAGACGAAGTGCCGTAATAGACCCGGTAGCCGGCGAGGTTCGTCAGCGCGGTGCCATCCACGTTCTGAGTCGGCGCAGTCCACGTAAGCGTCGCAACACCCATCGACACCTGGTTCACCGCGACGGAGAAGTTCGGCAGCGCGACAGTCGCCTTGCCGTCGCTCACGCTGATCGCAATGTTCGAGTACGTGCCGGCGCTGGCTGCAGTCGGCGTGCCCGAGAGGCGGCCCGTCGTCGCGCTGAAGGTCGCCCACGACGGCTTGTTCGCGATGGCAAAGGTCAGCGTGTCGCCGTCCGCATCGGCCGCGCTCGGCTGGAAGCTGTACGCAGTGTCGACGTTGATCGCGCTGACGGGCGTGCCGCTCAGTGTCGGCGCTCTGTTGGTCGAGCCGGTCACAGCAATGCCGAACGCCGGCAGCGCGGTGGCAACCTTGCCGTCGCTGACGCTGACCACGATGTTCGAGAATGCGCCGGCCGCGCTCGGCGTGCCCGACAACTTGCCGGTCGACGTGCTGAAGCTGGCCCAGGCGGGCTTGTTCTGAATGCTGAAGCCGAGAGCGTTGCCATCGGCGTCGCTCGCGCTCGGCTGGAAGGAATATGCCACGCCGACCGAAGCGCTGGTCGCGGGCGAACCGGAGATCGTCGGCGCGCGGTTGGCAGTGCCGGAGACGCTGATCGAGAACGCCTGCATCGCTTTCACGGTGTGGCCGTCCGAAACGAAAATCTTGATGTTGTCCCAGGTGCCGGCGCTCGTAGGCGTACCGCTGATGCTGCCCGACTGGTACGAAAAGGCCAGCCACGAAGGGCGATTCTTGATCAAGAAGCGCAGCGTGTCGCCGTCCGCGTCCTGCGCCGAAGGCGTGAACGAGTACTTCGAACCGATCGTGGCAACGGCGGCAGGCGAGCCGGAAATCGTCGGGGCGGTGTTGGCCGCGGCCAAGGCCGGCAAGGCCAACGACGCGCCAACGAGGGACGCGGATGCGAGCAGAGCATTCGAAACAATGCGAGTGAACATCGTGGTAACTCCGAAAAAGCAGATTCCCCTTGAGTCTTCCGGCCATCGCGATCGCACCGGGCGAATCGCGCTGGCAGGCGCTGTGTCTTCAAGGGAAGGTCTGCAATGTCGGGAGGCGCCGTTGCGCCACCGCGATGCTCACCTCACGCCGGCTTCATCCTGTAGATGAGTCCAGCGGCAACCCCGCTATCCGTGGTCTCACACCTTTGTGATGACCCGAGGACCGGAGGCTTTGCGTCACCGCATTTCTGCGGCTATGCCCTTGTTCGACGCTGGCAGTGTGCCTGCGCCGCGGGGGATTACATATCGGGCAGCCCCGTATCGATTCAGGGAGCTAGGGAGGCAAGCACACTAAGGCAGTAGCTGAACGCGTCGCGATGACTGCGCCGCACCATCGGGATGGGATCTGCCCAGATCGGGCATAAGGTGCTGTTTATTCTGGGAGCTTGAAGCCGTGCTGCCGGAATAGCCGCACGCAGGCGGCGGCGAGCTGCGAGTCGTACGCAGTGCCCGCACCCCGGCTCAGTTCGTCGAGTGCCGCGTCCAACCCGCATGCGGGCCGGTACGGCCGCGGCGAACACATCGCCTCCACCACGTCGGCAATCGCGAGAATGCGTGCCTCGAGCCGTATTTCCTCGCCTTTCAACGCGCGCGGATAGCCGCTGCCGTCACAGCGCTCGTGGTGTTCGTAAATGATTTCCGCGATGGGCGCGCCGAAGTCGATGTCCGCAAGCAGCTTGCAGCCCTCTTCCACGTGCGTGTGCATCAGCGCGATTTCAGCGGCGCCGAGGCTCGCTGGTTTTGCCAGCAGCGACGGCGGAATCGCGACGTTGCCGACATCGTGCAACAACGCAGCGACGCGCAGCGCATGCTGGCGATGTCCGTCGAGACCCGCCTCGCGTCCCAGCGCGACGGCCAGCGCCGCGATCCGGCGCGCCGAGCCGGCGGTGTAGGGATCGTGCTTCTCGCTGAGCTTCAGCAGCGCGTCGATCATCGCCTGCATGGCCACGTCGATACGCTGCAGCGAACCGAGCGTCTGCGCATGCGCGCGCTTGCTTTGCAGGACGCGCCAGATGCCGTCGGCGAGCGCCATCAGCGCGCGCTGGTCTTCTTCGCCATAGCCGGCATCGCGATTGGCAACGCCCAGCACCGCGACAGTCTCGTCGTCGGCGAGCATCGGCACCGCCAGATAGCGTTGCAGGTCCGGCAATCCGTCGGTCTGCGGTTTCCATGACAAGTCATTGCTCGACGCGGCGTGTCTGGCACGCACGCATTCGGTGAACAAGCTCGCTTTCGTGAGCGGACGCGCTTCGGCGGTGGCCAGCGCCGCGTGCGCCTGGCCGCGTTCGCGCCACGCCGCCAGCGTGATGGTCTTGTCCGCGGGCTGCACGAAGAACAGGTAGCCGAGCGGGCTGTGCGTCGCATCGCAAGCCTGCTCTATCACGCGGCGAATGATCGAGGACTCATCGAACGAATCGGCCTGGCGGAAAAGATCGACCAGGAATTCGAGCTGACGCTGGCCGACGCGCTGCGTAATCATGTCGCGGCGGCGCTGCGACACGTCGCGCACCACCATCAACGTATCGGCGCCGTGCTCGGCTACGATGGCTCCGACGCCGACTTCGACGTCGAGCAGCGAGCCGTCGTGGCGCTTGTGCTTGATCTCGTAGCGGCTGCCGGAGCTGGTGCGCGTCAATTGCAGCCGCGTCGTCGTCTCGCCCGAACCGTGCTGTTCGAGATCCGCGGCATTCATTTGCAGCAACGCATCGCGCTCGTAGCCGGACATGCGGCAGTAAGCGCTGTTGGCATCGAGGATGCGCCCTGCGGAATTCAACAGCAGGAATCCGTCCGAACCCGCCTCCATCACGGCATGCAGCGCCTCGGATTCGTCCGGTACTTGATCGATCAGCGCTTGCGCGGCAATGCGTTCGGTCAAGTCGTAGGCCGAAACCAGTTGTGCGCGGCGTCCGTCGAATTCTATTTCGCGCGTGCCGATGGAAAGCTTGAGCATCGCGCCGTCCTTGCGGCGATGCGTCGCGATACCGGGAATCGCTTCGACACCGGGTGCCGGCAAGTCGCCGGCGCGCAGTACCAGAAACTCCGCGCGGCTGTAACCATACATGGTGAGCGCCGCGTCGTTCGCGGCAATGAAGCCGCCGGTCGCATCGTCCGTGATCCACATCGGCAGCGGATTCGCCTCGAACACGCGGCGGAAGCGCGCTTCGCCGGCGGCGAGGCGCTGGTTGGTGACTTCCAGTTCCGACAACTGCGCGCGCAAGCTTGCTTGCGCCTGCTGCGCCTTCTCTACTGCCTGCGCCTGCGCCTGTTGCACGCGCTCAAGAGTCTGCATGCGTTCGACGGCCGCGGCGTCGAGCACCGGCAGCGGCGCCGTCTCATTGACCTTCGGTGCGCGCGCAAGCAGTTCGTCGACGGCGTTCAACAGCGCGTCGGGCTGCACCGAGCGGGCGAGAAATCTCTCCGCACCCAGCTCCAGCGCGAAGCGTTCGTACTTGGGATCGTCGTGGCGGCGCGTGTAGAAAATGAACGGGATGCTCTGCAGCCGTTCGTCCTGCTTCCATTTGCGGCACAGCGCGAAACCGTCCATGCGCGGCAGCACGATGTCGGAAACGATGAGCTGCGGCGGCTCGCGGCGCGCGGCATCCAATGCCGCCAGGCCGTTACCGGATTTCACTATGGTGTGGCCGCGGCCGGACAACAGCTGCTCGAGCGTGTTCTGTTCGGACTCGCGCTCATATGCAATAAGAATCAAGCCCATGCCGAAAGCTCCTGCCGGAAAGCGTGGCCGGTCGGATGGCCATTGGCAACCGCGGCGAGTATGCCGCCTGCCCCCCTGAATGGCACTGTTTAGGGCAAAACCTTACGGTCGAATGGAGACTTGGAGCACATTGTCTGTACGCTCTCTCGGCAGCGCCGCGCTAGTCCATGGCGCGATTTATGCGCATCCAGTACTGGCCGAGCATCGCCACCTGCGACGTGAACTGCTTGAAGTCCACGGGTTTGACGATGTAGCTGTTGGCGTGGTTCTCGTAGCTGCGCACCATGTCGGACTCCTGGTCCGAGGACGACATGATCACCACCGGAATGCAGCGTGTCTGCGGATTTGCCTTGATGCGCGCCAGGACGTCCAGCCCATCGATCTTCGGCATATGCAGGTCGAGCAGCATCAGATGCGGCAGGCCGCCGGCACGGTCCGCATATGCGCCGGTGCGAAACACATAATCAAGCGCGGCTTCGCCGTCCTGGACCCAGACAATGTTGCGGCCGACACCGCCCAGCTCCAGCGCGCGCGTCGTGAGTTCGACGTCGGTCGCACTGTCGTCGGCCACCAGCACATATCCCGCATGCTTCATGAGTCTCCGGTCCCTCTCAACGATCCATTTGCCAACGCCACGACGAATCCGTATTCGCGCGCCACTTCATGCAGGTGCGCGAAGCGTCCCGATTTTCCGCCGTGGCCCGCTTCCAGGTTGACGTGCAGCAGCACCGGGTTGGCGTCCGTCTTCAGCTCACGCAGTTTCGCCACCCACTTGGCCGGCTCGAAGTACTGCACCTGGCTGTCCCACAGGCCGCTCGTGGCGAGCAGCGGCGGATACGCCTGACGGCGCAGATTGTCATAGGGCGAGTACGAAAGCATGTACGTGTAGAACGGCGACTCGTGCGGATTTCCCCACTCGTCGTACTCCAGCGTGGTGAGCGGGATGCTTGCGTCTAGCATGGTGGTGACGATATCGACGAACGGCACATTGGCCACCGCGCCGCCGTACAGGTGCGGCGCCATATTCATGACGGCCCCCACGAGCAAGCCTCCCGCGCTGCCGCCCGCCGCATAAATCCGCCCGGCACGCGAGTAGCGCTGCGCGATCAGGAAATCGGTGCAGTCGATGAAGTCGGTGAATGTGTTCATCTTGCGCAGCAGCCGGCCATTGTCGTACCAGTGCCGCCCCATCTCCTGCCCGCCGCGCACATGCGCGACCGCGTAGACGAAGCCACGGTCGAGCAGCGACAAGCGCGCGGAACTGAAGACCGGATCGACGCAATGACCATACGCGCCGTAGGCATACAGATACAGCGGCGCCGAGCCGTCGCGCGGCACGTCCTTGCGATAGACGATGGAAACGGGAATGAGAGCGCCGTCGCGCGCGGTGGCCCACTGGAATTCGCTGGCGTAACGCGCGGGATCGAAATCGCCGATGACGGGTTCGCGCTTGAGCAGCTCCCGCTCGCCGCTGCCCACGTCGTAGTCGAAGACCGAGACCGGCGTGGTCATCGACGTGTACGAGTAGCGCAGTTTGGTCGCCGCGATTTCCGGATTGGAGCCGAGGTGCATGGTGTAAGCGGGATCGTCCGCCGCAAGATGATGCGGGCTACCGTTCCAGCGCTGCAGCCGGATCTTGCGCAGCCCGCCCGCGCGTTCGCTCACTGCGATAAACGTGTCGAACACTTCGAACTCGTCGATGAACACGGACGGATCGTGCGCGATGACGTCGCGCCAGCGACTGCGATCGGCATGCGCGGCGACCGGCACGCTGACGATACGGAAATTCTCGGCCCGCCAGTTGGTGCGCACCACGAAGCGCTCGCCGACGTGATCGACCTGGTGTTCGTGATCGTCGGCACGCGGCTCGAACACCGCGAATCGCAGCGCCGGATCGGCGGCGTCGGCGAAGCGCCACTCGGATGACGTCGTGCTTTGCGAACCGATGAACAGATAGCGCTCCGACTTGCTGCGTTCGACGGTGAGGTCGAAGCTTTCGTCGGGCTCTTCGTAGATGAGCGCATCGAGCGCGGCCGGCGTGCCGAGCACATGGCGGCGGATGCGATGGCCCAGCAACGTCACCGGATCCTTTTCGACGTAGAGAAAACTGCGGTTGTCGTCGCTCCAGGCCACGTCCGGTTCGACATTGTCGAGGCGATCTTCCAACAACGCGCCGCTGACGAGATCCTTGATGTACAGCCGGAACTGGCGCCTGCCGACTGTGTCGACGGCGTACGTCATCAACCTGTTGTCCGGACTCACTTCGTAGTCGCCGAGCTGGAAAAACGGCTCGCCCGCGGCCAACGCGTTGCAGTCGAGCAGCACGGTTTCCGTGCGCGGCTGTGCATCGGGCCAGCGCACGTAGAGCGGATACTCGCGCCCCGTTTCGTAGCGCGCGGCATACCAGTACCCGCGATGCAGTACCGGCACGCTGGCATCGTCCTGCTTCAGCCGCGCGACAATTTCCGCGTACAGCTCCTCGATCAGTGGCTGCACCGGCGCGAGCACGGCTGCGGTGTATTCGTTCTCGGCGCGCAGATGCGCAAGGACTTCGGGATCGGTGCGCGTGTCGTCACGCAGCCAATAGTAGGCATCCTCGCGCACGCCATGCGCGGACTCGACGCGGTGCGCACGAGCGGAGGGACGGGGCGGCGTCAGCACGGGATTCACGGCGGCGGCGTGGCTACTAGTGGCTACTACTTGAGGGTGCGGCTAGACGGGCGAAGGACGCGAATATTCGGGCACTGCTACTTCCCCTTAAGCGGCCCTCCAGCGAGGAACGGTCGTTATAGCCGGCTTGGCCCGATGTCGTAAATCCGCCGCACCCTGCAAATGGAGTTTCCATGGAGTTCGACCAGTCTTCGGATGGCGTCAGGTGGCGCCGCAGGGCCGCAACTGGAGTAGGATTGGCCGCGTCAGGACAAGGAAAACATAGGAGATCGACGGCGCAAGGCGATTTCTGGGGGTCAGTTCACGGGGGCCTCAAGGAAAAGCCAGATGCAGTTCTCAGTCATTCTCCGTGACGTAAGTAGTATTAGCCTACAAGTATGAAAACCCTGCAGGAGTGGGTCGATGGCCAATGCTCATATTCGTCCGGCCTCTGGCGCCGGCGAGGAAGTTAACATCGAAATCGACGACACCCAGAATTTGCGGCAGATCGAGTCCGACGAAGGACAGCAGCCGCCCATCCTGGTGCTGAGTCGCGATGCCGGTCTGGTCGAAACGGTGCGCAAGGCCTCGCCGCGCGGCGTTTCGGTTACGGCTGCGCCCGATCTCGACCAAGTCGCCGACAAGTTGCCGGTGCTACGCCCCGGCGTCCTCGTCGCCGACACGGCGAGCACCGCGGACGTGGCGTCGCTCGTCGCACAGCTCACCCAGCATTTTCCTGAACTCGTCGTCGTCATCGCCGGCAAGCGCGAAGACAGCGCTGCGCTGATGCAGCTGACGGCCGCGGGACGCATCTTCCGCTTCCTGCTCACACCGCTGTCGCACGGCCAGACGCGCCTTGCGCTGGAAGCGGCTGTGCACCAGCACCTGGATCTGCGCAACGCGGGCAACCGCCAGAGCAGCGCCGGCGGCGGCGAAAGCGGCAAGAAGAATTACGTGATGACCTACGGCGCGCTCGCTGCGGGCCTGCTCATCGTCATCGGCGGCATCTGGTTCGGCGTGAAGCAATTCACAAGGGCGCCGGAAGCACCGGTCGCGGCTGCGCCCACGGCCGTCAACTCGGCACAGCCCGGCGGCGTTCCGGAGAGGCCCGATCCGGTGCAAGCCGAACTCGCGCTGGCGAACGAAGCTTTCAATCAAGGCAAGCTGCTCGAACCCGCCGGTGAGAGCGCGCTCGACTACTACCGCAGCGCACTGGCCCTGAACCCGAACAGCGAAGCGGCCAAGGACGGCGTGCGCTCGGTGGTCGACAAGATTCTCGGCCGCGCCGAAACGGCGCTCACCGCCGAGCATCTCGAAGAAGCCATCCGCAACATGGAAACGGCGCGCGACATCGACTCGACGCATCCGCGCCTGGCCTTCCTCGACACGCAGATTGCGCGCGAACGCGAGCGCCTGAAGTTGAGCCAGGCGCAGGAAGTCGGCAACCGCGTGCGCACGCTGGTGGCGCAGGCGACCGATCGGATGCAGAACGGCCGGTTGCTGACCCCCAGCGGCGGCAGCGCACGCGACGCGCTGGTCGAAGCGCGCCGCCTCGATCCGACGGATCCCACCGTGGCGCAAGGCATTCGCGAACTGAGCAACGTACTGACCGAGGAAGCGCGCAAGTCGCTCGCGGGCGGCAAGAACGACGAGGCTGCGGCCTACATCGCCGGCGCGCGTCAGATGGGTTCGGCAGGCGCCGCGCTGGCGACAGTCGAACGCGCGCTGGCCGATGCGACTCGTGCACCGGCCGCGGGCGCAGCTCCGAATACGGCGGCTGGTGTCCGCCGCCCGGCCACCGGCGCTGCCGGTACAGGCCCGAACATCGACGGCATGGTGGCGGACGTTCGCCAGCGCCTCACCGATGGCAAGCTTATCGATCCTGCCGGCGCCAGCGCGAAGGACGCGTTGGTCACGTTGCGCGACGCCGCGCCGACGCGCCCTGAAGTGGAAGAGTTGTCGCGCGCCCTGTCGACGCGGCTGATCAACTCGGGTAAGCAGGCCATGAGCGCCAAGGCGTTCGACCGCTCCGCACAGTTGCTCGCCGCATCACGCGACGTGGGCGCCCGCTACAACGAAGCTGCGATCTCGCAAGCCGAACGCGAACTCGTCGCGGCGCGCGAACTGAACAGCGCACAGACGAACATCGTGTCCGCGGCAAGCCTGATTCGCACCAGGACAGTCAATCCGGTGTATCCGGAATCGGCCCGCAAACGTGGCATCGAAGGTTGGGTGGAGCTCGCCTTCACCGTACAGCCGAACGGCACCGTCGACGAAGTCGAAGTACGCAATGCCAGCCCCGCCGAAGTCTTCGACGACGCGGCGTTGCGTGCGATCCGCCAGTGGCGCTTCGAGCCCGTCGTGCGCAACGGCGAGAAGGTCCAGCAGCGCGCCATGGTGCGATTGAAGTTCTCCAAATCGTAATATCGATGTAACGCATCGAAGGCGCAGCCTGCGCAGGCTGCGCCTTTTTTTGATTTCGCGCTGCCGAGTCGCTGCCCGCCTTACGGTTTGCCGCGGAGCGAGTCGCAGGATTTCCGCTTATTTCATCGCGCGGCGCGCGCCCATCCGATCCTGGGCGCGATCGCGATGAAAGCCGTTCTGCGGGTGATAACTCAACGACTGCATCTTGCGCTCCAGGGCGGCAGCCTGGCCTGGATCGGGTGTAATGCGCGGACGCACGACAGATGAATTCCTGGGCTTGATCGTGAACAGCATTTCCCGGTCTCCCTGCAAAACCCCTTTTGTCTCGGCGTAACGCACGACACGGCGAAATGGATCCACTTACATAACGCGGTCACGTGCCAGACACGGCATCAGCTCCACGCGTTGCCCTTGGTCGCCAGATCCTCGCGCTGCTGGCGCACCACGCAGAATCGCTGGCCGGTGGGCGCCTCCATCACCACCCAGGTACGGATTTTATCGATGCGTTTCGCGCCCAGCGCTTCCAGCCGCCGAACCTCCGCCTCGATGTCGTCGGACTCGATATCCAGGTGCACGCGGCTCGGGTGATCGACCGTCTGCACCTCGATATGAAACCCGTCGGGGCCGGTCAGCATCTCGCGATACTTCGGACTGGCCTCTTCCGCAGCCGGCTTGAGCGGGTATCCCAGGGCCTCGCTCCAGAACTTCGCAGCCTGTTCGAGATCGTCAGTGTTGCAGTCGATGATGAATCCGGCCAGGCGGCTGCGATGCATGGGTTTCTCCATTACAAGCGATGTGGGCACAACGTCGATAGCTTCACTCGTTCGGGTTCCGTCCCCGCCGCGCCACGCCCAGCGCACCCAGCAGGTCGACGACTTCCGGCCGGCCCATCACGTCCGCGGTACTCAGCGTCACTTTGCGCTGCCAGTTGGCGTGCTCTTTGTCCGTGCCGGGCACATTCGTCGGATCGGACATCCCGAGCAAGTCTTCGATCTGAACCATCGAGATCCCCGCCTGCGACAGGCCGAGAAACGCCTGGATGGCGCGTGCCAGCGCGGTGGAATATTCCGGCGCCGGTTCGTGCGGCTGCCAGTGCCATAACCCCTGCGACGCCAGTGATTGCATCATCGCGATGCGTTCCTGCGCGCGGCCCGCGCGATCCGCCTCGACCATGCCGGGCGCCGGGTAGAGATCCAGTTGGTCGCGCAGTCCGATGTCCAGCCCTTCCCACCAGCCGCGCAATGTCGGCAGGTCGTGAGTAGTGACGGTGGCGAGCGCGTTGTGCGGATATTGCCCGGGCGCCTTGAAGCTGTTGTCGGGTTGCTTCTCGAACAGCAGCACCTTGTAGTGATAGATGCCGTAGCGCTCCATCGCGCGCCGCACTTCGTCGGGCACGGTGCCCAGGTCTTCGCCGATCACGACGCAATGACTGCGCACGCTCTCCAGCGCCAGGATGGCCACCAGGTCGTCGAGCGGATAGTGCACATATGCACCACGCGTCGAGCCCGCGCCACGCGGCACCCACCACAGGCGAAATAGCGTCATCACATGATCGAGCCGCAAGGCTGCCGCGGCGCGCATATTGTTGCGCAACAGGACGATGAAAGGCTGGTATTCCTGCGCGCGCAACTCGACGGGATCCTGCGGCGGAATTCCCCAGTCCTGCCCTTTCAACGCGAGCGGATCGGGCGGCGCGCCGACCGAGGCCTGCTGCACGTACAAGCGCCGGTTCGCCCAGGTTTCCGAACCGCCGGGGTTCGCGCCGACCGCCACATCGCCGTACAGGCCGATCGACATGCCGCCCTCGCGCGCGCGCCGTTGCGCGGCGTAGAGCTGCTCTTCCGCCAGCCATTGCAGGTACATGAAATAGTCCACATCGACCGCATGCTGGCGCGCGAACTGATTCACGGCCGACGACGCAGGATCGCGATATTCCTCGGGCCAGCTCGGCCAGCCCCAGAATTGCGAGCCTTGCCGGCGCAGCTCCGCATCGAGCGCATCGAACGTGCCCTGCAGCCGCAGCGGTTCGCCGCGCTGCTCCACGAACTCCCGGAACGCGATGCCACGCTGTGTAACCTGGGCAAGATCCACAGCGCGAAAGTGTTCGTACAGCATGCGCAGCACGGGCAGCTTCGCCGCAGCGACGCGCGGATAGTCGACTGTAGACGCGGCGCGCAGGTCGCGCAGCGACGCCTGGAATTTCGCGTTCGCGACATGCTCGCGTGCATGCGCACAGCTGGCGAACTCCGGCACGTCGGGCACGCAGATGTACAGCACGTTGAGGAATTGCCGGTTCGACGGACTGTACGGGCTGAATTGTTCGGGCGCGGCCGGCCACAGCGCATGCAGCGGATTCAATCCCACGATGTCGCAGCCCAGCGGCGCGGCCAGCTCGATGAGTTCGCGCAGGTCGCCGAGATCGCCGATGCCCCAGTTCCGGTCGGAGCGCAGCGAATACAGTTGCACCGCGATTCCCCACACGCGCGCGCCTGC